>Ga0075423_10004229_pt1 | contig 13302 bp, 10 predicted proteins | sample SoiMethybrSBSTD2_FD_80114 | JGI IMG/M metagenome (GOLD analysis project Ga0075423, IMG submission 80114) | Bulk soil microbial communities from a Populus tree surrounding site in Tennessee, USA - Soil MetaG P. TD hybrid SBSTD2 | ecosystem: Environmental > Terrestrial > Soil > Tree plantation...
CACCGGGGATCGCGATGGTAGCCGCCGCCACGACCGCCGCGATCACTCCGCCGGTGACCGCGCCCACGCCCGCACCCACGCCCGCCCCTTCGAGCGCCTTCGTCCCGAGCTCGGTCTTGGACGCGTTGCTGTCGGCGAAGTACTTCTTCCGCGTCTCGTCCGTCATCAGCACGTTGAGGTCATCCCTCTGATAGCCCCGCCCCTCGAGCGCCTGATAGGCACGCTCGGCGCTGTCGCGGTCCCGGAACAATCCCGTCACAAGTCGATCCTGTTCGGCCATTTTGCTGAGTCCTCCCCATCAGATTTGAACTGGTGACGAATTACGAGAGCAATAAGCGTACCGGCATGGCATAGCGCTTGCCGCATGAGAGGACGCCCGACCCACGGGCGAATCTTTCAAGGGGAGCGAAACCGTGGCCAATGACAAGCGGCGCAACAAAAGGGTGACGGACAAGGCCAGCAACGGCCAGGCTCGGCGGAGCAACGGCAAGCCATCCTCGAGCGAGAAGATCGACGCACTCGACGCATTCCGCGAGGACGGGACGGAGGCGCGTCTCACCACCGATCAGGCCGTCCCCATCAACGACGACCAGAACAGCCTGAAAGCGGGTGCCCGGGGCCCGTCCCTGCTCGAAGACTTCATACTTCGCGAGAAGATCACCCACTTCGACCACGAGCGGATCCCCGAGCGCGTAGTACACGCTCGGGGCGCTGCCGCGCATGGCGTGTTCAAGGTCTACAAGCCGCTCGGCCGCCTCACCCGGGCTGCCTTCCTCCAGGACCCCGCCAAGGAGACGCCGGTGTTCGTGCGCTTCTCCACGGTGGCCGGCTCGCGCGGCTCGACCGACCTCGCCCGCGACGTCCGGGGCTTCGCGGTGAAGTTCTACACCGAGGAGGGGAATTTCGATCTCGTGGGAAACAATATCCCGGTCTTCTTCATTCAGGACGCGGTGAAGTTCCCCGATCTGGTCCACGCGGTGAAGCCGGAGCCGCACAACGAGATCCCCCAGGCCGCCTCCGCCCACGACACCTTCTGGGACTTCATCTCGCTGATGCCCGAGTCCATGCACATGATCATGTGGGTCATGTCGGACCGCGCCATCCCGCGGAGCCTGCGGATGATGGAGGGGTTCGGCGTCCACACCTTCCGGCTCGTGAACGAGCGGGGCGAGGCGCGCTTCGTGAAGTTTCACTGGAAGCCGATTCTGGGGGTGCATTCGATCCTGTGGGACGAGGCGCTCAAGATCTCGGGCAAAGACCCCGACTTTCACCGGCGCGACCTCTGGGAGGCCATCGAGTCCGGCGCCTTCCCCGAATGGGAGCTGGGCCTCCAGATGATCGAGGAGAAGGACGAGGACGCGTTCGACTTCGACCTTCTCGATCCCACCAAGATCGTGCCCGAGGAGCTGGTGCCGGTGCAGCGCGTGGGGCGGCTCACTCTCAATCGCAACCCCGACAACTTCTTCGCCGAGACCGAGCAGGTGGCCTTCCATCCCGGTCACGTCGTGCCGGGCATCGACTTCACCGACGATCCGCTGCTCCAGGGCCGGCTCTTCTCGTATACCGACACCCAGCTCCTCCGCCTCGGCGGCCCCAACTTCCACGAGATCCCCATCAACAAGCCTGTCGCCCCCGTGCACAACAACCAGCGCGACGGGCTCATGCGCCAGACCATCAGTGTGTCGCGCGCGGCCTACCATCCCAATTCGATCGGGGGCGGCTGCCCCGTGCAAGTCGGGCGGCGCGACGGCGGCTTCGTCAGCCACCCCGTCCCGATCAGCGCGCCCAAGCTCCGGCAGCGGGGCGAGAAGTTTTTCGATCACTTCAGCCAGGCCACGCTCTTCTGGGTGAGCCAGTCGGATCCCGAGAAGGACCATATCGTGAGCGCGCTGCAGTTCGAGCTGGGCAAGCTCGAGCGGCCCGCAATCCGGGAGCGCATGGTGGGCATGCTGACGCTCGTGGACGAGGGGCTGGCCAACCGCGTGGGCGAGGGGCTCGGGGTGAGGCCCCAGCGGCCGGACGGCCCGCTCAACCTGAGCGTGCCCGCCGACGGCGACCCCAAGGCCTATCAGCCGCGGCGCGCAAAGGCGCTGGCGCGGCCCTCCCCAGCCCTCAGCATGGCCAATACCGTGAAAGACACCGCCAAGTCACGGAAGGTGGCCATACTCGCCGCCGACGGTGTGGACGATGCCGCGGTGGCGACGATGAGCCGGCTCCTCACCGCCGCGGGCGCGGTGCCCAAGGTGATCGGCCCCCGGCTCGGCGCGCTCAAAGGCGCGCGCGGCGGCACGGTGCCGGTGGACATGAGTCTCGCCACCGTGGGCTCTGTGCTCTTCGATGCGGTGTACGTGCCGGGCGGCCCGCAGAGCGTGGCCGCGCTTCGGGAGGACGCCATGGCCGTGCTCTTCGTCCACGAGGCCTACAAGCACTGCAAGGCTCTGGCGGCCACCGGGGTGGGCGCGGAGCTCCTGCCCCCGGCGCGCTCGGCCGACGAGGCGATCGTCGTGGGCGAGGACGCGCAGGTGGCCAAGCTCGCGCCCGACTTCATCCGCGCCATCGGCCGCCACCGGAACTGGGCCCGGGAGGCGGCGGGCCGGCGCGTCCCCGCCTGACGCGCCGGGGGCGCCGCCCGCCGTCCGCGCCTTGCCCTCCTTTTCAGGGCTTAGTCGCGGGTCAGCGCGGCGGCGCCGCCGCCCGATAGCACCGAGGCGATGGTCACCCCTGCCAGTGTCAGCACGTACTCGTAGCCCGCCGCCTGCGCCTTGCCGTCCACGAGCACGCCGTGGATGAAGAAGCCCTGATGGAGATGCACGAAGACCAGCGCGCCCAGCACGACGACCAGATTCACGAGCGCGGCGAGGCGCGTCCAGAGTCCCAGGATCATCATGAGCCCGCCCACTCCGTGGGCGATGATGGTGAACCACGCAGCCACCGCGGGCAGCGGCACTCCCATCTTGCTGCTGAAGGCCGCGAACCCGGTCGGGGTGTACTCGAACAGCGCCAGATAGGCGTGCATGACGAAGATCGCGCCGAGCACGATCCTCAGGACCGTCGGGCCATAGGCTTTCATGGGAGCCTCCCGTGGGGGTGCGCTGCTTGCATGGGCTTGGCGACTTGATACCATCTGCACCCATGGGCGCCGAGGAAGCGCTGCGGGAGCACGAGGACCGCTTTCGGCAGCTGGCCGAGCACATCGACGCGGTGTTCTGGATCACCGATCTGGCCACCCGTCGCGTGCTCTATCTGAGCCCTACCATCGAGCGCTGGGGCTTCGAGCGCGAGGCCTTCTATCGCGACCCGCTGCTGTGGACCGCGTCCATTCACCCGGACGACCGGGCGCGAGTGGAGGCGGCCTTGGTGGAGCGCGCCCGGCACGCCGCCTTCGACGAGACCTATCGCATGATGACCCCGGCCCACGGACTCCGGTGGGTGCGCGACCGCGGCTTCCCCATCACGGATGCCGACGGCCAGGTGTATCGGTTGGGCGGGATCGCCGAAGATATCACCGAGCGGGTGCACGCGGAGGCGGCGCTGCGCGAGGCGCGCGCGGCGGAGCGCCGCGCCAACGCCGAGCTCCGAGCGCGCTACGAGGAGATGGAGGCGGCGAAGCGCGAGCTCGAGCGCGCCAGCCGTGCCAAGGACGAGTTCCTCGCCATGCTGGGACACGAGCTGCGCAACCCGCTCGGCGCCATCCGCAGCGCCATCGGCGTGCTCGACGCACGGGCGGGCGACGCGGGCGCCCGCGACGTGATCCGCCGCCAGGCCGATCACCTCGCGCGGATCGTCGACGATCTCCTCGACGTGAGCCGCGTGACGCGCGGTCAGGTGACGCTGCGGCGCGAGCCGCTCGATCTCGCCGACGCGGTGACCCGCGCCGTCACCATGCTGGGCGCCGCGGGCATGACTCGCTTCCATCGCGTGAGTCTCACCGCGGGGAAGCCGGTGTGGGTGGAAGCCGATCCCGCCCGCGTGGACCAGATCCTGAGCAATCTCGTGAGCAACGCGGTCAAGTACACGCCGGACGGCGGCGAGATCCGCATCAGCGTGGACCAGGAGGGCCGGTGGGCGCGCCTCATCGTCCGGGATACCGGCGCCGGCATCGCCGCCTCCGCGCTGCCGCACGTCTTCGATCTCTTCTACCAGGCCAGGAGCGATCCGAGCGATCGGCGCGGCGGCCTCGGCATCGGGCTCACGCTGGTGCGTCACGTCGCGCAGCTCCACGGTGGCACCGTCACCGCGGCGAGCGGGGGCGCGGGGGCGGGGAGCGTCTTCACCGTCACGCTGCCGACGATCCTGCCGCCGGGTGCGGCGCCCCGGCGCGTGGAGAAGCCGGCCGCGCCCACGGCGCGCCGCGTGCTGCTGGTCGAGGACGGCGAGGACGCCCGCGAGATGCTGCGGATGGTGCTGACGATCACCGGACATCAGGTCTGGGACGCTGCCGACGCCCGCGCCGCGCTCGGCGTGCTCGCGCGCGAGCGCATGGACGTCGCCATCGTGGACATCGGCCTGCCGGGCCTCGACGGCTACGAGCTGGCCGAAGCCATTCGCGCGCGGCCCGACGGCGGGCAGATCTTCCTGGTGGCCCTGACCGGGTTCGGCCGGCCCGAAGACCAGCGGCGCGCCCTCGACGCGGGATTCGATGCGCATCTCGTCAAGCCGGTGGATCCCGAGCGCCTCGCCACGCTGATCGAACGCGGCCCCCGCGCCTAGCCGCCGCCTCCGCCGAGATCGCGCGCCGCGGGGAGACCCGGCAGCCCGGTGGCGGCGCGCACGCCGCGGACGATGGCCCGCGCCACCACGTGCGCGGCGGCCTTGCCCACCTGGGCCGGATCGGCCTCGCGCTCGCCGACCGACAGGCAGAACAGCGTGTCCCCGTCCGACGGCAGATGGGGCGGCGACAGGGCGAGGGCGTAGCCGTCCATCGCCAGCGCCGCGACCCACGCCGCCTCCGCCTTGGTGAGCCGCGCATCGGTGACGATGCAGCCGATCGTCGTGTTGCTGGGACGGAAGCCGGGCGGCGGCGCGCCCGCGGCCAGCGCGGAGGCGGTGTCGATCAGGCCGCGGCCGTCAGGCGCGTCGCGCGCGCCCGCGACGAGGCGGCCCGTCTCGGGATCGCGGACGTCGCCGACCGCGTTCACCGCCATGATGGCGCCAGCGGTGAACGCGGAGTCCTCGACGACGGCATGGCCGATCCCGCCCCGCATGGCGCGGTCTATCCGATAGAGCTTGCCGATGGTCGCCCCGGTGCCCGCGCCGACATTGCCCTCCGCGGGCGGGCCCAGCCGCGCCGCGCGTGCCGCTTGATACCCCATGGCCCGCCCCGGACGAACGCGATGATCGCCCACGCCCAGGTCGAAGAGGATGGCGCCCGCCACATGGGGCACCACGGTGTGCGAGACGGGAAACCCCACACCCTGCTCCTCGAGGTATTCCATCACGCCCCAGATGGCCTCGAGACCGTAGGCGCTGCCGCCGGCCAGCACCACGCCGTCGAGGGTGGGGATCAGGTGTCGCGGGTCGAGGAACTCGAGGCCATGCACGCCCGCCGCCCAGCCGCGAATCTCCATGCCCCCTACCGCGGGCCGGTCGGTGAGGATGACCGTGCAGCCGGTGAGGGCCTGGGCATCCGTGGCGTGACCGACGCGGACGCCGGGGATCATCGCGCGCTCACGCGTGCCGCCGTGCCGGCGCGCGGCTGACGTCGTCGAGGCGCGCGCGGCCCAGCGTCACCTCGCCCGCGACCTCGAGCCCCCGGAGCGCGAGCGCGCGGGCGAGCGCCACCGATTCCACGGGGCGCTCCATGTCCGCGAAGGCGGCCGCGGCCGCGCGGGCCAGCGCGGCAGGCTCGGGGCGCGCGGTGGCGTCGAAGATCAGCGCCATCTCGCCGAGCCGCCGCGCCCAGCGCTGGCGGACGGGCGGTGGGAAGCAGCGCGCGACCGCGCGGTCCACGATGGCGGCCTCCCGCTCGGCCTTGATCTGGTCGGAGACCACGAGGCGGCTGTCGCGCGCCTCGAGCAGCGCCACCGCCTCCTCGCGCACCGCCGCGGGATCGACGAACCAGCCGCCCAGCTCGGGCAGCTCCAGCAGAGACACCGCGCGGTCCGCGACATCGCGATCGACCACGGCGGGCGGGGCGGCGTCGGCGAGCTGGGGATCGGGCCCGGGGCGTGGCGGGAAGAGCCCGCGCCAGCGCGCGAACTCCGGTGGCGGCGCGGTGCCGAGGACGGCGTGGAGCGCCAGCGCCTCGGCGACGAGGGCGGCCGCGCGCTCGGGGGGTGCCGCCACCCAGGGCAGCTTCTGCGTCTCGCGCAGCGCGCGCTGCTCGGCGTCGAGGCGCTTGCGCGTGACCGGGCCTCCGGCCGACTCGAGAATGCCGACCTCGTCATTCAGGATCAGAGAGCAGAGACGCATCCCGCCGCCACGGCCCCCCTCGAAGACGATCCACGCCGCGCGGGAGCCCGCGCCGTCGATGCCCGACATCCACGCGGCGGTGGCGCGCTCGGGCTCGCGCCGGATCAGCGGGCCGGCGAGCGGCCGCGTGCCGCCGGCGGCCTCGGGCAGCGTCACGCCCGCCTGGGCCAGGCGGTAGAGCTCGCGCCGGGCGCCCTTGCGCGTGGGCTTTTCCGGCGCTTCCTCGGCGAGGCGGCGCAGGAGCGGCGCCGCGGCCGCCCCGTGACGCCGTCCCAGCTCGCGCAGGGCCTCGTCCAGCGTCTCCTCGGAGAGCCCGGCCAAGTCGGGCAGGGGCCCGCCGCCCAGCGCGGCTTCGAGCGCGGACGCGCTCACCGGGCGCTCATGACGCGGCGAGCCCGCGCCACGGGAGCGCGGTGTCGCGGAAATACACCTTCTTCATGTACGCGAGCGCGCCGGCGTAGCGCTCGAAGCCCTCGGCCAGGCGCGCGTAGAGCGGCGCGTCGAGCTCGTGACCGGCGCGGCCCAGCTCGGCGAGGAAGCGGTACGCGCGGCGCCCCTCCGTCTCGTAGTAGCTGGTGACGGCCAGGCGCTCGACGTGCTCGCGGAAGAGCCCCAGCATGAACAGCGTGTAGTCGCCGATGTGCCGTCGCACCGCCCGCTCCTGCTCCGGCGCGAAGCGCGGGTCCGTCCAGTCCCACACCCGCTGGATCTCGAGGAGCGCGTCCGCCACCGTCGGCAGGGGCCGCCCCGGCAGGGCATCGATGGCGCCGAGCGCCTCGGTGCGGGCGAAGCGGGTGAGGAGATCGGTGAGGTAGCCGGCGGCGCGGGAGTCGTCCAGCGCGAGGTCACCGAACGCGCTGCGCGTCACTCGCTCGAAGAAACGGGGGAGCAGTCCGGGCGCCACCGGACTCAGTCTAGCAGACCACTGGCCGCCGCTCGGGGGGTCTGCTAGACTCGCGCGCATGGCGCTCCGGGGCAGCGATCGCATCGACGGGATGGAGATGGAGTCGCGCGACGTCGAGGTCGTGCGGCCGCGCCGTCCCTGGGCCCTCATCGTCGCCGCCCTGCTCCTGGTCGTGCTGTCCGTGGTGCTGTGGGCCAAGTGGAGCGAGAGCCGCTCGGAGGTCGAGCGACTGCGCGCCGAGCTCAAGGTCGTCTACACGGAAGCGGAGGCCATCCGCACGCAGGCCGCGCTGGCGCAGCAGCGCGTGGCGATCCTCGAGAAGCAGCTCGGCGTGCTCCGCGAGAAGCCCGCCCCCGCGGACGCCACCAAGCCGATCGAGAAGCCGCGGGCGAAGTCGTCCACCAAGTCGAAGAGCACGCAGCAGATCACCCGCTAGCGCGCGGGGAGTGCGTGGGATACCGGCTCGTCCGGGGCATCGTCCGGCTTCTCCTCTGGCTGTTCTATCGGCGCATCGACGTGGTGGGACGCGATCACATCCCGCCGGCCGGCCCCGTCGTGGTGACGCCCAATCACCACAACGCCCTCGTCGACGCCATGCTGATCATGGTCACCTGCCCCCGCCCCATCCGCGTGCTCGCCAAGTCCACGCTCTTCCGCCACCCGCTCATCGCCCCGTTCTTGTGGCTGATGGGCGGCGTGCCCGTGTACCGGCGGATCGAGGCCGGCAACGACCCGCGACGGAACGAGGAGATGTTCGACGCGGTGGTGGCGGCGTTGCGCGCGGGCGGCGTGGTGTTGATCTTTCCCGAGGGGCGCAGCCAGCCCCAGCCCATCGTGCTGCCGCTGCGCACCGGCGTGGCCCGCATCGTGCTCGAGACCGAGGGCGCGGCGGCCCGGACCGGCGAGCGGGGCGGCGTGACGATCCTGCCCGTGGGCCTCGCCTACTACGAGCCCGGGATCTTCCGCTCCGCCTCGGTCGTGGTGACGTTCGGCGCGCCGCTGCCCACCGCCGATACCCTCGCCCTCGCCCGCCGCGAGCCCGCGCAGGCGGTGCGCCTCCTGACCGACCGTCTCCACGACGCCATCCGGGCGCAGATGGTGGAGGCGGAAGACCAGCACACGCTCGATCTGCTCGTCGCGCTCGAGCACGCGTGGTGGGAAGAGGCGGCGCGCCGCGGCGAGCCCGCGGGCCCATCCGATCCCGCGCGCTCGCTGGCCTGGCGGCAGGAGGTGGCCCGCGGCGCGGGCGCCCTCGCCGTCACCGAGCCCGACCGCGTGAAGGACGTGCGCCGACGGCTGGAACACTACCGCGCGCGGCTCGACGAGGTGGGCATCACCGGTGAGCAGCTCGGCCGGCCCTACACGGTGAAGCTGGTCACGCGGTACATCGGCGAGAACCTGCTCTGGCTGGCGCTGGGCCTGCCGCTCGCGCTCTGGGGCATCGTGTGCCACGCGGCGCCCTACTGGCTCACCGGCGTGGCGGCGGGCATGCTCGGCTCCACCGCCGAGGAGGAGGGGACCGACAAGATGGCGGCCGGGACCGTGCTCCATCCGCTGCTGTGGATCGCGGAAGGCTGGATCGTGTGGCGACTGACGGGCGTTCGCGCCCTCGTGGCCTTCGCGGTCCTCCTCGTGCCTTCCGGGCTGCTGGCGCTGGCCTGGCGCGAGCGACTGGGCGAGGTCGCGCGCCAGGCCCGCGCGTTCTTCCGCTTCCTCGGCGACCGGGACCTGCACCGCTCGCTGATGCGCGAGCGCCAGGCGCTGGTCGAGGAGGTGCGCGCGCTTGCCGCGCGGGTGCCGACCACGGCCCCGCCCGCCCCGGGAGGCGCCGATGCCCGCTAGCGACTGGCGGCGCCGGCCCGGCCTCATCCTGGGCGCCCTCACCGCCCTCAACGGGCTCAACTATCTCGACCGGTACGTCGCCGCCGCCACCCTCACGCTCATCCTGACCGACCTTCAGATCTCGGATGCGCAGGGCGGGCTGCTCCAGTCGATCTTCATCGTGACGTACGCGCTCGCGTGTCCGGTGGCGGGAGCGCTCGGCGACCGTGTCAACCGGATGCATCTCGCCGCCATCGGCATCTTCGTCTGGAGTCTCGCCACCGTGGGCTCCGGCCTCGCCACGACCTATGCGCTGCTCGTGCTCGCGCGCGCGCTCACCGGCGTGGGGGAGGCGGGCTACGGCGTGGTGACGCCGCCGCTGCTCTCCGACATCTACCCGCCCGATCAGCGGGCCCGCGTGATGGGCATCTTCTACGCGGCGATTCCCGTGGGCTCGGCGCTCGGCTACATCGTGGGCGGCGTGATCGGCGAGCACTACGGCTGGCGGAACGCCTTCTTCGTGGCCGGCGCGCCGGGGGTGGCGCTGGCGTTCCTCCTGCTGCTGCTCGTGGAGCCTCGGCGCGGCGCGCTGGACACCGGTGGCCCCGTGGCCCCGGTTCCGTTCGGCGGCGGCGGGATACGCGCGCTGCTCGCGCGTCGAAGCTACACGGTGAACACCGTCTCCCAGATCATCTACACGTTCGCGATGGGCGGGCTCGCCACGTGGGCGCCCGCCTACTTCGTCCGGGAGCGCGGCATCCCGCTCGCGGTCGCGACCTCGACCTTCGGCATGCTCCTGGTCATCGCCGGCTTCGTCGGGACATTGGTCGGCGGACGGCTCGCCCAGGCGCTGGCCCGGCGCCACCCCGGCGCGGACTTCGTCCTGTCCGGCTGGACGCTGACCGTGTCGATCGTGTTCACGCTCTTCGCGATCCTCTCGCCCTCGCCGCTGGTGTTCTGGCCTGCCATGTTCGTGATGCTGCTCTTGCTCTTCGTCAACATCGGGCCCCTCAACGCCGCCATGGCCAATGTCCTGCCCGCCGAGGTACGCGCGCGCGGCTTCGCGCTGACCACCATGATGATCCACCTCCTGGGCGACGCCGTCTCCCCCTGGCTGATCGGGACGGCCTCGGATCGTATCGGGCTCAAGATCCCCGTGCTGGTCACGGGCTGCCTGCTCGCGGTGTCGGGCCTGGTCCTGCTCCTCGGACGCAAGACTCTGGAGCACGACCTGGCCGCGATGCGGGCCTCGGGCGCGGCGCCGGCGGCGCCGACCCTCGGCGCCCACGGCTGAGGCGGGCTAGGCGGCGAGGCCGACGACGCGGTCCCAGACGTCCAGGACGCGGGTATTGCCCGCGGCGTCGCCGATGCTGATGCGGAGATGGCCGGGAAAGCCCACCAGCGCGCCGTCGCGCACGAGGATTCCCGACTTCATGAGGGCCTGCCGGCAGGCCTCGGCCTTCTCGCCCACCCGGACGAGGAGGAAATTCGACTGCGACTCGGGCACGGTGGCGCCGCGGCGCCGGAGGGCCTCGGCGAGCTTCGGCCGCTCCGCAAGGACGAGCGTCCGCGTTCGCTCGAGATGGGCGCGGTCCTCCAGCGCCGCCACGCCCGCGACCTGGGCGAGGCGATTCACGTTGAAAGGGGCGCGCACGCGATTGAGCATCTCGATGACCTCGGGCCGCGCGATCGCGTAGCCGACGCGCAGCCCCGCGAGCCCCGCGATCTTGGAAAACGTGCGCAGCGAGAGCACGAACGGGAACTCGCGCGCCAGCGCCGCGCCATCGGCGGTCTCCGCGTGATCGCAGAAGTCCCGATAGGCCTCGTCGAGGATCACGAGCGGCGCGTCGGCGCCGAGTGACTCGATGAAGCGCCGCAGGGGCCCCTTCGGCACCAGGGTGGAGGCCGGGTTGTGCGGCGTGCAGATGAACACCAGCTTGGTGCGGGCGGTGACCCGGCGGTGCATGTCGTCCAGGTCGGTGTCGTAGCCGCGCAGCGGGCTCATCACCGGCGTGGCCCCCGCCAGGAGCGCCTCGGTGCTGTAGGGCTCGAAGGCCGGGTGCGGCAGGACCACCTCGTCGCCGGGATCCAGGGCGGCCCGCGCGATAGACGACAGGAGCTCGTCCGCGCCGTTGCCGCAGACGAGCCAGGACGGCTCCATGCCGATCCACGCGCCCAGCGCCTTCCGGAGCGCGTGGGAGCCGCCGTCGGGATAGAGGTGGACGCGCGCGGCCTCGGCCCGCAGCGCTTCGATCACCTTCGGCGATGGCCCGAGCGGATTCTCATTGGCGGACAGCCGGATCACGGAAGCCAGGCCCAGCTCCCGGGCCACCTCTTCGATCGGGGGCCCGGCCACGTATGGGGTGACCTGATGGAGGGCGTCGCGCCAGATCTTTCGCATGGCCGGGACATTGTATACGCGCGGGGAAGTCCGCGCCACATTTGACAGGATCGGCTCTGGCCATGTAACGTCTCGACATGTCAGCCGAGCTGTTCCGCCAGCTCCGCCGGGTGGAAGCCCAGGCCGAAAAGGGGTTCAACGGGGAGCCGGCCGAGCGAGCGGAGCGGAAGCGGCGACTCAGGCTCGAGCTTCTCCGCCAGCACCTTTCCTCCAATGTGAACTTCCTCCGGGCCGCCCATCTCGGCGGGGCCTCCGGCCAGCAGTCGGTGCAGGCCTATGCGTCCTTCATGGACGGCTTTCTGGTCACGCTGTTCCGCCTGGCCGTCGACGATGCCCGGCACGAGGGCGCGGCCCCCATGCCCATCGTGCTGGTGGCGCTGGGCGGCTACGGACGCGGCGAGCTGCATCCGCTCTCGGACCTCGACCTGCTGCTGCTCTACGACGGCGAGATGGGCCCCTACGTCCAGCGGGTGACCCAAGGCCTCCTCTACACCCTCTGGGATCTCGGGCTCCAGGTGGGTCACGCGGTGCGAAGCCTACCGGACTGCGTGGCGATGGCGCGCACGGACTTCACGAGCCGCACGTCCATGCAGCAGGCGCGCTACCTCGCGGGCGACCGCCGCTTCTTCAACCGCTTCCGGAAGGTGCTCGCCGAGAACGTCTATCGGAAGGACTTCGCCCAGTTCCTGGAGACGGCGCTGGCCGAGCGCGATCAGCGCTACCGCAAGTTCGGCGGCTCGCCCTACATGGGCGAGCCGAACGTCAAGGAGTCGGCGGGGGGCCTGCGCGACATCCACACGGCAATGTGGCTCGCCTCCACCAAGTTCGGCACCCGGACCCTCCTCGAGCTCCGAGACAAGCGCCTCATCACCGAGCGCGAGCAGAAGATGGCGGACGCCGCGCTCACGTTCCTGTGGCGCGTGCGCAACGAGCTCCACTTCATCTCCGGCCACAAGAACGACGTGCTCGGCCGCGAGCTCCAGCCCCAGATCGCGAAGAACTTCGGCTATCAGGGCGACGACATGTCGCTCGCGGTGGAGAAGTTCATGCGCGACTACTACCTCCATGCCCGGGTGATCCACCGCGTGTCGAAGCGCCTGATCGCGCGCTGCCGCGATACGCTGTCGCGTCCGCGCCCGGTGCAGCGGCGCCTGCGTCAGGAGGCGCTCGCCGACGGCCTCTACGTGCTCGATGGCCAGCTCCACCTGGTGGAGCCGGATGGCCGCGCGTTCCGCGAGGACCCCACGCGGCTCATGAAGGTGTTCTGGCACTCGCATCGCCTGGGGCTCGAGCTGGGCGTGGACGTGGAGCGGGCGATGGAGGACACGCTGGACCTCGTGGACGAGAAGTTCCAGCGCTCGCCCGAGGTGCGCGATCTCTTCCTCGCCATCTGCCGCAACTGGGGACGCACCGCCCAGACTCTCCGGGAGATGCACGAGCTGGGGCTGCTCGGCCGCTACCTTCCCGAGTGGGGCGCGCTCACTTGCCTCGTGCAGTACGACGTCTACCATCGGTTCACCGCCGACCAGCACTCGCTGCTCGCGGTGGAGAACCTGGAGGCGCTGGCCCCCGGCCAGTCCACAGAGTCCGAGGGCATCGCCGAGGTGCTGAACGAGCTGGCGCGCCCAGACCTCCTGATGCTCGGCATGCTGCTCCACGACATCGGCAAGGGGAAGGGGCACGGCCACGTCGCCAAGGGCATCCCGCTCATCAAGGACCTGACGGCGCGCATCGGGCTGCCGCCGGCGGACGGCGACGCGGTGAC
>Ga0075423_10004230_pt1 | contig 13301 bp, 14 predicted proteins | sample SoiMethybrSBSTD2_FD_80114 | JGI IMG/M metagenome (GOLD analysis project Ga0075423, IMG submission 80114) | Bulk soil microbial communities from a Populus tree surrounding site in Tennessee, USA - Soil MetaG P. TD hybrid SBSTD2 | ecosystem: Environmental > Terrestrial > Soil > Tree plantation...
CGGGGAATCGGGGTCGCAGGCGAGGGCGTGCGCCTCGCCGTTCACAGTCACGTGCAATTCCTGCTGCTCCATCGCCCCTCCTGTGCCCGCCCTTCCCCCGCTCATGCGGCCGCGGTTGACCTGGCCTGCTCAAGAGAGTATGCATTCGTTTGCAGATCTGGCCAGCGAACGAGGAGGGCGCGTGGACGAACGGGTAGCCATGGCGATCTCGCACTGGGCACCGCGATTCACCACGAACGGGGTGACGGCCGGTGACTTCGAGCGGGTCACCAGCGGGCTGACGTCGTGGAACGACTGGTGCTCAGCCTGGAGCGCGGTCGCCGCGGAACACGAGCTGCTCGGGCGTGACGCCCTCGCCGAGGGCCGGGAGCTGTCGGCCGGCACCCACCTGTCCCAGGCGGCGGTGTACTACCACTTCGCGAAGTTCCTGTTCGTGAACGATCTGGACCAGATGCGGGAGGCGCACGGCAAGGCGGTGCGCTGCCTGACCGACGCGCTGCCCTATCTCGACCCGCCGGGCAAGCGGGTGGAGATCCCGTTCGACGGCTCGGCCATGGTTGGGATCCTGCGCGAGCCGCACCGGAGGGGCCCGCACCCCGTGATGATCATGATTCCCGGGCTGGATTCGACCAAAGAGGAGTTGCGCAGCACCGAGGAACTGTTCCTGGAGCGCGGCATCGCCACGTTCAGCGTCGACGGCCCCGGCCAGGGCGAGGCCGAGCACGACCTGGCGATCCGCGGGGACTGGGAGGTTCCCGGCGGGGCGATCATCGACTACCTGATCGCCGAGCCGTCGCTGGACCCGAGCCGGATCGGGGTCTGGGGGGTGAGCCTCGGCGGCTACTACGCCCCGCGGGTGGCGAGCGGGGACGAGCGGGTGCAGGCCTGCATCGCACTGGCCGGGCCGTTCGTGTTCGCCGAGAACTGGGACAACCGCCCGATCCTGACCAGGGAGGCGTTCCGGGTCCGGTCCAAGTCGCCGGACCTGGAGACGGCCCGGGCCAAGGCGGCCGAGCTCACCCTGGTCGGGCGCGCCGAGCGGATCCGGTGCCCGTTGCTGGCGGTGATGGGCCAGCAGGACCGGCTCGTCCCCTGGCAGCAGGCGGAGCGGCTGGTGAACGAGGCCGGCGGGCCGGCCGCGCTGCTGCTGCTCGAGCAGGGCAACCACGGGTGCGCCAACCTGGCGCCGTTCCACCGCTACCGGACCGCGGACTGGGCGGCGGAACAACTCGGAACGCGGAATGACTCGCCGGCCGCCCGGGTGTGACCCGGTCCGGCGCGCACCATCTGCACGAGAACCAGCCCGGCGCTAACTGTTGGCGGCGTCCCGCGCCCGCGATCCAGGGCCGATCTGGTGCAACCAGCAGGTGACCGCGCAGGTATCCCTAGCGTGATGTGCTGACGGGACGCGACGCCGGCAGTGCGGCCAAGACGGAGGCACCGTGGATCGTGAGGAGTTCACCAGCTTCTACACCGCGAGCTTCCCGCGGCTTGTGGGCCAGCTGTCTGCCATGACCGGCGATCGGGCCGAGGCCCAGGACGCCGTGCAGGAGGCTTTCGTCCGGGCCTGGGTCCACCGCGGCCAGATCGACATCGGCCGGGGGGCTGAGGCCTGGGTCCGTGTGACTGCGTGGCGGATCGCGGCTTCCCGGTGGCGGCGTGCCCGGGAGGGCATCCGGCTGATGCTGCTGGCAGCCCCGCCCGATCGCACCGCCGGGCCCGGCCCCGATCGCGTTGCCTTCGTCGAGGCGCTGCGCAAAGTCCCCGCCGAGCAGCGCCGCGCGCTGGTGCTGTATCACCTGGCCGATCTGACGGTGGAGCAGATCGCGGCCGAGACCGGTGTGCGCCCTGGGACGGTCAAGGCCCGGTTGGCCCGCGGCCGGGCAGCCCTCACACCCCACCTGCGGGAAACGACCGCGCCGGTAGGCGAATGACTGGCTGGGAGGCATTCCAGTGCCTGATCTGAACGACGAACTGCGAGACCTAGCCGATGAGGCCGCGCGCCACGCACGGCCGCTGCCGGTAGCCGACGTCATCCGGCAAGGCGACCGGAGGCACCAGCCAGCCGTCACCTTGTGGCCGCTACGGCGCGCACGAAAGCCCCGGCGCGCCACCCAGGCCAGGCCCGGGCGCCGCTGGCCGGGCTGGGTGGCGCCGCTGGCCGCCGCCGCTGCGGTCATCGCCGTGGTAGCTGGCACCGCCGCGGTCTCCAGCGCAATACACGGACGGCGGGCGGCCGCCGGGGCGAGCCCGGCCGATCGGGTCATCGCCTACGTGGTCGACTCCGAGTCGGGCACGGTAACGCCGATCCGGACCGCCACCAACACGCCCTTGCCCCCGATCAACACCGGCGACAACTCTGACACCATCGCGATCACCCCGGACGGGAAGACCGTCTACGTGGCCAACTACGTCTACCGCGGGGGCACGGTGACCCCGATCCGGACCGCCACCAACACGGCCCTGCGGCCGATCAAAACCGGCCGCACCCCTGCCGCCATCGCGATCACCCCCGACGGGAAGACGGCCTACGTCGCCAACTTCGATTCGGGCACGGTGACGCCGATCCGGACCGCCGCCAACACGGCCCTGCCGCCGATCAAAACCGGCAGCGACCCCGTCACCATCGCGATCACCCCGGACGGGAAGACCGCGTACGTGGCCAACAACGGGTCGGGCACGGTGACGCCGATCCGGACCGCCACCAACAAGGCCCTGCGGCCGATCAAGGTCGGCCCGCACCCCGACGCCATCGCGATCACCCCGGACGGGGGGACCGTCTACGTGGCCAACGACATCCACGCAGGCACGGTGACCCCGATCCGGACCGCCACCAACAAGGCCCTGCCCCCGATCAAAACCGGCTACGACTCCGCCGCCATCGCGATCACCCCAGACGGGAAGACCGCCTACGTGGTCAACCTAGGCCTGTATCCCAAGATCCCGGGCACGGTGACCCCGATCCAGACCGCCACCAACACCGCCCTGCCGCCGATCAACATCGGCGGCCTCAGTGCTAACATCGCGATCACCCCGGACGGGAAGACCGTCTACGTGCCCGCTGGCGGCGTAGTGACCCCGATTCGGACCGCCACCAACACGCCCCTGCCACCGATCAACGTCGGCGGCATCAGTGCTGGCATCGCGATCACCCCGGACGGGAAGACCGCTTACGTGGCCAACATGTTGTCGGGCAAGGTGACCCCGATCCGGACCGCCACCAACACGCCCCTGCCACCGATCAAAACCGGCCTCCGCCCCATCGCCATCGCCATCGCCCCATAACGGCGCCCGCGGTCCCAGGGAAGGGGACTGACGCGGTGCTAGCCAGGGATAGGCGCGGTCCTAGGGGAGAGTGAGGATACGGGGGCCGTCGCGGGTGATGGCGACGGTGTGCTCGGCGTGCGCCGCGCGGGTGCCGTCCACCGTCTTCAGCGCCCACCCGTCCGGCGCCACCTCGTAGTGGCTGCCACCGCCGGCCATCAGCATCGGCTCGATGGCCAGGACCAGGCCATGCCGCAGCCGCATCCCGCGGCCAGCCTTGCCCTCGTTGGGCACGTGCGGGTCCTCGTGCATGTGGCGGCCGATGCCGTGCCCGCCGAAGCCCGCGGGGACGCCGTACCCGGCCCCGCGTGCCAGGGTGCCGATCGCGTGCGAGATGTCGCCGAGGCGCGCACCCTCAGCCGCCGCCGCGATCCCCGCCGCCAGCGCCTTCTCCGTGGACTCGATGAGCGCCTCGTCCGCCGGGTTGGGGGTGCCGACGATGAAACTGATCGCCGCGTCGCCGGTCCACCCGTCCAATTCGGCGCCGAAGTCGATGCTGACCAGGTCACCGTCGGCCAGCCGGTAACCGTCCGGGATGCCGTGCACGATCACGTCATTGACCGAGGCGCAGATCACCGCGGGGAACGGCGTCGGCGCGAACGACGGATGGTAGTTCAGGAACGGGGACCGCGCGCCCGCCTTGCGCAGCACCTCGTGCGCTACCTCGTCCAGGTCGGCCAGGGACACCCCGACGGCCGCCTCACTCCGCACCGCGCCAAGCGCCACGGCGACGACGCGCCCTGCCTCCCGCATCGCCTCCAGCGCGGCGTCGCTCTTGATATCGATCACGCAGTACTACTCCTCCACGTCCCCGCGCTACTCCTCCGTGTCCTCCGCACGGCCGCCAAGGTGGCGGGCCAGAAAGCGCTCGGCGGCAGCATAGAACTTCAGCCGGTTCTCCGGCTTAGCAAAGCCATGCCCCTCGTCGGGAAACAGCATGTACTCGTAATCGATTCCGGCGTCCCGGAGCGCGGCGACGATCTGCTCAGACTCGGCCTGCTTGACCCGCGGATCGTTGGCGCCCTGGGCGATCAACAGCGGCGTCTTGATGCTGGCGGCACGGGACAGCGGTGACCGGGACCACAGGAACTCGGCGTCGGTCTCCGGGTTCCCGACCCGCTGGTGGAACAGCGCGATCTGCGGCTGCCAGTAGGGCGGGATCGTCTCGATCAGGGTCTTGAGGTTGGACGGGCCCACGATGTCCACCGCGCAGCGGTACAGGTCCGGGGTGAACGTGACCCCGGCGAGCGCGGCGTAACCGCCATAGGAGCCGCCGTAGATCGCCACCCGCTCCCGGTCTGCCCAGCCCTGGCCGATGGCGAACTCCACCGCGTCGGTCAGGTCGTTCTGCATGGCGTTGCCCCACTCCCGGTCGCCTGCGTTGACGAACGCCTTGCCGTACCCGGTGGAGCCGCGGAAGTTGACCTGCACGCACAGGTAGCCGCGGTTCGCCAGCCACTGCGCCTCCGGGTCGAAACCCCAGACGTCGCGTGCCCACGGCCCGCCGTGCACGTTGAGCACCATTGGCAGGTTTTTCCGGCCCACACCGGGCGGGAAGGTCAGGTACCCGTGGATGGTCAGGCCGTCCCGCGCCTGGAAAGAGAACGGCTCCATGGGAACCAGCTCGTACTGGGACAACTCGGGCCGGTGATCGAACAGGAAGCGGCCCTCGCGGCGCTGCCGGTCGTAGAGGAAGTAGGGAATCGGCCCCGTGTCGTTGGTGAACGCCACCAGCCACACCATGTCGCTGTGGTCATGCGCGATGATGTCCGGATCGCCCCGGTGCAGCGCGCGGATGGCCGCGACGTCCGCTTCGAGCGCCGGGTCGAGCACCCGGTACTCCGTGCGCTCCTTGACCCAGGTAACGACCTGTGGTTCCCGCGTATCCGGGTGCACCCGGACACCGCTCACATCCGCGTCCGGGTCCTCGGCGATCACTGCCTGCGCGCCGCTGCCCAGGTCCACGCGCACGAGCCGGCCGGTGTCGGCGTCGAGCGAACTCATCGCCAGCATCGTGGCACCGTCCGGGCTGATCGCTATCGGCGCGCTGGTCAGCGCGTCCTCGGCGGGCAGCGTCAGCAGCAGCCGCCAGTCGCCGTCGGCGCCGTCGCGGACCTTGACCACCAGGGTCCCGTCGGGCTCCAGCCCGACGCCGACCCGCGTCACCAGCTTGGTGTCGGCGACCCAGCCAGCAAAGCCTGGGTTCTCGACCTCTTTGACCAGGTCACCGCTGGTCAGGTTGAGCCGGTAGACGTCGTGCAGGGCCGGGTTGTCGCGGTTGAGGCCGACCAGCACCTCATCCGGAAGGTCCTTCTCGGTGGCCAGGATCTGCGCCTGCACCCCTTCGAAGGGGGTGAGGTCCCGGTGCTGCATGGTGGTCAGGTCCACGTCGTACAGGCGCCAGTTCTCGTCTCCGCCGGTGTCCTGCAGATAGAGCAGGTGCCGCCCGTCGTGGGCCCACCGGAAGACCCGGATGCCCCGGTCGGTGTCATTGGTCACGACCTGGGCTGAGTCCCAGTCGACGCCGTCGGGTCCGACCGGGGCGGTCCAGACATTGAGCACTCCGTCGTGCGGCGCGATCCACGCCAGGCTGGTGCCGTTGGGAGAGATGCGAGGGCTGATGCGTTCCGGGTTCCCGAAGAGGATCCGCCTGGGGATAAGTTCGGCCATGCGCCATGCCTACCATGCCTGACGAGGTCACTTGTACTATCCCCAGCGTGACCGGTGCCAACTCGCGCGGCGAGCCCGGAGCCGGGACCGGCGGGCAGGCCGGGCCCGGGACCGGCGCGGGCCAGCATGCCAGCCTGCTGGTCCGGGGTGGCTATCTGATCACCATGGACCCGGGCATGGGCGACATCCCCGTTGGAGATGTGCTGGTCAGCGGGGGAATGATCGCGGCGGTGGGCACCGGCCTGGCCGCGCCGGCCGGGGCCACGGAACTCGACGCGACCGGGATGATCGTCGCCCCGGGCCTGGTGGACACCCACTGGCACATGTGGAACACCCTGCTGCGCAGCATGTCCGAAGGCGGCCGCGGGTATTTCCGGCTGTGCCGCAGCCTGGGTCCGGCGTTTGCCGCCGAGGACGTCTATCTGGGCACGCTGCTCGGCTGCGCCGAGGCCATCAGTTCCGGCATCACCACGGTGCACGACTGGTGCCATAACATCCGCACCCCGGCGCACGCGGAAGCCGGGCTGCGCGCGCTGGCGCAGGCCGGGCTGCGGGGCAGGTTCTCCTACGGTTACCCCGCGGCGCACCGCAATGACCAGGCCATGGACCTGGCTGGGCTGCGGCGGCTGCACGCGGAATGGGCGAAGCATGCCGCCGACGGACTCATGTCCCTCGGCATGGCCTGGCGCGGGCCCGGCGGCAGCGACCCGGCCATGCGGGTGCCCGCCGCCATCTACCGGCAGGAGATCGACACCGCCCGGGAGCTTGGCATCCCGGTCACTGTCCACGCGTCCGGCCCGCGGGCGGCGGCCGGCCAGATCGGCATGCTGGCCGACGGCGGCCTGCTGGGCCCCGACCTGCAGGTGGTGCACGCAAACTGGGCGACCGAGGCCGAGATCGGGCAGCTCGCGGCGGCAGGCTGCCCGGTGACCATCTCGCCGTGGAGCGAGATCCTGGTCGGGTACGGGCCGCCGCGCACCGGCGAGCTGATGGCGGCGGGCATCCCCGTGGGTCTCTCGGTGGACGCCGCCGCGCTCACCGGAAAAAAGGACATGTTCGCCATCATGAAGCTGACCCAGGGCCTGGCCAACGCCGCAGCCGAGGATGAATTCGCGCTCACCGCGCGGCGCACGCTGGCGCTGGCTACCATCGACGGCGCCCGGTCGCTGGGCCTGGCGGAGGTGACCGGTTCCCTGGCACCGGGCAAGCGCGCCGACCTGATCGTGGTCTCCGCCGGCCGGCCGAACCTCGGCATGGTCACCGACCCGGCGCAGCTGCTGGTCACCGCCGCCCAGCCCGGCAACGTGGACACGGTGATCGCGGACGGGCGGGTGCTGAAGCGGGGCGGCGTGCTCACCACGCTGGATGCCGAACGGATCGGCCGGGAAGCGCGGCGGGCGCTGGATGGGGTCATTGCTCGGTCGGGAGCAGCGGCGCGCTGAGCCGGGTGGGGATCGCGCTCGGCTGGGCCAGCGAACGGCGAGCTAGCCGCGTTAGCGTCCGGCCGGCGCCAGTGACGCGGTGAGCTGTGCCGGGCGGGCCAACGTCTGGTAGACCACGCAGTAACGCTCGGTCAGCCGGAGCAGTGTGTCCAGCTCTGCAACACTGGCCCCGGTGTCCAGCTCGAAGCTCAGCCGGATCGAGGTGAAACCCACGGGGGCCTCTTTCGCCACCGCCAGCGTGCCGCGAAAATCAAGATCGCCTTCGGCCCGGACGGTCCCGCCCGCGACGTCGATGCCTAGCGAGGTCGCCACTGCCCGCAGGGTGACCCCGGCGCACGCGACCAGCGCCTGGAGCAGCATGTCCCCGGAGCAGGCGAGTGTGCCGTCCCCACCGGTCGCCGGGTGCAGCCCGGCGACCGCCAGAGCCTGGCCGGTCTCGACCGAGCAGCTCACGCTCTCCTCGCCGAGTTCGCCGCGCGCCCGCAGGGTGATCACGGCGGTCGCCGGGTCGCTGCGGTAGGCCTCCTTGAGCGGCTGCTGTAGCGCGCGCAGGTCTTGGGCGTCCATCGCGTTCCTCTCGGGTGGGGTGCCGGGCATCGGGCGGCCGGCGCTTCCAGGGCCTGGTGGGAGCTTCCGGTCAGGAGTGGGGGACGTGGAAGTTGAAGTCGGCGTGCCCGAGGGCGCCCATCAACCGCAGCCAGAGCGGCATTAGCATCTCCGTGCCGCGGGCGGCGGAGATGTCACCCAGGTCGATCAGCGACGCGGCGGGCCAGCCGAACGAGCCGATCAGCTCGGCGGCCGCCTGTTTGGCGGTCTCGTCGTTGCCGCAGACGAACACGTTGTGCTCATCGGGAACCCGCCCGGGCTCCACCATCACCTGGCAGTTCATGGTGTTCAGCGCCTTGACCACGCGCACGGCGGGGAACGCGCGCTGAATCTGCTCACCGAGGCTATCGGTGTTCACCGGGTCCAGCGTGGGCGGCATGCCGCGGCTGAAGTCCAGCGGGTTGGACACGTCGATGAGCACCTTCCCGGCCAGCGCCGCCTCACCGGCGGCCACTAGTGCTGCCATGGCCGCCGACCCGGAGGTGGCGTTCATCACCAGGCCAGCGAAGGCGGCGGCCTCGGCGAAGCTCATCAGCCGCACGCCCGGGTGCTCGGCTTGCCACTGCGGGAACGGGGGAGTCCCGAACCCGCCGGGCTCGGTGCGGGCATTGGTCACGGCCGGATCCCTGGTGCCTATCACGACCTCATGGCCGAGCCCGTCCAGTTTGGCCGCCAGGGTCCGCCCGACTACTCCGGTGCCCAGTACAGCAATCCTCATCCCGTCACCTTCTCATCCCGCGGCAGCCTGGCACGCCGCTGTACCTGGCGAGCGGGCCGGTGCGAGTGTCCCGCGCCCTTACCGGAGCACCACGGGCGGGGGACCTATTCCTCTCGGCAGGTGCCCGATGCCAGGCCCCCCATGGCCCCGGCGGCCCGGAGCCGCGCCGCAGAACCAGCGCGTGGCCAGCCCGATACCGCCTCGCCACGCAAAGGATCCCCGGCATTCCGTAATAGCTCATACGCGAACAGTTATTTACTATGCCTGGCTGATCGGTACCGATCACTGTGAGTAATCTATAGAGCGGGCTAATGGGGGAGCGGGGGAGAGGACGGGCGAGGGCAGTGGCATGACCGAGGCACCCGACCACACGGGTTCGAGCGCAGCGGAGGCGCTGGCCGCACTGGAGGCGGCGGCAAGGGTCCTCGCCGAGACGAGTAGCGTCCTGGTAATCGACTGGCCGAGCCGGGACGTTCCTGCGTCGCTGGCGTTCGCCGGGTTCACAGTCTTCGTCAAGGGCGGCCCCGGGCCCGCCGACTACGCGGCCTGGGTACTCGACAGCGGTGAGCCCGTGTCCCGGCACCTAGGCCGGGAGCCCGGCCAGGTGGACCTCGTCTATTGCCACCGGCCGTTCGGCGAACTGCCCGGCATCATCGCCCTGGCCGCGCGGCTCGGCGCCCGGGCGCTCTGGTGGCAGACCGGGCTGTCCAGCGGCGGCGACGGCAAGGACCCGTCGGGCTGCTGGGTGCCGCCAGGGGAGTCACAGCAGGTACGCGAACTCGCGGCCGCCGCGGGGCTGGCTTACATCGACGATGTCTACATCGGCGACGCCGCCCGCGCCCGGGGTGAGCGAGCCTGACCCGCGGCACCGAGCCTAGAGGGGAAGCGGAGCCTATAGGGGGACCCGCACAGCCGACGCCGCACCGGGGCTGGACTCAGCGTTACGAGCGCGGCATTCCAGTCACCGGCCTCTTTGGGCCGGGGCGAGCTCGCTGAACAGCTTGTTCATGTCTTGATGGTTGAGGTACAGGACGATGCGCCAACCTCCGTCGTCCTTGCGCAGGATGAAGGTCGAGTGCAGGAGGACGGGGTCGCGCGCCGCCTGGTCGCGCATCCGCAGATGCCATGACGTCCGCACGAGCGTGTGCAGGTCGTCTAGCGGAATCTCGCTGATGTCCGCCAACTCCAGGCCGTCGCTGCCGATGGCCTCGAAAAGCTGTCGGCGGCGCGGAAGTGCGGCCAGCAGGGCTTGCCGGGACACCGCGGCCGCGGAGCTGGCGTCGAGGCTCAGGAAGACCTCATTGAACGAGCTCATCAGCGCCTCGGTGTCAAAGTCGTGTGCGGCGCGGTCATAACGCTGGAGGAAAGCGCGGACGCCGGGGCGAGCACGGGCCATCGTCAGCTCCTGGAGGTCGGGGGTCAAAGTCGCTCAGCCAGGCGGTTGAGCAGGGGAATCGCGGACTCGAGCTGGCGCCGCTCGGCGCGTGTGTACTCGTCGGCAAGCGCTTTGATCATGGCGTCGACGACGGCATGCTCCCGGCTCATGAGCAGCTCCCGGCCGGCGTCGGTGATCGCCACGGCTACGCGGCGGCGGTCGGTTTGGCCGCCCGTCCTTTCCACTAGCGCCCTGCGCTCTAGCTCGCGGACAACGCCAGCGATCGCCTGGGAGGTAACTCCTTCCCCCGCCGCCAGCGTGCTTGGGGAAGTGGGCCCCTCGCGCTGGAGGCGCACGAGGATGCCCAGTTCGATGAAGCTCGCTGCCCGCTCGCGCTCGGTTGCGTACAGCTGCCGCAGGCGACGGGCTACACGGCCGATCGCGACCCGCAGCTCCTGCGCGGCCGCCACGTCCGGGCCGGTGTTCATATATGTAAATTAGCTTACGTAAGCTAACTGAGCAACTGGCGGCCGGAACTGTCGAGCACGCAGGCGGCTGTTTCCCGGCGGTTCAGGCCGCGCGGCGGCGGACCAGCCAGACGGTCGCGGCCATGAGGAGCACTGACAGCGCGAGCAGCCAGCCGCCTTCGATCCACTGGAAGGGCCAGAACTGGCTGGCCGGCTGGTAACTGGTCCAGTTCGTGTAGCCGTGCTGGGTGAGGTACCGCACCGGGTCGAGGACAGTCTGGAACGTGTTCGGCCCGACCTGCGTCCGGGGGGCATGGTGGTAGCCCCGCAGCTCCTGGCTGATCGCGGACTGGCTGACCAGCCTGCCGCCCTTGGTGTACCAGTGGTTGATGATCCACGCGGAGCCAGGCAGGTTGGTGCCGTGCGTGACCAGCGGTGTGGTGTAGTGCTGGCGCAGCCACAGCCCGGTGGCGAAGGCGAGCCCGGCGTAGACGGCCAGGGTGGCGGCGATCGCGGGGACGGCCCGGCGGATGAGCATCCCGGCCAGGGCGCCGATCGCGAAGGCGGCCAGCGTCCAGGCGGCGAACGCAACCCCGAGCAGGTCGAACACGCGGACCGAGAACGGGATCACGTAGCCCGCGGCGGCCCACGGCTGGTTGTACCAGGCAAACAGGACGGTGAACGCCCCGGCCACGGCTGTCACCGCGACCGCCAGCGGCACCAGCTTGCCGACCGTCCAGCGGAGCCGGCCGATGCCCTGGGTCCAGGCGAACCGGAAGGTGCCGGTCTCCAGCTCCCGGGCCAGCACCGGACCCCCGATGAACGCCCCGATCAGCGCCGGCACCGCCTGCAGGGCGATGCTAACCAGGATCGCGGTCTCGCCGTATCTGCCGGTGAAGTTGATAGCGCAGCCGAGTGAGCCGGCCGGGTGGCAGTAGGCCGCCTCGGCATGGTGCATCTGCAGGCCGGTCAGCCACAAGTACACCGCGAGCGCGCCGAGGAAGGCGGCCACGCCGGCCAGCGCGGCCCGGTGCTGGCGCCAGGTAACCCAGCCCATCCGCCGCCACGGCACCGGGCGCAGGCCGGCGTCGTGCTTCGGGCGGGCCGGCATGGTCAGCGCGGTCATCGCGTCACCTCCGACGGCTGGGTGTCCCGGCCGCGGGCCGGGCCGGGCAGCGCGCCGGCGCCGGGCTCGCGCAGGTAGGCCAGGGTGAGTTCTTCCAGGCCGACCGGGTGCGCCTCCCAGCCGGGCGGGACCGGGTCGTCCACCGTGGCCCGGACCAGCAGGTGGGCCTGCGCCTGTCCGCGGCGCACGTGCACCACGGGCCGTTCGGCAAACTTGTCGGCCTCGGCGGCGGGGCCGGTCAGCATGCGGTGGCTGGCGAGCAGGTCCTCGACCTCGCCGGCGACCTGGACCCGGCCCCGCGACAGCAGGATGAGGTAGTCGGCCACCCGCTCGAGTTCGGCGAGCACGTGCGAGGACAGCACCACCGACACCCCGTCGTCGGCCGCCGCCGCCAGCACCGTGGCCATGAAGTCGTGCCGGGCGAGGGGGTCGAGCATCGCCACCGGCTCATCCAGCACCAGCAGCCGCGGCCGGCGGGCCAGCCCCAGGGTCAGCGCGAGCTGCGCTTGCTGGCCGCCGGACAGCTTCCCGGTCTTCCGGTTCAGCGGGATGCCAAGCTCGGCCAGCCGGGCCTGCGCGTAGTGCTGGTCGAAGCGGCGGTTTAGGTTGCGGGTCAGGTGCAGCATGTCCGCGGCCGGCAGGTTCTGGTACAGCGGCGTGTCCTGGGCGACGAACGCGATGCCATCCAGCGCCGCCGCGGACCCGGCAGGGTAGCCGCCGAGCACGGTGACGGCGCCCGCGCTTGGTTCGGCCAGGCCGACCGCCAGGTTCAGCAGGGTGGTCTTGCCGGCCCCGTTCGGGCCGACCAGCGCGGCCACGTGCCCGGCCGGGATCGCCAGCATGCACTCGCGCAGCGCCCACGTGCTGCCGTAGCGCTTGCCCAAGCCGCTGGCCTCGATGACGTTCATGCTCATGCGGCGCCCTCCGTTTCAGCGCCCGCCGCGCCGGGGCGGTCCCCCATGCCGCCGCGGCGCTCATGGAAATCCCGCAGGGCGCTGGTGAACAGCGCCACGATGCCGTCCTGGTCCAGGCCTGCCGCGTCGGCGGTACCCAGCCAGCCGAGCAGGGACTTGTGCAGCCCGGCCAGTTCCGGGAGCGCGACCTGGCTCAGCGTGGCCTGGACGAACGTGCCCTGGCCCGGCCGCCCGGCGGCCAGGCCCTTGACCTCCAGCTCCTTGTAGGCCTTCAGCACCGTGTTCGGGTTGATCGCCAGCGAAGCCACCACGTCCCGGACCTTGGGCAGCTGATCGCCCGGCTTGAGGTAGCCCAGCCGCAGCGCGTGCTCGACCTGGTGCACCAGCTGCAGGTAGGTCGGCACCCCGGAGGCCGCATCCAGCCGGAACTCAATCGGCGACCCCGGCCCGCGCGGCCCGCCCCCCTGCGTGCCGCTGCCGTCCGCGCCCGCAGGGGAGCCACCAGACCTGTCAGCCTGCGTGCTCCCTTTATCTATATCCATAGAACAAAGATACAGATGTTGATGCCGCCTTGCCTTCCGACATGATGGGTGAGATTCGACATCTTCCGTGACACGGGACACCCGGCCAGCCAGCGAACCCAGTACCGATCCAGTAAA
>Ga0075423_10004231_pt1 | contig 13300 bp, 11 predicted proteins | sample SoiMethybrSBSTD2_FD_80114 | JGI IMG/M metagenome (GOLD analysis project Ga0075423, IMG submission 80114) | Bulk soil microbial communities from a Populus tree surrounding site in Tennessee, USA - Soil MetaG P. TD hybrid SBSTD2 | ecosystem: Environmental > Terrestrial > Soil > Tree plantation...
GATCTTCACCTTGCCGGCCGACATGTCGTTGCGCGCCACCGTTCTTGGTGCGGTGACCGGCTTCTTCCCCATCGGGTGGATCGTGCTCAACGTCATCTTCATGTACCGGCTCACCGTCGCGACCGGCCGCTTCGAGACCTTGCAGCAGGCGATCGGCGGCGTAACGCCCGACCGCCGCCTGCAGCTCCTGCTCATCGCGTTCTCGTTCGGCGCGTTCTTCGAAGGCGCGTCGGGCTTCGGCACGCCGGTGGCGGTGACCGGCGCCATCCTGATCGGGCTCGGATTCTCGCCGCTGGCGGCCTCCGGCCTCTCCCTCATCGCCAACACGGCGCCCGTCGCCTACGGCGCGCTCGGCACGCCGATCCAGGGCCTCGCCAGCGTCACCGAACTCGACCCTTATGTGCTCGGTGCCATGGTCGGCCGGCAGCTGCCGTTCTTCTCGCTCATCGTGCCGTTCTGGCTGATCTGGGCGTTCGCCGGCTGGCGCGGCATGATCCAGATCTGGCCGGCCATCCTGGTGTGCGGCGTCTCCTTCGCGATCCCACAATTCCTGATCTCGAACTTCATCAATCCGTGGATCGTCGACATCGGCGCGTCGCTCATTTCCATGGGATGCCTGATCGCGTTTCTGCAGGTCTGGCGGCCGAAGGAGCTGTGGCTGTCGCCGGCCTTGCGCCACCATGACGATTCGGCCGCCACGCTGCCGGCGGCGCCACCGGCCAGCACCGTCAAGCCGACCGAGGGACAGATCTGGGGCTCGTTGCTGCCGTGGATCATCGTTTGCGTCATCCTGCTGATCTGGGGCACGGGCTGGTTCAAGGCCGCAGTCAATCCGATCTTCACCTGGAACTATCCGGTTCCGGGCCTGCACAACATGATCGACAAGGTGCCACCGGTCGTCGCCAAGCCGACGCACGAGGCCGCGGTATTCTCCTTCACGTATCTGTCGTTCACCGGCACCGGCATGCTGATCGCGGCGATCATCTCCGGCTTCATCATGGGCTTCACGCCGGGAAAACTGCTCGCCGAGTACGGCCGCACCATCAAGGTGTGCGCCTATTCGCTGATCACCATCTCGGCGATGCTGGCGATCGGCACGCTGACGCGGCTCTCCGGCATCGACGCGACGCTCGGCCTCGCCTTCGCGCTCACCGGCGTGCTCTACCCGTTCTTCGGCACCCTGCTCGGCTGGCTCGGCGTGGCGCTGACCGGCTCCGATACGGCGTCGAACGTGCTGTTCGGCAACCTGCAAAAAATCACGTCGGAGCAGCTCGGCCTCTCGCCCGTGCTCATGGCTGCCGCGAACTCATCGGGCGGCGTGATGGGCAAGATGATCGACGCGCAGTCGATCGTCGTCGCCTCCACGGCCACCAACTGGTTCGGCCACGAGGGCTCGATCCTGCGGTTCGTGTTCTGGCACTCGATCTCGCTTGCCTGCCTGGTCGGCATCCTGGTGATGCTGCAGGCGTACGTGTTCCCGTGGATGATCGTGCAGTAGCGGCGCGCGATCGATAAATCCGCGGAATCAGCCGCTCCGTGCGGCGGCGGGAAGCGTCGTACGGTGCGTCGCGAAAGAATGAGGGCGCCAGCCACGCGCCGGTGGCGCCGAGCCGCAGATATTGCGCCTAGCCGAGATCAGACGAGATCGGCAGGCTCAAGTCGTCGTGGCGAGCGACCCAGGAGCGGAATCGCACAGAGTTCGCAACATCTTCAGATACGGCTCTTTTGAGACCTCGCATGTGTCGCGTGCCCACAGTCGTACCCTCACAAATTTGCCAAGCCGGGACGCGGCATCAGCGATCACGGAGCACTACGGCAGATTTTGGCGCCTCATGGGACAGGTTCTCGCGCAACTTAACCATCGTCTCTAACAGCTGGCGGTGGGCCCCGGGAGCGAGCCCAGTGGCCTCGACCAGTCCGTCGAGAAAGCCGAAGCCCTTTTCGCGCGCACTTCGGCCCCGCTGCGTCAGATGGATCCGCACTTGTCGTTCATCCAGCGGATCACGTTTTCGGATCAGGAAGCCCGCGCTCTCCATCCGCTTCAGCAGAGGAGTCAGCGTGCTCGAGTCCAAGAATAACTTGTCGCCGAGACCGCCGACGGTCTGATCGTCCTGTTCATACAGGGCGGCCAGCACGAGGTACTGCGGGTAAGTCAGCCCGAGCTTATCGAGCAATGGCTTATAGGCTCGGCAGAAAGCAAGGTTCGCCGAATAGATTGCGAAGCAAAGAAATTCACCGAGTTTTGCGGCGCTGCCTGCGGCGGCGCGGGGCTTCTCCCTCGCCATGGGCGTATTTCCCTTCCAACTGCCTCGATCGATGAAGTATGTCTCACAAATAGTTGATGCGCGATATAATCGCAAGCGGTTGATTTGGAATTCATGTGATTTAGTTATCGTTCGATATAATCGTGTACCGAGGGACAATTGGCGCAATGACCGCAGATCGCAAATCGGCGACCCAAAAATTTTCTCCTGCCACGGGGCGTCCGAGCCCAAGGGCGGAGCGCAGCCGGGACATCGCGTTTTCCGGTGAGGTCGCCCGAATCCTCGATGACATCTGCCGCGAGCGGGAGCGAAACACGGAATCCGCGCGCGCGGCCGCGTGGCGGTTGGTGACCCTCCTCACGTCGCCGGTTGCTGCGGAACCCGTGGCCGCACGCGGCGGCTTGGCGCCGTGGCAGACACGCAAGATCGAGCGATACCTAAAAGAACACTTCACCCAGCCCGTGCGAGGGCAGAAGTTGGCGGAACAGGTGTCGCTGAGCGTGAGCCATTTCTACCGGGCGTTCAAACAAACGTTCGGCGAGACGCCGCACGCGTACGTGACCCGATTGCGCCTGGAAATGGCGCAAGAGCTGATGTTGAACACGAACGACCCGCTGATTCAAATCGCACTCGCCTCCGGCTTCAAGGATCCGTCGCACTTCTCGAAGCTCTTTCGGCGCTGCGTCGGCGAGACCCCAACTGCCTGGCGTCGACAGAATCTCACCGAGGCTCGCGTTGAGACGCGACGCGCTCGGCGGGACCTCATTGGTGTCGGACCAGCCACGCAGCAGAGCACATCATAATCGTGCACGGTCACCGTGGTCCCCGGCGGGTTCGTCTGGGGCGAGGGCCCATATCCTATCAGTGAAGTGAACGAAAAGATTCGCGCACCGTCCCTCCACCTGTTTCGTAGAACGTGTCCGCATCGATCGATTTGTTGGCGCAGACGAAGAAAACCTCGACATCGACATCCAGCACGCTGGCGATCAGCAACAGCCTGGACACGTCGATGCGCCTTGCTCCGGTTTCAAACTGCTCTATTTCGCCGACGGTTGTGCCGATCGCTGCACCGAGTTCGGCTTGCGAAATATTGTGTTGCAATCGCAATACGCGGATACGTTCTCCGACCAGCACATCGATGGGATCCATGCGCTGCACTCCGTTCCCTCCTGCAGATTGCCTGTCGGGCTAGGTTATCCGAGAGATGAAAGCATCCGAAAATTAAAACGACTGAGGTCGTATCAATGACACGCCACAGTCGCGAAGGTATCGACAGGCTAGGAACTCGGCAAGCGCTCAGGGACGAGGAATGGAAATAATATCACGCAATATCAAATCGCTTGATGTTGCTCGCCGTCAATGCGGGTTATGACGTTAGCCCCCTTCCCTGTCTCGTTATGCAACAGACCTCATTCCGCGTGCGTTGCAGCCGGAAGCTGTTCGGTCAGCTGCCCCAGCTTGAAGAGTTTCGCCCCAGTTTTCCAGAAAATCTGCTCGCGTTCCACAGGGGAGAGCTTGGCGTCATCCACGACCTTCAATCGGACCTCATGTAACGTGGATGGCTGGCGCAGCCAGTGCCAGGTCGTAGACCAGTCCGTACCGAACAAGATCCGATCGGCGCCGAGCTGATCGATGGCCAGACGCAGGTGCTGGGGACTTGTCCCGACCACATCGAAATAGACGTTGACGTTCCGCAGCGCGACCACCATTGCGCTCTCGAAATACCGCGTGATGCCACGGCCCATTTTGGTGAGGATGATCTGTGCCTTTGGATGGCGTCCCGCCACTTCGTCCACCCAAATAGGATCGCCGTAGTAAAGAGCACCGGGAAACTGTGACCACGCGGTTGGAAACTGAATCGGCACCTGGAACTTCTCGACGACGTTCATGATGCCGGCGAGATCCTTTGCGATCCTTTCCGGATGCATTTCGGTGGTGAATGCGCGAGCAAACGTCTCTCCAATCCCCTTCATGCCCAACGTGGTGAGAGCCCGCTCAAATTCCGTTGGTGCAGCCTCACGCACGGGCCCCGGATCATCGTGGTAGCCCGCTGATTGCTGATCGTGACCGACACGCGCCAATGCGACCATGCGCTTGGGATGTCGACTTGCCGCGGTTGCGACCATATCATTCGAAACGTAGCCGGCCCTCGCTTGCACGAGCGCGAAATCGATGCGGTGCTTGTCCATGTCCTCCAGAAGTTCGTCCGTGTTGTCGACCGGCTCCTCGGTCAAATTGCATCGGTAGAGGTCTGGGTACCGCGTCCGAAATGCGATGGCGTCTTCCATCGTGCGGATATGGTTGCTCAAATCCCGGAACGAGGGAAAGCTGAAGATATGAACGTGGCTGTCGATGACCATGGATCGTCACTGATTTCGCTGTCTCACGTGATTACGACCGCTTGAGATCACTCAGCGGTGCTCCAGCTCACTTCAGAAAAGCTGAGGGTCGCGGCGACGGTGCAGCTTCCTATTTGGCCTGCATCAATGTTTTCACAAGGAAAGTCCATTTGTCCACCTCGCTCTGCACGAAGGCGGTAAATTCAGTCGACGTCATCGGTTTGGTCAGGATGGATTCTTTGGAGAGAGCGTTGCGAATCTCGTCGCTGTTCATGCTTTTGTTTACCTCGCGGTTGAGCGCCTCGACGATGTTCGTGGGCAGATTGGCCGGACCGGAAAGCGCGAACCAGGACGTCAACACCAGATCACCAAAACCCAATTCTTGAAACGTCGGCAAGCTCTCGAATTCGGGCAGCCTTTGTTCGGTGGTGATGGCGATCGGAATAAGGCTCCCGGCTCGCACATGCCCAAGGGTGGTGGACCACGTCATGCATCCTACTTTCACGTGGCCTGCGACGAGATCCTGGATCGCCGAGCCACCGCCTTTGTAAGGAATGTGCTGCAACTTCAAGTTTGACCTCCCCGCCACATACTCGGCAACCATGTTGCCGACCGTCCCGAGCCCCGGAGAGACGTAATCAAGCCCTCCGCCCGTGCCATCGGCCAAGGCCAAGAACTCCACAAAGGTTTTGACACCGAGAGAGGGGTGAACAACCAGAACGATGGGCGTTCCGCCAAAATAGGCAATGTGCGTGAAGTCTCGAATGGGATCGAAAGTGACGTTCGGGTTCATCACGGGCGAGAGCACATGAAACGGCATGCCAGAAACCATCAGCGTGTAACCGTCCGGTTCCGAGCGCGCCACCGCTTCCGTCCCCAGCACCCCCCCTGCCCCGACGCGGTTCTCGACGAAAAACTGCTGCCGAAACGCCGTACTGAGGGATGCGGCAAAGACTCGGCCGATCGTGTCGGCTGCGCCGCCGGCGGCGAGCGGGACGACGACCCGTACGGGCTTCGTCGGCCAATCGACGGCCGCCGCGCTCACGCCCCATAGCGAGACCCCAGCTACGGCCAGGCAAAGACAAGCCCTCATTCCGGGATCCCCCTGGGCGTCATGAGCCTGAGCGGCACGACAGCAAAAGGGCCCTTCTGGCCTCATTCATGGCGTGCATTTTACAACGGTTCAGGATAAAGTCGCAACAACTATTGCGTTTTGATATTGCGAACAGGAAGGGTAGCGTCGTGCCAGCGCATATCACCGTGAGACAGCTCTCCTGCTTTGTGGCTGTTGCGGAGGAGGCGCATTTCCGCCGGGCTGCGCAGCGACTCCACATGACCCAGCCGCCATTGACGCAGCGGATTCGGGCAATGGAGCGCGATCTGGGAGTGCAGCTGTTCACGCGCATAAACAAACGAGTCGAACTCACGCCGGCAGGACGCTTGGTGCTCGGGGAAGCGCAAGCCGCCTTGGCACAAGTTCAACGCGTGCACGAAATGGCAATGCAGGCGGGACGGGGCGAGGCAGGAACGCTTCGGCTGGCCCTTGTCATAGCGGTACCCTTTCTCACCGCGTTCAACGAGGCGACCAGGGCGTTCCAGCGCGACTACCCCCGCGTTGTCTTTGAAGTCGTTCAGGCGAACTCCGGTCAAGCCGTAGAGGCTCTGCGGCAGCGGAAGGTCGACATGTGCTTGATCCGACGGCTCCCTTGCCAGCTGAACGGGTTTCAGGAGCTGACGGTCGCGCATGACCAACTCATGCTGGTCCTGCCCGGCAATCACCCCAGAGCGCTCGCCAACAAGATCGCCCTGTGCGAGATTGCTGACGAGCGGTTCATCATTTTCCCCAGTGAGCAGAATGCTGCGCTCTACCGCCACATCATGAATGTTTGGGCGCGGGCCGGCTATAGCCCGCGTGTCGCCCAAACGGGCGAGAATGGCCTCGCTATCCTTACCTTGGTGGCAGCGGGTTTCGGCATCGCGATGCTTCCGAGCACGTTGGAAGGGCTTCGCATGCCGAACGTCGTTTGGAAGCAAATCGACATGGACGAGCAACTAACCTCGAGCTCGATCATCATGCTGTATCGGACAGAAGCTCTGAACGAAAAAATCCCATCGCGCTTTATAGAGTACATTCAACAGCATTGTTCTTTGCACTCACATCCGAGTGCAATCGAGCGGGTTGATATGTAATATCGCTGCGGCGATCGTCTCGCAGGTGTTCATGGTCGCTCGGGCCCTCGTTGCTCAATGTCATTCTGACGCTCGCCGTTCTTGATGCTGCGATCTTTGCCCGCCTGGTGCGCGCCGAGACGATTTCACTTCGTCGGGGCGGCATTGTCGAATCCGCGATCGCGGCCGGCAATCCGGACTGGCGCGTGATGTGGCTGCACGTCTTTCCGAACGTGCGGCAAGGCATGATCGCGCAGATGTCGGTGCGCGCCGCTTGGGCGGTGCGTGTCAGCGCAACGCTCGCCTTCCTGGGGATCGGCGTGCAGCCGCCGACGCCCGAATGGGGATTGATGATCCGTCAAGGCGGTGAATACATGCTCACCGGTCAGTGGTGGGTCGGGCTTTACCCGGGGCTCGCGCTGTTGCTGATGGTTCTCGGGCTGAACTTCGTAGGCGATGGTCTACAGGATATGCTGGACCCGAGGCGGCGGGCGCACGATGACTAGCGAAACCGGACGGTGAGGTAGAGCGGTTCGTCGTACAGGCGATCCGTTCCGGTGACCTGTCTATTGGAGAAACGGCAATGCGCGTCGGCGGTGCTGCTGCCAGCCTTTGCCACTGCGCCGGCTCTGCCCGTAGTTTGCGGGCGTTACGCCGGCGCCGCGGCGACCGGGAGCGCCGGCGGTTCGGCGCGCTCCTCGACCGGGCCCATCTCGCGGCTCAGGCTCAGCGCGGAGTTGATCAAACCGACGTGGCTGTAGGCCTGGGGAAAATTGACCAGCATGCGGCCGGTGAGCGGATCAAACTCCTCGGCCAGCAGGCCCACGTCGTTGCAGCGCGCGAGCAACCGGTCGAACAGCTTGCGGGCTTCCGCGTGGCGGCCCTGCAATATGTAATTGTCGACGAGCCAGAAGCTGCAGGCGAGAAACGCGCCTTCGCCCGGCGGGAGTCCGTCGCGCGGGTATTCGCTTTCGTAGCGCATGACGTATTCGCCGCCGATCATCAGCCTGTCCTCGATAGCGCGAAGCGTTCCCACAACGCGCGGGTCCTGCGCGGGAAGGAAGCCGACGATGGGGATCAGCAGCAGGCTCGCGTCGAGCAGTTTGGAGCCGTAGGCCTGAACGAAGCTGCCAACCTCGCGGTCGAAACCACGTTCGCAGACCTCGGCATGGATTTCGTCGGCGATCGCACGCCACCGTGCCGCGGACTCCTCGAAGGTCTGCGCGTCATTGGCCGCGCGATCGAAGGCGACCCACGCCATCACCTTGGAGTTGACGAAGTGCTGTGGCCCGCCGCGTACCTCCCAAATGCCTTCATCCGGCTGCCGCCACGCCGTCGCCAGATAGTCGAGGACCACCGGCCGCAGCTCGCGGCCGCGCGGGGACGGCTCCATGCCTCCCTTGAGCGCCTGAAACATGGCGTCGCTAATCTCGCCGAACACGTCGAGCTGCAGCTGCTGGTAGGCGGCGTTGCCGATCCGCACCGGCGCTGATTTCTCATAGCCGGGCAGCCAATCGACGATCAGTTCCGGCAGCCACCGCTCGCCGCCGACCCCGTACATGATCTGAACCTGAGCCGGGCTGCCGGCAACGGCGCGAATGAGCCAATCGCGCCATGCCCGTGCTTCCTCGTAATATCCGAGATGCATGAAGGCGAGCAGCGTGAAGGTCGCGTCGCGCAGCCAGCAATAGCGATAGTCCCAGTTCCGCACGCCGCCCAAGCGTTCGGGCAGCGACGTCGTCGGCGCCGCGACCATGCCGCCGGTCGGCGCGTAGGTCAGTGCTTTCAACGTGATGAGCGAGCGTTTGACCGCTCCTGTCCACGGGCCGACGTCGGGGCAGCGATCGCTCCACTTCCGCCAGGAATCTTCCGTGCGCTCGAGCGCATCGAAAGCGTCGATCGCCGGGGGCGGCGCTTCAAACGAAGGTCCGTAGCAGAGGACGAACGGCAGGGACTCGTTGGCCTCGACCGTGAACTCGCCGAGCGTTTTGAGCTCCACGCCGTAAAGAGGAGCAGGCGTTCGCAGCACCACGCGCTCCGGACCGGCGATCGCGTCGAGCGCGCCGTCGTCGCGCCGACTGACCCAAGGCACCGTTGCCCCGTAGTTGAACCGCACCACGAACTCGGTGCGAAAGTCCACCCGGCCCGTCCGGCCCCTCACGATCCGCACGAGATTGCCGCAGCGCTCGGGCGGCATGAAATCGATGACCGCCGCACGGCCGGTCGCGGTCTCGAACTCCGTCTCCAGCACGAGCGTGCCGGGACGATAGCGCCGTCTCACCCTGAGCGGTGTCTCGGCCGGAGCAATCAGCCAGCGGCCGTTCTCGGGCGTGCCGAGCAGGGCGGCAAAGCACGCCGGCGAATCGAAACGCGGCCAGCATAGCCAGTCGATCGACCCGTCAAGGCCGACCAGGGCGGCCGACTTGCAGTCGCCGATCAGCGCGTAGTCTTCGATCCGCAGGACCATCGCAGTCGCTTTCAAGAGCGGCATCGCGGCGCCGCGCGTACGCGCTTAACTAGTCGCCGCGCGGTCCGTTCTCAAGCTCCGGCTCTCTTCGCCGCCCGCCGGCTCTTCGTCCTCGAACCTTCCTTCTCTCGGCTCGCCGTAAGGGAAAACCACGGTCGCGGTCGTTCCTGCAAATCCAAACTTTCGCTCGAAGCTTCCGTTGAGCTCCTTGGCCAGCTGCTCGACGATTCTGATCCCGCGCCCGGGCTGAACGTCCGCGGGAGCCGATCCGTTGTCCGACACCGTGCATTTCACAAATCCGCCGGTGCGGACCAATTCGACGCGAATCTCTCCCGGCCGCCCGGCAAATGCGTGCCGCGCTGCATTCGTTATCAGCTCGCTCACGATCATCCCCAACCGCCAGTACCGAACCGATTCCAGCAACAAAGGAGGAGCCGCAAGCACCAGGTCGATGTTCATGTGATCGAGCTTCGATTGGCTGATCGAGCGGCACAGGCTGCTGAGGTATCCCTCCGCGTTGACGAGGTCACCCCGATCCGGAGGCAGCAGAGCGCGATGGACTTGGGCGTAATGGTGCAGGAGCTGCGCAACGCCGCTCAGGGCGCGTTTGACGTCGTCATTGCCGGAAGCCGCGGCCGCACGCGACACGATGGCGATAAGAGAGGCGAATTCGTTGTTGATCCTGTGATTGAGCTCACCGAGCAGCAAGGGCTCCTCCGGGAATGGGAGGCGCGGGACGAGTTCCGGCATCATGCCCTCCTGCGAGTTTCCAATCACGGCGAACCGCGGGGTGCGTTCGAGCGCCCAGGAACTTGACTGAGCGGCGCGACGACGGCGCGCGACGTCCGCGACCGGTCAGTATGGGCGCGAGCGCTCACCAGACATATTGACAAGAGAGGTAAAAGAAAATGCACTATCTTTTGAACTCGCTACTGAGCGGAATTCACTAATGAATCGCCGCGATCTCGCCGATTTGAACGCATTCGTCGTCGTTGCCGATCACTTGAGCTTTCGCGCGGCGTCGACGCAGCTGGGCGTAACCGCATCGGCGCTGAGCCATTCGATGCGCCAGCTCGAGGAGCGCCTCGGGGTGCGACTCCTGCATCGCACGACCCGGAGCGTGTCGCTCGCAGATGCCGGCCTTCGCTTGCTCGAAGGGTTGCGGCCGGCAATCGATCAGATCTCCGGCGCTCTTGATGCCTTGCATCAACAGCGGCAGCGCCCGTTCGGCCGCTTGCGGATTCACGCATCGCACCTTGCGGCAGCCGTGGTGATCGCGCCGGTGTGGGAACGGTTCCTGTCGACCTACCCCGAGGTCCATCTCGAACTTTGGGTGGAGACGCGACCGATCGACATCGTGGCGAACGGCTTCGATGCGGGGATCGGGTCGAAGGACTGGGCCGCCGCCGACATGATTGCGGTGCGACTGCGGGGACCCATGAAGGTCGCCATGGTCGGCGCGCCCAAATACTTCGAGCGGCGGCGTCCCCCGCGCACGCCCGATGACCTCGCGGCCCATAGCTGCATTCAGTATCGTTTCACCACCGGCGGCGCTACCGTGCCATGGCCTTTCGAGCGGAACGGCAGAACCAAGCGGGTTTCGCTGACGGGCGCAGTAACCGTCAACATTCCCGACCTGGCCGTTCGCGCGGCGGTCGATGGACATGGCATCGCCTATACGGTGGAGGCCTTGGCGGCGCCGTTTCTGCGCACGGGCCAACTGGTCCGCGTACTGGAGAGCTTTTCACCTTCCTTGGAGCCTTTCTTCCTGTTTTATCCCGGACACCGGCAGGTCCCCGCCGCGCTGCGCGCCTTCATCGACATGGTTCGCGCGTCCAAATCGGGGCAAGGGAGGCGTTCACTCAAGAACCCGCTGAGCGAAGGCCACAGCAATCTGACCGAAAAGCGGAAGTGACGCTTTGAATTTGTAATGTCTGCGTTTGCGCAACAAACAGAGATGGCTTCGCCGCTCCGTCGCGTCGCCTTGCTTCGCTTGCACTCAAAGATGATCAGTCGCAATGCGTTTGCAGCTTACTAGGTGGCTATAGGAATAAAGTGCTGGTGCCCAGGGGCGGAATCGAACCACCGACACCGTGATTTTCAGTCACGTGCTCTACCAACTGAGCTACCTGGGCGCCCAAGCAACCCGCCGCAGCGGGCTTTTTCAGAGCGGCGGGCGTTATAAAGGCTCGATTTTGCACTGTCCAGCCGCGCCGGACGCAGGGCATGCGCTTACTCCGCCCCGTGCCTTCAAAGCGACGTAGCGGCAAGCCGTTGTGGTTGCCGTGCTACACCGCAACGCCCCGATGCATCAACGGGCGCCCACAAGGGGCGCCCCTACGGCATCCTTGCTCTCACGCGCGGTGAAGTGGAGCGAGTGGCGCCGCGCACTTCCACTCTGCTGTGTGCCCGGGCGGATAGACGGAAGCCGCGCCGCCGGTCTAGGCTTCAACAAAACAACCCGAACGGGAGACAGTTATGGGTACGTTGATGGTGCGTTGTCCGCGTACGGGGGCGGACTTTCCATCCGGCATCGAAACCGATCGCCTGAGTTTCGAGTTGACGCCGGCCTTCACGGCCACCATCCGCTGCCCGTGGTGCGCGGAAGACCACGTCTGGTCGAAGATCGACGCCTGGATATGCGAGGCCGACGGAATGACGCAGCCGAACGCGGTCAGTCCTCCGGCTCGTCCGCCTGCGGCTTCTCGTTCTCTTCCGTCACCGGCACCGCGTAGGTCCCGGAGAGCCAGCGGTTGAGGTCGACGTCGGCGCAGCGCTTCGAGCAGAACGGCCGGAACTGCTGCTCGGCCGGCTTGCCACAGATCGGGCATTTTTTTGCGCGCGGGCGCGTCGTCATGTCATCCATGAGGATAATGTCGTGATTGTCGAGGCGGTTGTGAAGGGCCTCTCCGCTTGCTGTCGTCCCGGCCAAGCGTAGCGAGAGCCGGGATCCATGTACCCCTGTGGTGCCCGTTTCATGATACTGGGGGACTTGGGTCCCGGCTCTCGCGCCTTGGGGCGCTCGGCCGGGATGACAGCCGAGATTTGGTTTCCGCCGTGCTCATGATGGCGGCGGGCGGCGCTTCGCATCCAGCGTACGCAGCTCGGTCTTGAGAATTTTTCCGTAATTGTTCTTCGGCAGGCTATCGACAAAGACGTAATCCTTGGGGCGCTTGAAGCGGGCGATGGCGCCGAGGCAGAGCGCGTCGAGCTCGCGCGGGTCGGCGTCGCCGACCACGTAGGCTACCACCACCTCGCCCCACTCGCCATGGGGACGCCCGATCACCGACACTTCGCGCACGGCGGCATGCCGCAGCAGCACCTCCTCCACCTCGCGCGGATAGATGTTGGCGCCGCCCGAGATGATGAGATCCTTCGAGCGATCTTTCAGCGTGAGAAAACCCTCGGCATCAAAACTGCCGACGTCGCCGGTGTGCAGCCACCCTCCCCCGAGCGTCTGCGCGCTCGCCCCCGGGTCGCGCCAATAGCCCGGCATCACGGTGGCGCCGCGGCAGAGAATCTCGCCCGGCTCGCCGGCCAGCAGCGGCCGGTTGTCGGCGTCCGCCACCATCACCTCGACGCAGGCAAACGGTCTTCCGGCGGAGGCGAGCCGCTCCATCCACCGCGGATGATTGCGGTCAGCAATGTCCTGTTTCGACAGGGTCGTAATCGTCATCGGGCTCTCGCCCTGGCCATAGATCTGCGCGAGCCGCGGCCCGAAGCGGTCGAGCGCCGCAAGCGCATCCGCCACATACATCGGTGCGCCGCCCCAGACGATGGTGCGGATGTTTCGCGGATCGCAGTCGGCGCCGCAGGCCACGAGCCGCTTGATCATGGTGGGCGCGGCGAACATCGAGCTGCGCGGCCAGGCATTGAACAGCGCGAAAATCTCCGGTTCGTCGAAGCCGCCGGACTCCGGCACCACATTGACGCCGAGGCGCGCCACATGCGCCATGATGTAGAGACCGGAGCCATGGCTCATGGGTGCGGCGTGCAGGAGCGCATCGCCCGGCGCCACCGCATCGACCTCGGCCGCATAGGCAAAACTCTCCGCCGCCAGC
>Ga0075423_10004232_pt1 | contig 13298 bp, 6 predicted proteins | sample SoiMethybrSBSTD2_FD_80114 | JGI IMG/M metagenome (GOLD analysis project Ga0075423, IMG submission 80114) | Bulk soil microbial communities from a Populus tree surrounding site in Tennessee, USA - Soil MetaG P. TD hybrid SBSTD2 | ecosystem: Environmental > Terrestrial > Soil > Tree plantation...
CATCGTCGAAGACCGTGAACGTCGCCCCGCGCACCGGCGAGGTTCCAAGAGTCTGAAAATAGCCCCGCCCGACCGTCATGACGCGAACGAACGGCCGCCCCCGGTCGTCGAGCGCTGCGCGACCGTCGATCGACAGCCGGCGGATGGCACTGCCTTCAAACGGCGCCTGGCTTGCGAGCGCCGCACCGAGACTCGATGCGGCGGCGAATCGATCCTCGAGCTGGCGATAAAACCGTTCTCGACTTTCCGGAGATCGATAGTTGGGCCCCGAGAGGTCCAACCGCATCCGCACGAGTCGGGCCGTATCCACACCCGCGTCGATCTGCTGTTGCGCCGCGATACTCCTCACCATCAGCCCCGCGGCGCTGAGCAGAATCGGTGTCAGCGCGAGCTGTGCGACCACCAGGCGGGACGTCCAGCGGCGTTGGCGGACACTGGCGCTGCTTCCGGTTCCGGCCGCGGCGAGCACGCCAACGACGCTGGTCTTCGAGGCATGGATTGCCGGCATTGCGCCAAACACGAGCGCCGTGGCGAGACACAATGCGGCGAGGAACGTGAAGACGCGCCAGTCCATCGAGAACGAAATCCAGTACGGAAGTCCGGCGCCGCGCGCATCCTGCATCTGATTGATGGTCTTCGAGAACAGATCGATACCAACCATCGACAACGCCAGGCCGATCAGGCCGGCGATTGCGGCGAGCAGCACGCTCTCGATCAGGAGCTGACGAACGATCTGCGCGCGGCTCGCGCCGATCGCGAGTCGCAGCGCGATCTCACGGCCGCGATACGCCGCACGAGCCAGCAGCAGGTTGGCGACATTCGCGCACGCAATGAGGAGCACGAACCAGACCATCGTCAACAGGATCGGAAACACCGTGCGAGTACGGCCGCCCAAGACGCCGTCTCGGAACAGGCTGACTCTCGGCTGCGCGTTTCGATTGGTCTCTGGATAGAGCGTTGCGAGCGTCGTGGCAATCCCACGCAAATCGTCGGCGGCTTGGACGGTCGTCGTTCCTCGCGTCAGACGTCCCAGACCCTGAAGGCCGCGCGCATCACGCCGCTCGCGCATGTCGGCGGGAATCTGCGCAATGGTCTGCCAGAGCTCGGATCGCGCGGGAAACCGGAATCCCTCTCCCATGACGCCAATCACGACTGACGAAGTGCCGTTCACTCGAATCGTGCGGCCGAGCACGCCGGCATCGGCGCGGTAACGATTCCGCCACACCTCATGACCCAGGACGACGACTGCCGGTGCTCCTGGACGTTCGTCACGAGCGTCGAACACACGGCCGATCGCCGGCGTGCGGCCGATCAGATCGAAGGTGTTCGACGAGACGAACGCGCCGACGAATCGCTCCGGGACGCGTGCGTCGTCGGCAACATTCATCGTCGCTTCAGTGACTGCACCGAGGCCGTCGAAGGTATGCTGGCCGGCGATGAAATCACTCAGGTCCAGATAGGACACGCCTGCGTTCGACCGGTCCGATCCGCCGATGCTCATCCCAATCGACACGATCCGATCGGGGTCCGCAAACGGCAAGGAGCGCAGAAGAAATCCGTTCATCAGCACGAACACGCTGTTGGTCGCTGCGAGACCAAGTGCAAGCGCACCAGCGGCCGCCGCGGTGAACCAGCGTTCCTTGATCAGGAGTCGAAGGCCGAAGCGAGCATCGCGAAGACACTCGTCGATCAGGCGGAAGCGGCGGCGATCGCGATAGGCCTCCTTCATCGGCTCGACTGCGCCGAAGGCACGGCGCGCGGCGTAGCGCGCCTCGGTTGGGGACAGGCCCCGACGTTCGTTCTCGGCGGCGAGGAGATCGATGTGGGCGCAAATCTCCTGGTCCAGATCGCCGTCGTGCCGACGACGTGTGAAAAGCGCGAGCACGCGGTTCACGAAGGAGCGCATGGCTATTCGTACCTGAGCGCGACGAGCGGATCGACACGCGTGGCGCGCCGCGCCGGCACGTACGACGCGAGTGCCGCAACTACTCCGAGAACCGCACTCACGCCGACGAAGGTCAGCCCATCACGCTCGGAGACTTGGAAGAGGAGCATGGCGACATATCGCGTCAGCGGGATCGTGATCGCGATCCCAGCAGCCATGCCGATGACGGACACGGCAACACCCTGGCCGAGAACCGGCGCCAGAATGCTCAGCCGCGAGGCACCGAGTGCCATGCGAATGCCGATTTCGTTGGTGCGGCGGCTGACCGCGAACGATCGCACCCCATACACACCGACCGCGGCCACTATCAACGCCAGCACACCGAAGAGGCTCGCCAGGGTCGCGAGCAGACGGTCCTGCGACAGCGTGCGATCGACGACAGTGCCCATGGACTGCACGCCGTTGACGATGACCGACGGATCGGCGTCGCGGACGAGGCGGCGAATGTCGGCGTCGGTCAGCGTACCAGCACCGCCTGTCCTCACTTCGACTTGCAACGGAAGTTGTGGTGGCGGACTTGCCTGTTGTGCAATCGGAACGTAAAACACCGGAAGGCTGTCTTCCCGCAGCGTGCGGTACTTCGCATCCTCGGCGATGCCGACGATGTCGTACGGGCCGTCGAGGCGCGAGGGACCCTGCTGCATGAACTGTTTGCCCAGCGCATCACCGGCGAAGAAGCGCTTCTCCATCGTCTGACTGATCACCGCCACGCGAGGAGCGCCGGCGATGTCGTCGCCACTGAAGTCGCGCCCGCGAAGAAGCCGTGTACCCGTGGCCGCGAAATACCCGGGCGACACGAAGGCGCCGAGAGACCGCGCGCTTTCGCCGGGCGGGGCGGTGCGTCCAGGGACGACGACGTTGAGCGACCGGTTCATGTTGCTGAGCAGGCCGAACAGCGAATAACTTGCGGCGCCCACGTCCGACCGCTGCACGAGTCGATCGACAACGGCTTGCGCGAGTTGCGCGCGGTGCTGGGCGTCGTAGTCGATGGGGGCGACGAGCATGAACACCGTCAACCGCTCTGGCTCGAATCCGAGGTCGAGCCCGTGCAGATTTCGCAGCGAGCGCGAGAACAACCCCGCGGCGACGAGCACGATGACCGAGAGCGCCACCTGAGACGCGAGGAGTCCGTGTTGCACCAGTAGCTTCTGGCGTCGGCCGGCAGTGGCCGCCCGCTGTCCGATCGCCAGCGTCGCGTGCCGTCGGGTCGCGAACACCGCCGGCGCGATGCCGAACAGCAATCCGGTGGCGACGGCGATGACGGCGGTGAACGCCAGCACGCGCATGTCGAGGCCGGCGCGAAGCACCGTGTTCTCGCCCGGCACGAACGACAGCAGCACGCGATCGATCCCGAGCGCCGCAAGCAGCCCGATGGCGGCGCCGCCGATCGAGAGCAGCGCGCTCTCGGTGAGCATCTGCCGAACCAGTCGGAGGCGGCCGGCCCCGATCGCCATTCGCAGCGAGATCTCGGTCGTCCGCGATGCGGCGCGCGACAACAGCAGGTTCGCCACGTTGGCACATGCGATCAGCAGCACCACGGCGACGACCATCATCAGAATGACCAGCGGGCGCGCGAAACGTTGTCGCAGGAACGTATCGCCCGTCGCGCCGGGCTGCAGCGACAGCGAGCGTCGAAACGCCGCGCGATCGGCGTCGGCGACCACACCGCCGCGCCGCTGGCGAACACGCTCGAACCGGTCCGCGGTCTCTCGATCGAGCCAGACCGCCAGCTCCGCGTTCGCTTCGGCGCGCGTCCGTCCGGGGCGAAGCCGGCCGATGATGCGGCGCGCTTCCGTGTTGCGTTCCGACAAGCTGTTCCTGCCCTCGGGATCGAGACGCGAGGTCAACTGAATCGGCCACCACAATTCGGGGGCGCCACTGACATCGGCGCCGAAGAAGCCGTCGGGCGTCACGCCGATGATCGTCAGCGGCACACCGGACATGGTCACCCTTCGTCCGATGATGGACGGATCCGCGCCGAGGCGGCCGACCCAGTAGTCGTGGCTGATCACCGCGACCGACTGGGCGTCGCCGCGCCGGTCGTCGTCTGCGGCGAGCATGCGTCCGAGCGCTGCCTGAACGCCGAGCACTGAAAAGAAGTTGCCGCTCACCGCCGCCGCCTTGACCGGTTCAACAGCCGGTGCCGCCGCATCGAGCCGCAGCTGTCGTTGCGCGATGTCACCGAAGATGGCCACGCCCGACAACGAAGTCGCATGATCGCGGAAGTCTTCGTACAGCGGATACGAGAAGTAGGTATTCAGCGGCCCCTGTCCCTCGTCAGCGGCAAACAGGACCAGTTCATCAGGTCGGGCCACGGGCAGCTTACGAAGAATCAGCGCATCGATGACGCTGAACAGCGCCGTGTTGGCACCAATGCCGAGCGCCAGCGTCAGCGTCGCCACCGCCGTGAACGACGGGTTCTTACGCAGCGTCCGCAGCGCGTATCGCGCATCGTGCGCGGCGTCCTCGATCCATCGCCACGTCCGGCGATCGCGATGCGCTTCCTTGATCGGCTCGATGCCGCCGAAGTCGCGGCGCGCGGCAAGCCGCGCCGCGTCGGCGGTGAAGCCGCGGCGCTCGTAGTCCGCGGCCAGCAGATCGAGATGGAACTGCAGCTCATCGTCGAGCGTGCAATCGAGACGGCGTGGTGTGACGAGCGCACGCGCCTTGGCGAGCCAGGTGCGGAGCGCCGTCACTGCTCCTCCAGCAGGCGCTTCATGATCGCGACCGTCTGTTGCCAGATGTCGGCCTCGACGGCGAGCTGCTTTTTGCCGCTGCGCGTGATCGCATAGAAGCGGGCGCGGCGATTGTTCTCGCTCGTGCCCCACTCGCTCTTGATCCACCCCTTCTGCTCGAGCCGCAGCAGCGCCGGATAGATCGTTCCTTGATTGAGCGCCAGTGCGCCCTCGGCCACCTGCTCGATGCGACGAGCGATCCCGTAGCCATGCTGCGGGCCGAGGCCATCGAGGGTTTTGAGAATCATCAAGTCGAGCGAGCCGTACGGCACTTCATCCATGGCGTGCATCCCATCGAGTCATGTTGATAGTCCACACGAGAAGAGCACACTTCGTGTTGATAGTCAACAGGGGTGACGTTCCGCGGTTCGATGTTCGATGTTCGATGTTCGCGCTGTGAAGGTCTATTTGAACTGAGACACCAAATAGGCGTCTGTTTGAGCGACGCCGCGGGCGAGGATCAGGCTGCGTCCGTCCGGCGTGCGCTTCCCTCGCACGATGGCGAGATCCGTGAGGCTGGTGATCTTCGTCGGCGGACGGCCGTCGATGTGCTGCAGCCACACATTCGAGCGCTCGACGGTGGAATACAGAATGCCTTTGCCGTCGGCGGTCCATTCCATCAGCCCGTTCGCCGTCGCCGGCGCGATTCGTCCGAACGAACGCGGCACCGGCGGCGAGTCCTTCTTCGCAGACGCATCGATGGACGATGTCATGGGTACGACGAGGAGCTCCTGCTGACCGTCGTCGGCGGTGTGAATGCCAGCGATCAGTCGACCATCAGGTGACACGGTGGGTCGATCGAGGCCGTTGGCGAGGAGCGTCGGCTGGCCACCTTCGATCGGCACACTCCACGTCGACGTCTCGGCCTGCGAGAGCGACGCGAACACGACCGCACGACCGTCGGGAGTGATCGACAGCCACGTCGGTCGTGCAAGATGCGCGAGCAGCCGCGCAGTGGTGCCATCGACCGCCATCGCCCAAATGCCGGTCTGGCCGTCGCGATTCGAGACGAACGCGATCGTCTTGCCATCGGGCGCACTCGCAGGCCAGATGTTCACACCCTCGCGCGTGAGCATCTCTCGCCCGGAACCATTGCGATCGAGCACCGCCAGTTGTGCGTTGCCACGCTCCCCTGCGGTGACGATGATCCGCCCATCGGGAAGCGGCGCCACGCCGAGCAGGCCGTCGTAGCGTTCCGAGGCGATCCGCTCGGGATCGCCGCCGCCAAGCGGCACCCGCCACAACGTGTACGACGCGTCGAGCCCGATCGACGCGAACGCAGTGCCGTCGCTTCGCAACGAGATATTGCGGTACTCGAGCAGATCCGGCGTTACGCGATGCGGCTCCCCGCGCGGAAACGGCTGCAGCCAGACTTTGCGCGGGAACTCACGCAGACCGTCGGACTGATTGGCGACAAACAGAATGCCCGAGCCGTCGCGCAGCCACGACGTGTAGGTCACGTCCTCGAAGCGCTGCTCGAACGACTCTCGCGACCCGGTCTTCGCATCGAACGTCGCCAGCGCGGCGTCGCCGCTACTGGCGTTGTGGATGGCGGCCGCGATGCGCGCGCCATCGGGCGACCATGACGGCGCGGCGAAGAATGCGGGTACGAGGAACTCCGGTGCTTTCGTCGACGCCAGCACTCGCACCTCGCTGCCGTCGATACCCGCAGTGACGATCGACGTCGCGCCCCGCTCCGGATGGTTCGCGCGATAGAACGCGATCCGCCGTCCATCGGGGGAAAACGTCACGGTGCTGTCGATGCCCTCGAGAATCGGTTGCGGCGCGCCGCCGAGGACACCAACCGCGAAGAGTCGACCGGCGGGTTCTTGCGCGCTCTTGATCGCGTAGTAGATGCGCGATCCACTGGGTGCGAACGCAATGCCCCAGAATCCCACCGGTGCGGCCGGCACGAGCTCGACGTATCGATCCTCGCCGAGTTGACGAACCTTGAGTCCCTGCTGCCCTCCCAACGAATCAACCCAGGCGAGATATCGGCCATCGGGCGACATCGCCGAATCGATCGCAGTGCCGCTGGCCGTGAGCCGTTCGATGCTCACGCTGGCCGGAGTCGCAGGGCCGCGCACCAGTCCCCACGCGATGGCGAGCGCGAACGCCGTGAGGCCGACCGCGGCGGCAAGGATGCTGCCGCGCCGCGACGATCGACGACGAACGCTCGCTGCGAGCGAGTGCGGATCGATCGCGAGCCGTACCTTCCGCAGATCCGCGGCCACGTCGATCATCGACTGATATCGATCGGCCGGCGCCTTCGCCAGACACTTGGACACGATGGTCTGGAGCGCCGGCGGTGCGTCGGGTGTGAACGCGGCGATCGGCGTCGGCTGCTCGTCGACGATCCCGCGAAGGATGGCGAACGATGTCTTGCCGTCGAATGCCCGACGACCGGTGATGGCCTCGTAGAGCACGCAGCCAAACGAGAAGACGTCGGTGCGGTGATCGATCGTGTGACCCTGGGCCTGCTCGGGCGACATGTATCCCACGGTGCCGATCACGACACCGCGGTGGTCGGAGGTCTCGTGCGACGCGTCTTCCCTGCGAAAGAGATCGGTCCGGAGCTTGGCGACGCCGAAGTCGAGCACCTTCGCGTAGCCGCCTTCGGCAATCATCAGGTTCTCGGGCTTGAGGTCGCGATGCGTGACGCCGGCGGCGTGGGCTGCCGCCAACGCATCGGCCGCTTGCGCGAGATACTCGAGCATGCGGTTGAGCTCGGGGCCTCCGGACTGAATCACGCCGCGCAGAGTCTCGCCTGCAACCAGCTCCATCGCGATGTAGAGCACCGGCGGACCGACGGCAATGCCCTCGCGCTTGGGTGCGCTTTCGCCGATGTCGTAGATCGCGATCAGATGCGGATGGTTCAGAGCCGAAGCCGCACGGGCTTCCTGGATGAACCGCTCGAGTCGATCCGGCTTGCGGGTGACGTCTTGACGCAGGATCTTCAGCGCGAGATCTCGACCGAGCACCGCATCCTTGGCGAGGTACACATCGCCCATCCCGCCTCGCGCGATGAGACGCGTGATCTCGAATCGTCTGATGGTGGTTGCGGTGAGATCTCCAGGAACTTCGGCCAAGTTACGCGCATTTTACCGCGCGCCCTCGTGCCACCCGTGGACAGCGAGTCCCACAGACGGACAAACGACTGGTGACAGTGTCCTCGGTCCCCACGCGTCCTTCGTCGGTGCAACGCGAATCCGCCGCGGCTGAGCGATCTGGTACGCGACTTGATAGGGCGAGGTGCGTGGCCGTTCTTTCCAGTCCGCGCGTGCTCGTCGCCGACGATCAGCCCGACGTCATCGCCGCACTACGACTGCTACTTCGCGGCGCGGGGCTCGAGGCCGATGCGGCCAGCTCGGTTCAGGACGTTCGCGATCGGCTGCAGGATCGACCGTACGACCTGCTGTTGATGGATCTGAACTACGCGCGCGATACGACATCTGGCGCCGAGGGACTCGAGCTGCTCACCGAAGTGCACGCGCGCGATCGGCATCTGCCCATCGTGGTGATGACGGGATGGGGCAGCATCGATACCGCCGTCGAGGCCATGCGCCGCGGCGCCAAAGCGTTCGTGCCCAAGCCGTGGGAAAACGCGGCGCTCACTCAGACCATTCAGCGAGAGGTGAGCGAAGGTCTCGCGCTTCGCAAGGCCGACGCGTCGGCGGCGCGCGAGCTCGAAGACGCACAGGTCATTCAGCGCGCACTGCTTCCTTCGTCGATGCCTGACATCGATCGCTGCGAGATGGCGGCGAGCTGGCGACCTGCATCGGCCTTCGGCGGCGACTGCTACGACGCGCTGCCCTTCTCGAACGCGCGTGCGGCGATTTCGATCGGCGATGTCGCGGGCAAGGGCTTGCCCGCGGCGTTGTTGATGTCGAACCTGCAAGCCTCGGTTCGCGCGTTCGCGACCAACGATGCACCGCCTTCAGTCGTCGTCGAACGCGCCAATCGCGCGCTGTGTCGTCACACACCGCTCGATCGATTCGTGACGTTCTTCTACGGCGTGCTCGATACGGATGGGCGCACGCTGGAGTACACCAACGCCGGTCACAACTTCCCGATTCTCGTGCACGCAGACGGCTCGGTCGAACGACTCGGTACGGGCGGTCTCGTGCTCGGCGTCGCGGCGGACGCACGCTATGCCCAGGACTCGGTTACGCTGCGATCGGGCGATCGGCTCGTGCTCTTCACCGACGGCATCACCGAAGCCGAACGGCGCGATGGCATCGACTTCGGCGACGATCGACTGGTCGAAACGGTCCGCGCGCTGCGCGGCGAATCGCCATGGCGCATGGTCGATGCGATCGTCAATCGCGTCTGCGAGTTCACAGGCGGCGTCTTCCTCGACGATGCGACGCTGTTCGCGGTTGCGATCCGATAGTGGAGATCGCGAAGAAAGCCTCCTCCGCAACCTTCCCCCCGCCGAACAACCCCGTCCCACAAGCGAACAGAGTCACCTGATCTGGGGGCTCGGAACTCGCTAGATCCCCAATAAACAAAACACTTAACCTGCCTCCTGATGTGGCATACGCTTTGACCCTAAGTGGTCGACACACATGCCTGATATCGCTCGAGACCCTGCAATCCTCAAACGCAAACGCATTCGCCAGGCTGGTTACGCCGTGGTCGCCATCCTGGTGGTGATCGGCGTCACCATCGCGCTCGCGCGGATGGAGCCCGCCGCTCCCACGGTTGAGCGCGCGACCGTGTTGCTCGATACCGTCAAACGTGGCTCGATCATCCGCCAGGTCCGTGGGCTCGGAACGCTGGTGCCCGAGGACACGCGATGGCTGCCGTCGCAAACCGACGGGCGAGTCGAGCGGATCCTGTTGCGACCCGGTGCGCAGGTATCTCCCAATTCAGTGATCCTCGAGTTGAGCAACCCGCAGGTCGAGCAAGAGGCGCTCAACGCCAAGCTGGCACTGCAATCCACACAGGCGGCTCTGGAAAACCTGAAGGTTCAGCTCGAAAACGACCTCCTGACGATGACGTCGGCAACCGCCGCTCTCGATGCCGAGTTTCAGCAGGCCAAGATGCAGGCCGAAGCGGACCAGGCGCTCTACAAAGAAGAACTGATTTCCGAGATCACGCAGAAACAATCGAGTCTGAAAGCCGACACACTGAAAAAGCGGCTGGGGATTGAGAACCAGCGCCTCGCCACGCAGCGCCAATCGATCGACGCGCGTATCCGCGTGCAGCAGGCCGCCGTCGATCAGGCAAAGGCCGTCGCCGATCTTCAGGAAAGCCGGCTGTCCGCACTCAAGGTGACCCCTGGATTCTCGGGCGTCCTCCAACAGGTGCCGGTCGAAGTGGGCCAGCGCGTCGGGCCGGGCGCCAATCTCGCGCGCGTCGCCGACCCCGGTCACCTCAAGGCCGAATTGAAGATCGCGGAAACACAGGCCAAGGACATCCAAATCGGTCAGAGCGCGGAGATCGATATCCGCAACGGCGTCATGAGTGGAAAAGTGAGCCGCAAGGATCCGGCGGCGGCGAACGGGACCATCACCGTCGACGTTTCTATCACGGGCGAGCTTCTCCCCGGAGCGGTCCCCGATCTGAGCGTCGATGGCACGGTCCAGCTCGAACGGCTTGAAAACATCCTGTATGTGGGCCGGCCCTCACTGGGCCAGGAGCAGAGCACCGTTGGGTTGTTCAAGTTGACGAACCCGAACGGCGACGCCTCCCGCGTGCAAGTGGCGCTCGGTAAGAGCTCGGTCAACGCCATCGAGGTGAAATCAGGCTTGAATGTCGGGGACACGGTGGTCCTGTCCGACATGTCGGCCTGGGACGCCTTCGACCGGGTGCGATTGCGATAGGCCGTGACGGCTCTTTCTGCCGTCTAAGGTGTCGAACGATGTGTTGGGGTGATCGCGTGCTATCTTCCTGCCCGGCGCGCCGCGCGCGTCGACCCGGTGCAGGCTCTCAGACAGGAGTAGAAGCGAAATGAACCAGCCACTCATCAAGCTGGATGCAGTCCGCAAGGTGTTCTACACGGACGAAGTCGAGACGCACGCGCTCGACAACATCAACCTCGAGATCAACAAGGGCGAGTACGTCTCGATCGCCGGTCCCTCGGGCTGCGGCAAATCGACGCTCCTGTCGATCCTCGGCCTCCTCGATACGCCGACCGACGGCAAGTACGTCTTGAACGAACGGCCGGCAACCGACCTGTCGCTCTCCGAGCGGGCGCGGGTGCGGAATCGTGAGGTCGGGTTCATCTTCCAGAGTTTCAACCTGATTGGCGACCTGACCGTCTACGAGAACGTCGAGCTACCGCTCACCTATCGCGGCATGCGTTCGGCCGAACGCAAACAACGCGTCACGGCGGCGCTCGAGCGGGTCGGCATGGCGCACCGCGCCAAGCACCTTCCGAGTCAGCTCTCGGGCGGTCAGCAGCAGCGCGTGGCGGTTGCCCGCGCGGTCTGCGGTGAGCCCTCGATCCTGCTCGCAGACGAGCCGACGGGAAACCTCGACTCGAAGAACGGCGAAGCGGTCATGGAGCTGCTCGCCGAACTGCACAAGAGCGGCGCCACGATCTGCATGGTCACCCACGACGCGCGCTACGCGTCGCATGCGGAAAGAACCATTCACCTGTTTGACGGACGCGTGGTTGAAGAATCGGTAGCGACGCACTAGCGGAAGTTCACAGTTCAGAAGTTCAAAGTTCCGGTTCCGGGTTCCGGTTCTGAGTTCGCCGTTCAGGGTTCGGCGGAGGGAACCGTGAACCAAGGCAACGAACCGGAACGCGGAACGGGAACCCTGAACTCTTGAACCATGAGCGATCTCCGTTACGCCTGGCGTTCCTTGATCCGAACGCCAGGCTTTACTGTCGCCGCCCTCCTCACCCTGGCGCTGGGCATCGGCGCCACCACCGCGATCTTCAGTCTCGTCAACGCCGTTCTCCTCAAGCCCGTTCCCTATCCAGATCCCGATCGCCTCGTCGTCCTCACGTCGACGTACGGGCCGTTTCAAAGCGGAGTTGTCTTCTTCCTGGTTCGCGATCGCCTGCAGGCCGTCGAAGCGGTCGCCGCGCAGAGCGGGAGTACTTCGTGGAACCTGTCGACGCCGACATCGGCCATCAGCGTGCGCGGCCTTCGCGTGTCGACCGGCTATCTGAAAGTGCACGGCGTACGGCCTAGATTCGGTCGCGAGTTCTCGGATGACGAGGACCGACCTCGCGGTTCTGATGCGGTCATCATCAGCGACTCGCTGCGCGCGACGTTGTTTGGGGAAAGCGATGGGCTCGGGCGCGATGTGACGTTGGGTGGGAACCCGTACACCGTGGTCGGTGTGCTGCCTGCGGACTTCCAGTCCATCCCCTCCGCCGACGTGCTCACGCCTTTGCGCACCACCGAACGTGACAACGGGACGAACTACCGCGTGCTCGGACGCACGCGCTCCGGTGTGACACCAGAGGCTGCCGGCGCCGAGCTCGAGGCGATGCGCCCCGACTTCGTGCGCGCGTCTCCTGGAGTCCCCGAGAGACGGGTGCCGCACTTTTCGTGGGTCGGCTATCGTGATTCACTCGGGCGCAGCGTTCGACAGCCGCTGCTCGTCCTGCTCGGCGCAGTCGCATTTCTGCTGCTCATCGCGTGCGTGAACGTCGCCGGCCTGTACATCGCGCGCGCCGTTGCGCGTCATCGAGAGATCGCCACGCGCGCGGCGCTTGGTGCCGGCCGCGCACAGGTGATCAAAGCGGTGCTGTCGGAAGCCCTGATGCTCGCGATCGCGGGCGCAGCGCTTGGCGTCGGGCTCGCATCCGTGTTGACGCGCGGCCTGTTGTCGCTCGTCTCACAGGACATGGCGAGCGATCTGCTCGCGGGCGCAACGATCGGAATCGATTGGCGCGTCCTGCTCGTCACCACCGGCCTCTCGATCGGTGCCGGTCTGTTCTTTGGGTTGGCGCCGGCTCTCCTGCTGTCGCGGCTCGACGCGCGATCGACGCTTGGCGCGCGCACGACCGCGGGGCCGCGAACAGCGCGGCTGCGACGCGCGTTGACGGTGGCTGAAATGGCGCTCGCGCTGATGCTGCTCGTCGGCGCGGGCCTGCTGATTCGCTCGTTCGTGAAGCTCACGTCCGTCGATCTCGGTTTCAGATCGGGCGGTGTGGTCGTCGGACGCATGTCACTGCAGGGCACGTCCGCCGAGAGCGCAGATGCGCGCGCCCGTCTTCTCGATGCGGCGCTGCAGACGATTCGGCGGCTGCCCGGCGTATCGGCTGCAGCGGTCTCGAATCATGTGCCGATTGAATCGGGGCTCAATCTGACGATGCAGCCGCCGGAGGGATCGCTGATCGATCAGCCGCGAGCGGTCGATTGGCGCTATGTCACGCCGGAATACTTCTCGCTCTTCAACATCGCGACACGCGCTGGAAGAACGTTCGACGATCGCGATCGCACTGGCGGGCCGCTCGTCGCCGTTGTCAACGAGGCGTTCGCCCGCACCTTCTTCGGTCGCATCGACATTCTCGGGAGGACGATGTCGCTCTCGCCATCGATGAAGGACGGGCCCCGCGAGGTCGTTGGCATCGTCGCCGACGTCAAAGCGCGCTCGAACTCGGGATTCAACCGCGTCGGGTTCAATGCGCTTGGCGCGCCGACGGCGCC
>Ga0075423_10004233_pt1 | contig 13298 bp, 11 predicted proteins | sample SoiMethybrSBSTD2_FD_80114 | JGI IMG/M metagenome (GOLD analysis project Ga0075423, IMG submission 80114) | Bulk soil microbial communities from a Populus tree surrounding site in Tennessee, USA - Soil MetaG P. TD hybrid SBSTD2 | ecosystem: Environmental > Terrestrial > Soil > Tree plantation...
CCAGATCCCCACGAGCCCTCCGATCCCTCCCAGAAAGATGGACCAGAGCGAGAACCAGTCCGCGCCCCACAGAGATGGTACAAAGCTGCCGAGGGTGGATCCGATGGTTAGCCCGACCATGATCAGGAACTTCGAGTTCATGCGAGCATTCATCGGCAGAGGAGGGGTCGATCCGAAGCCTTCGGCGACAGCTCTTCGGGGCCCCGCGCCGACCTCGAATCGTAGTTGACATAATATCTCTTCTACGACATAAGCCACTGCGAGGAACGCCCAGGGTTCGAACGGCTGGATAACCGGGACGGCTGCCGATTCCTCTAGCTGTCCGCCCCGGCGGCCGCACGGGACGGCGAGAGCGACACGGCGAGGCGCGGCTGGGATCTCAGGTAGGCGTGGGAGTCGTGGTACAGGGCCCCCTCCGGCAGATAGCGCCAGAGCGGCCCCAGGTCCCGCTTGATGCGGTCCACATAGAACTGCGGCAAGGCATCGCTCCGCCCCTCGAAGTACTCCTGGAACGACCGGTCCCTCTCGAGGTGGCCCAGAATCTTGGTGTGATACTGGATCCGCCCGGACCCTTCCGTGGAGATCGCCCGGACCACGTTCATCCACCGCGGGATCATCTCCCGATTCGCGTGGAACCGGCGGGCCACGGCCTTCCAGGAGAACGTGTACTTGGTCAGGTCGATCACGTGCTCGTAGAACTCCCGCCAGCTGTAATTCTTCGGACGGACGTTCATCGCGTGATTGTTGTTCAGGAAATGGAACGGGAACCCGTTCACGCGCCCGGTGCGCTGCAGCTCGAGATTGAGCGGCGCGGCCTGCCCGAACGCGGTCAGGAGCGAGTAGCCCGGGAACGCGCCCGGCGTCAGGTCCACGAACATCTTCGTCAGCTCGAACGGCTCCTCGCCGACGTCGGAATCGAGCCCCAGCACGAAGTTCGTCTGGACGTACGGAATGTACTTCATGACCAGGTTCACGTGCGCGGAGACCTGCTTCACCTTGTCGAGTCCACGCACGCTGCGGGCGCCCGCCTTGTTGCCCATGTCGTACCAGGACTCGATACCCGGAAGGATCGCCTTGAACCCGTTCTGCTTCATCCGCTTCAAATGCGGCTCCGAAAGAAGCGACAGGCTGCTCTCCGCCAGGAAGTCGATGCTCCCGGGCCGGACCGCTTCCTCGATGGCGTTGACCTGCTCCGTGAAGCGAACGCCGAAATTCGGATCGTGCCAGCCGACACGCGGTCGGCGCATCTTGGTCAGGAGAAAGCGGAGATCCTCCTGGATCTGCTGCAGCTCCAGGGGCTGATACGCCACCGTGGAATCGATGCAGAAGCTGCACGTGTACGGGCACCCGAGGCTCCCCAGCATGGGGACGATCTTGAACGTCGGCGCCTTGCGCAGCGTGGGCTCGATGAACTTCCAGCGCTCGCGGACGCCCGGGAGCGTCGGAGGCTGCTTGTTTGCGGTTCGATAGATGCCGAAAGGCCGTTGCGGGGCCGGGTCCGCCAGGACCTCGGTCAGGATTTCCTTGTCGGTGAACCCCAGGACGTAGTCGAAGTACTTCTGCGAATCTTGCGGGTAGCACCGCGCGTGCGGCCCCCCGAGCACGGTGACCACGCCCCGCGCGCGGAACATCGCGCTGATGGCGTACGAGAGCTGCGCCGCCTGCGTGAAGGCGCCGACGAACAGGACGTCGATGTCACGAGGGAGAATGCTCTCGAGGTCCTCGAATCCGGTGTAGCACTCGAGGCGGACGTCATGGCCCATCTCCTCGCACCAGACCGCGATGGCCTGCGGCATGATCGAAGCGAGATTGGCGTGCATGACGCGCGCGTACAGCGCGCGGGTCGGCGCGCGGGATACGATATCAAGAACGCCTATGCGTAGCTTCCGGATTCACCCCTCCCTTCAGTAAGTACGGTATCCCCCCGGCCACTCCGGAAGATATGCGTAGACCTACTCAAACTTCTCCCCCACCTCCCGGCTGGTCCGATCGGACCCCTCCCCCAAACGGTCCCTCACCTGTTGCGTGAGGGTGGTGAGCTTCTCGAGTACGTAGGTGGCCTGCTTCGTATTCTCCTCGACCGCCAGGATCACCTGGATCCACTGGGCCGTGTAGAGGAGGTAGATGAAAATAAACCCGCCAGAGGCCCCGTACGCGAGCGTCTGCATGAAGTCCTCCGGCGAGCGCGCCACGATGGCCCGCGCGAACCCCACGGGAACCACGAGAGCCACGATGACCAGGACGACCCACGCCAGCACGCTCATGACCTTGGAGAGGCGGCGCAGGAGCCAGAACCGCTTCTCGGTCGGCATCGTCATCAGAACGGAACCCGCTCGATGTTCTCGCCGAGGTACGGCAGCCGGGTCGTCTCGCCGCTCGCGGCCTTGGCGACGGCGAACCCCGTGACGAGCAGGACCGAGGTCCAGACCAGGAATTTCACGACGTACCCGACGAACGGACCCACGTACGGAATCTGCCCGAGCGTGGCGTCGTAGATCGTGAAGAAGACCACGAGCCCCACTTCGACCATGAAGAGCAGAAATCCCTGCCGTGCGTGAAATCCGATGAAGGCATTCTCGGTCGCGCCGAGGAGTCCGATGAAGCAGAGGCCCGGAAGGTAGGACACGGCGGCCAGCACCCGTCCGCGCTCCACGTCCTCGGGCTTGATCGAATCATAGGGCGAGGCGGTCGCCACGGGGGCAGGAATAGCACGCCGTCCGGGGACCGTCAAGTCGCGGACCAGTGGCGCGCCTCGAAGTCCGGATCCAGGGTCTGCGTGGCGAGCTCCCCGGCCCTCGGGATCGCCTCCGAGACTTCCCCCGACTCCTCCAGAGCCACCGACCAGCGCAGGACGGTGCGGGGTCCCGCCCCGAGGAGCGCCAGGGGCACCCGGATCTCCGTCAGACGATCCACCGCGAATTCCCCCGCGTCTCCCCCATCCGCGCCCGAGGCGGACCGCGGCATCCACTCCAGGGGGCCGCGCGGCCCGCGTGAAAGGGGCGCGCGAACCTCGACCACGCGTGGAACCCGGAAGCGAAGAAGGATCGCCCGGCGAGACGCGGCTTCGACGCCGACCCCGTCCACGCGCACGAAGAGGTCCCGCTCGTTCAGCCCGAAGAGCACCCGGCGGATCGCGCCGCCGCTCGTCCTATGATCCGCGCCCTGGTCCGACGCCGCGTCGTAGAGCTCCGCGTTCCTCCACTCGTAGAAATGCGTGTCGCGTCCGTCCAGGGTGGGTTTCACGAAAGGCACGTGCTCCTCGTCGGCGTCCTCCGGCGGCGCGCCGCGCAGGCTCCGTCGCACGGCCGCGGGCGCGGGGAGCCCGATCAGGTTGTAGGCGCGGATCACGTGGGAGCGGAACAAGGAGTCGAATTCCTCCTTGTGCGCGCTCTGGTGATCGTCGCCGTACCACCAGAACCAGTCGCTCGACTCGCCGACCAGGATCTCCTGCCGCGCGTCCTCCAGACGCGCCGAGGGCAAGCCGCCGATCGCGACCGCCTCTTCATAGCGCTCCCGCACGCGGCGGAGCTCGGTCCAGGCCCGATTCTTCTCGGCGTGCCCCACCCAGATGGAGAGATCGGGCGTGATCCAGGATCCGACCGGCACGTGACGGAGCGTGTCGGGCGCGCTCACGTGCGCCACCGCCTCCCCCACCGTCAGGGCTTCGATTCCGGACTCCGCGGCGAGCTTTTCGTAGAGAGCGTCGAGAAACGGGCGCCCGTCGTCGGCGTAGGATTCCCAGGCGTTCTCCCCATCCAGGATCACGGTGACGAGCGGATCCGAGACGCCGTCGCTCCGCGCGCGCGCGCCGCAATCCAGCACGCGCGCGACGAAGTCCTCAGCGGCCCGACCCGGCTCCCACGCCTGGTACGTGAACCCGATCCGGTCGGAGAGCTCGCGGTCGCGGAACACCATCGAGAGCTCCCCGGCGCCGGCTTCCACCCGGTAGGGGCGGTAGAGCGCGCCCGCCCAGCCGTCCCCTCCAGGCCCCGGACGGCCCAGGGATCGAGCCAGTACCGTCTCGTCCGAGGCGCACCAGGAGAAGCCCGCCTTCTGGATCGCCTCCAGCGCCGCCTGATTCACCGCTCCTTCCGGCGGCCACGTCCCCCGCGGCTCCGCCCCGAAACGCTTCGCGTGGCTGGACCGGGCGAGAGCCAGGTGCCGCGCCGCGTCGTCGGGCGCGCGGAACGGTGGTGCCGGGAGCGGGAGGGTCGAAGAGACCTCGCGAGGAGCGTCCGTGGAGTCGACCAGAGGGAGGATCGGATGCTGGCTGGCCGAGGTCGAGATCTCGATCTGACCCGCCCGCGCCGCGTCGCGATACACATCCACGACGCGGGACGTCAGCCGGACCCCCCAGTCCAGGAGCGCGTTCTTCTCCTCTTCCGTGAATCCCCTGCCCTTCTCGAAGAGCGACCGGATGGGCTCCTCGCTCCGGTACTCGGGATCCACCCAGGCCAGATGGAACCACGTCTGGAGGTCCCGGATCTCCTCGGTCGTGAGCGGAGGCTCCCGCGGGCCCCGGGGCCCCGCGGAGAACGCGGCCCGAGCCTTGAGCTCGCGATAGCGCGGATAGGGCTCGAGCATCCGCAGGGGATTCACGCTGAAGAAGTGGCGCGCGAGGAACCGCTGCTCCTCCGCGGTGACCTCCGCGGCCCGCTTTCGCGCCAGCTCGAGATAGAGGTCGGCATCGCCGGAAGCGATCGCCTCCAGCTGCTCCAGCAGCACGGGCGTGAGATTGAACGTGGCGTGGACACGGGGGTGGCGGCGGAGCGCCGTCACCATGTCGGCGTAATCCTTGGTCGCGTGGAGGCGGGTCCAGGGCAGGAGCGTGCGGCCGGTGAGCGCGTCGCGGTAGCAGGGCTGGTGCATGTGCCACACCAGCGCCAGAACGGTCGTGCCCGCCATGACGGCGGTCGCGCTAGGGGGTCGCGGTGTGGGCGGAGAGCTCGCCGATGGCGACGCCCGCCGCGTTCCAGATGTCGGCGTCGACGACGGGGAGCCGCTGCGCCGCCTGGTAGACCTCGATCGCCTTCTGGGTCTGTCCCGCCTTGGCCAGGCAGCGCGCCTGCTCGAGCATCGCGCGCCCGCGATCGTTGTCGCTGCTCCCGAGCTTGGCGAGATCCGCGTACGTGGCGGCGGCCTGCGCGAAATCGCCACGATCCTCGAGCGCCGCGGCGAGGCCGTGGGTGGCCGCGACCTTGGCCTCCGCGTCGCGCCCCGCCTTCCCCAGCGCGCGACGGTACCAGTTGATCGCGTCGGCGGCCTTGCCCTGGCCCAGGTAGGAGTCTCCGAGATAGAGCATCGCCGTCCGCGCGGCGTTCGTGCCCGGCGAGGAGTCGACGATCTCGCGCAGCATCTGAAGCGCGGTGCCGAAGTCGTTCTGCCCCACGGACATCTCCGCCCGGAAGAGATCCGCGGAGGCCCGCGCTTCGGCCTGGGCCCGCGTGCGGGAGACGAAGAAGACCAGGAGCACGAGGAGCACGACGGCCCCCAGCCCGAGGAGGATCCGCGTGCCGTGCTGCTCCCAGATCTGGGTGCCGCGGAACGCCGCGGTAACCAGCGGATCCTCTTTGATCTGCCGCTTCGTGAGCTTCTGATGCTTGACCAGCCGGGTCGTCATGAAAGGTCTCCGTGGACGTGCGAGCGAGTGAGTCTACCGCGAGGAGCCTCGCCTGTCAAACGCCCTGCCGCTCGGGAATGGCCACGAGAAGGGCCGCCGCCACCAGCGTCGCCTCGGTCTCGAACGCGCGCTGGCGTATGACCTGAACGAGCTTCCGTTCCCAGTCCTCCTTGAGCTGGAGCATCCGTCCCGCCTCGCGGTCCTCCGGGCGGCGCGCCCGCCCGGCGCGCTCCTCGGCGATCAGCGATCGGTAGTGGCTGCTCAGGGTGCGCATCTCGCGGTGGAGCTCCCGGCGGGCCCGGTCCTCGTGGGGACGAAGCTTCCGACGCGCGCGTCCTTCCAGGAGCCGGAGCGCCCGGGTCCAGGTCGTCTCGAGCGCCTTGGAATCGGGGCGCTCGAGCTCCGCCGCTTCCTCGGCGGTCGCGGGGCGCAGGAGCGCCCTGGGGATCCGCATGCCGCCGGTGCTCCCCACCGGGAGCTCCTGGACCAGGAGCTCCTCCGGAATCTCGTCGCTCCCGTAGCGGATCCTCCAGTGGAGCCGGACCCAGGTCCGGGGCCCAGGATCCAGATCCTTGGGCCAGGGCGTCGGAGCCACCAGGCAGGTCACCTGGCCGTGGGACCGGCCGAGGAGGAGGATGCGCTCCGTCATCGTCGCGTCCATCTCCGCCCCGCGCGCCGCGCGTCCGGCGGGGGACGCGACCAGCCGCACGCGCTCCACGCCCAGCGAGGACTGGAGCTCGGCCGGGAGCGACGCCTCCCAGATCATGCCGTTCCGGGCCACCGTGGCCCCTCGCGCTTCGAGAACCGAGGCCAGGATCTCCGGCAGCTCAGCCCGCCGCCGATCGGCTCTAGGTCGAGCCACTCGGATCCACCTCGTCGAGGAGCTTGCGGTCCAGCTCTTCCACCGCCTCGTACCGTTTGCGTCCCACGAGGAGAGCGGTGCCCAGCTTCCCGAACTCCCGTTCCAGATCTCGCTCCCCCTTGGCCGCGGCCCAGATCCGGAACACCTCGTCCTCGAAGGAGCCCGCCTCGGCGTACGGCCCCAGCACCATGTCCAGGTCCCCGATGACCGTGCGGAAGAGGTTGATCTTCTCGTGCACGATCTGGAGCACGTACGCCTCGACCGTGTTCCGCGCGGTGAAGTTGTAGACCCGCACGTCCTGCGTCTGCCCGAGGCGGTGGAGGCGGCCGATCCTCTGCTCGATCCGCATCGGGTTCCAGGGGAGGTCGTAGTTCACGAGGTAATGGCAGAACTGGAGATTGCGCCCTTCCCCTCCGGCCTCGGTGCTCACGAGCACGCGGGAGCGCTCCCGGAACTGCTCGATGGCCGCCTCCTTCTCGCGCAGGGAGAGCGCGCCGTGGAAGACCGCGACCTTGATCCCGAGATGGCGGAGGGACCGCGCCAGGAACTCCAGCGTGGCGCGGAACTGGGTGAAGATGACGAATTTCTCGCGCGAACCCCCCAGGAGCTTCGCGATTCCCTCCATCTTGGCGTTGGTCTCGATCGATCGCGCCTGCCGGAGGAGCGCCTCCATCTCGGAGCGCTCCAGCCCCGGCCCCTCGCGCGCGAGGAGCTTGCTCAGGGTCGGGATCGCGGCGAACGTGCTCGACCCCATCTCCTTCTGGAGCGTGAGCAGGGTGAGCTTGATCGCGCCGCGTCGCGGCTCGCGGTGCGCGTGGAGCACGCGGCGCACGAACTTCGTGACGTTGTCGTAGAGCTCGCGCTCTGCGTCGGAGAGATCGAACAGCACGTTCGTGACCTCGCGGCGCGGAAAGCGGATCGACGTGCTCGCCCGGGTGGTCCGGATCATGGTCTCCGAGAGCAGGGCCGCGAGGCGCCCCGTGTTCTGCGGCATCCGCTTGTCCCCGCGCCGCATGAATTCCCGGCCAAATGTGCGGTAGGTGCCGAGAAGGCCCGGCCGGAGCAGCTGCACGAGGTTGTAGAGCTCGTGGAGGTCGTTCTGCACGGGCGTCGCGGTGAGGAGCAGGATGTACCGCGGCGCCAGCCGGTCCAGGAACTTCCACGCCAGCGTCTTCTGGTTCTTCAGCCGGTGGGCCTCGTCCACGACCACGAGATCGAAGGATGCGGCCGCCACCTTGTCCCGGTGGCGGAGGAGCTTGGCCGTGTCCATGGAAGCGAGGAGGAGCGGCTCCTCCCACCACGCGGTGCCGTGCTTCAGGACCGCGAACTCGAGGTCGAACTTCCGGCGCAGCTCCTGGTCCCACTGCTCGACGAGCGAGGCGGGGACGAGGATGAGGGCGCGCTGGACCAGGCCGCGCAGGAGGTATTCCTTGAGGATGATGCCGGCCTCGATCGTCTTCCCCAGGCCGACCTCGTCCGCGAGGAGCGCGCGGCCGCGCAGCCGCCGGAGGACCGTCATGCAGGCGGCGCTCTGATGATCGTATTTCTGCACGTCGTGGAGAAGGTCGAGCGAGAGGAGCCGGTCGAATCCTCGATGGAGCGTGAACCGCTCGATCCTTAGCCTCAGCTCGAAATCGCGAGGATCGTCGAAGGGGCCGGCGAGCAGTCTGTGGAAGAGCTCCTCCGATCCCCCCGCGACGTGGAACCGCGTCCGCGCCGGCACCGCGAGCCCTCCCGAGAGCGGGGGCGGCACGGGATCGGCGCCGGGGGCACCGGGACCGCCGGCGGCCGGAGCGCCGCGCCCGCGCGCCTGTCCCCGCGCGGTCTCCAGGGGGTAGAGCGAGGTGAGCCTCCGGATCCCGTCGGGAAACGCGATCTCCAGCACCTCGAAGCCGTCCCTCTCCCGGACCTCCACGATCAGCCCCTCGCCGAACTCCTTGTGATGCACGCGGTCGCCGACCCGGAATCCGGCGCGGGGCGCGCGGGCGGCCGATCGGATCATCGGAGCTCCCATACATCGCCTTCGGAGGGGATGCGCGCCGCGATGGCGGGCGCGATAGCCGCCTGGAGCGCCTGCGCGCGCTCGAGATCCGCGTGGACGATCGCGCACCCCTTCGGGGCGCCGCAGGAGCGCGCCTGCTCGACGAGCGTGTCGTGGTCCGCGTGCGCGCTGAATCCGTTCAGCACTTCGACACGGGCGTTCAGCGGATAGGGCTCCCCGAAGATCCGCACTTCCGGCTGCCGCTCCACGATGCGGCGTCCCAGGGTTCCCTCGGCCTGGTAGCCCACGATCACGATCGTGTGCCGCGGATCCGTGACCGTGTATTTCAGGTGATGCAGGATCCGCCCCGCCTCGCACATCCCCGACGCGGCGATGGTGATGAAGGTGCCGGGCTTGTCGTTCAGCTTCTTGGAGTCCTCGGCGTCGCGCACGAGGGTGATCCGGCGCATCCCCAGCGGATCCTCGCCGTGACGGATGGCGGCGTTGGTCTCCTCGTCGTAGACCTCGGGGTGGCGTCCCACCGTGACCAGGATCTCGGTCGCGAGGGGGCTGTCGACGTAGATCGGGATCTCCGGCACGCGCCCCGACGTGAACAGGCGATCGAGCGCGTGCACGACCTCCTGGGTCCGCCCCACCGCGAACGCGGGGATCACGATCCTTCCCCGGCGCTCGAGCGCCCCGCGCACCACCCGCTCCAGGGCCTCATGGAGCGAGGCCTCGTTCGGGTGCTTCTTCCCGCCGTAGGTCCCCTCGATGACCAGATAGTCCGCCTTCGGCAGCGGCGCGGGATCCTTGAGGATCGGCCGGTCGGGCCTCCCGAGGTCGCCCGAGAAGACGAACGTTCCCGCCCTGCCGTTCTCCTTCCAGGCGACGCTCACGAACGCGGAGCCGGGGATGTGCCCCGCTTCGTGCAACGCGACCTGGGTCCGCTCCAGAGGCTCGAAGGTCTCCTCGTAGGCGTGCGGCACGAACTGCGACAGCGCGCGCTCGACGTCCTCCGGCGTGTACAGCGGCTGAACGGGCTCCTTGCGGTGCCCCCGATGGTGCCGGTTCACGAATTCGGCGTCCTTGATCTGGATATGCGCCGCGTCGAGGAGCATCGCCCGGCAGAGATCCACCGTGGCGGCGGTGGCGTGGATCGGACCGTCGAATCCCTGCTTGCAGAGAAAGGGAATGGCGCCCGAGTGATCGATGTGCGCGTGCGATAGAACCATGCAATCCACCGAGCCGGCGGTGAACGGCAGCGCCCGGTTGCGCGCCTCCGCCTCCGCCCGACGTCCCTGGAACAGGCCGCAATCGAGGAGCATCGTCCCCGATCGGCCGGCCAGGAGATGCTTGGATCCGGTGACGGTCCGCGCGGCGCCCCAGAAGGTCACCCTCACGCGGTCAATCTCCGGGGTACAGGTGAATCCCCGCCGTCAGCTGCGAGAACAGCGAGAGCTCCGAGTTCCCCACCTCGGCGTAGCCCCGGAGCGTGAAGTCCAGCGACACCCGCGGGCGCACGAAGCGCTCGATCCCCGCCCCCACGACGACGAACGGACCCTCGTCCACGCGGCGCGACTCCTTGGTCTCGTACCGCACGTTCGGGCTCGCGAATCCAAGACCGCCGAGGAGATACGGCGTGACGTCCCGTTCGCGGTGGAAGAACACGACCCCCTCGCTCGCCACCGTGGTGACGATGAGGTTGCTGTCCTTCGCGGCGAAGGGGCCCGTGTCGACCGGCAGCCCGGCTCGGGGGTTGTAGTGATGGTTCTCGAAGGAGAACCCGAGGGCCGCACGCGGGCTCAGCATGTACCGGAACCGGAACCCGTATCCGATGCCGCGGTCGTAGTGGTCGTTCAGCTCCGAGGAGCCGCGGACCACGCCGTACCCGAGCTGGCCGCCGAGGCTGATCGTGCCCTTCCGCTGGCGCCGGAGCGTCGGCGCCGTACGCGGATTCACGGGCGCGGGCTGCCGGCGCGAGAAGAGCATCGTTTCGGCGGCATTCCCGCTCCGGAGCCACGACTCCGCTTCCGAGAGCGTCGAGGCGCCCCCGTGGAGAGGCGCCCCCAACGCCGCGGCCGCGCAGACCATCACGATTCCCACCACACGTACGTTCATCGATCCTCCCGGGTGCCAGCGTGCGTCAGGCGCGCGGATGGAACTGGGTGTATTCCGAGCGCAGGTAATTCCGATCCAGATGGGTGTAGATCCTCGTCGTCTCGATGGAGCGGTGCCCCAGGAATTCCTGGACCACGCGGAGATCGCACCCGCCCTCGAGCAGATGCGTCGCGCAGGAATGGCGGAGCGTGTGCGGCGAGATGGGGCGCGTGATACCCGCTGCCTTCCGGTAGCCCTCGAGGAGCTTCCAGTATCCCATCCGCGTGAAGCGCCGTCCGAGGCGGGTCAGGAAGAGCGCCCGCTCGCCCCGGTCGCGCAGGAAGTGCGCCCGGGAGGCCTCGAGGTAGCGCGTGAGCGCCTTCTTGGCCTTTCCTCCGAACGGGACGATCCGCTCCCGGGAGCGCTTTCCGAAGCAGCGAACCAGATCCTCCTCCGGATCCACCTCCTCGAGGGTGAGCCGGACGAGCTCGCTCACGCGGAGCCCGGTAGCGTACGCCATCTCGAGCATCGCGCGGTCCCGGATCGACGCGGGGCTCTCGCCGCGCGGCGCGCCCAGGAGCGCCTCGATCTCGGGAACCGTGAGCACGTCGGGGAGCGGGCGGCCCTTCCGGGGCGGCCGGATCTGGAGGGCCGGATTCTCTTCGGCGTGTCCGCGACGACGGAGGAACTCGTGAAAGGCCCGGAGCGAGGCGATCTTCCGGGCCACCGTGGAGGCCGCCCACGCGCGCTCCCCGACGTAGGCTTCCAAGTCCTCGACCCGGACGGCGCCCGGCGTCCGCTTCCCGCGCGCGACCAGGAAGGCGTCGTACTGCGTGAGGTCCCGGACGTAGGCGCTCACGGTGTTGTCCCCGAGCCTCCGCTCCAGGCTGAGGTGCGCGCGGAACTGACGAATCCGGTCGCCGAGGACGGTGCGCTTCATGCCGGGCGCACCCGGCGTTCGGCTCCGCTCTCCCAGCCCAGCTCCAGCTGGCCACGCTCCAATTCCAACAGGAAGCGTTTCCATCGAAGGCCGCTCGAGAAGCCGCCGATCGACCGGTCCCCGTGGATCACGCGATGGCACGGGACCACGATCGGCACCGGGTTCCGGCCGAGCGCGTTCCCCACCGCCCGCGCAGCTCCCGGCGCCCCGAGCCGGGTCGCGAGCGTCCCGTAGGAGACGAGCGTCCCGTAGGGCACGCGCCGCGTGGCCTCCCAGACGCGTCGGTCGAATCGGGACCCCTCGGCGAGATCCAGCTTCAGATCCAGGGCCGGCTCGCGCTTCTCGAAATAGTCCTCCAGGGCGCGCCGCACGGGATCGGTCCACCGCGGGCGTTTGACATACCGGATGCCCAGCGCGCGTGCCTCCCGCGCGGACGGGGCTTCCCGGTCTCCCAGGCCGAGGCTGCGAAGCCCGGCGTGCGTCGAGAGGATCCAGACCGGTCCGAGGTCGGTCGTCACGCTCGCCGAGGCGACTTCGAGGGCGTCTCTCACGCGCCCGCTCCGTTCGTCTGGACCTGCCCGATCTCGCGCAGGATGCGCTCCGCCATGCGAAGCCCGATCCCCGGCACGGCCGCGATCGCGTCCGGCGGCTGGCGGCGGATGCGCTCCAGCGAGCCGAACGTCTGGAGCAGGAGGGCGCGCCGCTTGGGCCCGAGGCCGGGGATGCCGTCGAGCGCGGAGGCGCGCGCGGCCTTGGTGCGCAGGGTCCGGTGATAGCCGACCGCGAAGCGGTGCGCCTCGTCCCGGATCCGCATCAGGAGCTTGACCGCGGGAGAGCGGCGCGGGAGGAGGAGCGAGTCGCGCCGTCCCGGGACGAAGATCTCTTCCAGCCGCTTGGCGAGCCCGATGAAGGGCACGTCCTTGAGGGGCGTCCCCCGGGCCGCCTGGCGCGCGGCCTCGAGCTGCCCGACGCCGCCGTCGATCACGATGAGATCCGCCGGCTCGATCTCCCCCTCCTGGACGCGGGCCGCATGGCGTCCGACCGCCTCGGCCATGGACGCGAAATCGTCCTGACCTTCGACGGTGGCGATCCGGAATCTCCGGTACTCCCCCTTGAAGGGCGAGCCGTCCCGGAAGGTCACCATGGAGGCGACCGTGTGGCGACCCTGGATGGTCGAGACGTCGAAGCATCGGATCCGACGCGGCAGGCTGTGGAGACCCAGCTTGAGCTGGAGCTCCAGGGCCTCCTCCAGCTCGTCAGCGCGGAGCGGGCCCCATCCCTCGCCTTCCTCCGACTCCCGGCCCAGGAGCAGCGCGGCGTTCCGGCGCGCCGTGCGCACCAGGGCCCGCTCGGCGGTCGCGCGCGGCGTCCGGACGCGCACCGAGACCCCCGCGTCGCGCGAGAGCATCTCCTCGAGGAGCTTCAGCTCCTCGGGCTCCACCTCGACGAGTACGGTGCCGGGCACCTGCTCGGCGCGGGTGTAGTAGAGGGTGAGGAACGCGCGCAGGAGCTCCGCCTCGTCGCTGTTCCCCGCCCCGGAGAGCCAGCGCACGTCGCGCGAGAGCACGCGCCGCTCCCGCACCTTGAAGATCACCGCGCACGCGGCTTCTCCCTGGCGCGCCACGCCGATCACGTCCGCCTCGGGGCCGCTCAGGTCCACCACCCGCTGCCTCGCGAGGATGGACTCGATGCCTCGCACCTGGTCCCGGATCCGCGCCGCGCGCTCGTACTCGCGACGCGCCGCCGCGTCCGCCTGCAGCGCCGCCAGCGTCGCGACCACATGCTCCCGCTTTCC
>Ga0075423_10004234_pt1 | contig 13298 bp, 9 predicted proteins | sample SoiMethybrSBSTD2_FD_80114 | JGI IMG/M metagenome (GOLD analysis project Ga0075423, IMG submission 80114) | Bulk soil microbial communities from a Populus tree surrounding site in Tennessee, USA - Soil MetaG P. TD hybrid SBSTD2 | ecosystem: Environmental > Terrestrial > Soil > Tree plantation...
AACGGCTCGTATCACGGCTACCATCTGACACAGTCGATTCCGCTCAACCTGTCGCTCAGCCCGAAGATTCTCGACTATCACCGCAACACGATGATGCCGGCGATCATGAAGTCGCTCGAAGAGCGACACAAGACGCGCGCCTACTACTACGGCAATTTCGGCCGCGGCGCAGCGCCTGGCGAGATGCGCCGATGGGTGGCGTTCGATCATCGGCCGCGCGCCGGACAGAACTACGTCGGGTTCAGGAATCGCCTGACGATTCTCTCCGAGGCCTACTCGTATCTTTCGTTCAAGCGGCGAATCGAGGTCACGGAGTACTTCGTCGAGGAGATCCTGAAATACGTCGACGGCCACCGCGCGGAGATTGTCGCGTTGACCAACTCGCTCGACGAAGACTGGATGAAGCGCGCGAAGGGATCCGATGAACAGCTTCTCGGCGTCGAGTACGAGCTGCAGCCGCTGCCGCAGCCGGTGCCGATCCTCGTCGGCGAGGTGACGCAGGAGCTCAATCCCCGTAACAACCGGCAGATGACGGTCGCCATCGAGGACAAGTACAAGCCGGAAATGATGCAGGACTTAGCGATGTTCGCGCCGACGCGATCGGTGCCGATGGCGCGCATCTACGTGCTGCCGGACGACCCCGGCTTTCAGCCGATCGTCGACAAGATCAGACAGCACGGCATCCGGGTCGAGGCGTTGACGGCGCCGCTGACCACCGACGTCTCGAGCTTCATCGTCGACGCGATCGAGAAGTCGCCGAAACCGTTCCAGGGCCACAACGAAATGAAGCTGAACGGGAAGTACGTCAGCGAGAAGGCAACGCTGCCGGCAGGAACGAAGGTCGTCCGGCTCGCGCAGCCGCTCGGCCTGCTCGCCGCGTATCTGCTCGAGCCGGAGAGCGACGACGGCCTCACCAACTGGAACTTCTTCGATCAGTGGCTCCAGGTTGGCAAGGCCGCACCGGTTCGAAAGATCATGACGACTCGCTAGCCCCCGAGCCCCGAGTCCCGAGCCCCGCGCGGCCTACCGCGACGCTTGATCCGTGGTCGTGCTCTTCTTCGGCTCGCTCTTCTGCGGGTTCTTCACGTACTTGTCCAGCCACGCGGCCCAACGCGCCCACATGTCGAGCAGCGTTTCTTTCGCCACCGGCCCGTGATCCTCGTACGGATAGAGATAGAGCGCGGTCGTCTTGCCGAGTCCGTTGAGCGCGTGATACAGCCGCAGGGAGTTCGTCGGATCGGTCCCGACGTTCTGATCCGCGAGATTGTGATACATCAACAGCGCGCCGGTCAGGTTGTTCGCATAGAGGAACGGCGACATCGAGAGGTAGACGTTCGGGGCCTCCCAGAGATCGCGCCGCTCGTTCTGGAAGCCAATCGGCGTCAGCGTCCGGTTGTAGGCGCCGTCGCCGGCGATCCCCGCCTTGAAGAACGGCGTGTGCACCATCGCGTTCACGGTCGAGAACGCGCCGTAGCTGTGGCCGCCGATCGCGAGCCTCGTGCGATCGACCAGCGCGCGACGATCGAGCTCGTCGATCACGGCCGAAAGATTGTTCCGTAGATCGTGGACGTAATTGTTGTTCATCTGCCCAGCCGGACCGACGATTGGAGAATCCGGTTTGACGACGGCGTAGCCGAGACGGATGAAGAAGGCCATCGACCGCGCGCCGAAGCTGGGGAACGCGTTCCGGTTGAAGGTGCGATCCGGCCGATCGTACGACTCCTGGTCCTCGAATTCGCGCGGGTAGAACCAGAAGATCGCCGGCAGCCGCGTGCCCTTCTGATAATCCGGCGGCATCGTCACGGTCGTCCGGAACTTGAAACCGTCAGGACGCTCGATGATGAGCCGCTCGACGTGCGCGCGCGTCAGGTCCGGTGTGTAGTCCTGATTCTTGGTCAACTGCGTACGCCGGCCACCGTCGACCAGGAACTGCTGCGTGATCTCTGTCGGGCTCTCCCGCGAGACGACGACGCGGCGAGCGTCGGCATCCAGAATCGACGACACGCGCTCGTAGACGTTCGCGTTCTCGCTTTCGTAGATGCGCTGCTTCTCGCCCGTCTTGATCGCGACCTTGTCGATGAACGACTTCGGACCGACGTCGCTGGGATTCTTGTCGTAGGTCGAGCCCTGGAGGAACACGCTGGCGCCGTCGGCCGAGAGCTGAACCGGTCCGCCGCCGTCGGGCGCCGCGCCGCGTCCTCCACCGCCGGCGCCGGCGCCGCGGCCGCTGCTCACGGTGCCACGAACGCCGACGAGCGTGCCGGGATTGGCGTAAACATCATCGGCCGCATAACGAGCCAGCGTGTAGCGCTGCGCCGGCTCCGCAAGCGTGACCGCGTACTCGACCGTGTTCTGGCCGTTGCGCTCGCTGAAGAAGATCATCTTCATATCCGGCGAGTACCTCACGCCGGTCATCCGCGTATCGCTCTCGAAGATCACCTTCTTGCTGGAGTCGTCGAACGGCGCGGTCCACTGATAGAGGCGATCCTTGCGCTGCGGCGGTCGACCCGAGCGGCCGCCTTCGGCGGCGGCACCGCGTCCACGACCGGCGCGCCCGCTCTCGCCTGGCGGCGCCGGCTCCTGTTCGAGGAACGTCAGGCCTTGACCGTCAGCACGCCACGCCAGCTCCCGCTTGCCGGTTTGATTCTGCCCGCCGCGGCCGCCGCCCGCCGCCGGCGGATCGGCCGGCGGTTGAGAGTCGTCCTGCACGCCGAGGTTGATCGGTCGATCGAAGATCTTCGCCACCATCTTGCCGTCGGCCGCGTCCCACACCTCCTCGACGGAGCCGAAGTTGCTCACCGGCACGTCGTAGGAGAACGGCTTGAGCATCTTCGTCACGCGCGCGAACTTCGCATCTGGCGACACATCGATCGCGCGAATCATCGCCGGCTGTCCGACTTTCCTCATCGTCCCCTTCTGGACGTCGATGAACGCGAGCTGACCGGTGGTATGCCACTCGAGCAGCTCCTTCTCGTAGGTCGTCGACATCAGGCTGGGAAACGTCCGCAGGCGATTCTTGTCGGCATCGGCGATCTTCACCGTTGGTCCTGTCGGCGCTGATGGCGGTTGCGCGAGCGGCGTTCGCCCGTCGGGTATCAGCACCGCGGCGATCTGCTTCGCATCGTTGGTGAATTCGAACGTGGAGACGAGCGTCGCAAGCAGCGGGGTCTTCGTCAGCTGACGCGACTTGCCGGTCGCCGCGTCGGCAATCCAGATGTGCGTCGCGTCGTCGGAAAGCATCAGGAAGGCCACGCTCGCGCTGTCCGGCGACCACACGGCGTTCGACACCCGCGCGCCCGGCGGCAGCTGAATCGATCGCTTCGATCCGTCAGCGGCCGAAATGATCTGGATGCCGACGTTGTTGCGGATCGTGAGCGTGCGCACGCGATTCGCCTTGAAGTCGACGAACAAACCGCCAAGCTCGTGGTACGGCTTCGAGAAGGTCTTCATCAGAACCGGACCGTCGCCAATCTCGTCGAGGAACCACTTCTTGTCGGGGCTGAGATTGGTCAGCGTGACGTTGAGATATCGAGGCGTCAGAACCGCGTCAGCCAGCTCTTTCGGCGGCGTGACGTAGGTCTCCTGCTTGAGCACCTCGTCGGCCCACGTTGCGGGTGCCGCGGGTTGCTGCTGATTCGACGGGCTCGCCTGCTGGCCGGCGAGGGGAAAAGGAATGGCGGCCAGGAGCAGTGCCGAGACGCCGCGCGCGACCCATCTCATAAAGCCTCCGTGACTGTTCCTATTCGAGGCAGGACTATACCACCGGGATCGCGCCCGGCCAGGATTGCGAATTTGGGTCTGGATGACGATCCCGACATCCGGAAACCCGCGGCGTGCGTAGATTCGGGCAGATTTGTCGCTATTTTGTGTGGCACCTGCCTTGCCAGCGCAACGACGGACTACATGGGCGCAATCCTTCGAAGCGACCTCTTTCGATTCCTCGCCGGCCTCGCCCTTCTGGGCGTCGCGGCGCTGACTACGTTCCCCGCTCCGACCGAGCGGCTTTGGCAGATGAGCGTGGCGGCGACGGAAGGCGGGCACTGGCTCGCGGTCGGTGCACTTCTGATCGCGATGCCACGACGTGGGCAGGGGCCGGCCGGAAAGCTCGGCAGCCTCATGTCTCTCGGCGCGATCGCGCTGTTCGTGCTGCCGATCTTCCACGCGCAGCAAATGAACAAGGAGCTGCCCGGCCAGATCGAGGCGAGCTTCGGAAAAGATCGACGCGAGCGCGGACGCTTCGCGGAGGATCCTCGACCCGAGCCGCTGGTGATGTCGGAGCTTCTGTCGTCGGTGCAGTCGCGACCAGTGCGTTTGCAAGAGCGCGTTTTCAGCACGCCCGATGGCGAGAAGCTGACGCTCGATGTCTTCAGACCCGGGTACGAGCACGGTCCGTTGCCGGGTGTGCTCGTGATCCACGGCGGCAGCTGGCAGGACGGCAACAGCCGCGAATTCATCGCGCTGAACGGCTACCTCGCGGCGCGCGACTACATCGTCGCGTCGATCAATTACCGGCTCGCGCCGAAGTGGCGCTTCCCCGCGGGGCGCGACGATGTCCTCGCGGCGATTGCGTATTTAAAGGTGTACGGCAAAGAGCTCGGCCTCGATGCCAGTCGACTGGCGCTGGTCGGACGGTCGGCGGGCGGACAGCTGGCATTGCTCGCCGCATACACGGCGGGCGAATCGTCGATTCGCGGCGTCGTATCGATCTACGGGCCGACCGACTTGCGCTTCGGCTATGAGCATCCCGCCAGCAAGCAGCTGATCGACACGCGTCAGGTGCTCGAGACGTACTTGGGCGGCCCGCCGGCCAAGGATGACGATGCGTACTACGCCGCGTCGCCGATCAACTTCGTCAGCGCGACATCGCCGCCGACGCTGCTGATTCACGGCATGCACGACGGCCACGTCTCTCCCGAAGAGAGCGCGCGTCTCGAAGGGCGCCTCCAGCAGGCCGGCGTCAAGCACCTGTTCCTGCGGCTGCCGTGGGCGACGCACGCGTGCGATTGGAGCTTCAGCGGTCCGTGCGGTCAGGTGACGACCTACGCGGTCGAAAGCTTTCTCGAGCGCGTGATGAAGGCTGCCCCGGGAACCCCGGCACCGCCTCGCCTCGCGAAGAAGTAGCTTCCGCCTTTCGGCGGAAGCCACTTATCGGATCGCGACCGGCGCGACCGTGGATCCCGTTCCTCCCTGAATCTTCAGCGGCTGCACGACGAATCCGAACTCGTAGACGCGCTTTGCGGCGAGCTCGTCGAGCTTCATGTTCTCGAGCAGGTGGATGCCGTTGACCGTCAGCATGATCTGATGCACTGGCTGATTCAGCTGGGCATCCGGATTCGGCACAACCTCGACTGACCAGTTGTCGGCACCGACCAGCATCGGATCCTGCTTGGCGAGCCACTCGGCGGCGCCGATGCCAATTCCCGGATTCGATTTCACGTAGCGCGCGTTGTCCTGCCCCCACTGCTGTCCCCACCCGGTGTGAATGAGCACGGCATCGCCCGGCTGCAGCGTCAGCTTCTGGCGCGCCAGCGCGTCCTGCAGATCGCGCGGCGTGATCTCGTAGACCTCGGACAGCATCGGCACGCCCTTCAGCGCCGCGACGTCGATGAGCACGCCGCGGGTCATCAGCATGCCGACCTTGTCGATCCCGAGCTTTGTGAAGCCGGTACGCGTCGCGATCTCGTCGAGCTGGAAGCAGTTGTAGACGCCGGACCCGATCGTCTGATGGCTGAAGCCGTCCAACTGCGTGCCGACCTGGCCGATCTCCGAGATTACGAGCTCTTCGTTGCTGCCGCGGCGGTTCGGCTGCGGATTCATCACGGTCCGCTTGAGGTGCACGTCGAAACGCCGCGTGCCGAAGAACGGCATCGTCGGCGAGAGGACGCGGCCAAGCTCGATGACCTCGCCGGTGCGGATCAACTTCGTCGCGCGCAGCACGGTGTCGGCCTTCATGTGGTTGCCGGAGCCGCGCTCGTCGCCGGCACCCCATTTCGACGGGCAGCGCTGCGCGTCGGCGGGCGGCTGCCAGGATTGTCCACGCGCGGCGCCTGCAGACGCGGCAATCATGACGATGACCACGAGCGCTTCTCCGGCCCGGCGTTTTCGCATGAATCCTCCAGAAAGCGCGAATTGTAACTCAGCGCCGAATTGCCTTTGACCCCTCCTCGAGGGGGGCGTACAATCCGCTCGTTATCGAGGAGGACCGCATGCTGCAATCGCGCCGCGACTTTCTTGGCGTTCTCAACGGAGGGCGCGCGGGATTCGACGCGGGGGAATGGCTCGCTGCCCGCGGTCACGAAGACTTCCAAGCCCAGGCCGCGCAGGGCCGCCGGCCACGCGTCGAACTGCCGCCGGGCGTCAAGGCGGTCAAGATCAACAGCAACGAGAATCCGCTCGGGCCGGGTAAAGCGGCGCTCGACGCGATTACCAGAAAGTTTCCTGAAGCGGGACGCTATCCGTTCAACAGCACGCCTGGTGACGGCCAGCTGGTGGCCGCCATCGCGACGAAGTTCAACGCCAAGCCCGAGAACGTCGTCATGGGCGCCGGATCGCAGGAGATCCTCAAGAGCGCCGTCCGCGCCTACACCTCGCCGACCAAAGCGCTCGTCACCGCATCGCCGTCGTTCGAGAACTGCCCCGGCGTGGCGAAGAAGTTGGGCCATCCAGTCGTCGCGGTCAACGTCGACAGCGCGTTTCGTCTCGATCTCAACGCGATGGCCGACGCGGCCAAAGGCGCCGGGCTCGTCTTCCTGAACAACCCGAACAATCCGACCGCCACCGTGCATGGCGCGAAGGCGATCTCGGATTTCGTCGAGCGAGTGCGGACGTCGTCACCGGGCACCGTCATCCTGATTGACGAGGCCTATCACGACTACGTCACCGATCCGGCGTATCAGAGCGCGGTTCCCATGGCGCTCAGCACGCCGAACGTGTTCGTGGCCCGCACGTTCTCCAAGGCCTACGGCATGGCCGGCATGCGGGTCGGCTACGCGATCGGTCAGGTCGACACGGTCAAGGCGATGGCGCGGCTGCGCATGCCCTACAACATCAGCGTCTTCGGCATCGCCGCGGCGCTCGCGGCGCTGAACGACTCACAGCACCTCGAGCAGGAACGCGCGCGCAACACCGAGGTTCGCGCATTCACGGTCAAGGCGCTCGAGGGCCTCGGGTGCAAGTGCACCGAGTCGCAGGGGAACTTCCTGTTCGTCGACATCGGACGGCCGGCCGCTGAACTGCGCGATGCCTGCGCCAAGCAAGGCGTGCTCGTCGGCCGGGACTTCCCGCCGTTCGAGAAGACCCACGCGCGCATTTCCATCGGCACGCTGGATGAGATGAAGCGGGCGACGGCGGTGTTCCGCAGCGTTCTGCGCCCGGTGACGACAACGGCCGGCCGGTAGACTCGTCGATTGAGGAGACACAGGTCATGGCGTTCACACGACGCGGATTCGTCCAAACCGTAGGCCTCGGATCGGCCGCGGCGTTGACCGGCTCGTGGATCGGCGCGCGCGGACGGGAGAACGCGTTGTGGTCCGCGTTCGAGCCGACGCTGCAGGCGGTCGAACCGGGACTGATCTGTCTCAGCAGCAACGAGAACCCGCTCGGCCCCGGCAAGGTCGTGATGAAAGCGGTGCGCAACGCGTTCGGCGAGGGCGGCCGTCTGCCGGGCCGCTATTCGGGCACGAGCGACGACCTGATCGACGCGATTGCGAAGAAGTTCTCCGTGAAGCGTGAGAATGTCGTTCTCGGCTGCGGCTCGACGCAAATCCTCCGCACCGCCACGCACCTGTTCACCGCGAAGGACAAGGCGCTGGTCGGAACCATTCCGACCTACGAGGAATGCGCGGGCTACGCCGAGATGATGGGCCATCCGGTGCGTCCGGTCGCGCTCGACGCCGAGTTCCGGATGGATCTCGACAAGATCGCCGACGCGGCGAAGGGTGCCGGACTCATCTTCTATTGCAATCCGAACAATCCGACCGCGACCTACGTCGGCGCCAAGGCGACGCGCGCCTTCCTGACGAAAGTGAACCGCGAATCGCCGGACACGACCATCCTCGTCGACGAAGCCTATTTCGATTACGTCACCGACCCGGATCACGACACCCACGTGCCGGTCGCGATCGAGAATCCGCGCGTCATCGTCGCGCGCACGTTCTCCAAGGCGTACGGCATGGCGGGACTGCGGCTCGGCTACGCCATCGGCCATGCCGACACCATCACCAAAATGAAGGAGTGGGATGCAGGATCCGGCACCAGCTCGTTGAACGTGCTGGCGCTCCACGCCGGCCTGGCGGCGATCGAGCAGGATGCCTCGTTCACCGCCGCCGAGCGCGCGAGGAACACGGCCGCTCGCGATTTCACGTTGAAATGGTTCGCCGATCGCGGCATGAAGCCGACGGCGTCGCAGGCGAACTTCATGTTCGTCGACATCGGCCGCCCGGCGAAGGAATTCCGCGAGGCGTGCCGGGCCAAGGGCGTGCTCGTCGCCCGCGACTTCCCACCGTTCGAGAAGACGCATTGCCGGCTCTCGTTCGGGACGATCGACGAGATGAAGAAGGCGGTCGCCGTCTTCGGCGAGGTGCTCGGCAAGAAGGCCGCGACGGCAGCGTAACAACAAAGGTTCACGGGTTCTTAAAGCAGAAACCGCAGACGCCCCCCACAACAACTGCATCCCTCGCGTCTCTTATACTGCTCCCGAGATGACTCGACCGTGGGATGTGATTGGGATTGGCGCCACGTCGGTGGACTATGTCTATCGGCTGCCGGAGCTTCCGGCGGCCGAGGGCCCGTGCTCGAAGATCCGGATCGCGTCGCATCGTGTCTCGTGCGGCGGACAGACGGCGACGGCACTGGCCGCCTGCGCGGCGCTCGGACTGCGATCCAAATTCGCCGGCGTCCTCGGTGCGGATGAGAACGGTGCGCTCGTGCGCGACGCGCTGGTCCGGCGCGGCATCGACGTGGCCGACGCCGTCGTGCACGACGGTCCCAATCAGTTCGCCGCCATTCTCGTCGACGAGCGGACCGGCGAGCGGATCGTGCTCTGGAGCCGCGACGATCGGATCGCGTTGAAGACGCAGGAGCTGGCGCCGGCGCTGCTCGCCTCGGCGCGCGTCGTCCACATCGACGACGTCGATCAGGAGGCGGCGATTCAGATCTCGCAGATGGCCTCGGCCTGCGGCGCGATCGTGACGAGCGACATCGATCGCGTCACCGACCGCACCGACGACCTGGTCGCCGCCGTCAGCATTCCGATTCTGGCGGAGCACGTGCCGAGCGCCGTGACCGGCGAAGCGGACCTCGGGCGCGCGCTGCGAAAGCTCCGGCGCCCGCAGCATCGGATGGTGTGCGTCACGCTGGGCGCTCACGGCGCGATGGTGCTGCACGGCGACGTCGTGCACCACGAACCGGCATTCACGGTGGACGCCATCGATACGACCGGCGCCGGCGACGTCTTTCGCGGCGCGTTCATCCGTGGTCTGCTCGACGGGGAATCTCCGCAGGTGCTGCTGCGCTTCGCGAACGCCGCGGCGGCCGTCAGCTGCACGCGCGCCGGCGCGATCGACAGCGTGCCGGATTCGAGGGCGGTTACTGAGATGTTGGAGAGAGGACAGCGATCGACCGCACCGGCGAGGTGACGATCCGGCGCCGATCGACTTCGAATTCCATCTGCAGACCGAGATTGACGCCGAGCCGCTTGAGGCAGCTGCCGCCGGCGGTGCTGCCGGCGAGACGAGCGGCGGTCCAGTCCGGGAAATAGCGCCCGCCGCGCACGCGCACGTCGCCGCAGTGATTGATCACCACGACCTCGTACAGCGTGTTCTGAGTGCAGATATGAAGCTGCTGGAGCTCCTCGAGCCTGGCGAGGTGGATGCCTTCGCTCCAGTCGCGCGCCAGCCACGCGTCGAGTGACGCGGCCACGCGCGGCGGTTCGGCCCGCGTCGACTCGTTGACACGCAACGACGTCTCGGCTCTCGCCTTGTCGGCGCCGATCGGATGCGAGTGCGGCTTGGCGTTCATTTGCGTGAGCGCAACTCAGCGAACCAGTTGAGAACCACGTTGAACTGATCCGGTTCGGATGGGCTCTCGCTCCGGATCATCACGAACGTCTTCCCATCCGGCGATACGTCGTAGTTGCGGGCTCCATCGATCGTCTCATATCGCGATTCGATCACGGGCCGCAACTTGCCGGTCGTGAATTCGCCGCTTGGGGCAACGGAAACCGTTACCGCCATCAACTGATCTCGATGCCGAAAGTATAACTCCCCGCCATTCGAAGCCCATGCAGGTTCGGTGCCCCCATCCGTGGACACCGCCCACTTTCCGCCCGGCCCAGGGTAGGGCTGGACGTACACCTCGCTGCGGCCGGACTCGTCGGAAACGTAGGCAAGCCACTTGCCATTGGGAGAGAAGGCCGGCGCCCACTCATCAAAAGAAGTCATCAGGAAGGGAGACGGTTCCCCTCCCCGCGGCAGAACCCAGATGTCGCGCTCGGCGCTCGGTTTCCGCTCGTCGAAGGCCAGGTTTTCGTTTTTCGGTGACCACGACATCGGCACGTGCGGGTTCGCCGCGGTGAACGTCGGCATGCTCCCGGGCAACAAGCCGGCCAACGACCTCGACAGGCCGGATGTTTCAGACACGGGCCGCATGAGTGGGTCGGCGTCGCCACTGCCGTCGACCGCCCGCGAATACAACGTGACGCTGCCGGATCGCGCCGACTGAAACGTCACCCGGGCACCGTCGTCCGACCAGATCGGAAAGCGGTTGACGCCGCCGTTGGTGAGCTTCGCGCGGCTGCCGCGCTCCAAGTCGTAGATCCAGATGTCGGATCCGCTCTCCGACTCGATGGCCACCGCCAGCTTGTGGCCATCACGCGACAGCCGCGGATGCGCGTAAGCGGCGCGCGTCTCCGACAGCAGCGTCGTCCGGCCGTTCGCATCGACGGAGACGAGCGCGCGCAGCGGCAGCAACGCGGGGCGCGGGATGTAGACCAGTGTCCCTGACGCGGATACCGCGAAGGCCGCGCTGCCGGATGGATCGACTTCAGGTCGCTCGAGCAGCGGCACGGGCGTTCCGGTCACGCCGCGCGCGGGATCGAAGGGCATGGCGACGAGCCCGCCGGCGTTCGCGTAGAGAATGTGCCCGCTCTGGACGTATTGCGCGCCGGCGCCGCCGCTGCCCGGCTGTCCCAGCGCGCGGATTTGCTTCGAGCCGAGCGTCAACGCGGCGAGATGCCAGCCGCGATCGGTGACGACGCCGAACAGCACGTCGCCGTTCGGCAGGCGCTGCGGATAGGCGTGCTGCGTTTCCTTGGCCTGTGCATCGACCGTCGTCACCTGCTCCGGCACGCCGCCGTTCGCGGAGACGCGCCACAACCCACCGGGCGCACCCGAGCCCGCATAGACAATCGTGTCGTCCGAACCCCACGCGGCGCTCCAGACCGCGGGGGCGTCGCAGATTTTCAACGCGGCGCCGCCATCGACCGAGACGCGCTGCAGGGCGCCGTTCGCGTAGAACCCGATCCACCGTCCATCCGGCGAGAAAAACGGCGCGCTGCCGCTCTCGGTGCCGGCGATGGCGGTCGGCTCGAACTGATCGAGCGCGCGGATGAAAAGCTGCGTGCGGCCTTCGCGCTGCACCGCGACGTACACGAGACGCGATCCATCGGGCGAGATCGCGAGCGGCGCGAGGCCGCCGCGCTCGACCTGCTGCGTCGCGGGAATCGGAACCGTGAGCCGGGACAGCGGGCCTTCGACCGTCGCCGGAGTTCGTCCGGTCAGCCAGTACGCGGCGATCAGGATGATCGCCGCGGCGGCGACGCCGGCGGTTGCCGTCGTGATCGCGCCCTTGCGCGACACGCGCCACGGCTCGCGGCCAGGCACCGGTACGACGAGCGGCGCACTCTCGGCGACGGCGTCCTCGATCTCGAGGCCGGCGTCAGCGATGTCGTGCAGCCGCGTGTTCGGATCCTTCTTCAGACACCGTTTGATCAGTCGTTGCACGGCCATCGGCGCGTGCGACAGCGGGCGCCAATCCGGCTCCTCGCGCAGCACCGCCGCGAGCGTGTCGGAGATCGTCTCCGACGCGAACGGCGCCTTGCCGGTCAACGCTTCGTAGAACATGCAGCCGAACGCCCAGATATCGGTGCGCCGATCGAGCGATTTGCCGCGCACGTGCTCCGGACTCATGTACGCCGCGGTGCCGAGAATCAGCCCCTGCTGCGTCGTCGTCGTGAACAGCGCGGCGTTGGACGACGACTCGGGCTTGTCCGACTCGAACGCCTTCGCGAGGCCGAAGTCGAGCACCTTCACGCGTCCTTCAGGCGTGACCTTGACGTTGGACGGCTTGAGATCGCGATGGATGATGCCGCGCTCGTGTGCGGCTTCGAGCGCCTGTGCGATCTGTTTGAAGATCGGCAGCGTATCGGGCGGCGGCATCGGTCCGCGCACGAGCCGCTCTGCCAGCGTCTCACCCGGCACGAGCTCCATCTCGAGCAGCGTCGCGTCGCCGACTTCCTCGAGGCCGTGCAGCGTCGCGATGTTCGGATGATTGAGCGCCGCGAGAACGCGCGCCTCGCGCTCGAAGCGACTGCGATACTCCGGATTGTCGGAGGTGAGCTCGTGGAGAACCTTGACGGCGACTTCGCGTCCGAGTCTGACGTGCTCGGCTCGATACACTTCTCCCATGCCGCCGGCGCCGAGGGAGGCGAGGATTCGGTACGGGCCGACGGAGCTACCGGGCGAAAGCCGCAACCTGCTTCTCTGGTGCGAATTATAGCGCTCAGTCGGGCGCCGAGGTCGTGGTACAGTTGCGCCTCGTGCGGGTGGTGATTAGCGCAGTGCTCTGGCTTCACGCGTCCGGCCTCGTGCTCGGACTCCAGGGCACGCCGCCGCAGCGGCCCGCCACCGCGGCCCCTCCGCCGCAATCGCAGATCGAAACCTCCGCGCGCGAAGCTCTGCAGCAGTACTCCGCCGCTTACGAAAGCCTCAACGCCGATCAGGTCAAGAAGATTCAGCCCGCGATCGACGCCGAAGGCCTCAAGCGCGCGTTCCGCGAGATGCGGGAGCTCAAGGTCACGATTGATAACGTCAAGGTGCTGTCTACCGACGGCCAGGTCGCGCGCGTCAGCTGCCGCGTCACCCAGGTCCTCACCCCCCGGGCCGGGGCGAAGGTCAACACGTCGGTGACGCGAGTAGTGCGAATCAAGAAACAGGAGACAGTATGGGTCATCGACGAATTCGAACGCTGAGCCTCGCCATCGCGCTGGCCATAACAACCATGGCGGCGCCGGCGTTGGCGCA
>Ga0075423_10004236_pt1 | contig 13296 bp, 16 predicted proteins | sample SoiMethybrSBSTD2_FD_80114 | JGI IMG/M metagenome (GOLD analysis project Ga0075423, IMG submission 80114) | Bulk soil microbial communities from a Populus tree surrounding site in Tennessee, USA - Soil MetaG P. TD hybrid SBSTD2 | ecosystem: Environmental > Terrestrial > Soil > Tree plantation...
CCCGAAGTGTTCGCCACATTCCTGGCGGATGCGGTGCGCTCGACCGAGGCGGGATGTGTCCTGCTCTCCGCCACGGCCATGGGTAAGGACCTGGGCCCGCGCGCCGCGGCCAAGCTGGATGCGGGCCTGGCCGCCGATTGCACGCAGGTGGAGGTGGACGGCGGTGAGCTGCGGGTCAAGCGCCCCGTTTTCTCTGGGAAGGCCATCGCCACGGTGCGGTTTTCGGGCTACCCGGTGTTCGTCACGCTGCGGCCCAATGTCTTTCCGGTGGAAAGCTCTGGGGGCAAGAGCCCCCAGCCCGAGACGCTCAAGGTCGAATGGGATCCATCCCGGCTGAGGGTGAAGACCGTCAAGGTTGAAGCAAGCCAGGGCTCCGAGCAGGACGTTTCGGAAGCCTCCATCGTAGTCTCTGGGGGAAGGGCCATGAAGGGACCGGAGAACTTCTCCCTCATCCGGGATCTGGCGCAGGCACTGGGAGGAGCCGTGGGGGCTTCGAGGGCCGCGGTGGACGCCGGATGGATCGACCATCAATACCAAGTGGGACAGACGGGCAAGGTGGTTTCCCCCAACCTCTACATCGCCTGCGGCATCTCGGGAGCCATTCAACACCTGGCGGGGATGTCGAGCTCCAAAGTCATCGTGGCCATCAACAAGGATGCCGAAGCCCCCATCTTCAAGCTGGCCGATTACGGCATCGTGGGTGACCTCTACGAGATTCTCCCCCGGCTCACCGAGGAAGTCCGGAAGCTGAAGGGGAACTCCTGAGAGGGCGATCCCATTGAGCGGCAAGCCCGGGGATCTGCGCATCCGGCAGATGCTGGAGGCTATCGAGGCGGCGACCCTCCACCCGAAAGCCTGCCTCTCGTCGCGCTCCCGCGGGCGGATCCGCCCCGAGCCCCCCGACGCAATCAGACCCTGCTTCCAGCGCGATCGCGACCGCATTCTTCACTGCAAGGCGTTCCGCCGCCTGAAACACAAGACCCAGGTCTTTCTCTCACCCAAGGGCGATCATTACCGGACCCGTCTGACCCACACTCTCGAAGTGGCCCAGATCGCCCGCACCATCGCCAAAGCGCTGCGGCTCAACGAGACCCTCGCGGAGGCGGTGGCCATGGCGCACGATCTGGGGCACCCCCCCTTCGGCCATGCGGGGGAAGCGGTTCTGGATCACATGGTGCCCGGCGGCTTTTCGCACTACCGGCAGAGCCTGCGGGTGGTGGATCGGCTGGAAAACGATGGCCGCGGGCTCAATCTCACCCACGAGGTGAGGGATGGAATCGTCAAGCATTCCAAGGGGGAAGGGAGCATTCTTCCCGACGACCCGCGCAAGCGGGCCCGGACGCTGGAGGGGCAGGCGGTGCGCGTCGCGGATATTTTCGCCTACGCCAACGCCGATCTGGACGACGCCTTCCGGGCCGGCCTGATCCGGCCCGGCGAGGTGCCGAAGCGCATCCTGAGAGTGCTGGGGAGGACGTCCTCGGAACGCATCACGACCCTGGTGCAGGATGTGGTGCGGCACACCCTGAAGGCGGACCTTGATCGGATCGAAATGAGCGGGGAAATCCTGGAGGCCCTGAACCGCCTGCGCAGCTTCCTGTTCGAGAGGGTGTACCGGAACGAGGTGTCGCTGCATGAATTCAGGAAGGCGGAAGGTGTCTTGATGCGGATCCGCGAGTACGTGCTGGAGTACCCGGATCGGACCATCGGGAGCGCGCCTCGGAGCCCGCGGCGCCGAGATCGCCTGGCCCTCGATTTCATCGCAGGGATGACCGACCGTTACGCCATCGAGCTGTTCGAGGAGATCGCAGTGCCCCACCCGTGGGTAGGGCTTTCCTGATCCAGGGCGCCCTCATTGAGCTAGCTGTTGACGGGTCCGCCCGGTCCGCAGACTTCGCTGGCCTTGGCGCACTCGACAGCCCGTGCCTCGATCTTTACGCTGTGCAGAATGGCGGGCTTTGCGTAGGGCTTTTTCAAGTTGCCTCCTTCGCGCTCGAACGGGAATCGGCGCTTTCCGTCACATTTCCTTGAAAACGAAATCCTCAAAGCACGCGATGCGCCTCTGCAGTGGGAATGGGTGTCTATGGGACCGATTCCTAGCTGAAGAGAGGTCCGGTCGGACCGCAGGTGTCATCGGACCTGGCGCACGACACAGCTCGCGCTTCCACCTTCAGGCTGAAAATAATGGAGGGCTTCGTGTAGGGCTTTTTCATGAGGTATCCCTCCTGCATCGTTCGAGTCGGGCGATTCCCCCTAAACTTCCTTGAAGATGAATTCCTCCAGGCACTCGATGCGCTTCTCCCAGCTCTCCGGATAGAGAAACCACGAAGTAGCGGCCACGCTGGAGAGGGTGGAATTTCCATCTTGCGGAGTGAAGCAGAAACCCACCACTTCCGTGCCGTTGTGCACCGCCAGAGTCGACATCACCATGACGGTCTGATTCAGGATCCTTCCGAAGTGGCCGTAGTCCCGCCCGAAGGAGAACACGACGTTGGCAGTGTTCTTGTAGGTCAGGGCCACCCGGTCGTCGGCCGCGAAGCGCGCCTTGACGGCCTCGACGGTGGTGGGCTTGCGGACGCGGATGTTGAACCAGATCGTGTGCATGTACTGGCTGTTCACCTTCATGGCGGAGGAGAACAGATTGAGCTTGTAGCCCAGCGTGGCGAACAGGTGATAGGCATCGCGTGCGTGATGCGTGCCGAACTGGACGTCCTTGTGGCCACCCACCTGAGGTGAGGGCACGAAGGAGCCGTCCTGGCTGATGTCGTTGGCCCGGCGCACGCAGACGAAGCGCCCCTCCAGCAGGTTCTCGGGGCCTCCGTCCTGCAGAGCAATGACATCCACCAGCACCGACAGGTTGTGAGTGTTGCAGGAGACGATATGAACGAACTGGTCCTCTCCTTTGACCAGCGCCTTCTCGTTGATTCCCCGGGCATACATCTTTCCGAAGCCGAATTCGCTACCCTGTGCCAGGAATCCCGCGGTGGTGTCGCGGTATTTCTCGTAAAACTGCGTCTTGTTCTGCAAGCCGACCGAGGAAGGGGTGCAGTCGATCACAACCGAAGACTGGCGCAACGCCTCGTGATGCTCGTAGGCCGGCTCGATGCCCATGTCCCGAAAGCCCTTGCGGGCGTTTTCGTCCACCGAGAGGAGCGCGCCGCGCTTAATCAGATTCAATACCTTGGGCCGATCGGTCACCAGGGGGGTGCGCTTGTGAAAGGTTACCTCGTCGATGCCGAGTGGCCCCTTCATGCTGGCGAGAAGGCCGATCAGCGGCTCGCCGATAGTTCCGGTGCCGACGACATGGACCACTTTCTTGAAAGCCATTCCTGCTCCTTTGCCACGGGGAACGGGGCGGATGGACCCTTCACCTATCCCACGGATTTTCAGTAGGTTCAGCCGTGAATTTACCGGGACTCCAAGAATGTGTCAAGCGGATTCAGCGGCGCGGGGCGCTTCCTTGACAGGGTCGCGCGGCGCTGGGTTAGAATGGCCGCGCGGTCGGATGAACGCCCCGGTCGTGCGTGCGCCGTCGCGGGCGCAAGAAAGGTTCCCCGGTGCACTCCAATCCAACCGGACCCTCCATTCCGGTCAAAGAGCTGCTGGCCGAAGAGCTGTCCGAGCTTCGCCTGACGCTGGTCGCGGGGCGGGCCGGCCTGGAGCGGCCTCTGACGCACCCCCGCATCCAGAAGGCGGGACTGGCGCTGACCGGGCCGCTGGACAAGCTTCAGCCGGGCAGAGTCCAGGTACTGGGGCTTTCCGAGATTTCATTTCTGGAGCAGCTGCCTGCGCCCCAGCGCTCCGACCTGATCCGAAGGCTGTTCGAGGCCTCCCTCACCTGTTTCGTTCTTTCCCGCGGGCTCTCCTATTCTCCCCATTTTATCCAGCTCGCCGAGGAAAAAGGGGTTCCCCTGTTCGCAACCTCGCTTTCGACCTCACAACTGGTGGAAGCGTTGGGCCGCTTCCTGGAGGCTCGGCTTGCCTTGCGCCAAATCCTCCACGGCGTGCTGCTGGACATCTACGGACTCGGGGTGCTGCTCCTCGGTGAGAGCGGCGTGGGCAAGAGCGAAGCGGCCCTGGACCTGGTCGTGCGCGGCCACCGTCTGGTCAGCGATGACGTCGTGGAGATCATCCGATTGCGCGGCGTGCTCACCGGAAACGGGCCGGCCCTGACGCGATACCACATGGAGCTGCGCGGCCTGGGCATCATCAACATCAAGGATCTGTTCGGCGTGGCCTCGGTGAGGGAGAAGAAGGACATCGAGCTGGTCGTCCGGCTGGAGCCCTGGGTCGAAGGGAAGAGCTACGAGCGGCTGGGCCTAGAGGAGCCTACTTTCTCGCTGCTGGGCGTCACCCTGCCATTCATCGAAATGCCCGTGACTCCCGGCAAAAATCTTTCGGTTCTTCTGGAGGTGGCGGCCCGAAACCAGCTTCTCAAGCACCGTGGCTACCACCCGGCCAAGGAGCTTGCGAGGCGGCTGGACGAGCGCATCCAACGGAGGGGACGGTGACCGCCTCGGAAGCTGGACCCCACGGCCGCGGCCGCAAGGAAATCGTCATCATCAGCGGGCTGTCCGGCTCCGGGAAGAGCACCGCCATCCGCTGCTTCGAGGACATGGGGTTTTTCTGCGTCGACAATCTCCCTGCGCAGCTCATTCCGGTATTCGCGGATCTGTGCTCCAAGACCGACACGATTCAGCGCGCGGCGCTGGTGGTCGATGTGCGCGAAGGGGCGTTTCTGGAGCACTTCCCGGAGGCGCTGTCGCGTCTCAGGCAGGGGGAGATGCGGGCGACGCTGCTCTTCCTGGACGCGGCGGACGACGTCCTGATCCGCCGCTTTTCGGAGAGCCGCCGGCCCCATCCCCTGGCCACGAACCGGCCGCTCGATGCCGGCATCCGGCGCGAGAGGGAAGTGCTGGCGCCGCTGAAGGCCCTGGCCGACGTGGTGGTGGACACGACCCGCACCAACGTCCACGAGCTCAAGAAGTATTTCTTCGACAACTTTCAGGATCAGGGCGCGGGAACGCCCCTGGTCATCACGGTGATCAGCTTCGGCTACAAGCACGGGATTCCGGACGAGTCGGATCTCCTGTTCGATACGCGCTTCATCGAGAACCCGTTTTTTGTCGCAGGGCTGAAGTCACTCACGGGGCTGGATGCTCCGGTGCAGGAGTTCCTGCATGCACAAGCGGAGTACAACGAGTTTTTGCAAAGAATCACGGACCTGCTGCTGTTTCTGGTTCCGCGTTACCAGCGCGAGGGGAAGAGCTACCTCACCATCGCCGTGGGGTGCACGGGCGGACGCCACCGGTCGGTGGCCATGGCCAAGGAGATCAGTGAAAAGCTCATCTCCCGCGGCCATGCGATCCGTACGGTGCACCGGGATCTGGAGAAGGAGTGACCCACTTGGAAAATTCCAAGAAGGAAAGCGAGAATTCATTCGGAGTCCTGGTGGTGGCCCATGGGGATCTGGCTTCGGTGCTGGCCCGGTTGGTGGAAAAGATCCTGGGATCTCCCCTGGACATCGAGACCGTGAGCGTGGGGTGGGACGATGATGTGGAGGCGTCGCGCCGGAGGGTGGAGGAGGCCGTCCGGCGGGCCGATCGGGGCCGAGGCGTCCTGATCCTGACGGACATGTTCGGCGGAACGCCCACCAACGTGGCCTTGCCCTTTCTCAAGGAGCGCAACGTGGAAATCGTCACGGGGGTCAACCTACCGATGCTGGTGAAAGTCCCGAATGTGCGCGAGGCGCCGGGAAGCCTCCGGGAGGCGGCCGATCGTCTGCGGGATCTGGGGCAGCGGGCCATCCAGCTGGCGACCCACTACCTGGAGAAGCCCGGCGGCCCACGACCTCCGTCCTAGGTGGGGTGTTGATCACTCGGGAAGTGACTCTGACCAACATGCTGGGACTTCATGCCCGCGCCGCGGCGAGGCTCGTGCAGCTGGCCTGCCGCTTTCAATCGAGAATCACGCTCTCCAAGGACGGTCGTACGGTGGATGCCAAATCCATACTGGGTGTGCTGATGCTGGCGGGATCTCCCGGTGAGAGCTTGCTCCTGTGCGCGGAGGGCACCGATGCGCAGGAGGCGATCGAGGCGCTTTCCAGCCTGATCCGGTCCCGCTTCGGGGAAAGTCGCTGATGCCTGACAAGTCGGGATATCGAACCCTGCGCGGATTGGGGGTCTCACCCGGGATCGCCGTGGGGAGCGCCCTGCTCCTGGAGGCGCCCAGCACTTCGATTTTCAGGGTCCCGGTTCCCGCCGATCGAATTGCCCGGGAAATCACCCGGCTGCGGCGGGCCCTGGTGCGCTGCAAGCGCCAGCTCCTGCAGGCGCGGGAAAAGGCTCTGCGGGAAGCCGGCGAAGGGTACGCGCGCGTCTTCGATGCGCAGATCATGATTCTGGAAGATTCTTCCCTGATCCGGGAAACCACCGAATCGATTCGCCGCGACAGCGTCAATGCCGAGTGGGCCGTCCGAGGAATCGTGGAGCGCTATCTCAAGGTGCTCAACGGACTGGGGGACTCCACGGGAAGGGAGCGAGGCAGCGATGTCGAGGACGTCCATGCGCGGATTCAGCAGGCCCTTTCCGGCGGTCCCCGGCACGATCTCTCCGAGCTGAAGGAAGACGTCATTATCGTTTCGCGGCTGCTGTCGCCGTCCGACCTGGTGCTTTTGAACCGCGATCACGTGGCGGGCCTCGCCATCGAGGAAGGCGGAAAGACCTCCCACACTGCCATCATCGCCAGCGCCTTGCGGGTCCCGGCGGTGGTGGGGCTGAAGGGGATTGCCGGAGCCGTGCGCAGCGGAGAGGCGCTCATCCTGGACGGAGGGAGCGGAAGCGTCCATGTGGAGCCCACTGCGGAAATCCGGGAGGGGTACCTGGAGTCCGCGCGGGAAGCCAGGCGACGCGAGGAATCCCTGATGGCGGAGCGATCTCTGCCGGCCGTGACCACCGACGGCGCGGTGATTGCCCTGCTCGCCAACCTGGAGCTGGCCGAGGAGGCCGGGGCCGCGGTGAGCAGCGGCGCGGAGGGGGTGGGGCTGTACCGCTCGGAATTCCTTTTCCTGCACCTGTCGCCCGACCTTCCGTCGGAGGAGAGCCATCGTGCCACCTATCGCTCGCTGGCCGAGAGCATGAGCCCCCGGCCGGTGGTCATCCGCACCCTGGATCTGGGCGGCGAGAAATATTTCCACCGCATCCTGGAGAAAGAGGAAGGCAATCCTGTGATGGGGCTGCGGGCCATCCGCTTCTGCCTGAAACGGAAGGACGTCTTCCGCACACAGTTGAGGGGCTTCCTCCGAGCCGCGGCCGAAGGAGGGCTCTCCCTGATGGTGCCCATGATCACCGAGAGGGAAGAGGTGCTGCAGGCGCGGGAGATCCTGGAGGCCTGCCGACGAGAGCTCGTGGCGGAGGGGATTGCGGTCCCCGACCGGGTCGCTCTCGGGGCGATGATCGAAACTCCGGCGGCGGCCCTCACGGCGGATATCCTGGCGCGCGAGGTGGATTTTTTCAGCATCGGTACCAACGATCTCATTCAATATAGTCTGGCCATCGATCGCGGCAATCCGTCGGTGTCCTATCTCTATCGACCTCTGCACCCCGCGGTGCTGCGACAGATTCAGGGGATTCTGGACGCGGCCCGCTCCGGCGGCATCCGGGTGAGCCTGTGCGGGGAGATGGCGGCGGATCCCCTGTGCGCTTCCTTGCTGGTGGGAATGGGTCTGAGGGAGCTGAGCATGAAGCCTGCCGCCATCCCGGAGGTGAAGCATCTGCTTCGCCGCATCTCCCTGGCTGAGATGGAAGCGACGGCGCGCACGGCCCTCACTCTCCCCAATGCCAGGGAGATAGAGGATCTTTTGCAGCGGCAGCTGGGCGAGCGGCTCCCTTCGGGAATCGCCTGTCCGGTTGGGAAAAGCTGAGAGAGGAGGCAGCTCGTGCGACGTGTGCCCAAGCCCTGGGGCGAGGAAATCATCTTCGCGGAGACCGATCGCTACGCCGGAAAAATCCTCGTCGTCAAAAAGGGAGAAATCCTGAGCCTGCAGTACCACGAGAAGAAGGAGGAGACCCTCTACCTCTATAAAGGTCGCGTGCGATTGTGGATCGAAGAGGATCGGGAGCTGAAGGAACAAATCATGCTCCCGGGAGACAGCCGCCACGTGCGCCCCTTGACCCGCCACCGGATGGAGGCTCTGGAGGACAGCGAGATCTTCGAGGTCAGCTCCCCGGAGCTGGACGATGTGGTACGTCTGGAGGACCGGTACGGCCGCGTGTCGGGGTCCTAGAACCGGCGCAGCGGGGCATTGACAGCCTGGCGCGCCATTGCCTATTATCCGGGCGAATCGCTGCGGCCCAGGCCGGGCCCGCGCGGGAGGTCATCCGGCACATGGAGATCCCCAAGAAGCATTTCTACAAGATCGGGGAAGTCTGCTCCTTGACGGACACCCAGCCTTATGTGCTGCGCTTCTGGGAATCGGAATTCCCGCAGCTGGCGCCCAACAAGAGCCGCACCGGCCAGCGGATTTACCGCTCGCGTGACGTTCAGCTCATCCTCGAAATCAAGAAGCTGCTTTATGAAGAGGGCTATACCATCGCCGGCGCGCGCAAGAAGCTGGGGATGGACAGCGAGCCTCCCCGACCCGACTCGGATGCCGCCGGCGATGGAAGCCTGAGCCCGGACGCCCTGTTGCTTCTGGAAAGCCAGGAGGAGGTCCGCACCTCTCTCAGTGATATTCTGAGTTTGATGGACGCCACCGACCGGAAGCTTTCCCGTCGCGACCACTGACTTCCCCAACGCGAATCGATGCTAACATCTGCGCCGGGCGCGTTCCATCTCCGCCGGCGGCGCTGGGCCATCCGGACTTCATGACGCAGGGACCTAAAGGCGAGCGTCGCTTCCCGCCTCCTGCCGGAAGGCGCACCCAGAGGGCTGAGCTTCCGGAGGAGCCTTGATCCAAGGACACAAAATAAGCGTGGTGATCCCCTGCTATAACGAGGATGAAGGCATTCGCCGGGTCCTGGAATCGCTTCCGCCGGAGGTGGACGAGGCGATCGTGGTGGACAACAACTCCAATAACGGTGCAGGCGAAGTGGCCCGCTCCCTGGGCGCCACCGTCCTGTTCGAGGGGCGGCAGGGCTATGGCTTCGCCTACCGGGCGGGGCTGCCGGCGGCCACGGGGGACATCATCGCGACGCTCGATGGCGATGGGAGCTATCCGGTGGAGCGGATTCCCGCATTGGTGCGGATGTTGCTCGATGAGAACCTGGATTTCATCTCGGGGTGCCGGTTTCCGCTGGAAAACCCGGCCGCCATGCCCTGGAGCAACCGCATCGGCAATTGCTCACCCTGGCCATGGTGCTGCTCTACGGGCGGCGCATCAAGGACTCGCAGTCGGGGATGTGGATCTTCCACCGCTCCCTTCTCCCTTCCCTCGTGCTCACCAGCGGTGGGATGCCGCTCTCCGAGGAGATCAAGATCGAGACAATCCTGAAAGGCTTCCGATTTCGTGAAGTGCCGATCCCTTACCGGGACAGGATTGGCGAGGCCAAGCTCAGGAAATGGAAGGACGGATGGGACAACCTGATCTTCCTGGTGAAAAAGCGGTGGAAAAGCTGAGGTGAACATTCTGCTGACGGGTGGCGCCGGCTATATCGGCTCTGCGGTGGCGCGCGAGCTGCAGCAGGCGGGGCATCGACTGTGGATCGTGGACAATTTCACCACTGGACACCGGGAGACGCGCGCTGCGTTGGGCGACGCCGGAGTGGAATGGGTGGAAGGGAATCTGGGCGATCCGCGCCTGCTGGCAGGGCTTCTGGCAAGTGTGAACTTTGACGGCTGCGTGCATCTGGCGGGATCGGCCAGGGTGGACGAGTCGATGGCCCGGCCGGCGTTTTATTACCAGAACAATCTGGCCAACGGAATGATCCTGCTGGACGCTCTAGCTCGAGGCCGGGTCACTTCCATCGTTTTCTCCTCCTCCGCGGCGGTTTATGGAGCGCCTGAGGAGATCCCCATCCCCGAAGAGCATCCGACCCGTCCCACCAACGTTTACGGTGAGACGAAGCTGGCCTTTGAGAGGATGCTGCACTGGTACCACCGGGCCGGGGGGCCGCGCTTTTTCTCGTTGCGGTATTTCAACGCCGCCGGCGCTTCCCGGGACGGACTTCTGGGCGAGAGGCACTCCCCGGAAACGCACCTCATCCCCAACCTGCTTTCCGCCTCGGCCAACGGCGGCACCGCGCAGGTCTTCGGGGAGGATCATCCGACGCCCGACGGCACCTGCGTGCGGGACTATGTGCACGTGGAAGATCTGGCCAAGGCCCATCGTCTGGCGCTGGAGCGGCTGGCGGAGGAGCGGCGGGGCGAAGCCGTCAATCTGGGAAGCGGAAGAGGGTATTCGGTGAGGGAGGTCATCGCCGCGGTTCGGCAGGCGACCGGCGCCGCATTGAAAGTGGAGACGTGTCCCAGGCGGGAAGGGGATCCACCCGTGCTGGTCGCATCCTGCAAGAAAGCGGAATCAATACTGCGGTGGGTTCCGGAATCGTCGGAAATCAGCAACATCATCAAAACGGCCTGGGCCTGGCATCGACGGGGATCTCGATCCACCGGGGCGCCTTGACAGTGTTCGGGAGGCGCCGCTAGAATCCACGTCTTCCGGGAGGTCGGGGCGTAGCGCAGCCTGGTAGCGCACTTGCTTGGGGTGCAAGTGGTCGCTGGTTCAAATCCAGTCGCCCCGACCAAATTAACTGCTTCCTAGTGCAACCTGTCTAGCCTCACGGTTTTCCTCGCCATCACCTGATTGATTCATCATGAGTTAGGGGAAAAATCTGGGAGGGGTAACGAGGTAGGAAGCAGTTAATCAGGTCAACCGACTGCTTTCATCAGCTCTGATCTCCGAGCTTCTGCTTGAGCCAAGCTGTGCCCTGTTCCAGGGCGAAGGATTCGGCTTCCTCTCGAGTTGCGAAGATCCCCGCGTCGAGCCAGGTTATTTCCTGTTCCCTTGGAGCGCCTTCCCACCAGTAGAACGCCAGGGCGGAAGCGACCCATCTGCCATCGGCGCGTTGTGCAATCTGAGGCTTAACACTGGGGATCTGCATCTGGGACATGGATCAACCTCCACTCACGAACGGTTTCGGGTTTCTGCACGGCCTTGAGCTCAGTGGGGGCGGGAGCCTGAGGGGTGAACACTCCACCCCTCCTCGGTCTCTTCCTCCTCCTCGTCATCGTCCTCTTCTTCATCATCCTCGTCGCTGTCGTCGTCCTCGTCCTCGAATTCCTCTTCCTCATCCCCGAGCCGGTACTCGTTCCAATCCATGGCATTCCTCCCTGAGGGCCGGCGCGAAAAGGATGGTGTCTTAGGCCAATCGTCGAAGCTGACTTCGAGGCCGGCAAGCATGCGCCTGGTCGGCGCGATTATACATCGCCCGCGACCGGTCAACCGACGATCCGCCTGTGCTATACTGCGCGCCCACGATGAAAGAGTCGCTCCCGTCAATTCTGGTCACCAACGACGACGGCATCGCGGCGCCGGGACTGCATGTCCTAGCCCGGGAGCTGGCGGCGTTGGGAGAGGTGACCATCATCGCTCCCGACCGAGAGCAGAGCGCTTCCTCCCATGCCCTCACCCTGCACCGTCCCCTGCGCGTCAATCGGCAGGGAGAGCGGCTCTACAGCGTGGACGGCACTCCCACCGATTGCGTGAACCTGGGAATCCTGAATCTGCTGGCGTCCCGTCCCAAGCTGGTGGTTTCGGGGATCAATCGAGGGATGAACCTGGGAGACGACATCACCTACTCGGGCACCGTAGCGGCGGCGTTCGAGGGGACGTTGCTGGGAATTCCTTCCTTCGCAGTGTCGCAGGAGGTGGAGAATGGCGGGACGGTTTTCGACCGGGCGGCACGACTGTCGGCGCGGCTGGCCCGGCGCATTCTGGAGAAGCCGCTTCCCGCGGGAACGTTGTTGAACGTGAACGTCCCCAGCGCCGAGCTCAAGGGCACCCGCCTGACTCGGCAGGGACGCCGGACCTATCATCAGGGGGTGGTGGAGCGCACCGACCCTTCCGGACGCCAGTACTATTGGCTCGGCGGAATTCCTCCACAGTGGGACGAGGACCCCGACAGCGATTTCGCCGCGATCCGGGATGGCTACGTTTCCCTCACTCCATTGCATCTCGATCTGACGCATTACCCCCTGTTGACCGAGCTTCAGAAAGCGGGACTGGACCTTCGCCTGGGAGACTGAATCGATGGACTTCCGGCTCCGTCGGCAGAAGATGGTGGAACGGCTTTCGGACAGCGGTATCCAGGATCCGGCCGTCCTGCATGCCTTCCTGGAAGTTCCCCGCCACCTCTTCGTCGAAGAGGCCCTGATGGAGAAAGCCTATGGAACCCACTCTCTGCCGATCGGTTTTCGCCAGACGATTTCTCAGCCGGAGATCGCCGCCCGCATGACGGAAATGCTGGAGATCCACCACGCCGACCGGGTGCTGGAAGTGGGCACCGGCTCGGGCTATCAAGCGGCGATCCTGGCCCGACTGGCCGGGGAAGTGGTGACCGTGGAGCGTATTCCGCAGCTGGCCGAAAAGGCGCGCAAAGTCCTGGAGTCGCTGGAGCTGGGAAACGTGCAAGTGCGGGTATGCGATGGCTCTCTCGGCCTCGGGGAAGGGGAGGTGTTCGACGCCATTCTGGTGGCGGCCGCCGCTCCGGTGATACCGGAGCCGCTGTTGAGCCACCTGTCCGATGGCGGCCGCATGGTCATTCCCGTCGGTGGCGGTCGCGAGCAGCACCTTTTCAGAATCGTCCGGCAGGGGGAGGAGTTTTTCCGGGAGGACCGGGGCCCTTGCTCCTTCGTCAAGCTGGTGGGGAAATCCCGCTGGGCCAATCTTCCTGAAGAAAGAGCCTGAAGGAGCCAAGATGCCTCCGGATCGCATTGGACAGGAGCTGAGCCGCTTCAATCCATCCTTGCCGATCGAGCAGGCCTGGACTCCCCCGGCCACGTGGTACCTGGATCCGGCGTTTTTGCAGCGCGAACGGCATGGGGTCTTCAACCGCAGCTGGCAGGCGGTGGGGAGGGTGGACCAGGTCCGGCGACCAGGGAACTATTTCACCGGATGTCTGCTGGGGGAGCCCTACCTGGTGGTGCGCGATGCCCAAGGGACGCTGCGCGGGTTTCACAACGTCTGCCGTCACCATGCGGCGCAGGTCTGCCAGGGGGAGGGAAGCCTGGACGAGCTGGTGTGCTCCTACCACGGATGGACCTACGCCCTGGACGGCAAGCTGCTCAAGGCGCCGCGCCTGGGGA
>Ga0075423_10004238_pt1 | contig 13296 bp, 13 predicted proteins | sample SoiMethybrSBSTD2_FD_80114 | JGI IMG/M metagenome (GOLD analysis project Ga0075423, IMG submission 80114) | Bulk soil microbial communities from a Populus tree surrounding site in Tennessee, USA - Soil MetaG P. TD hybrid SBSTD2 | ecosystem: Environmental > Terrestrial > Soil > Tree plantation...
ACGCCGGTCGGCCTCGTGCGCCTCCTGCTGGACCGCGTACTCGCCCGCGCGCGCGACTGGCTCGCGAGGGTGTCGTGAAGAAGACGCCCTACGCCGAGCTCCTGGCCATGCTGTCGCGGCACCGCGGTGTCGTGGGCAGCTTCGTCGTCTCCGAGCGCGATGGTCTCGCCGTCGATTCGAACGTGCAGATCGGGGTCCACGCCGAGGCGGTGGCCGCGCTGGCCGCGTCGCTGCATCGCAAAGCGCGCCTGGCATGCGGCGCCGCCGGATGCGGCGTCGTGACGTTCCTGCGACTCGACGCGGAAAAGGGGGGGATCTGCGCGGCAGGACGCGATGACCTGGTGCTGGTCACGATCTCGGAAGCCAAGGCGAACATCGGGCTTTTGAGGGTCGAGATGATGCGAGCCGCGAAGGCGCTCTCATGAGTCGACTCATCGGGAGCGCCGCGCCATGAGGACCGCCGTCGAGTCCTGGATCGAGGAGCCGCTCGTGAGCTTCATCGTCGAGTCTCGCGTTAGGCTGGCGCTGCTGCTCGAGACGAGCGGCCGCGTGCTGGCGCAGCATGGCTTCACGCGCTCGATCGACGTCATGGCGGCCTGCGCGCTCGCCGCCGCGATCCACGCGTCGGGTGCGGAGATCGGGCGCCAGCTGGACGGCACTCCGTTCACGACGCTGCACCACCCGGGACAGGACCACCAGATCTTTCTCGGCGAGCTGGCGACGGGCCGCGGCGCGCACATTCTGCTCACAGTATTCGACGAGGCGACCTCCGTCGGGCTCGTTCGGCTGTACTTCGCCGAGCTGAGTCGGCGGCTCGCCGCCGCGTCACCCACCGCGCCGGCGGCGCCGCCGGCGTTCGGCGACTTCGAGTCCGACCTCAACCGCAACCTGGCGAAGTTGTTCGGCAGGATCTGACCACACGCGTTCATGTCCCTCGTCAACTACGCCGCGCGCGAGATCACCTGCAAGATCGTCTACTACGGCCCCGGACGGTCGGGGAAGACGAGCAACCTGCATTACATCTACAACCAGGTACCGGGCGACCGGCGAGGCTCGATGGTCTCGCTCGCGACGCAAACCGACCGCACGCTCTTCTTTGATTTCCTTCCGCTCGACCTCGGGACGATCTCGGGCTTCACGACGCGTTTCCAGCTCTACACGGTTCCGGGGCAGGTATACTACGCCACGACCCGAAAGCTCGTGCTGCAGGGGGCAGACGGCGTCGTGTTCGTAGCGGACAGCCAGCGGCGCCAGATCGAGGAGAACGTCGAGAGCATGCAGGACCTGCACGCGAACCTGGCGGAGCAGGGCGTTGACGCGAGAAACGTCCCACTCGTCATCCAGTACAACAAACAGGATCTGCCGCGCGAGCTCATCACGGATGTCTCCGAGCTCGACGACATCCTCAATTTTCGCGGCGTTCCCTATCACGCCGGCGACGCGCTCCGAGGCACCGGCGTCTTCGAAACGCTCCGGAGCATCTCGGAGCTCGTGTTGCGCCGGTTGAGCGGTGCAACCGCGGCCTCGCGTGTGCCCGTTGGACAATGAGCCTGCTCCTGGACGGTCGGTTTCGGTTCGACAACTACGTCGTCGGCGCCTCGAACCGCCTCGCGGTCGCGGCGGGCCGCGCCGTCGCCGAATCGCCCGGTGCCAGCTATAACCCACTCTTCATCTACAGTCCTTCCGGGCTGGGCAAGACGCACCTCATCGGCGCCATCGGCTTCGCGGCCAGGCAGCTGCAGCCCGAGCTCGTCGTCGAGTACGTGCCGCTCGACGATTTCGTCGACCAGCTCCACCTCGCCATTTCGTCAGGACAGGTCGACGCGTTCAAGCAGCGCTATCAACGCATCGACCTGCTGCTGCTCGATGACGTCCAGTTCCTCACCGGGCGGCGCGAGACCCAAAGCGAGATGCTACGCATCTTCAACGCGCTGCAGGGGAGTGGTCGCCAGATCATCATGGCGAGCGACCGACCGCCGACGGAGATCGCCGACGTCGACGAGCGCCTCGTCACGCGGCTTGCCGGCGGACTGATCGTCGACATCGGCCTCCCGGAGTACGAAACCCGCGTCGCGATCCTGCGGAGCAAGTGCGCGGAGCGCGAGATGAGCTTCGCCGACGGTGTGCTCGAGGAGCTCGCTCGCCTGCCGTGCGGCAGCGTCCGCGAGCTGCAGGGCGCGCTCAACCGCCTTGCCGCGCACGAGGCGTTAGGCGAGCGGCCAGTGACGCCCGCGACGGTGCGGTCGATCGTCGCCGCCGGTCGCGTCACTCCCGAGTTCGGACGCGTCGCTGCGACGTCGCACGACGAATTCGCCGGCTTCGTGTCGGACATCGCGGTCGCTGTTGCACAGCATGTCGATGGCTGGCGCGTCAGGCTCGGTGAGCGGATCGCGCACTGGCAGGCTGCGGGATACCGAACGACGATGCTGGAGCGTGCGCTGGCGATGAACGAGGAAGCCGACGTCGAGAGCCTGGATGCCACGTTCGCAAGCGGCGTGGCCCGGCTCGAGCAGCTGGAGGCACAGGCGGTGCTGCTGGACCCGCGACTCGCGGGGCTCGACGTGTTTCGGGATCCGCAGCGCATCGGCGACGCCGAAGCACGCGTCGAGCAGGCCATGGCGGCACAGAATCCGCCACCCGGTCCGTGGCCGGCCTTCACGCTGGAAACGATGATCGCCGGCAGGTCGAATCAGCTCGCGTTGCGAGCCGCCGAGGCAACGATCGCGGCGCCGGGGACCAGTTACAACCCGCTGTTCGTTCACGGCGGCCCCGGCGTCGGGAAGACGCACCTGGTGCACGCCGTGGGCAACGCGCTGCGACGCAAGGCTGCGCTTTCCGGGCCGGTCGCCTGCGTGAGCGGGTCACAGTTCGTCGACGAGCTGATCGCCGCCCTCCAGGAGGGCACCGTCGACCGGTGGCGCGCGCGATACCGCACGGCCGGCGCGCTCATTGTGGATGACGTGCACGCGATCGCAGGCAAGGAGCGGTCGCAGGATGAGCTATTCCACCTGTTCAACGCGCTGCACAGCGCCGGAAAGCAGCTCGTGCTCGCGAGCGACCGGCCGCCCTCGGAGATTGGCGAGCTCGAGGCTCGGCTTCGCTCGCGCTTTGACGGTGGGCTGGTGGTCGCGATTCAGCCGCCCGATCGCGCGCTCCGCGAGGCACTCTACGCGCGCATGCTGCAGGACCGCGCCCCGGACGCCGAACCGGGCGTCGCGGCCCTGCTGGCCGAGCTGCCAGTCTCCGGCGCGGCGGAGGTGGAAGCGGTCATCGACCGGGTGCTGCACGCCGCGCGTGCAGCCGGCGGGGCGACCACGCTGTCGCTCGTTAGGCGCGAGCTCGGTGCCGGCGGTGCCGCCACGCCGGTCTCCACTCCGGCCGTTGCGGACAAATCCTTCCTCGATGCCGAGAAGATCGTGATGGAGTGGGTCGAGCTCGATGGCCGAGTGATCGAGGAGCTGCGCTGATGGCCATCAAGGGAAGTCTCAAGGAGGCAAGCCTCCCCGACGTCCTCCAACTCCTCTCGATGGGAAAGAAAAGCGGCTGCCTGAGCGTCACTCACCGGCAGAGCTTCGGCTACATCTACTTCGACAGGGGCCGCATCTGCTACGCATCGATCGTGAACCGGCGCGATCGACTCGGCGACATCCTGGTGAAGAACGGCCTCATCACGCAGGCGCAGCTCGATCAGTGCGTCTCCGTCCAGAACACGCAGCGGGATAAGCGGCTCGGCGAAATCCTCGTGGAGCGCCAGTTCATCGCGCGCGAAGAGTTGCACCGCTACATCCGCGTGCAGATCGAAGAGGCGGTGTACTACCTGTTCACGTGGAACCAGGGAACGTTCAACTTCGAGGCAGATGTCGCGCCTGACGCGCAGGACTTCCTCGTCTCCATCAACCCGGAGTCGCTGCTCCTCGAGGGTGCGCGGCGGGTTGACGAGTGGAGCCTGATCGAGAAGAAGATCCCGAGCTTCGACATCGTCTTCGACGTCGACCGAAACCGGCTCAAGGAGAGCGGCGCCGAGCTCACCGTCGAGCAGGAGACGCTCGTGCGACTCATCGACGGCAAGCGTGACGTCGCGGGTCTCGTCGACGAGTCGGGGCTTGCGGAGTTCGATACTGGCAAGGCTCTGTACGGGCTTGCGACCGCCGGCTTTCTGCACCGCGTGGGGCGCACGAAGCCGGTCGAATCGGTCTCGTCGGACGCTCGCGTGGCCGAACACCGAAACCTCGGTGTTGCGTTCTACAAGGCCGGTATGTTCGACGAGGCCGTGCGCGAATTCCGGCGAGTCAACGAGCTGCGACCCGGTGACGAGCTCGCGACGTTCTACGGCGGCCTGGTGCTGCTTCGCCAGGGGCGCTGGCAGGACGCGGTCACGCTGTTTCAGCAGATGGTGTTGCGTCGCGCCACGAGCGCGGCCGTCTACCACAACCTCGCGTATGCCCTCGAGCGCCTCGGGCGCCATGAGGAGTCCTACGACGTGCTCGCGCAGGCGATTCGCCTCGGAAGCAATGATCCCCGTACGCTTCTCTCGTCAGGCGTCCTCGCACTACGGCGCGGCGATATCATCGAGGCCGATGTGCTGCTCGCAGAAGCCGCAACCCACTGGGATCGGCGACCGAAGCCGGCCGCGTGGTATCACTACGCGGCGCTGACGGCGGCCCTGGCGAACGACATCGACCGGGCAATCAGCGTGTTGTCGGACGGGGTCGCCGCCCATCCGCATTCGGCGGTGCTGTTGAACAACCTCGGCGTCGCGTTCGAGCGGCGTGGGCGCATAGGAGACGCGGCACAGTCGTTCGAGCGTGGCGCGCTCGAGGATGCCACACTTCCGCAGCTGCACAAGAACATGGGCGACACCTACTATCGCTCGGGGCGGTACGACGATGCGCTCGAGTCGTACATGCGGGCCGTGAAGCACCGGCCCAATCTCGGCGCAGACGTCTACCTCAAGCTCGGGAACCTGCGGTACCGCCGCCAGGAGCGCGAAGAAGCGAATCGGTGTTGGAAAAGGGCGCTGGAGCTCGAGCCGACGAACGCGATCGCGCGGACCAATCTCGAAACCGCGAGGCAGGCCGAGTGATCATCGCCGAGCTTGATGACGGCGAGTTCGCCAAACTGACGGCGAAGATCGCCCGGGAGCGCGCGTTCGGGTGCAGGAACTACAAGGAAAAGTGTCTGCGCCGCCGCATCGCCGTGCGGATGCGAGCCCGCGGGGTCCACCGGTTCGCGGATTACGCCGCCCTGCTGGATCGCGACGAGGTGGAATACGAGCGCCTGCTCGACACGCTGACGATCAACGTCACGAAGCTGTTCCGGAACTGGTCGACCTTCGACGCCGTGGCGAGAACGGTCGTCCCGATACTCTGGGAGGGGGCTGCGCGTCCCATCAGAGTATGGAGCGCGGGCTGCTCGTCGGGCGAAGAGCCGTATTCGCTGGCGATCCTGTTTCATCGCCACGCCGCGGTACGCGGCGATTCGATCGATCTGTCGCGCGTGCAGGTGCTGGGGTCGGACATCGATCGCGCGAGCCTCGACGCGGCGCAGCGGGGGCAATACGCCGAAGCCGCCTTCGCCGACACGCCGGGCGATGTGCGGGGCCGCTACTTCGCGGGACGAGCGCCCTTCGAGGTCGTTCCCGAGATTCGGTCGCTCGTATCGTTCGAACGAAGGGACCTGATAGTCGACCCACCGCAGCGGGGAATGCATCTCATCGCCTGTCGCAACGTGCTGATCTACTTCGACCGGTCCACTCAGGAAACTCTGTTCCAGCGATTCCACGACGCGCTGGCGCCGGGCGGTTTCCTCGTGCTTGGCAAGGTCGAAACGTTGCTGGGCCCGACGCGTTCGCTGTTCTCCGCGGTGGACCCGCGCGAGCGCATCTTCCGCCGCCGTTGATCCCCGACGCGCCGTGAACCCGCCTAACGCAACCGACTCGAAGGTCCAGGAGATCCGGGTCAAGGTCGCGGACTACGCCGTCGCGAACGGGAACTCCGTGATCTCGACCATCGGGCTGGGCTCGTGCGTCGCGATCATGCTGTACGATGCCTCGTCACGCATCGGCGCTCTCGCGCACATCCTCTTGCCGAGCGAGGGGCTGTCACTGGACAGCGAAAACCGCGCGAAGTTTCCGTCCACGGCGATCCCGCTCTTGCTCGAGGAGATGCGGAAGCGAGGTGCGTGGGGACGGCCAATGGCGAAGATCGTCGGCGGTGCGAGCATGTTCTCATCGCTCCTGCCGTCGGGCGGCATCAACATGGGCGAACGGAACGTCGAAGCCACGAAGCGCGTGCTGCGGTTAGCGGACATCCCCCTCGTCGCCTCTGACACGGGCGGCGAGCACGGGCGCAGCGTTTACTTCCACGTGACGGATGGGCACGTGGTGGTAAAGTCGCTCAAGATGGGGGAGCGTGTCCTCTAGCCAGCGCACTGTCCTGGTCGTCGACGACAGTGCATTCACGAGAAGGCTGGTCAGCGACATCCTGACGGCCAGCACGGAATTCCGGGTCGTCGGCACGGCACGCAACGGACTCGACGCGTTAAAGCAGATCCACGCGCTCGATCCCGACATCGTCACGCTCGACATCGAGATGCCGGAGCTCGACGGGCTGCAGGCGCTCGGCTACATCATGAGCGAGACGCCGCGTCCGGTGGTGATGCTCAGCGCCCTCGATTCGCCTAACGGGGGTGAGCTCACGATTCGCGCCCTGGAGCTCGGCGCCGTGGAGTTCGTGCACAAACCGACGGCCGGTGGACGCAGCGCTACCGACGCCCTCGGCACCCGGCTTCTCGAGGCGCTCCGTGCGGCGTCGTGTGTGAACCTCCGTGGCGTGCCGATGCTCGCGCGGCCGACGCTCGTCGAGCGGGATGGCGCGCCCGCCGTGCCCGGTGCCGCAACGCATGCCGTGGTGATTGCGGCCTCCACTGGCGGACCGCGCGCGCTGGCAGAGGTCATTCCACGACTGTCGGCCAACCTCGACGCCGCGGTGCTCGTCGTTCAGCACATGCCCCCAGGGTTCACGGCGAGCCTGGCCTCGCGGCTTCACGCGATGAGCCGGCTGGCCGTCACCGAGGCCCGCCATGGCGATCGAATCGAGCACGCGCGCGTGTACGTCGCACCCGGCGGAATGCACATGCGGGTCATCGACGTGAACGGCGTGCCGCTGATCGCGCTGGACAAGACACCACCGATTTGGGGCGTACGCCCGTCGGCCGACCCGCTGTTTCGCACGGCAGCGCAGCGGTTTGGCCCGTCCCTCGTCGGTGTTGTGCTGACAGGCATGGGGCGCGACGGCGCCGAGGGCCTGCGCGCGGTCCGGGACAACGGTGGCTACGCGATCGTGCAGGACCGCGAGACGTCGATCGTTTACGGCATGCCCCAAGCCGCGCTTTCGACGGCGGGTGCCGATCGTACGCTCCCCCTGTCCGCGATCGCCGCCGAAATCGTGAGTCGGGTGCGCGCAGGTGTGGCGTAGATCACAGGGAGCGAGTGGAGCGTGACGCCGGCCACTCGCGGAGTGTCCTGTCTGTAATGCCTCGCCTTCGTCGGAAGACTCCCCACGAGCCGGTCCGGGCCATTCCCGCACCGGCCGAGCGTGCGCGCACGGCAATGCCACTCGGTCCGATGCCGTCGCCGACGACACTGCGCGATCTGGCGATCGCGCTCAATGGGGGCGCGCCACGTCCCAGGCAGGATGACATCGGGCTGCCCATGTTCGAGGAGCTCGCACCGCCGGCGCCCGTCGCGCCATTTCGCGACCGCGTCCAGCGTCGCGAGGGGAGGGCGGAGCTTCTCGTCTTTCGCGCTGCCGGCGAGCTGTTCGCCACCGAGCTGCGCAGCATCGAGGAAGCCGTCGAGGGAGTCGACGCGCGGCACATTCCGGATGCGCCGCCAACCATGCTTGGCATCTTTGCGCTGCGGGATCGCACGCTGCCGATGTACGCGCTGGCTCGGGTGCTCGGTCTTCCCGAACGCGAGGACGCGGCGATGACACTGGTGATGCGACCGTCCGCGGTGCGCATTGCCGTCGCGGTGGACGCAGTCGATGACGTGTTCGAGACATCGCTCGATGCGGTGCGCCCCGTCCCCCCGCCGGAGAACGACGCCACGGTGCTCGGAGTCGTGTGGCGCGGCCACGAGCTCGTCACGCTGCTCGATGCCGACACGATCGTGGCCACGTGCCTGGCCGTTACACCGCCTGATTCGCTATGACCGCTTCCGCATCAGCTTTATCGCAGATCGTCACGTTCCGACTCGGCGACGACCTGTTCGCCGCCGACATCTTTTCGGTCGAGCGTGTCCTCCGGTACACCCCGCCGACGCCGGTGCCTAACGTGCCGGAGTGGATCGAAGGCGTCATCGACTACCAGCACCGCGTGGTGCCGGTGATCAACCTGCGGAAGCGATTCGAGCTCCCCGACGCACCGACGCCTGCCGATGGCAGAGTTCTCGTGCTCGCCGTCGACGGCGAGTGGGTGGCGGTGACGGTGGATGGTGTGCTCGATGTCAGCCTGCTCGACCCGTCCCGGCTGGCGCCGCCGCCGGCACTTTTCCGCGGGCTCGCCGCGGGCTACCTGCGCGGGGTGGTCCGGCGGGGCGAGCGCCTGGTGGTTTTGCTCGACGTGGCGCGGCTCTTTTCGACTGACGAACGCATCGTCCTCGAGCAGCCCGCGGACGGGCTGGTGCGGCATGGCTGACGCCCCCGCGATCGATGTGCGCGGACGCTATGCGGCCCTCGCGGCCAGACTCGATGCGGCCGACGCTGGCGCGGACCGGGGGGCGCTCAAGGCCGATATCATCGAGTTGTTTCGGACCGTGGAGCGCGAGCTCGCGGAGCTCGGCGTCCTCAAGGAGGACGTGAAGAAGCTCGTGGAGCGCTGGAAAGCCATCGGCGGCGGCACTCCGCCTTCGGTGCCGCAGCCGGCCGCTCCACCGATCCGCGCGGATCACATCGGCGCGTCGACGTTCATCGAGAAGGGATGGTCTCGCATCTCGGTCGGAGACTATTCGGCGGCCGAAACCTCGCTGCAGAAGGCGCTCGAGCTGTCGCCTAACGATCTGCAGGCCACGTCGCTGCTCGGATGGGCGCAGATGCATCAGGAGAAGTACGACGACGCGCTCCTGAACTTCCAGCGCGTCCTCATGAAGGAGCCATCCAACGCGCTCGCGCGGATCAACGTCGGATACATCTGCCTCAAGAAGCGGATATTCGGCGAGGCGATCGAGCACCTGTCGAAGGCGATCCGCGTCGACAACGACCCGAAGGCGACGCTCTACGCGCATTACTATCTGGGATTGGTGTATCTCGAGCGTGAGATGTACGGAGACGCGCAGGCGTTCTTTCGCACGAGCCTCACGCTCGGGCCGAATCTGCTCGAGGCCTACTACGAGCTCGGTCGCGCCCACTGGTTTGCCGGCGAGGCGGACGCGGCGAAGGAGGCTTGGCGCACCGGTGCGGCGGCGAACAAGTTCAATCCATGGGGAAAGCGCTGCGCCGAGGTGCTCGCCAAGGTGGAGGCGGGGGAAAAGCCGGACTGATCGTCGGGAATCGGGAATCAGGAATCGGGAATCCAAAGATTCCGACGCTGTTCCGATTCCCGATTCCCTATTCCCGATTCCCCTGGTTGCTGGCGGTCGGCGCCCTCTCCGTCATCACCAACCTCGCGGGCGCCCAAGACTCAGCGTCCCGCTACGATAGCGGACGCTTCACGATCGTCGCGTACAAAACTGATGAGCTTCTCGCGAAGTCGCTGCTCGCGTCCGCCGTGGCGCGTGACACGTTTCCGGGGCTCGCGCGGCCGAAGCAGCACGTCGTCATCGCGATAGCGCCGGATCACCGCCGATTTCGCGAGTGGATCGGTCCGGCCGCGCCGGAGTGGGGTGCGGCGGTGGCGTTCCCGGAGTCGAGCCGCATCGTTATGCAGGGACGGGACGCCGGATCCGACGCGGGCGATCCCATCGAGGTGCTGCGGCACGAGCTCGCCCATCTCGCGCTGCACGAAGCACTGGGCGACCTACCGCCGCGCTGGTTCGACGAAGGCTACGCGAGCTACGCCGCCAACGAGGTCGCCCGCGACGCGATCCTCGGCGCGAACCTCGCCCTGCTGTTTCGCGGCATGCCGCCCCTCGATTCGCTCGACGCGGGCTTCGCCGGCGGTTCCCTGCGGGCCGAGGGGACATACGCCTTGGCGTATCGAGCGGTGGCGGAGCTCGCGGAGCGGGACCCCGAGCGCGGCCTAACGCTGTTCTTCCGCTACTGGAAGGCAACGGGCCGCTTCGAAAGCGCCGTGCGCAGCGCGTACGGTCTCACTCAAGGGCAGTTCGAGGAGATCTGGCGTACGCAAACACGGCGCCGATACGGTGGACTCGCGTTGGCTGCCGACCTTTCCATCGCGGCGGCGTTGACCTTGTTCCTCGTGATGCCATTCTATGTGATCAGGCGGCGCCGCGACCGTCTGCGAATGGCCGCCCTAGTGCGTGCGGACGAAGAGGCGGAGCGGCGCGAGCGAGCGAGCGTGATCGAGGCGTTGCTCAGAAGCATCAGCTCGCCCATGGCCAGTGCGGGCGAGCCTCCTCCGCCGAGCCCGCCGCCTGACGAGTCGGGAGGCCCTGCGAAGGAGCAGTGACGCGCTTCGCTCTGTGACCCAGCCGTGCCCGAGAGAGGTTACGAAATCGGCTCGGCAGCGTTCACCAGCCCGTTGAAACGCGCCTTCGGGGTGTTGCTGACGACGCGGCTAGTCACGAGCTAACTCTTGACGTGACGCTTGCTTGACATGATTTCAGACGCCCGATAAAATCCACCGATCATTATGGCCCACACAAAATCGGCTCCACGGTCGCGGCCGCTGATTCTCTGGGGAATTGCCGCCGCAACGTTGCTCGCAGGGTACATCGATCTGGCTCGTGGGGGCGAAACGCTCGCGCCGATTCTGCTTGTCATCGGCTACTGCGTGCTCGTTCCTCTCGCGATCCTGAAGTAGCAAACCGTGTCTTCGCCCTGCCAGTGCACGCGAGTTGCGCTGGCAGAGCGATTGCGTTTTCGGCTGTTGGAGAGGGGCTAAGGCCGGGCGAATAGCTCAGTTGGTTAGAGCGCCTGCCTTACACGCAGGAAGTCGGGGGTTCGAGTCCCTCTTCGCCCATGGCAGAACAAAACGAGCTGGACCCTGTGATCCGGGTGGGGGGTACGATGATCAACGCTTCGGAGGAGACGACAGTGAAGGCACGGCGACGCCACGCACGAACCATGGTCGGGACAATCGTTGGGTTGATGGCCACTGGGGCGTTCGCGACGGTCAATGCGCAAACGCAAACGTTGCAGCGTGGCCAGACCGCGGGCCCGAGGTTCATGGTTCCCACGTTCAAGAGTCAGGAACGCGGCCTCGGTCTGCAGGCTGCCGAGGCGGTACGCGAGCGGATGGGCCAGGACTTCCAGCTCAAGACGCTCTGGATCGTCCCGAAGTCCGACATCATGACGACGCTCGTGAACTCGGGCTATTCGACGACCGAAGCATTGAGCTCCAACGACGCCCGCGCGCTCGCGCAGCTGCTGCGTGCCGAGGAGTACGTCGAGGGCAACGTCGAAAAAACGGCTTCGGGGTATCGCGTCAGCGCGAACATGATGCTCGTCCGACCGGACGGGATGGTGCAGCCGCTGCCGCCCGTGGACGTCGCGAAGGTGGGCGATGCCGCGAAGGGCATTTCCAGCGCGGTGGAGGCGGCGCGCAAGCAGATCGACCCGACAAAGAAGTGCATCGATCTCTATCGCGCGAAGAAGTACCCCGAGGCGCTGGCCGAGGCCAAGAAGGGCATCGCGGTGTATCCGAACGCCGTCATGCCGCGCGTCTGCATGGCCGAGGTCTACAACGATCAGAAGCTCGGCGCCGACTCGATGATCGCGATCAGCGAGTCGATCCTGAAGATTCACAAGGACAACAAGCGCGCTCTCGCGTTCGCGGCCGACGCGTACGCCGAGAAGAAGATGGAAGACAAGCAGATCGAGGCACTCACCCGTCTCATCTCGCTCGATCCCAACAACACGCGGCTGCAGACCCAGGTCGTCAACATTCTCGCCGCAAGTGGCAAGGCATCGCTCGCGCTGCCGATCGTCGATGACGCGGTGAAGAACAACCCGGGTGACGCGGCGCTCGTGAAGCTCCAATGGCTCGTCCACTTCGCCGCGAGGGACATCAAGGGCGCGCTCGTGATCGGCGAAGAGATGGTGAAGCTCGACACAGCATCGGCCGACACGACGTTCTTCATCCGCCAGGCTGCGGCGTACGCCGCGGACAGCCAGTTCAAGAAGGCCGCGGAGACGCTCGCACGCGGCCGGCAGAAGTTCCCGAGCAACATGTCGATCTCCGCGACCTACGTGCAGCTGCTCATTCAGACGGGCCAGACCGCGCAGGCTATCGAAGTCGCGAAGGGCATTGTGAAGGACAACCCGAAGATCCGGGGTATCTGGTTGCCGATCGCGAAGGCACAGTCCGATGCCGGTGCGCCGCCCGACACGGTGATGGCGTCGCTCCGAGCCTCGATTGCAGCAGGCGACAGCGCTGCCCTCGTAGCGACGTACGCGACGGGACTCGGTCAGGCGGAACAGAAGAAGGCGAATGCCGCGAACCCGAAGGACATCGACGGCTTCCGCCGCGCGCTGAACTACCTCCAGTTCAGCGACAGTGTGAACAAGTCCGCCGCCGCCGCGTTCCTGCAGGGCGCGACACACCTCCAGAAGGGGCAGGCACTGCTCGAGCAGGCCCGCGACAAGAAGAGCTGCGACATGGCCAAGGAAGCCACGCAGGACTTCACCGACGCGCAGATCTTCATTCCGCGCGGCGCCGCGGAGTTCCGCGATCAGGCCGGACAGCTCATGACTGCATTACAGCAGCTGTCGCCCTACGGCGACCAGATGGTGAAGGCGCTCTGTAAGGGCAAGTAGCCATTCTCCGAACGCGCATGAACCAGCGCCTGCCGTCGAATCGACGGCGGGCGCTTCTTCGTTGTCGCGATACGTCGGACGCTCGGCTCACGAACTCACGTCCCGCTCGACCGAACGCCGATGGCCGGGCAGACGCGGCAGATGAATGAGCAGGTTGTGCGGCCGCGCTTCGTAATGGGCCCGGCGGAGCTCCGTGGACTCGCCGTCAACGTTGACTGTCATGGGTTTCGCGGACGTGATCCGGAACCACGGTACCTGGAGATACCGAACGCCTTCGCTTTCGAGATGCTCACCGCGCTTCACGCGCAGCACGAGCTTCGCGAACTCCTTGCGCGGCATGGCGCTCACGATGCACGCGTCG
>Ga0075423_10004241_pt1 | contig 13291 bp, 9 predicted proteins | sample SoiMethybrSBSTD2_FD_80114 | JGI IMG/M metagenome (GOLD analysis project Ga0075423, IMG submission 80114) | Bulk soil microbial communities from a Populus tree surrounding site in Tennessee, USA - Soil MetaG P. TD hybrid SBSTD2 | ecosystem: Environmental > Terrestrial > Soil > Tree plantation...
CGGGAACGTCTGCGGTCGTATGTAGAGCTGAAGCTCCCGATCAGCCGTCTTGACGTCGATCATGGGCGCCGCCTCCCGCTGCAGCGTACTACATTTTCCAGCCGCGCCTCGGCCGGCGGGGCCCCAGCCCACGAGATAGGCCTCGGTCTCGGTGGCCCCCTCGCCCATGGCGATAACGTCGATCAGCTCCTGAAAGCGCGCGGAGAGCGGCACCCGCACCGGGCCCGCGGCGCCGTCCGCCTCGACGAGGGACGGGATGTCCTTCCAGCGGATCACCCGATAGCGCGCCAGGGTCCTCGGCCCCCCTCGGTGCGGCGTATCATGCCGCCCATTCTAACGAAAAGCCGCCCCTTGCCTTGACAAAGGTGGAGCGTCCCCGTACCTTCCGGAGACAGGGAGGACCATACATGATCGATGTGAAGACGGCGGATCGGGAGCTGCAGACCTACATCCGCCCGCAGACCTTCCCCGTCGCGATCCGGATGCTCAAGCCCGGCGAGCCGATCCCGGACCGCGCGCGCCGTCCCGCGCGCGATTTCAAGAAGCTCAGCATGTCCTGCCAGGTCATCGACATGGCGCGCCGCTACGGCTGGATGATCGCGCTCACGCGCGAGGATCACATCTGCTCCCTCGGCATCACCGCGATCGGCTTCGACAAGCCGCTCCCCATCTACAACGTGGGCACGCTCTGCGAGGGCATGTACACGGAGACGAAGGAGGCGGGCGCGCGTTCCGAGGCCGCCATCGACAAGTTCGCCCCCGGCGAGTACGAGACCCTCCTCGTGGCGCCGCTCGACCGCGCGACCTTCGAGCCGCACCTCGTGTGCGTGTACGCGAACCCCGCGCAGGTGATGCGGCTCACCCAGGCCGCCCTGTGGAAGCGCGGCGGGCGCCTCACCTCGTCGTTCGAGGGCCGCGCGGTGTGCGCCGACATCATCGTCACCACGATGAAGACGGGCGAGGCGCAGGTGATCCTCCCGTGCTCGGGCGACCGGATCTTCGGCCAGACCCAGGATCACGAGATGGCGTTCGCGATCCCGTGGGCCCGCATGGAGGAGATCCTCGAGGGCCTGCGCGGCACCCACAACGGCGGCATCCGCTACCCGATCACCCAGTTCATGGAGTACGAGGCCAAGCTGCCGCCGCGCTACATGGAGGTCAACAAGCTCTGGGACGCGGAGAAGGGCAAGGCCGCGCTGACCAACCGCGACCGCGTGGTCGCCGCCTACAGGCGCTCGTTCTCCGACCGCGTGCCGGTGTATCCGATCGTGGCGTCCTTCGCGGGCACCCTCGACGGCCTCAGCATCGAGGAGTACTGCACCGATCCCGTCAAGGCGATCACTGCGATGATGAACTACTACGAGCGCTTCCAGCCGGACGTGGTGCTCGCGTACAACGACCTCGCCAAGGAGGCGGAAGCCTTCGGCTGCGGGGTGAAATACTCCGACTATGTCGTGCCGTCCATCGAGCGCCACGTGCTGGAGGACAAGGCGCATCTCGCCAAGCTCGTCATGCCGGATCCCTACAAGACGGGGCGGCTCCCCGGCTTCCTCGAGCAGTGCGAGGCGCTCGTGAAGGCGAAGCCACCGGCGGCGACGGGCGCGGTGGCGGTAGGCCCGTGGACCATCGCGATGCTCCTGCGCAACCCCGAGATGATGCTGCTCGACACCTTCGAGGACCCGCAGTTCATCCACGACCTCATGCGCCTCGCCACCGACTTCTCCAAGGCCTGGGGCGATGCCATCGTGAAGACCGGCATCGGGCTCTCGTTCTCCGAGCCCACCGCCTCCATCAGCCTGATCTCGCCCGACAACTACCGCGAGTTCATCGCCCCCTACCACAAGGACCTGGTGGAGCACTTCAAGGCCAAGAAGGTGGGCGTGACCACCCACATCTGCGGCACGACGTACCCGATCTACGAGGACCTGATCCAGTGCGGCTTCACCACCATCTCGTTCGACCTGGACCAGCAGGCCGACCCGGCGCTGCACGTGGATCAGCTCAGCCGCTTCATGGAGGTGGCCAAGGGCCGCGCCGTGGCCATCGGCAACGTGGACGCCACGAAGTTCGAGAAGACCACCAAGGAGGAGATGGAGGCCGACGTACGACGGTGCATCGACGCCGCGGCGCGGCACTCCGGCTTCATCCTCTCCACGTCGTGCGAGATCCCGCCGCGGTCCAATCCCGATATCGTGAAGTGGTTCATGGACGCGGCCCACGACTACGGCCGTTACGAGCGCATCCTCGGCTAGCCCGTCGGCCGCCGGTCACAAAAAAACGGGGCGCGGTGAAGGACACCGTGCCCCGTTGTCGTCTCGACGAAGAAGCGATCTACCAGCGAAACGGCTTCTTGGACGGAGGCACGCCGTAGGCGCCCCGATCCCCGCCGCCGCCGCCCGGACCGCGGCCACCACCGCCGGGCCGGCCGCCGCGACCGCCTCCGCCGCGCGGGCCGCCCCCGCCCCCGCCCGCGGGACGCGGATTCGAGACGTTCACGGTGAGCTTGCGCCCGTCCAGCTCCTTGCCATTCAGCTCGGAGATGGCGCGCTGCGCTTCCTCCGCCGTCGCCATCTCCACGAACCCGAACCCGCGGGACTGCCCCGAGAACTTGTCGGTGACCACCGACGCCGACTCCACTGTCCCACACTGGGCGAAGTACTCGCGCAGCGTCTCGCTCGTGGTGGAATAAGACAGACCGCCTACGTACAATTTCGCAGCCATAGGATTCTCCTTGGGGCGACCGCTCGATTCTGACGTAGGCTCCGCAACCGCGGAGACGCTCATCATCGCCAGGGCTGGTGAGTCGGGCAGCCCGCCGTAGTGTACACCAGCGCCCTGGCCCGGGCTATCCGCAGATGGCGCGCACCTGCGCGGCGGCGTCCAGCCCCGACACCGGCGCCTTCTCCGCCCACTCGATCTTGTCGAGGACCTCTTCGGGCGCGAACGGCTTGACGAGCACGCGGAAGCCCTGCAGCTCGAACTTCACCTGCTCCTCCACCGGCGTACCGCGATCCACGACAACCACCACCGGCACGCCCGGCGCGGCCAGCTCGAAGATGCGCCCACGCTCCGCCCCCGCCGTCCGCAGGGCCGCCCCGTCCACGAGCACCGCGGTGACGGGCGCGTCCATCAGGTACCGCACACCCTCACAAAAGGTCTCAGCCATCCGGATCGCGATGCCGCGCTCGACGCACGCCATGCCCAGCGAGGCGCCCAGCGTCCGGTCCCGGTCGATCAGAAGAATGCGATTCATCAGTTCTGCTCCCTTGTCCTGTCGTTGGTTGAGGTTCGAAGCCCGGCGGAAAGGGAGCAATCTCCATGCCGAGGCCTCGCGGCCCACGAGATTCCACGGTTTCAGTCACTTAGACGCAGTGCATCATCGGTGGGATTGCCGCAGTCGGGCACCCCGCCCGCCACAGCGGGGCATGCCTCCGGGCGGAGGTCCGGAGCTCAGGCCCCCGCCTGCTCGCCGCTGATGCCGTAGCTCAGGAGCTTGCGGTAGAGCGTCTTCGGATCGATGCCGAGCAGCGCGGCCGCCTTGCCCCGATGGCCGTTGACCTGCTTGAGCGTCGCCACGATGTGCTGCCGCTCCATCGACTCCAGGCTGCCGGCCGCGGGCGCCGACGGCGCGGGATCGCCGTGCTGGATCTCGGGGGGCAGGTCGGCGGGCTGCAGGGTCTCGCCGGCGCCCAGGATGGCGCCGCGCTGGATCACGTGCTGGAGCTCGCGCACGTTGCCCGGCCAGTGGTAGGACTCCAGGCGCGCGAGCGTCTCGGGGGCGAGGCGCTTGCGGCCGTAGTGCGCGAACTGCTCGATGAAGTGCTCGGCGAGCACGCGCACGTCCTCGGGGCGGTCGCGCAGGGGCGGCAGGGTCACCGAGATCGTGTTGATGCGGTAGAAGAGATCCTGGCGGAACTCTCCCTTGCGAATCGCCTCCCCAAGATCGCGATTCGTCGCGGCGACCAGCCGCATGTCCACCGTGCGGCTCCGCGTGCCGCCGACCCGGAAGAAGCTGCGGGTCTCGAGCACCCGCAGGAGCTTGACCTGGCTTTCCAGCTCCATCTCTCCGATCTCGTCGAGGAGCAGGGTGCCGCCGTCGGCGAGCTCGATGAGGCCGGGCTTCGCGTTCACCGCGCCGGTGAAGGCGCCCTTCTCGTGGCCGAACAGCTCGGACTCCAGCACCTCGCGTGGCAGCGCGCCGCAGTGGATGGCCACGAAGGCCTGGCTGGCGCGCGACGAGCGGTCGTGGATGGCGCGTGCCACCAGCTCCTTGCCCGTCCCGCTCTCGCCCAGCACGAGCAGGGTGGAGTCGGTGGGGGCGACCCGGTCGATGAGGCGCAGGATCTCCTGCATCTTCGGGCTCGCGGTGATGATGCCTCCGGCGGGCGCGGGCGGATCGAGCCGGTCGCGCAGCACCACGTTCTGGCGGATGAGGCGCCCCTTCTCCGCCGCCTTGCGCACCAGGATGTCGAGCTCCTCGATCCGCGCGGGCTTGGTGAGGTAGTCATACGCGCCGAGCTTCATGGCCTCTACCGCGCTCGACACCTCCTGGAAGCCGGTGGTCACGATCACCTGCGGCGCCTCCCCGCCTTGCTCGGCGAGGCGGCGCAGCACCTCGATGCCCTCGAGCCGCGGCATCCTCATGTCGAGGATCAGCACGTCGGGGGGATCGTCGCGCAGCCGGTCGAGAGCGGCCTCCCCGTCGCCCACGCCCTCGACCGCGTGCCCCTTCCGCGACAGCTCGCGCACGAGCAGCTCCCGGAGGTTCTTCTCGTCGTCGGCGACCAGGACACGGATCGGAGCGGTCATCGTATCGGCTCTCCGGACTCGGATTCGATGGTGACGGGCAAGTAGACGCGGAACACCGCGCCCTCGCCCGGACGCGACTTCACCTCGATGCGCCCGGCGTGGTCGGCCACGATGCCCTGGGCGATGGCGAGACCGAGCCCGGTGCCCTGCCCGGGCGGCTTGGTGGTGAAGAAGGGGTCGAACAGCCGCGGCAGGATTTCCGGCGGCACGCCGGGTCCGGCGTCCTGGAACTCGATCTCCGCCTCCCCGTTGCGAAATACCGTGCGAATGATCAACCGGCCGCGTCCTTCCATCGCCTCGAGGGCGTTCGCGGCGATGCCGAGGAAGACCTGTCGCAGCTGGCCTTCGTTGGCGACCACCGGCGGCAGCGCCCGATCGAAGGTGGTGACGAGCTCGCTCGCCGCGAAGCGCGGCTGATGGCGCAGCAGATCCAGCGTCTTCTCCACGAGCGCGTTGACGTCAGTCGGACCGCGACGGCTCCCGGGATCGCGGACGAATCGCAGCAGGCTCCCGGTGAACTCCTTGCAGCGGTAGGCCTCCTCCTCGATGAGGGCCAGGTACGAGGGGAAGTCCTTGAACGCGTCCAGCTCGGCCAGCTCGGGCACGCGGGCGCGCTCGCGCAGCGCCTCCGCGCAGCCCGCGATGGTGGCGAGGGGGTTGTTGATCTCGTGGGCCACGCCGGTGACCAGGCGGCCGGCGGTGGTGAGGCGCTCGGTCAGGAGCATCTGCCGCTCGAGCCGCTTGGGGAGCGTGATGTCCTCGACGAGCAGGATGGCGTGGCTGATGCCGCGGTCCGGTCCGCGAAGGGGAGCCGCGGTAAAACGGAACACCCGCGTCTCGGAGCCCACCGCGACCTCCTCCTCCGTCTGCCGAACCAGGCCCTCACCGAGCACGCTGCCGAGGAGCTCGAGCAGCGTCGCCGCCTGCGCGGACGGTACGAGATCGAGGAACGGGCCGCGCTCCACCGGGGCGCGCGGAAGCACGGAGTCGGCCTCGCGGTTCGCGCTCACCACCGCAAGGTCGCGGTCGAGCACGTAGAGGCCGAGCGGCAGAGTCTCGAGCACGACCTCCACGAAGCGCTTCTGCTCGTCGAGCTCCCGGGTGCGCTCCATCACCATGGCCTCGAGGCGCTCGGAATAGGTGCGCACCGAGCTGAAGAGACGCGCGTGCTCCAGGGCGAGGGCGGCGTGGTCCGCGAACGCCGAAGCCAGCGCGATTTCGTGGGGCGGGAAGCGGTACACGTCGGTGCGCAGGAGGGTCAGCGCGCCCACCGTGCGGCCGGTCGCGACCAGGGGCACGGCCAGCATCGAGCGAAGGCCGCCCGCCACCGCGGGCTGGGGCATCGCGCGCGGATCGTTCCAGAGATCCTCGCTCTGGATTGGCCGCCCCTCGGCGACGGCGAGGCCGGTGATGCCCTGCCCCACCCGCACGCGGATCTGTCCGACCCGCGCGGGCCCTTCATCCAGACTCGCGACCGAGGCGAGCTCGCCGGAGGCCTCGTCCAGCGTGAAGATGCTGCCCGATTGCACCCCCAGCACCGTGCGGGCCTCGTGGAGGATGACGCGGATGGTCTCGCCGAGCTCGAGGCTCTGGCTCACCGCGCGCCCCGCCTCGAGGAGAGCCGCCGTCTCCCGGCCGCGCCGCTGGCTCTCCTCGAAGAGCCGCGCGTTCTGGATCGCGATGGCAGCCTGCTCGGCGAAGGCCTCGAGGAGCGTCTCTTCCCGGCTCGAGAAATACCCGGCCTCGCGCGAGTAGGCCGAGATCACTCCGATGACCGCCTCGCCCACCCTCAGCGGTACGGCGAGCATGGAGCGAATGCCCTCGCGCTCGTCCAGAGCCTGGTCCATGGAGCGAGGGTCACCGTGGACGTCGTCCACCCGGATCGGCGAGCCCGACTCGGCGACCCGCCCGATGATGCCCTCGCCCACCGGCGTGGTGAGCGTGCGCCATTCCGCCGTGCGGAAGCCCTGCGCGGCCACGTGCTCCACCGCCGCGCCGTCGGAGCTCAGGAGCCCGATGCCACAGCCCACGCTCCCGATGAGCTGATTCACGGAGCGGCTGATGGTGGCGAGCACCGCCGGCAGGTGCAGCCGCGCGCTGATGAGCCGGCTCGTCTCGTTGAGCGCGGCGAGCGTCTCCGAGCGCCGCACCGTCTCCTCGTGCAGGCGAGCGCGCTCGATGGCGGCGGCAAGCGGCCGGGCGACCTCCGTGAGCACTTCCACGTCGTCCTCCGAGAAGACCCGCGGCTGATGGTGGCCCACGAACAGCATGCCGATCACCGTCCCCTGCGAGACCAGGGGCGCGAGCACGCCGGACTGGAATCCGCGCCGCCGCAGGCGCTCGCGGCTCGCCGGGGGCAGCCGCGGGTCCGACAGATCGTCGAAGCGGAGTGGGGCACGCTGCTCGGCCACCCACTGCGCCACCGTGCCCGCACTCGGCAGCCGTGAGTCGCGGGTCTGGCCCCCGCTGGGATCGTCGGGGCTCACGACCACGTCCATGAGCCGCATCTCGCCACGCTCGTGGTCGAGGAGAGCCACCCCGAGGAAGACGAAGCGGATGAGGGGCGCGACCGCGCGCGCCACCGCCTGATAGACCGCGGGCAGATCGAGGGCGGCGCTGGCTAGGCCCGCCACCTCGCTGACGACCTCGAGGCGCCGCGTGCGCTGATGCAGCCGCCACGCCTGCTCGATGGACAGGCCGAGATCCCGCGCGAACGCCGCGGGGATCCGATCCGCCCGGAGCCCGCGGGGGCCGTCCGGGCCCAGCAGCAGGACGCGGCCCACCGGTCGCCCGGGATCGCCCAGGGCCGCGCGCAGCAGGCGGGGACGAGCGCCCCGGCGCCAGCCGGGCGGTGTCTCCCGCAGGCGCCGCAGCGTCACGCCGCGTGCCGGCTCATCGAGCCGCGCGGCCAGCCAGGCCTCCAAGGGCGAGCTGCGCCGAGCGCCCACGATCACGTCGAGGGGACCGCCCGCCCCCGCAGCGAAGCGCAACGCGCCCGCCGTCGCGCCCGCGTCCGCGACCAGGCCGCGCAGCACGTGCGTGAAGCCCGCCTCAGGCGAGGCGCCCCGGCCCAGGGCGGCCAGGAGATCGGGTATGAGCCGGCCGATCCTCATCGGCAGCACTAGGACGGGGAGAGCACCCGGCCCGGGAGGGCGCCCGTGTGCTCGCCCCCCTCGACCACCACACGTCCATTGACGAGCACGTGCTCCACGCCGGCGGCATAGCGGTGCGGGTCCTCGTAGGTGGCGCGGTCGGCGACATGGACGGGATCGAAGGCGACCACGTCGGCGAGGGCCCCCGGCCGGAGCACCCCGCGGTCCTTGAGCCCCAGCCGGTCGGCGGGCAGGCCCGTCATCTTACGCACCGCCTCGGGGAGGCTCAGGACGCTCTGCTCGCGCACGTAGCGGCCGAGCACGCGCGGGAACGTCCCGTAGCTCCGCGGATGCGGCTTGCCCTCGCCGAGCAGCCCCTCAGTGGCGAGCGACGATCCGTCGGAGCCGATCATCACATGCGGGTGCACGAGGGCGCGGCGCAGGTCCGCCTCGTCGAGCTGGAACAGGATCATGTAGCCCTTGCCGTGCTCGGCGAGCAGGAGATCGAAGGCCGCGTCGAGCGGGTCCTTGCCCCAGGCGGCGGCGATCTCCGACAGCCGCTTCCCCTCCGCGTCCGGGCGCGTGGGCGCGTAGGCGATCATGATGTCTTCCCACGCGAGGCCGCGAGCGAGGATGCCGCTGTCCGTGGCGAGATCCGCGCGAATGCGCGCGCGAGCGGCCGGGTCGGTGATGCGGCGGAGCATGGACTCGATGCCGCCCTCGAGCGCCCAGTCCGGGAGCAGCGTGCGGAGCGTGGTGCTGGAGGCCGTGTAGGGATACACGTCGGCGCGGACGTCGAGCCCCTCGGCGCGGCCGGTGTCGATGAGCGCGAGGGCATCTTTCACGCGCCCCCAGTGTGGCCGGCCCGCTGCCTTGATGTGGCTCACCTGCACGGGCAGCCGGGCCTCGCGCCCCACACGAATGGCTTCGCGGACGGCGTCCAGCAGCGTGGCCCCCTCGCCGCGAATGTGGCTCGCGTAGAAGCCGCCCCGCGCCCCCGCGCGGCGCGCGATCCCGATGATCTCGTCGGTCACCGCGAAGGATCCCGGCGCGTAGATGAGGCCGGTGGCGAGCCCGGCGGCTCCGCCGGCCATCGACTCGTCCATCAGGCGCTCCATGTGCGCCTGCTCGCGCCCGGTGGGCGGCCGTCGCGCGAAGCCCATGGCGGCGATGCGCAGCGTGCCGTGACCCACGAGCTGCACGACGTTGAGGGCCACGCCGCCCTGCTCGTAGCGCCGGAGATAGTCGCGCATGCTGCGCCAGGAGAAATCCATGCCCGGCGGCAGATAGAGGGCGAAGCCGCGGAGGTCGTCGCGGAACTCGTCCGTCACGGGGGCGGGCGAGAATCCGCAGTTGCCCACCACCTCGGTGGTGACCCCCTGACGGATCTTCGACTCCGCGCGGCGGTTCGCCCAGAGGCGCCAGTCGGAGTGCGAGTGCACGTCGATGAAGCCCGGGGTCACGGTGAGGCCGCGCACGTCCAGCGTTCGCCCCGCCCCCTCGAGCGTGAGGTCGCCCAACGACGCGATACGGTCGTCGATGATGCCGACGTCGGCGCGGCGGGCGGGCGCTCCGGTGCCGTCGAGCACCTGGCCGCCCTCGAGCTTGAGATCAAGCACCCGGCGTCTCCTTGAAGCCGAGCACTTCTTCCACCCACGCGGCGGCGGCGAGGAGGCGCGCTTCGGAGAACTGGCCTCCCACGAGCTGCGCGGACAGCGGCAGGCCCTCGCGCGCCATCCCGCTCGGCAACGCGATGGACGGCATCCCGGCATGGCTCCACGGCGCGCAGAAATACGGGTCGCCGGTGGAGTCGAGCCCTCGCGTCGCGGGCCCCGGCGCGGTGGGGGTGAGTAGCGCGTCGTGACGCAGGGCCAGCGGCACCATCTCCTCGCGGAACCGGCGCCGGTGCGCCTGGGCGGCCAGGAAGTCGGTGGCGCGAAGCTCGCGCCCCTGATGCAGCGCCTCGCGGAGCTTCGGCGGATACTCGTCGGCGAGGCGCGGGAAGTTGGGCGCATGATACGCCGCCGCCTCCGACCGCATCACCACCTGCCCCGAGTCGTGGATGCCCGCGAACGAGGGCGGCAGCGTCACGTCGGTCACGTGCGCGCCGGCGGCGGCCAGGCGCCGGGCGACCTCGTCGAGGTGCTGGGCGGTCTCGGGCAGCGCCCGCTCGACGAGGCTCCGCAGGACGCCGATGCGGGGCGGCGGCCCACCGCCCAGCGCGGCGAGATAGTCGTCGACGGGCGCGCTCGCCGAGAACGGGTCGTTCCGGTCGGACCCGGCGAGGACCTGCAGCGCGAGGGCGGCGTCCTCCACGGCGCGGCCGAAGATCCCCACGTGATCATTGCTCCACGACAGCGGCACGACGCCGACCGCGCTGATCCGGCCGTGGGTGGGCTTGAAGCCCACCACCCCGCAGTACGCGGCGGGGCGCAGCACCGAGCCCACCGTCTGGGAGCCCAGGGCGAGGAACGCCATGCGCGCGGCCACCGCGGCAGCCGAGCCCGAGGACGATCCGCCGGGGGTGTACTCCACGTTCCACGGGTTGCCGGTGGGGCTCGGGTCCATGAGGGCGAAGGTCGTCGTGGTCACCTTGCCGAGGATCACCGCGCCCGCGGCGCGCAGCCGCGCGACCGAGGCGGCGTCGGCATCGGGCTGCCGGTGCGCGAACGCCTTCGCGCCGCAGCGCGTGGGCATGCCCGCCACGTCGAAGATGTCCTTGAGCGCCACCGGCACGCCGTGCAGCGGCCCCAGGAAGGCGCCGGCCGCCGCTTGCTCGGCGCGCTCGCGGGCGACGCGCCGCGCGCCCTCGCGGTCCAGGTGCACCCACGCCTTCACCGACGACTCGGCGCGATCGATCCGCGCCAGGCACGCCTCCACCAGGTCGACGGGGGACAGCGCCCGCGCCCGCACCCGCCGAGCCGCCTCCGCCGCGCTCAGCTCAGCCCATCCGGATTGCGTCAATGAATGGCCTCCAGGACTTCCGCGACCACCTCGAAGCGGCCGAAGGACGGCATGAGATACGCGCCCGCGTAGTGGCGGCGCACCTGTGCGATCAGCTCCTGACCCATGGCGATGCCGGCGCGGAGGCCGCGCTCCCCCGCGTCGCGCATCCGACCGCGTACGCCGTCCGGCACGGTGATGCCGGGCACCTCGTTGTGGAGGAACTCGGCGTGCCGGGAGGAGTGCAGCGGCAGGAGGCCCACGACCACCGGGACGGGCGGGCGCGTCCGCGCGAAGAAGCGCTCGAGCACCTCGAGGTCGTACACGGGCTGGGTCTGCACCCAGCGCGCACCCGCCTCTACCTTGGCCAAAAACCGCTCCATCTCTCGAGACGGCTCTTCGGCGGCGGGGTTCAGCGCGGCGCCCACACAGAACGCGGTGGGCTCACCCACCGAGTTGCCGGTGGCGTCCAGCCCCTGGTTCATGCTGGTGAGCACGCGGATGAGGCCGATGGCGTCCACGTCGAAGACCGCGGTGGCGTTGACGTAGTCGCCGGAGCGCGGCGGGTCGCCGGTCATCGCGAGGATGTTGCGGATGTCCATGGCGTGGGCACCGAGCAGGTCTGCCTGGATGCCCATGAGGTTCCGGTCGCGGCAGGTGAAGTGCATGTTGATGTCGAGCCCGGTGGCCTCGCGGACCAGGATCGCGGTGGGGAGCACGGACATACGCACGCGGCCGAGCGAGCCGTCGTTGATGTCCACGATCTCCACGCCGCGCTCCTTGAGCAGCTTCGCGCCCTGCACCAGCTTCTCGATGTTGTGCCCGCGCGGAGGGTCGAGCTCCACCGAGACCATGAACTCGCCCTCCGCGACCTTGCGGGCCAGGCGGGTCGGCGGCGCGGCGGTGACGAGCCCCGCCGATTCGCCCGCCTCGCGGATGACGCGCACGCTCCGCCCGGAGGGCGCCGCGCTTCGATGGGGCGCGAGCCGGTCCAGCGCCTCGCGCATCGCGCGGATATGCTGCGGGGTCGTGCCGCAGCATCCGCCCACGATGCGGGCGCCCGCCCCGATCATCCGGGCCGCGTAGTCGGCCATGTAGGTGGGCGAGGAGAGATACATGAGCCGCTCGCCCACCCGGCTCGGCAGGCCCGCGTTCGGCTGGATGACGAGCGGCAGCCCACCCGCCTCCGGCACCATGGCCTCGAGCACGTCGTAGAGCACGCTGGAGCCGACCGAGCAGTTGGCGCCGATCGCCTGCACGGGCAGCCCGCGCAGCACGGTCACCACCTCGACGGGCCCGCGCCCGAGATAGGTCACTCCCTCCTCGGTGAACGCGAACGTGGCGACGATGGGCAGATCGCTCAGCGCGCGGATGGCTTCGACGGCCAGGCGCGCCTCGACGAGGTCCGACATGGTCTCGACGACGAACCCGTCCACCCCGCCTTCGATCAGGCCCTCCGCCTGCTCCGCAAAGGCCGCGCGGGCCTCATCGGGCTCGATGGCGCCGAGCGGGGCCAGGTACTTTCCCAGCGGGCCGACGGAGCCCAGCACGAGCACGTCACGACCCATCGTCTCGCGCACGTCGCGGGCGAGCTTGGCCCCGCGGAGATTGATCTCGCGCACGCTGCTCGCGAGGCCGTGCACCCCGAGCTTGAAGCGATTGGCGCCGAACGTGTTGGTCTGGATGCAGTCCGCGCCGGCCGTGATGTACTCGGCGTGGATGGCCTGCGGGAGCTTGGGCTCGTTGACGTTGAGCACGTCGAAGCAGGCGTCCAGCGGCACGCCGCGCGAGTAGAGCGCCGTCCCCATGGCCCCGTCGCAGAGGAGCGGGCGCTCGCGCAGGCGCTCGAGGAAGGGGGCGGCCATCGCGTCAGGCTCCCGCGGCCCGCGCCGCACCCGATGCCGACCGGCGCTCGGCGAGCGCCAGCGCCACGCGGGTCGCGACCTGATCGGGGCCGAGCGCGGTCGTGTCCACGGTGATGTCGGCCTGGCGGTAGTAGGGCTCGCGCGCGCGATAGAGCGCCTCCACCTCCGCGCGCGACCGGCTCGCCAGCATGGGCCGCTCGTCGCGGGCGCGCCGGGCGCGCTCGTAGAGAGCGGCGAAGTCGCCGGCCAGCCACACCACGGTGCCGAGGGCGCGCAGGGCCTCCGGGACGCCCTCGCGGCACGGGAGCCCCCCGCCGGTGGCGATCACGTCTCCCCGCTTGAGGGCCAGGAGCCGCACCGCCTCGAGCTCGGCCTCACGGAAATGGGCCTCACCCTCGGTGGCGAAGATCTCGGGAATGGACCGCCCCTCCCGGGCGACGATCATGTCGTCGGTCTCGATGAAGCAGCGGCCCAGCTTCCGCGCGAGCAGGCGCCCCACCGAGGACTTGCCGGCCCCCATGAAGCCGACCAGGATGACGTTGTCCATGTCCTTGCCATCCTAGCAGATTCGCGCGGTTCCCC
>Ga0075423_10004242_pt1 | contig 13290 bp, 8 predicted proteins | sample SoiMethybrSBSTD2_FD_80114 | JGI IMG/M metagenome (GOLD analysis project Ga0075423, IMG submission 80114) | Bulk soil microbial communities from a Populus tree surrounding site in Tennessee, USA - Soil MetaG P. TD hybrid SBSTD2 | ecosystem: Environmental > Terrestrial > Soil > Tree plantation...
GGCTCCAGCACGTCCGTGGACGGCCCCTAAAACGCCATGGGGCGATCCGGATATTCAAGGCCTGTGGCCCGGCAACGATATGGTCGGTACGCCGCTGGAACGTGACCGCGCCTTGGGAACACGGGCGTTTCTAACAGACGAAGAGTTTGCGAAAAGAGTGGCGTTCTCTGAAGAACAGAAAGAAATCGATACGGCAGAAACCGTTAACCCAAATCCGAGAGTGGCAAGAGGCGGCGTGTTCGTCACATGCGAGCAAGATCCGAATCTCTGCAGAAACGGTGTTCGGATCGGCCCTCCCAACTACTGGGATGAGCGCGGAAAACCAAACAGACAAGCTTCCCTGGTCGTCGATCCACCTGACGGTCGCATCCCTCCTTTAACGCCTGAAGCCCAAAAGCTCGTTGCCGATCGGGCTGCGGCACGTCGATCTCGGGCTTGCGCCAGCAGTCCCGGAGGATGTCATGACTCCTGGGAAGACGAAAGCTTATGGGACCGTTGCATCACTCGCGGACTTGTCGGCTCGATACTGCCTAACGGCTACAACACGGGCAATCAGATTGTGCAGGCTCCGGGATACGTCATCATTCGAAACGAAATGATCCATGAAGCGCGAGTTATTCCCGTCGATGGGCGGCCACACGTCGGCCCTGCGATCCGAAAATGGATGGGAGATTCGCGAGGTCATTGGGAGGGGAACACGCTCATTATCGAGACGACGAACTTTGTACCCGGGATTCCGGTCGGCAATACTCCTACAAGCGATGCGCTGCATCTGACCGAGCGATTCACGCTTGCGGATGCAAATACGCTCAATTACCAACTTACGATCGATGATTCCAAAACCTGGACGCGGCCGTGGACGATCTCATTTCCGTTGAAGCGCTCCGACGATTATCAGGTATTTGAGTATGCCTGCCATGAAGGCAATTACTACATGTACAACGCGCTTAGCGGCGCACGCGCCGAGGAGAAAAAGAAATGAAATCAAGCACAATTGCGGCAGGAATCATAGTCACCCTACTTCTGGGCGGATCTGTAGCGTGGGCCCATCACGCGTTTGCCGCAGAATTCGACATCAATCAGCCAGTGAAACTGCAGGGCAAAGTCCAAAAGATGGAATGGATCAATCCTCACGCGTGGATTCATGTTGACGTATCGGACTCCGATGGAAAAATCGTAACGTGGATGGTTGAAGGCGGTAGTCCCAATATCCTGCTGCGTCGCGGTTTCACGAAAGAATCGTTGTTGCCGGGAACCGAGATCACAGTCGAAGGCTATCGCGCGAAGAATGGGGAAAATCGAGCGAACGGATCGAACATCACATTCAAAGATGGCAAACGACTGTTCCTCGGGGGTTCGAATCCCGACGATCCTGAAAACCGGGGCAAGAAATAGCCACAAATGCAGGGGAACACACAAACGAGATCGATCCTTTGTGCGTCTGTGTGCTTTTTGGGGCCACTACTTCGTATAATGAGGTGGTGGACGTCAACGAGAGGAGTCATTGATGGCAAAAAATTCGCGCCCTACGGGTAATAAGCGCGCCCGTGAAAGGGCACAAGCCGAACGAAACAAAGAGAAAGAAAGCCGCCGATTAGAGAGACGTGAACGCAAGGCTAACGCCGGACCACGCCCTGACGGTGAAGATCCAGATCTCGCCGGGATACAACCGGGCCCCCAACCTCGCCCGGAATGGTTGGACTTAGTGGACGACGACGAAGAAGCCACCAACGGATAACCCTGGTGAATAAGCCAGCTTGACACGCGTGTCTGTCCTGAACAACACTCCCTTCCCGACGCAGTTCGATTAAATAACTGACCGCTTACCGATTAAATGGGGGGATATATGATGCGCTTCTTGCTGCGCTTGCTCTTCAGTGTCTCCGTGTGTGTGCTCATATTTGCAACTTCCTTATTTTCCCAAACCGACAGAGGAACAATTACAGGAACCGTGGCGGACGCGTCCAGCGCCGTCATTCCCGGCGCGAACGTCACTGCCACCAATAGTCAAACCACAGCAAAGTACGAAACGGTCAGCACTGAAACTGGGAATTACACGCTGACACAATTGCCGGCCGGCACCTATGAAGTCACAGTGGAACTGCCGGGATTCAAGAAATATGTACGTCAAGGAGTTACGGTTCTGGCCGCAACCGTAGTCCGTATTGACGTCGCATTGGATGTGGGCTCCGCCACCGAAGAAGTCACCGTCACTGCAGATGCGACGCTGCTCCGAACCGAAAGCGGCGACCTCAGCCACAACATTCAGACCTCCGCGGTGGACGCGTTGCCTATTCTCTCCACCGGCGCAGCCGCTGGGAGTTCGGGCATTCGGAATCCAACGGCAATTGCAACACTTCTTCCGGGCGCCTACGTTGTACCGAACACGACCGTCAAGATTAACGGCGCTCCCGGAAACACCGCGTCTTACCGTCTCGAAGGCCAGGACGCGAGTAACGGCCAGGTTCCCGCCACCCAAGCTCAAGTGCAGCCAAGCGTCGACGCGCTCCAGGAAGTGACGGTACTCACCAGCAATTTCGCAGCGGAATATGGTCAGGTCGGAGGCGGATTTTTCAACTATGTCGTAAAGTCCGGGACCAATTCATTTCACGGAACCGCCTACGACTATATTGCTAACGACTTTTTAAACGCTGCCACGCCATGGCTCAATACCAAATCGCCCGTTCGGAGACATGATTACGGCTTCACTGTGGGCGGGCCGGTCTTCTTGGGCAAGCTTTACGATGGCCACAATAAAACGTTCTTCTTTTTCAACTTTGAACAGTTTCGGGATCACCAAACGATCAGCACGATCGCGAATACGGTTCCGATTCAGGAGTATCGTGACGGCAACTTCTCCAAGGCGATCACGGGCAAAAATCTCTGCGCGACCGCCAGTACGACTCCACAGTGCGTCGCTATGGGCCAACAAATCATCGAAGGAACGATTTACGATCCGAGGACGACGCGCCTCGCAAGTAATGGCCAATTGATCCGTGATCCATTCACGAATAACACGATTCCAAAAGAATTGCTTGATCCGGTCGCACTCAACGTCCAATCGATGGTTCCTTTGCCGAATCGAAGCGGATTCACCAACAACTACATCAATCCGTTTTTAAGCGAGCGCGTAACAGACATCCCTGCTTTCAAGATCGATCACAACATCAGCTCTAAAGCAAAACTGTCGTACTACTGGTCACAAACGAGAACGGCCAGCCAATACTCCAGTCCGTTAGGAGGCGCTGACGGCTTGCCCGAGCCGGTTACTGCGGCAATCGGAACGTTCATTACCGCTCGCGTGCATAGATTGAACTTCGATTACGCGTTGTCGCCAACCAAGCTGTTACATATGGGTGCTGGTTATCAGACGAATCATTTCACCGACGACCCGGGAACCGTGGGGTATGACGTTTTCGGAGAGCTTGGATTGAAGGGTGCCACCGTGAATCGGATCTTTCCTTCATTTCAGAATTTGACGATTAGCGGCAATAACCAGGGCGGTGTGAAGAATCTCGGGCCCGGCAATGCAAACAACCGTCATCCTCTGATGTATCAAAAGCCAACAGCAAACTTGAGCCTCACATGGACGAAGGACAACCACACGTATAAATTCGGCAGCGAGCTCCGGATAGATGGCAACTCGTCTACCGTCTATTCGAGCACCAGCGGTACATACACGTTCTCTACCGCGCAGACTGGTCTGCCAACCGTCACTCTGGCCGGAGGTACTTTGGGAGGCGGTACAGTTGGATTCCCGTATGCCAGTTTCCTTCTCGGTGCAGTCGACACGGTAAGAATTGCTCCGCCGAACACAATCAGGGTCGGCAAACATCAAATCGGACTGTTCGCGCAGGACACGTGGAAGGTCACGAGGAAACTCACGTTGGATTATGGTCTCAGATACGACTACTCGACGTACCTGAAAGAAGAGAACGGGCGGCTCGCGCAGTTCTCTCCGACGACTCCCAACCCATCCGCAGGCGGACTGCCGGGCGCAGTTATCTTCGAGGGAAGCGGCGACGGCAAATGCAACTGCGATTTTGCTAAGAACTACCCGTGGGCCTTTGGGCCACGTCTGGGTGCGGCGTATCAATTTGCGCCTAAGATGGTTCTGCGAGTCGGAGTGGGTCTTGTATACGCCGGCACCGAAGATTCGAACGGTGCTACACAAGGCGGTCTGACCGCGCTTCAGGCGGTGCTCAGCCCGGGTAATGGCGATCCAGTAATGACGCTGCGCAATGGTATTCCATTCACGCCACCACCGTTCCCGAATTTCGATCCCGGACAGTATCCGCAACCCGGCTTCGCCGGCAGCCAATCGCCCGCCGTATTTTATGATGCCAACGCCGGCCGCCCACCGCGGCAGTTTCAATGGAGTATCGGTATTCAGCGCGAGATTTTGCAGGACCTTGCAGTCGATATCTCATACGTCGGAAATCGAGGAGTCTGGTGGTATGCCCCTGGTCTGATCGACGTGAATGCGTTAACGCCGGAACGGCTTGCGAGCTTCGGCCTGGATCTCAACAATTCCGACGATCGGACCCTCCTGAGATCAACTTTAGGCTCTGCGACGGCCGCGAATCGTGGGTTCAACAAGCCGCCCTTTGCTGGGTACCCGACAAATCTCTCCGTAGCTCAGTCGTTAAGGCCCTTTCCGCAATTTGGGTCCATTAGCTCTCTGTGGGCACCACTAGGTAAAACCTGGTACGACTCATTACAGATCAAGGCAACAAAACGCTACTCACATGGGCTTTCTTCGAGCGTCAATTTCACGTGGTCGAAAAACCTGTCCATGGGTAACGCCAGCAATCCCACGGTACCCGGTATCGGTGCAGCGCCCGTTCCGTACAACGACGTGTTCAACCGCGATCAGAACAAATACATCTCTCAATTCGATCAGCCGTTCATATTCAACTTCTCGGTGAATTACACGACGCCTGCGCTCAAGGGAAACTCCATTCTGTCCTGGGTTACATCCGATTGGACACTAGGTATCTTTGCGCAATACGGCAGCGGCCTACCGATTCCAGCGCCCTATGCCCAAAACAATCTTCAGACGTTGCTGTTGCGCAATATTCCGAACGGCCAGACTCTGAGTTTTGCGAATCGCGTTAAAGGCGAACCTCTATTCATACAGGACCTGAACTGTCACTGTTTTGATCCGAATAAAGAATTTGTTCTGAACCCAAAGGCATGGGTCGATGCGCCTGACGGGCAATTTGGAACAGGCGCCGCCTACTACAGTGATTATCGGTATCAGCGGCAGCCGCAGGAGAACTTCGCGTTTGGCCGTGATTTCAAGCTGAATGGTGATGGTAGAGTGCGGCTGAACGTCCGCGCAGAGTTCACGAACATCTTCAACCGGTCGCGGCTGCCCAGTACAACGGCGTCATTTATCACTACGAACGCGAAAGCGACGCGTACGTTTGTGGACCCTTCAGATCCCACAAAGACATTGAATGTGCCCGCGGATAGCAATGGTCACGTGGATACGAAAGTTGCCGGAGGGTTTGGTTTCGTCAACACGAGTTCGGCCCCGTCCACCCCTGCATCACGGCAGGGACAGATTGTGGCGCGGATTTCGTTTTGACATGCTGTAATGCGATCGGACACAAGAAGCACAAAAGGCACAAAACCTTTTTCTTCTTAGGAGACAAATATGAGCACCAGACTTTTCTATTTCGCCGTTGCGGCGATCGTGATGGCTGTGCTGCTGATCGCGGCGCCCGCCGGAATGACTGCCCGACAAGCTTCAAGCGATGTCAAAGTCGATCCTGACGATATCGGTGGTGTCGTCTCGAGCGCAAAAGGTCCTGAGGCCGGCGTCTGGGTTATCGCCGAAACTACAGATCTACCGACCAGGCTTATCAAAATCGTGGTCACGGACGATCGCGGGCGGTATCTCTTACCGGATCTGCCGAAGGCGAATTACAACGTATGGGTACGTGGATACGGATTAGTCGATTCGGCGAAAGTAAAAGCTGCGCCTGGAAAGTCGCTTAACCTGACAGCTACCGTTGCCCCCGGACCGAAGGCGGCTGCCGAGTATTACCCCGCCGCATACTGGTTCTCTCTCATCCAGGTACCCGGCAAGAACGAATTTCCCGGAACCGGCGCCAATGGCAACGGGATTTCAGAAAACATGAAAAGCCAGGCGCAATGGGTTCGGCAACTCAAGACGGACGGTTGCGTGACCTGCCATCAACTGGGTAATAAAGCGACGCGCGAAATTCCCGAAGCGCTCGGAACATTCCCGAACTCCGTCGCAGGATGGGAGCGGCGGGTCCGATCCGGTCAGGCGGGCGCAAACATGACCGGCGCAATGACCGCCTTCGGTCCTCGCGGTTACAAGATGTACGCAGATTGGAGCGACCGTGTCGCTGCCGGCGCGATTCCACCTACCCCGCCGCGCCCTCAGGGCCCGGAACGGAACGTCGTAATTACGATGTGGGACTGGGCGGATCCGCACGTATACCTGCACGATGAGATTGCAACGGACAAGCGAAATCCGACGATAAACGCCAACGGCCCGCTGTATGGCTCGCCGGAGGCCAGCGCGGACTACCTGCCGGTGCTTGATCCGGTTGCAAACACCACTAGCCGGGTTGAGGTGCCGGTTCGCGATCCAAATACTCCTTTCGCAGCGCCGCAGACCGGTGTCACCGCTTCCGCTTATTGGGGAGAAGAACCGATTTGGAAGAGTAAGGCGAATGTTCACAACCCCATGCTCGATGAGAAGAGCCGGCTGTGGTTCACATCCAAGGTCCGGTCAAACGACAATCCCGCGTTCTGCAAACAGGGTTCAAGTCATCCCTCCGCGGTCGCGTTCCCCGTCACCAATTCAGGCCGGCAACTTGCTGTCTACGACCCAAAGACAAAGAAAGTCACATTAATCGATACCTGCTTCAGCACGCACCATCTGCAGTTCGCAAAAGACGCAAATAACACGCTGTGGACCTCCAGCGGAGGCGGTGGGGACGTTGTAGGTTGGCTGAATGTGAAAATGTTCGACGAAACCGGCGACGAACAGAAATCGCAAGGATGGACACCTCTTGTTCTCGACACCAATGGCAATGGCAAACGCGACGCATATGTCGAGCCGGACAAGGCCGTCGATCCTATGAAAGACAAGCGAATCTCCGGTTCATTCTATGGCGTGACGGTCAACCCGGCGGATGGTTCCGTCTGGGGAACGATTCTAGGTTTTCCAGGCTCGATTGTACGGATCAACCCCGGCACTGATCCCACAAAGACCGCACTGTCGGAAGTCTACGAATTACCTTGGAACAATCCCAAGGCATCAGTTCAGGGCTTCTCGCCTCGCGGGCTCGATATTTCCAGCGATGGAGTGGTGTGGGCGCCCCTCGCCAGCGGCCACTTCGCGAGCTTCGATCGCCGCAAATGCAAAGGCCCACTGAACGGTCCCTCGGCAACCGGCCAGCATTGTCCTGAGGGTTGGACCCTCTACACGATGCCAGGCCCACCGATCAAAGGCGCCGAGGATTTAGGCAGCGCCGAAGCCAGCTATTATTCATGGGTCGATCAATTCGATACCTTTGGTCTTGGCAAGAACACACCTATTGCCACTGGCAACGAGATGGGGGCGCTCTTGGCTCTCCAAAACGGCAAATGGGTTGTACTCACGGTACCGTACCCGTTGGGCTTCTACGCAAAAGGCCTCGACGGTCGAATCGATGATCCGAAGACCGGGTGGAAGGGCAAAGGCCTTTGGACAACCTACGCCACCCGGGCACCGTTCCACACGGATACCGGCAAGGGAACAACAAGCAAAGTCGTCAAATTGCAGTTACGGCCTGATCCGTTGGCAAAGTAGGGAACGGAACACAAAAAATCAGCAATCAGCACTCGCTGATTGCTGATTTTGGGTTCGCTCGAAAAGGAGGAGATATGACTGTCCTGTTGCTTGCCGCACTTCTTGCACAGGCTCCACAGGCGCAAAACGCTGCCCCGCGGCCGGGGTTTCGCGCGGCGCCACCGATCTTCCAGCAGAGCTGCGGAACGTGCCATGGAAACGACAGCAAGCAAGGACCGTCGATCACGGATCTCCAAAACTACTCGCCTGAGGAGATTTATCAAGTTCTAACAACAGGCAAAATGAAAGAGCAGGCCGCCCAGGTTCCCGATGTTCAAAAAAGACAAATTGCAGAATTCCTCGCAGCTCGTCCGATGGGGAGTGACGAGGCGGGCGATTTGAAGAAGATGACGAATCCCTGCTCTTCCAATCCGCCGATGTCCGATCCGGCCGCAGGTCCGTCATGGAATGGGTGGAGTCCGGGCAACCAGAATGCGCGCTTCCAGACGGCCAATGCAGCCGGTCTGGCACCGGAGCAAATTCCAAATCTGAAACTCAAATGGGCCTTCGGCGTTCCTAAGGCTGCGGAAATGCATTCGCAGCCGACCGTTGTCTCTGGGCGAGTCTTCTTCGGTAGCGATGGCGGATACATCTATTCGCTTGATGCGAAGACGGGATGTGTCTACTGGGCGTTTCACGCCGATTCCGGCACACGGACCGCACCCACAATCGCTCCAATCCAAGGCCAAGGCGCAACCAAATATGCGGTTTATTTCGTCGATGTACTTACTCGCGTGTACGCACTCGACGCGCAAAACGGCAAGCTTTTGTGGAAAGTTCGTGCTGGTGCACATCCGCGGGCAAAGAGCACAGGTTCGGCGACTGTTTATGACGGCCGCATCTACGTTCCAATGTCCGCCATGGAAACCACAACCGGTGCTGTCCTGACATACGAATGCTGCACCTTTCGCGGCCACGTAACCGCGCTGGATGCGAACACCGGTAAAAAGCTCTGGACGACTTTCGTCATTCAAGAAGAACCCAAACCGCGAGGCAAGAATAAAGAGGGGCAGACCTTATACGGTCCTGCTGGCGGATCGGTATGGAATCCTCCAACGGTCGATCCGAAGCGACGCCGTATCTATGTCGGAACTGGAAATGGAGTAAGCGAACCTGCCGCTGCAGGGACCGATTCGGTGATTGCCATGGACATGGAAACGGGCAAGATCATCTGGCAGCACCAGGAATATAAAGGGGATGTCTTCATCAACAACTGTAAGGCTACAGGTGAACCCGGTGACAATTGTCCGGAAAAGTTAGGTCCCGATTATGATTTCGGCGGCGCCGCCTTGATCATGCACACCCTTCCCGATGGTCGCGATGTCATTATTGCTGGCAGCAAAGGCGGCGTAGCGCTCGCACTCGATCTGGACAAGAATGGGGCTGTTGTCTGGCGAGCCAATCTCGCCGAGCGAGCGCCTGGCGCCGCAGGTCTGATCGTTTTCGGCGGCGCATCCGACGGTGAAACAGTCTACTATGGTCTGAATCAACCGGGCGGTGGCGTCGCTGCCGTCAAGTTGGCGGACGGTTCCCGCCCTTGGACTCAAAAGATCGCGGCCGCTGGTCCCGGCAATCCGGCAGCTGTATCCGCGATTCCAGAAGTGGTTTTTACAGGCTCCTCAGACGGCACAATTCGCGCTCTTTCAACAACTGATGGCCATGTGCTGTGGCAGTACAGCACCGCCCGCGACTATGAAACCGTCAACGGTGTTGTGGCAAAGGGGGGCAATATGGGACAAGCGGGCGCAACGATTGCAGGTGGCATGGTATTTTTAGGATCCGGCTATGGCACGGGAAATGGCGGATTCGGCAACGTGCTACTGGCATTTGGCCCTGAATGATGACGAAGAAGATTTATAGAACTGACGACCTCCGCATACAGGAAATTAAGGAGCTTTTACCTCCGGACGCCATTCGAGAAGAATTTCCTCTGACAGCGCATGCGGCAGAGGTTACTTACGAAACTCGGCAAGACATTCATCGAATTCTGCATGGTGCCGATGACCGGCTGCTGGTCGTCATTGGGCCGTGCTCCATCCACGATCCGAAAGCAGCCCTCGAATATGGTCAAAAGTTGAAGGCCGAGCGAGATCGTCTGCGATCCGATCTGCTGATCTTGATGCGCGTGTATTTCGAAAAGCCACGTACAACGGTTGGATGGAAGGGCCTCATCAATGATCCACGCCTCGACGGCAGCTTTCAGATTAACGAAGGGTTGCGCACAGGTCGTAGGCTCCTGGTCGAATTGAATGAAATGGACATGCCGTCCGGCGTCGAGTATCTCGATGTGATCTCACCGCAGTACATCGCTGATCTCGTGAGCTGGGGCGCTATCGGAGCAAGGACGACGGAGAGCCAAGTCCATCGCGAACTCGCGTCCGGTCTCTCATGTCCCGTCGGGTTCAAGAATGGCACCGACGGAAATCTCCGCATTGCGGTGGACGCTATCCGGACCTCGCAGCATCCGCATCATTTCCTGTCAGTCACCAAACAAGGACACTCGGCGATCGTTTCCACCATGGGGAACGAGGACTGCCACATTATCCTGCGTGGTGGAAGACAGCCCAATTACGATCCAACCAGCGTCGATGCCGCCTGCAAGGAACTCGCCGGCGGAGGACTGGCACAGCGCGTGATGATTGATGTGAGTCATTCCAACAGCCAAAAAGATTACTTGCGCCAGATTGAAGTCGGAGGCGAGGTAGCCGAGCAAATTGCTCACGGCGATAACCGCATCATGGGAGTTATGGTCGAAAGCAACCTCAAAGCCGGTCGGCAGGACCTCATACCCGGCCGCGAACTTATCTACGGGCAGAGCATTACGGACCCTTGCATTGGCTGGGATGAAAGTGTTCCGCTTCTGAACGTCTTTGCGGCCGCCGTGAGACGGAGACGGATTGAGGCGGAAGTGAAGGATTAGCACCAGAAGCCGGGAATCCGCCAATGTTCAATTCCCAATTCTCAATTCCCATCGGATGGGAATCGAGAATTGGGAATTGAACATTGGCGGATTGCTTCCCTTTTGTGGCTAATCTCCTATGACGATGCGCGGACGTGCTTATTGAACCAATCCACGGTCCGTGTCCACGCAAGCTTTGCCGCGGCCTCATCGTAACGAGGAGTAGTGTCGTTGTTGAACCCGTGCATCGTACCCTGGTAAGTAAACTGCTGATAATCGACCTTCGCTGCCTTCAATGCGGCTTCATATGCCGGCCATCCTGCATTAATCCGGTCATCCATACCAGCATAATGAATCAGCATATGCGCTTTGATCTTTGGGACATCTGTGGCCATCGGTTGAGCTCCGTAAAAAGGAACGCCCGCACTTAGCGCATCACCCAGCCGTACGGCAAGCGTGTTCACCACTCCGCCGCCAAAGCAGAAGCCTACGGAGCCGAGCTTTCCACTACTCTCGGCGTGTCCCTTAATCCAGTTTGATGCGGCAACGAAATCCTCGGTTCTCTTCGCCGCGTCCAGTTGGCCGAACATCTGGGCGGCTTTCTCTTCATCCCCTGGATATCCGCCGACAGGTGCAAGAGCGTCCGGCGCGAAGGCTATGAAATTCGCTACCGCCAACCGCCGAGCAATGTCCCGGATGTGTGGGTTCAAACCGCGATTCTCGTGAACGACCAGGATTGCCGGAAGCTTGCCACCGGCTTTCGAGGGGCGGACGAGATAACCCTTAACAGTACCGTTGCCCTGGGGTGACGGGCATGAGGCTTCTTCTCCTTTGATTCTCGAGTCGGTCGCCGCAATCTGCTCTCCCAAAACGAAATTGGGCCGGAGGGCTTCCAACATTGCCGCGGCCGTCATGCCGCCCACCGCATATTTTGAAGCCTTCTCTATGAACTCACGGCGATCAATACCGCCATGAACGTATCGGTCAAATAGGCTTAAAACTTCCTTAGGGAAATCGCTAGCTTTCATTCGTTGCATACCGGTGACTCCTTAGGTTTTGTTTTGAGTGCCGGAAAGGATATCACGGCCCAGCCATTTATTCATCCTATCGTGTCGCTAGAATTACGGGTGACGGCGATTCCACTTCGACTACTTTGATGGTAGAGAATCCGGCCTTTTTCAACCAGTCTTTGTATTCCGCCATGGTGAACACGTCACCTTCGTTGGTGTGGAGGAGCATATTCAAGCCGAACAGCAATGGGAACGTTGGTCCCGTGCGACTATCGTTGGGGATCATTTCAGCAATGACAAGTGTGCCCCCGGGTTTGAGAGCGCGATATGCCTTATTGATCAGAATTTTGCCCCACTTCTCGCCTTCAGTGTGAATAATGTGCCCAAGAATAACGATATCGTACTGCTTTTGTCCGAAGTCGGTCTGGCGCAGATCGCCTTCGAGGTAGTCATACCGATCCGCAAGGCCGAATTGTTGGGCGTACTCCCGCGTAACCGCGATAACTTCGGGATGGTCGAGTGCTGTGACCCGCGCCGACGATACCGCCTGGGCAAACGGCAGCGACCAAGCGGCCGAACCCGCCGCGACGTCCAGTACTCGTTCGATTTTTTTCAGCTTCGATTCTGGAATTGCCCGCACCAGCGCACGCGCCGAGTTGTAGGTCAGCGGAAAAATCGCTTTGACGAGGCGTGGAAAGAATTCTCGCCCTTCCGGGGAGTCGATCGAGGCTACGGACTTTCCTGTTTTGATCACGTCCGCCAGTTTCATCCAGCCCTCCAATGTCATTAACCCCTCGTCCGCCATAGAACCGATGAAAGACGGTTTCGTACGCACGAGAAACGTATCGGCAATTGGCGTCAACGCGAACTGGTTTCCTCTCTTTGTGAGATAACCGATGCCGGTCAAAGCCTCGAGCAAACGCTCGACACCGTGCGTGTTCGCTTTAATCGCCTTGGCAATGTCCGCGGCGGTTTTCCTTCCACGTGCGATGGCGGTGAAGATGTCCAATTGAATTGCGGCAATCAACGTCAGCGATATGCGCGCTGCCCAGAGATCGGTCAAAAACTTCATTGGAGTTACCGACGTTTCCGCTTTCTTTTTTTGTGGTCTCGACATGAGTTACTCCTGTGTTGAATGAATCCATTAATGTACTGCGGCAAGTGTCTGAATCAGGCGATATTCCCCTCCTCACGGAGGAGGGGAATATCGCCTATTTCACGCAATTCGTTCTATATCTTCCTTCGAGGGGTTGCGACTCGATCACGCAAATGTAACGGTAGCGAAACATGGTAAAATCCGCGCGGCGAGGAGGCGGCTTGCGCTTTCGACTAGGCTTTCCCGAGCTGATCATCATGTTCATAATTACGCTTTTTGTTTTCGGGCCGTTGTTAGCTGCCAGAGTTCGTGAATCGAGAAAGCGCTACGACTATTCCGTTCCGGTTTGGATCGCGTTCGGTCTGTGTCTGGTAATGTCCTTGTTTATGGCGTACTGAATACGGTCACA
>Ga0075423_10004244_pt1 | contig 13286 bp, 9 predicted proteins | sample SoiMethybrSBSTD2_FD_80114 | JGI IMG/M metagenome (GOLD analysis project Ga0075423, IMG submission 80114) | Bulk soil microbial communities from a Populus tree surrounding site in Tennessee, USA - Soil MetaG P. TD hybrid SBSTD2 | ecosystem: Environmental > Terrestrial > Soil > Tree plantation...
ATCGCGGTTCTTTCTGGACCTGATGTGATTTGCGGTGGATCGCAAAAGGTGTAGCGAATATCCTTGTGCCCGGCCTTTTTCAGAACTGCATAGTTCACCTCCGCGGCCAAATCGATCTCTCTTATGCCGGCAATGCCATGTTGGTAGAAAGCACTGACGCCTGCTCGCGCCACCTCCTGGGTCAGACGAATTCGTTCGACCTCCCGCCGGGTCTTGATGGCTTTTAGCCGGTTTAGGACCTCAGTCGCGTTGTGAACGCTCTGAAAGATTCCTGGGAGCTGCTCCTTGATCTCGTGATAGGCGAAGAACTCAGAGGGCAGCTTGGTGGGGCTGTAGTGGTGCATTGCTGCGTCGTAGCCAATCCTGGCAAGGCCAAGGTCACGTTTGCATTTTCGAAGCAGACCGCTGAGGGCAGAGATCGGTTCAACGCCGTTGAACCCCCGACACCAATCAAAACTCAGTATTTCGTCAGCCCAGCTCTCTTCCTGGGCAAAGCCTTCACGCCACCACGGAGTTATCAACACGACCTTCTTGTCGGCCGTGACCAGAGCGACGACGTGTGTACTTCCCGGCAACATGCCGCTCGCCATCAAGATGTGTTCTGTGTGAAAGAGAACGAGAGCGTCCCAATCATTCGCCCTAAGGCTGGCTCGAATTTGATCCAGGCGCTCCTGGTCCTTAGGTATCACTTAAGGCTCATCTTTCATTTTCATTCTAGATTCCACTGGAGAATCCAGCATGGCCTTGTCTAGTCAACGCCGCTGCAGCGGGTCTGAACCAGGCCGAAGGAAGTCGTTGCGTTTGAAACTGAGAAGGGGTGCCAAATTCCTGAAGTGCGGGCCAGCGAGAGTCTCATTAGTGCCTTCACGCAGCACTTAGCAGGCATTAACGAACTGATGAGGCAGACTTGCCTGACTCCACGGAGCCGGTGTTTGGCTCGTTGACAGGCACTTCGGTCTTCTTGGGAATCGAGAAATAAAATATGGTCCCCCTACCTTTCTCGGAATCGAGCCAGACCCGACCACCATACGTCTCCAGGATACGCTGCACAATGGTTAGTCCTACTCCGGTTCCTTCAACATTCTTGAGTTCCTGCAAGCGATGAAAGAGATCAAAAATGCACTGATGGTGCTGTTTGTCGATTCCCAGTCCGTTATCCTTGACATAGAATCTGAATTCCCCCAGGGCTTCTTCAGAGCCGAGAACTACCTGACCGTTCTCTTGATAAGCCGAAAATTTGATTGCGTTTCCCACCAGATTGCTGAAGATCTGCTTTAATCCGCGACGATTGTAGCAGAGACGTTCCACTCTGACCTCATTGAGTATTGAAACATTTGAAGACTCAGGTCGCTCTCTAAGCTCGGCCAAAACCTCGCTGACAATCTCTTTTACATTCAGGTTCTCAATCTGAGTTTCCACTCGACCAATTCGTGACAGCTCATGCACGTCCTTGATCAATGCATCCATTTGTCGGATATTGGCCTGGATTCGGCTGAGATAGTGCTGTCCGTTCTCCGAAAGCTGGCTTCCAGATTCTTCCCGCAAAAGAGAGGTCATCCCTTCGAGGGCAACGAGTGGATTCTTGAGGTCGTGGGAGACAATAACCAGAAGGGATTCCAAGTCCTTATGCTTCTTAGCGATTAGTTCAGTTTGTTTCTGCATTTCCGACAGGAGTTTGGTGTTTTCAACAGCGACCGCTGCCTGACTTGCAATTCCTTCCACGAGCGCTTGCTCGCGCCCCGTGAACCGATGTCTTTTCCCATTGTGGTCGAGTGTAATCGCTCCAATGAGATTGCCCTTCGACATCATCGGGACAGCAAGAAGAGATTGAATGCCGAACTCCCTGATCAAGGATGGCCCCATCATTTCCAGCCGGCTCGTTTTCGAAGCCAGCATTGTGCGCTTTTCCTCAACAAACTTACCAACAATTGGCGTTCCTTCCTGTCTCAGCTTCAGATTTAAGAAGCGCTGAAAATTGGCCTCTCTTGTACTGGACAACCAGGCAGGCTCAAACTGTCTCTGGGATTCACTCCAAAAGAAAATCGCACAACGATCCACTCCCGTCATCCTGAGACAGGCATCACCGGTGGTTCGGAGGATAGAATTCAAGTCTGTCGAAGAACTTAAGCTATGCGAGACTTCCAGCATGGAAGCATAGAGATCGGCTTGCTCAGCCTTGCTTGATAAAAGCCAAACCAGGGAGCTAAGGACCACCGACAGCGCTAGGCCCAAAACCAGGAAAGCAATGCCCCGAAAACCAAACTGATCTCCCGATTCTCTTGGCCAAAGCACCAGGTTCCAATTGTGGTCGCGTACGGCAATTGTCTTATTGACATGGAGCGCCGATTTTTTCCAGTCAGACTGAGCTGCCGATTCCGTCTGATAGATGAGTGTGCTGTCATCGTAAAGAGAGCAGTTGTAACGCTGCTTCAGGACGGAATCGAAGATGAGAGTAAACATGGTGTTAATCTTAAATACCCCGAAGATCGCTCCTTCATAGGTTCCGTTTTTGAAAACTGGAACTATCGCAATGAACCCCTTGGATCCCTCCATCATATCGAGTGTTGGAGTTACGGCAACTAGTCTCTTAGTGACCGCAAGGTTCAGCATCTTGCGACGAATGGGCTCGGATGCCTCGCTGAAATGCCCGGCTAGTTCAGTGCTTACTAACGGTTCAACCCAGACAACCTTGTTCGAGGTATCTCCGAACTCAATCGCCTGAAACCCTGGAATCTGGCTGATTATCTCGCGGCAGAAGGCTAGAAAGTGCTCGTGTGTAACCGAGTTGCTGTTGATCCAGAAGTTTCGGACTTGTAAGAGAATAGAGATCTTTTCATTGATGAAAGACTCAATGCCGTTCTTCAGCTGATTGGCGCTAATCTCGGTCGTCTGAAGATGCTTCTGCCTGTCACTTGACTCTGTGACGTACCAGAGGTAGAAGGTCAGTGTCAGAGAAACAACAAACACTTCAAGCGAAAAAAGGATCTTCTTGGCTCGCATGGTATTGCGGTGGGGGGCGACCCGCTTAAACCCGCCTGACTATAGCAGACTTAACTCCTCCAGGCAAACCTTGCTCCTTCTGCAGATTCCCTCTCGCCGCCTATCGAAGGGCCCTCTGAGGTTATTCACAAAATCTGTGGAAAAAACTGTGGAAATTTTCTCCGGAGCCTCCTCAAGTGCCCGTGATTATTGAGAAATTAGCAGATTGCACAGGATCTCGTCACTTGACAAGCAGTTATAAACAAAATGCTTATACTTTCTTATACGATTTTTAGGATTCCTATAGTTGCATCGCGCAAATCCTCGTCTGACCTCAGTTTTCCACAGTGCCGTTTTTCTAAGCCAGTCCCAGAAAGGGTTTTGATTGTTGGATGGGCGAGGAACAGCATCCCTACAGCGATTCATGGAACGAGTTCTGCGCAGGGCTCGAAATTCCAGGCATTTTCAAGAAAATTAGCCCAAGATCGGCTTCCACTGGACTAATTGTCTGAGAGGAGTTGATTGCTGGCAATTGTTCTCAGGAGTTTGGCAAGCTGAACAAAGATCAAATCACTTAGCGGAGGCGCGTACAACGCCCAGAGCGAAGCGGTCTAAGTCGAAGTATTTGGCGGCAGTTTCTCTGATCGAATTTTGATCTACATCGAGAAGATCCTGGGTATGTCGTTTAATCTCGTCCAAGCTTTTCCCAAAGATCGAGCTTTGAGCGAACTCGGTGACCTGTTCTGCACGCTGCTGAAGCCGAATCCTGTAAATCCCTACGGAATAGTTCTTTGCCCGAGCTAACTCTTCATCCGGCACGGGAGTGGCGATCAAGCGCTTGAACTCCTGTTTCAGACAATCCAAGGCGCTTTGCTCGTTTTCCGGAGAGGTGGCAACGTAAGCGGAGAACGCCCCATCCAAGACGCGTTTGGTTTGAGTCGCTGTGACGGTATAGGCCAGACTTTGTTTCTCACGCACCTCTTCAAAGAATCGTCCACTTAACCCTGAAGCCAGATTTTGGATTACGACGAGGGAATCGTTGGATGGGCTGTCGGCCGGCGGGCCCAGGAAGCCGATAACAGAGGCAGTTTGCTTACGGTCCCGGGTTTCTACCTTGGCACTTGGCCCTTCGATTCGCGTGACGGGCAGAGCCTTCTTCAGATTGACAAATGAGGCATCGGAAGAGCTTAACTGGTTTGCAAACCTGGCTGCAAAGGCGCTGCCCTCGGTATCCCCCGCAATGGCAATCAGAGGAACACCCCTCTTTACAAATCGTTCATGCCAACGGACGATATCCTGCGCCGCCAGCCGCGCAACGGTCTCCCGCGAACCGTAGGGAGGCATTCCATAGGGATGTCCGCCATACAACGCCTGAAAGAAAAGCAGTTGCGGATAGAGCACGTTATTGTCTCTGAGTTTGGCGATGTCTGTCAGGAGAATTTCTCGCTCTCTCTCAATTTCTTCCTCAGCAAACTGAGGGTCCTTGACAACATCCCAAAAGGCCTCGAAGACATCCACGATGTTCTGAGAAAGGCCAGTCAGCACGTATCCGAAGAAATCGGGCTCAGTCTTCAGGTCTATGCTGACTCCATAGTTCTCCAAGATTGAGGCGATCCGCAATGCACCGAGGCGATGCGATCCCTTCACGCAGGTACGAACCATCAGTTCGGTAATACCATTGTTGTCTGGTGTCTCAAAAAGTCTTCCTCCGGGGAAAAACAGTCCGAGTGAAATCAACGGCAACGCGTGACTTTCCTTTACCAATACATTTGGGCCGCGCAAGATGGAGTATTCCTTCAAAGGATACTCCACTGAGGCTGGGCTGATCTCGCGTAGTGATGGCTCCCGTGGCCGGGCAGGGCGGCTGGCGACGGGCTTCGGTCGTTCCACTAGAATTCCTTCCAGGTCTTGCGTTTGCTGAGCTACCTCCATCGCTTGCGGAAGCAATCGAGTCAGATAATCCGTAAAAGTCTGAGATGTAAGGTTCCGGGGGGGAGCGGTGCCCGGTTGATACTCCAGGATGCTGCACTGAGGCACTGACAAGTATTCTCGTGCAGCCTGGATCACCTGTTGGCGTTCGACGGTCCGGACCCTTTTGGGAAACTCGCGCCACTCGGAATAGCGGCCTAGTGTCTCAGAATGAGCCAATTGAAAAGCAACGTCGTCCAGTTTCTCCTGGTCGAGGTAGAAGTCGCGCTCCAGAAGTGTCTTGGCACGCTCGACATCTTCCTCTCCCAAAGAACCTGACCGTATTTTCTCTAGCTGTGCAAAGACCGAAGCCTCGGTCCGGTCGATTTTCCTCGGATCCACTGTCAAAGTCAGGGCCAGATACCCCTGGTTCTTCAAATCCAGAAAGGTCGAAGACACCGAGCTGACGAGCCTTAGCTCTTCTCTGAGAACTCGACTCAAGATTGCGGTTCTTCCTGACGTCAACGCTGCCTCCAGGACCTTGCAAGCATACCAATCTCGAGTAAATGCTGCAGGCGCCGCAAAGCCGATTTGTAAAAGGCTCTCACTAATATCACCCCGGAGTTCCTGGTATCTTAGTCTCGCCTGGCGCGGTTCAGTGGCAAGCGTCAAGTTCACTCGATTTCCAGGGGCCATGTTCGCGTATCTTTTGACCACTTCGTCCAAAACCGCCCGCCGGTCGAGATTGCCAGTAATCACTAGGGTAATGTTTGAAGGCACGTACCATTTCTTGTAGAAGTTCACAATCTCTTTCCTACTTAGAGATAGCAAAGTGGATTCATCTCCGATACGCCACCGTCCCAAGGGGCTAACCTCGAAGGCCAGACCGTAAAGCTTTTCCAAAGAAAATGCCGCCGGACTATCCAGCTTGCGTCGCGCTTCCTGCAGAATGACCGGTATTTCACGGTGGAGTTCTCTCTCCAATAGTGCCGGATCTTGTAACGCATCGGCTTGAATCTCCAAACCAGCTTTAAAGCTTTCGGCTGGCAGCACCGTGTAGTAATAGGTGTAATCATAAAAAGTCCTTGCGTTGAGATACCCGCCCAGGCGTTTTGTTTCCTTAGCGATCTGTCCTACGTCTCGCTTGGTGGTCCCCTTGAAAAACATATGCTCCATCACATGAGAGATTCCACGGTTTTCATCAGGTTCATTCAGATAACCAGTTCTCACGTAAGTGCCGATATTCACCAACGGCATATCGCGGCGCTCGAACAAAATGACGCTCAGTCCATTCTTGAGGACCACCTTGGTGTACTCGTCCATATCTTCTCGGGACAGAAATGGGCCTACTATCTTCAACGGTTTGGCGCCGCCTGCGCTCGGTTTCTGCCCCTGAGTCTGCGCAGGTTCGGATTTCGCTGCGAAGGAGCTGTGGGCAATTGCGATCCAAAGGTAGAGGAAAATGACACTTCTTTCAGAATGCTTCTTCGTCCTTGCCAAGGTCTTCCTCACTCCGAGATTGACGAAGATATTTCCAAGTAACAGCGCAGAATCCACCTAAAAAGTCGACCATGCTGTCGGCCAGACGGGCACTTCGAGTGGGTACGAACGCCTGATGGAGCTCGTCACCCAGAGCGTACAGGAGAACCAGTGCCAGAGTCCACGCCATCCAATGCCTGCGCAGCCTGCGCTTGGGTTCGCCTTCGAAACCCCGCAAGACGAGCCATGCCAACACAAAATACTCAGTCCAGTGTCCCAGCTTCCGGATTGCATGATGAATGGTTTCCTGTAGTTCGGGAGAGGCATTGGGGATGAGCCAAGCGACCAACGGCCCTATGATTCGCGAAGTGTTGGAAGAAGAGAACTGATCAGTGGAAAACAATGAAATGAGCACCGCCCAGAGAATTACCGGGGCCCAGAATTTGAGAAAAGAATGCATAAATCAATCGGTAAGAACTCGAAGGGAGAACGCGACGACTACCCGTGGTAGCTAGCAGTCAGATCGGGGAAGCAAAAGATGGGTTGAAAAGGTGCCCTTCCGCCAACGATGCGGTCTCGGTGCCACTAAAGCTTGTAGCTGAACCGCCGTAACAAATCCTTGCGCTGCTTCGTGGCTTCCCCGTCTTCCACGCCTTTTGGCACAGACCCGTCAACGACTCCCAGAATTCCTCTCCCCTGTTCGGTTTCTACGACGATGACCTCGACGGGATTGGCCGTAGCACAGAAAATAGTGCAGACTTCCGGGCACATCTTGATCGCATTCAGAATGTTGATCGGATAGGCTTGTTTCAAGACTACGAGAAAGGTATGACCCGCAGCGACTGCCCGAAGATTTTCAACAGCGACATTGACCAACTCTCCATCATTTCCTTCGTGACGAACCAGAGTGGGTCCAGAGGCTTCATTAAATGCGATCCCAAATTTGATGCCAGGAACAGCTCCTACCAGAATCTCGTAAAGATCTTCAACGGTCTTGATGAAATGGGATTGCCCAAGTATCAGATTACAATCCCCCGGGATGTTGATGCGAACTGCTTTGAGTTCCATGATCTATTCCTTTCTCTGGTAGTGCCCCGAACGTCCTCCCGACTTCTCAACCAACCGAATGTCAGAGATCACGATCTCGCGGTCTACAGCCTTACACATGTCATAGATGGTAAGGCCGGCTATCGACACGGCGACCAAGGCTTCCATCTCCACTCCGGTTTTGCCTTCCGCGGTTACCGAGGCCTCAATCTCGATTCCTTGTTTCAGGATGTCGCACTGAACCTGCACATGAGTCAGTACTAAAGGATGGCACAAGGGAATCAATTGAGCAGTGTTCTTAGCAGCCAATATCCCCGCAATTCGAGCAGCTTCCAGAGGATCGCCTTTCGCCAGCGACCGATTTTGGATCTGAATCAAAGTTTGTGGAGACATTTTGACCAATGCCCTGGCACGTGCTACGCGCAAGGTCGATTGTTTTTCCGTTACGTCAACCATACGCGCCCTGCCGCTCTCATCAATATGGGAGAACCCAACCATGATTAGAACGGACCCTCAGATTGAAATTCATCAAATAATAGCGCTTCGACCTCATCCCCTGCCCTAAGGGAGGACGTCTCGAGAGGCACAACCAAAAGACCATTGGCAGCCACAATGCTGAAAATGTCCGCCGAGCCCTTCCACGCAATCGCTGAAATCACGTTTCTTCCTGGCCGGCCGAAAACCCTCGCCGGAAGGAAGGCGGTTCGTCCTGATTTCTCGAATACTTCTTGCTCCAAAGTACCTCTAACCAAACTCAGGCCGCCCGGCTTCAATCCCTGCAACCTCTGCAACACCGGGAGGACAAACAGTTCAAACGCCACAAACGTCGAGACTGGATTCCCTGGTAGGCCGAATACAAACTGGCTACCGTGAGTAGCGAACACCGTGGGCTTGCCGGGTCGCATGTTGACCGAGTCAAAATGAACTTGGACCCCCAATTCGCTCAGAACGGGTTCTACTAGGTCATACTTTCCCATCGAGACCCCTCCGCTGATAAGCAAGACGTCCTCTTGGATGCCCAGCGCAATCTGCCTTCTCAGATCGAACAAATTGTCGCGAGCAATCTTCAGAATCTTGGGAATCGCTCCACTCCGTAGAACCTGGGCATAAAGCGAGTAGGAATTGGAATTGCGGATCTGGCTGGGAGAGGGGTTTTCTTCAATATCGACCAGTTCATCTCCAGTGGCCAGGATGGCAACGGTGGGGCGTCGAAAGACCTTGACTCTTCGTTTTCCGACACTCGCCAGAACCGCCATCCCAAACGCTGAAAGCTTCGTCCCCGAGCTAAAGACCGTGGCACCTTCACTCTGCTCCGAGCCCCGGTTCGCAATGTTCTCGCCTTGCCGGACAGATCTCAGAACCCTGAGAGATCCAGGGTTGATTTGCTCGGTATGTTCGACCATCACGACGGCGTCGGCGCCCACCGGGGCCGGAGCCCCGGTCATGATCTGCACGGCTTCCCCTTCACGGAGATCCATGGACGGCCACTCACCTGCTTTCACCTCACCAACGTATCTTAAGGATGCAGGCACGTTCCTCACATCCTCAGCCCGGATGGCATAGCCATCCCGCATGCTGCGATCGAAAGGTGGCTGATCCCGATCCAACAGGATGGGCTCGGCAATCGTCCTTCCCAAGCAGTCCAGCAGGTCGACGCTCTCTGAACCACGACGTTCCGGATCGACCTTCAGGCACTCCGCCAAAACGATCTCACGCGCCGACTTAACATCAAGAGGCACTTGTCTTGATCTCCCAAAAGTCAAGCCCCATCATAAACATAGCCAAAAACTAGCATAGGGACTACCCACTGTCAAAAATTTTTACTTTTACCTGTGACGTCAGTATGATAGCTGGATATGAAGCGCCCTCGCGACGTTGCATTCTGTTCCCCCGCTAGGATGAAAGTCATAGGAGAGCCATGACGAGAGAAAAAGTCCTGATCGTAGACGATGAGACTTCGGCCCGAACGGGTTTAGCTTCACTCATTTCAAGCTGGAACTACAAAACAGAGTCCGCTGAGGATGGAGAAAAAGCACTGACGCTCATTCCTCAATTCGAGCCAGCCGTGGTTGTGACTGATCTCATTATGCCGGGGATGGATGGAATGACCCTACTCCGGAAGATCAAGGAAGATTACTCCGACCTCACAGTGATCATGTTAACGGCTCAGGCTAGCGTCGACACTGCTGTAGCAGCGATCAAGGAAGGCGCTTATGACTACCTAGAAAAGCCTGTGGACCATACCCGTCTTCGTATCTTGCTGGAGAAATGCCTCGAACGGAAGCGAACCCTGAATGAAGTCCAGCTCCTTAAGAGTCAGCTTAAGCATTACGGCGCCTTTGGTGAATTGGTGGGGGCTTCTCGACAAATGCAGGAAGTCTACCGCCTTATCGAGATGGTTGCTCCAAGCACTGCTTCAGTGCTGGTCACCGGGGAGAGCGGAACGGGCAAGGAATTGGTAGCCAGAACCATTCATCAGCTGAGCAAGAGGAAGGACGGCCCTTTCATAGCGATCAACTGTTCAGCAATTCCAGAGACCCTCATTGAAAGCGAAATTTTTGGGCACGAGAAAGGGGCCTTTACTGGGGCGCTCGAAAGGCGCCTGGGCTGTTTTGAGCTGGCCAATGGTGGAACAATTTTTCTAGATGAGATTGCGGAGATGCCCGTAGGAACTCAAAGCAAGCTGCTGCGAGTCATTGAGGAACGGAAGTACAGACGTTTAGGAAGCAAGAATGAGATCGATGTGGACGTACGCATCGTCGCAGCCACAAACAAGCAACCTTTGAAGGCCGTGGAGGCCGGAGAGTTGCGGAATGATCTTTATTACCGACTGAACGTGGTTGCCATTGCTTTACCCCCTCTGCGGGAACACCCTGAAGATATTCCCGCCCTGACCGAAGCGCTGGTCGGGCAGCTCAATAGCAAACATGGAAAGGCTATTAAGGGAGTCAGCGACAAGGTCATGAAAACTTTTCTGACCCACAACTGGCCGGGCAACGTCAGAGAACTGCGAAACGTATTAGAGCGTTCTCTGATCCTTTGTCAATCCGACTTGATCGATGAAGGCCATCTACCCACGTTAGAGCAACGCGATGTGCCTCAGTCCGCAAACGCTCTTACTATTCCGGTAGGATCCACTGTAGAAGAGGCGGAGAAGCGTCTCATCCACAAGACTCTGGAATTCACTAACAATAACAAGACCCGGGCCGCAGAGATCTTAGGGATTAGTCTGAAGACATTGCATAACAAGCTGAATCTTTATGACGCTGAGGCTCAAAACTAGGCTGACTTTGGCCATCACTCTCCTGGTCCTGGTGGTTCTCGGCATTTTTTCCTTCTACACCATTCTCAATGTCACTCACGAAAAAATCCGAGGAACATATGAAAGAGGAGATTTGATCGCCAAGCAGATCTATGAGCAGGTCAAGCAAGCACTCACAGCAGCAGACGACAAGACTCCCCCACCTCCCGAAGATTCTGAAGCGTTCTCTCTGTTTGTCCGAGAGATCCTGATGGCCGACCCCGGCCTGGATACTCTCCTTCAGTCCACCAGTGGTTACTCTTCCACGATTCTCTATTTGGCGGTGACGGACGCCACCGGCATTGCAACGGCCCACACGGATGCCTTCAAGGTCGGACAGAAACTCCCTCCCGTGGAGGATTTCGAAAAATTGCGGGGAGCTAATCCCCTTGAACAACTTCAGATTGTCTACGGGCAGGCCAGAATTTATGAAATCCGACTTCCCATGTTCGACACTTCCAAACAACTTTTCGGGACTGTTCACGTTGCCATGAACACCGCGTTTCTGGAGAAGGAACTGGATCAGTTTTTCACCAAGAACCTGCGTCTTGCCGGAATCGTTCTTGTCCTCGCGACAGCTTTAGCAGCACTTTTTTCTCACTTCCTCTTAAGCCCTTTGACCTTTATCTCTGCAGGCGTTGAGCGGCTTATCCATGGCGAATTCGACAAACCTATCAAAATGGCGCGGCAGGATGAATTCGGCCTAGTCTCATTGAAGCTCAATGAAATCCGCCACCGACTCGAATTCACTCGGGACGAAATTGATACCTTGAAAGGGAACATCGGCCAGATTGTCAAGAGCTTGGAAGAAAAGTTGATCTTTGTTAATCAGGAAAGACGTATCATTTTGCTCAGTCCGTCAGCCGCCAGCTTGATTAACACCACGGTAGAGAATTCCATCGGAAAGCCCATAAGCCAGGTTCTTCCGCCAGATCATCCTCTTCTGAATTTGATCGAGACTGCTTTTGGAGTCCGGAGAGATTTGACCAAGGACAACCTCTACATCCCAGCTTTGGACAAGGTCATCACTATCCGCGTTCATCTCTTGGAGGAAGGCCATCGAAGCATGGGGGCGCTTGTCATCCTGCAAGATCCTGAGACCGTGGCCAAATTGGAAAGCCAACTCGAGTACGCGAATAAACTATCCGCTCTTAGCAGGCTCAGCTCTGGAGTCGCTCATGAAGTGAAGAACCCACTTAACGCAATCGTAATTCACCTGGAACTGTTACGCTCAGGTCTTTCTGAATCTTCTCCCGAATCGCAAAAGAGCCTTGCGATCATTACTCAGGAAATTAGGCGACTGGACCGAGTCGTGCGTAATTTCCTGAATTTTAACCGTCCCTTTGAAGTTCGACTTCAGGAGACGGACATTCAACCGATCATTCATGATGTGGCCAGCCTGGCGGAAACTGAGGCCAGTCTGCGCGGGGTTCACATAAGTGTCCAGAATCACAACCGACTCCCAATCGTCCGTTTGGATCCAGATCTCATCAGGCAATGTCTGCTTAACATTGTGTTGAATGGATGCCAGGCAATGCCCCAAGGCGGAGAATTGACGATTGCCAGCCAGCGGCGAAGTGGCGCGTTGGAGATTAGTATTCGAGACACAGGCGTCGGAATCCCGCCGCAGGACCGTGAAAAAGTGTTTAACTTGTACTATACTACGAAGGAAAACGGCAATGGAATTGGTTTGGCAACTGTATTCAAGATCGTGCAGTTACACAATGGGGAGATCGCGGTAGACTCTGAGTTGGGCAAAGGGACGACTTTCACGCTAAAGTTGCCGCTGGCCTGAAACAAGCTGTGGTCCAAATTCCTTATAGGGTAGAATACAGTTGATGACAGTTTGCAGAACGCTCAAGATCCTTCCCTGGATCATTGTGCTCGTGACAGGTGGTTGTAGGAGAAGGTCTGTCGCACTGCCGCCCGTTTCGGAAGCACCGCGTGTGGTCTACCAGGAGCCCTCCTCAGAAACGGAAAATCAGTCTACTTCGACCCCCGTCTCGGTCGTCGATACCTTGCCCAAGCCTGCTGCTACGTCCAGCGACCTCAAGCTGAACATCCCTCCACCATCCCGGCGACCCGGGCCCCAGCCCGCCAAAGCGACTCCAGAACCCAAGCGCGATACGAGGCCTGTGGCGGCTTCTGAGCCAAAAATTGTAGTGCAGGCGCCAACCATTCAGCTAACCCGAATGAGCGATCGTGAAAAGAACGATCTGATCAAAAAGATCAACGATCAACTAGACTCGGCCAGATCGCTCATCAAGTCTGTCAACGAAGCCGGTCTCGGGGAACAGCAGAAGATTAATCTGGAAGCGATACAGGATTTTATTCGGAAGTCTGATGATGCCTTGACGCGCGGCGAATTCACTCAGAGTCTCATCCTGGCAGAGAAGGCCAATACTCTTGCTGCGAGTCTCACCAGTCACTAAATGGATAGCGCCGAAGGGCAGTGGCCTGAAGCGCAAGAAAAGAGACTACGGAGAGGCCCGCGCTTGGGAGTCTTGATGTTAGAAGACTACCGCTTGTTCTATTCCCAGTTTCGCAGCCATTTCACGACCACGGGAGCCAT
>Ga0075423_10004245_pt1 | contig 13278 bp, 6 predicted proteins | sample SoiMethybrSBSTD2_FD_80114 | JGI IMG/M metagenome (GOLD analysis project Ga0075423, IMG submission 80114) | Bulk soil microbial communities from a Populus tree surrounding site in Tennessee, USA - Soil MetaG P. TD hybrid SBSTD2 | ecosystem: Environmental > Terrestrial > Soil > Tree plantation...
CTAATGAGCCCGCGCAGGTTACACAAAGTTGACCGAATTTTGGGTTACACGCTCCATAGCCGCCTGGTAAGATTGTTCTAGAGTGCTATCGGCCAGGCGGGCATAGATCAAGGTCGTATTGAGGTTGTCATGCCCCATCAACCGGCGCAAGCCGTCAATACTCATGCCGTTATTCAACAACTGGGTTGCGTAGGTGTGGCGCAACCGGTGCGGCGAGACGCCCGCCACGCCCGCGGCCAGCCCCAGATCGCGCACCCGTGCCCAGGCCTCATCATAGCGCAACGGCCGCCCCTGCCAACTTAGTACCAGATCCCCAGCGGCGTGTGGGACGCTCTGCAGGTAGGCCTGCAACGCTCTGCCTGCCTGGCTACTCAGATACACCACCCGGTCGCGCCGTCCCTTCCCCTCCCGCACTCGGATGCGCCGAGCCAGCACATCCAGATCCTGCACCTGCAGGTCCAGTGCTTCGCTGATCCGCAACCCGGCGTGGCTGAGCAGGTAATAGAGTGCCCGGTCCAGCTGCGCAGTGCTACCCGCCGCATCCAGCGGCTGGACCAGCAGCGTCTCAACCGCCAGTACCTCCTGCGGGGCCAGATGGCGCGGCAACGGATCGGGCAGACTGAGCAACGGGCGAGCGGGCAGCATGCACACTATTCCCTGATCGACCAGATAGCGCAACACTTCATAGACCCGATCCAGGCTGGTTTTGATCGTCTTGGGCTGCAGCCCGCGCCCCAGTTCAGCATCCATAAACGCGGCCATGTCGCTGGTGGTCAGGTCGGCCCAGGCGCTGATCGGCCGCCTGGCCACCTGCCACTGCCAGAAGTGGCGCAGTTCACGCAAGCGCTTGTGGGCATGGTGCTGCCGCTGCGACGGCTTCCAGATCGGCCACTGGTGCTGCAGCCAGGCCAGACAGCCCTCGCGCACCGCGCTTGGCGTCTCGGGCAACCAGGCAGCAGTATCGATGGGCAACGGCGCAGGTCGGGCTATCGTCACAGGCTCGTTCAGGGTCAGCGGCGGCAGCAACTCGCGTGCGAGCGTGGGTGCGGCTTCCATGCCGCTGGATCGCGCCAGCGCCGCCTCGTAACTGCGTCGCAACTGTGGGTCAGCGCCATCGATATAGCGCTGGGTGGTCTGGATACTGCTGTGCCCCAGCAAGCGCGCCAATGCCAGGACCGGCATGTCGCCTTCGGCCATCCAGCGGGCGTAGGTGTGGCGCAAGCGATGGCAGCTGACAGCTACCCCGCTGCGCTGGGCATAGTGCTGGATACGTTCCTGGATGCCGGCCACGGTGACGGCGCTACCCAGGCGGGTGCGGAAGAGCGGGGTCTGGGGTGTCGGCGCGGGCTGGGCTGCCAGATAGCTGGCCAGCGGTTGGTAGCCGTGCGGACAGAGATAGACGACACGTTCTTTGCGGCCCTTGCCCAGCACACGCAGACGGATGGGGGCTTGCGGCTCGGCGGGCACGGTCAGGTCGCTGGAGTGGAGGGTAGCGACTTCGCCCACGCGCAAGCCGGCGTAGAGCATCAGGCAGACCATGGCGAGATCGCGCAGGTCGTCGATGACGGCCAGGAAGCTGGTCAGCTCCGTATCGGTGAGGTCGCGCGGCAGCAGGCGCGGTTGGCGACCAGCATGGCGGCGCATGGTCACGGGATTGGGCCGGGTCGGCTCGGACAACTCGTCGGCGAGGAAATCAAAGAAGGTCTTGAGCGCGGCGGCACGCCGTTTGACAGTCGCAGGGGCCAGGCCGCGGACGCGCTGGGCATCGACAAAGGCATCAATCTGTGTGCGGGTGATGCTCGCCAAGGGCTGCGGATACTGTTGGATGAACAGGTGCATATCGTTCAGGTAATGTTTGGCGGTCGAGCGGCCAGGAAAGCGGCGCTGGAGATAGGCCGCGAAGGCGGCGATCCAGTCCTCGTTCGTGCGAGTGTCCATGGTGACCTCCTTGTGTGGTATGAGCATACCACAATCGAGGTCAACTTGATGTAACGCAGGCGGGCTTTGTAGATGTAGCCGAGCGCTTCAGCGCGGCGGCGTTGGCGGCGGTCACGAAAGCGGCGTTCGTGATCCGCGAAGATACGCGAAGCCACGCGAAGAAGGTTTATATCTTCGCGAGATCGTATGATCAGCCCGCGCAGGCGGGCTTTGTAGATGTAGCCGAGCGCTTCAGCGCGGCGGCGTTGGCGGCGTGCCAATCATCGTCGTCGCAACCCGACCGCCTGGCGGCTGAAGCCGCAGGCTACCATGCACAAAGCCCACCTTCGTGGGCTAATCGTGCGACGAAAGACGAAGGGCTGCCTGCCGTCCTTCGTCTTTCGTCCTTCGTCTATTCAGCTGCTACACGTCAATCATAAGCAGATCTGTACCCATATACAGCTCGCCGGCAAAATCACGCCGCACATCAGCCTCGATGGTGGCGAGCATTTCCGGTTCCATTGCACTGAAATGGGTGAGTACCAGTGTTTTGACGCCGGCTTGGGCGGCAATCTTGCCCGCTTGTCCTGATGTTGCGATCACCAGCTCGGCGAGCAGCCGGCGGGCTGGCGTTGTGAGATCAGCATCAGCGAGAAAGCAGCACTGAACCAGGACATCTGCACCACCTGCGAGCGCAATCAGGCTCTCACAAGCGACCGTATCGCCGCTAATAACGATCGATCTCCCAGCCATTTCAACACGATAGGCAAGGCATGGCCATTCATCGTAGGTGAGGCCCAGTCGATGGCCGTGATCAACGGCGGCGGCAGTCACCTGCCATGCGCCCTGCCGATAGCTTTGCGCCGGGGTGATCGTTGTGACCGGCACGACTGCACGAATATCACGCATAGGTGTCGCGGTCGCGTGGGCAAGCGCAAGTGAGAAGGCAATCTCACGATGATAAACCTGTTCAAACAGGGCTTGCACGATCTGATCAGTGCCGAGTGGGCCGATGAGCGGTAGGTAAGTGCTGTCGCCATGCCAGGCCGTGAGCAGGAGATCACCAAGATTGCCGATGTGATCATAATTGTGGTGCGTGAGAAAAATGGCGGTCAGCTCTTGCGGTGCAACGCCGGCACGGACGAGCTGCGTTGTCACGCCGCGACCCGCATCGAATAAGAGATGCTCGTGCTCGTGGGATAGCAGCACAGCAGCGCCTTGACGTTCCGGCAGTGGATTTGGGCTTCCTGTACCAAGTAATCGGAGTTGCATCAGCATAACCAGTACGCAAACGACCTGCATCGCCACTCATTATACGCGATATTATCGCGGATGCGCAGAGGAATTATGTCGAGGAGATCAGTTCTGGTAGAGCGAACAGCTTGCCGTCGGGGACACGCGTGTAGACGACCGGCAGGCCCCAATCCGGTTTATCCAGGCCGGTTTCGCGCATCACCGCCTTGCGCCCCTCGTTGACGGCGGCGTCGATCGGGAACCCCTCGATCAGCGCCCGGTAGAACGCCTCAACGAACACTGGCGTCGCGTGCGCGGGGTCGGTGAACTGGGTTGTCACGACCGCCGGCACCTGCGCACGGATCAGCGCTGGGGCCATGCTGCGGAACGGCGCGGTCGCCAGTTGCGGGCTGTCGCAGTTGTCGAGCACGACCAGGCGAACATCGCTGCGATTGAGCATGATCGACAGCTGGGCCGCGCTGATCGGCTGGACATCGCCATCGACATCCTCGAAATACAACACACTCGTTGTGCCGGCCTCACCGCCAATTCCGTGTCCAACGAAGTGCCAGACATGGAAGGACTCGCGCAGCAGCTTCTGCAGCTTCGACGGCGTCAGGTGCGGCTCAACCACCATGTGCAGATGCTCTCCCAGCCTAGCGAGCGCTTCCTGAACCGCGTGCAACTCACGCTCGACACCGTTTTCGGATGGTGTCTGCGCAGCGGTGAGCAGAACCTTGATCGGCAGTTCGGTCCTGAGTTGCGGGATCAGCGCCGACTGCGGGAGATAGCGCATGATCGGCATATCCAGCAGTGCCAGCGGCCCCTGGTCGGGGTCGTAAAGGAACTCCCACGGCAGATCGGCGACCTCGTACTCGGTCGGAGCGATCGTCAGCCTGATCCGCAGCCCCTGGCCCTCTCGCAAAAGACCTTGACTGCGCTTAAAGACATCCTTCACGGCACCTTTGAACAGCGTGTTGAAAAGCACTTGCCCGATCTGTTCAAGCGTTTTCTCGTCGGTTCGCAGCGTCGCCAGACGCTGTGCCGCTTCTTGATAGATAGGATCGGAAGTCGGGAGCCTGAACGGCCAGCCTACCTCACCCCCCGGCGCGCTAATCAGGAGCGGAAAGGTGTCGCCCTCCCTCGACTGAATCCTGATTTCGTAGTCGAGGTAGCTCGGGAACTCGGTGCTCTCGACCCTGGTCCGCGGCTCCCAAGCATAATTCAGCGCGATCAGCCGCTGGGTAAAGATCTCGTACTGTCTTTTGAGCGAGAGCGCGTGGCTGCGCTCCTCGTGCAGCACGGCGATGTTCTCGCCATACGCATAAAAGCTCTCGTGTGGCAGCTGAACCTCGTTGAAATAGGCGGTCAGGTCGCACTCCGCGACCTCGTAGACCTCGCGGAAGAGCGCCTCGAATGTGCCCTGATAGTCATTCAGCCATTTGTCGCGCAGATCTTTCTCGGCCAATTCGATCCGGCTCGGCAGCGGAAACACGGCCAGCGGACGGAGGTCGTCCGATGAGCGTCGATATTCGATCGCCTGCCTCACGAGATCGACAATGCCATCGAGACTCTGTCGATTGGGTGTGAAGACGGTTACGAGCTTTTCGGGCAGCAGCATGGTGCAGATGCCGCTAACATCGGTCAGACCAGTGCGCTAGTCGATCAGGCAATAGCCGTATTTCGCCGCCAGCAGCTTGCGAAAGGCTCTGATCGCCAGCCCATACTGCTCGTAGAAATGGACCCATTTAAAAGTGGCGACCTGCGCCGCATACTGCTCGTCGAGCCGGCCGGCTTTGATCAGATCGACCCCTGGCGCGACCTCCCGGACGATATAGTCCTTCAGCGGAAGAACTTCGTCCAGGATCTTCCAGCCCTCCTCGCCACTCAGTTGCTGATACAGCTCGTTCGTCTCGTCGAGCAGCCCACGTAGCGCGATGAAGTAGTTGATCACGCCCGGAAGCTTTGCGTTCTTCGGCTGGCTAACCGGCTTGGCGAAAAATGTATGCAGCCCCGGTGCCTCCAGATCCCAATCCATCATCAGAACGCGTTGCCCTGAACTGCTCGCTGACTGACCTAACAGGCAGGCGACGTTGGCGAGCGCCATGGAGCGACCAGTGCCGCCTTTGAACGAATAGAACGTGATGATCGTGCCAGGTAGCGATGTGTTGGCATCCATGCTTCACGGCCTCCTGAACGGGAAGGGCTGCAATCGTGCTTCATAATCTAAGAAAGCCGACTCTTTGGGGAAACGAAAGCGCTCGCATTGGGGCACAGATTGATTAGCTTCCAGCGCGACGGCGATCTCGTCGATGCGCTCGATAACGGTTTGCATTCGCTCGCGGAACTCGTTCGTCGTGTAAAAGCGCCGGCCAAGCGTCAGGTTCCTAGAGAGGTCGATGTACTGCTTTTTGGCGACCGCTTGAGGTAGCGGGTCGCTTTTTCTCGCAAGCAGTGGGATTATTGCTTTGAAGTTGTTCCCCGGCAGCCGCTTTGCGCTGAGCGCCTGCATCGTGGCCCATTCCAGGCCACACCAGCGATGTGCTGGATGATAGTACATTGGTGTGCAGATCGCTACCATTGCGACACTTCTGCATAGCGCGCGCCCCAACGTCTTTTCCCAGTCATCCGCTACAATAATACCCGTTTCGTCGATGAAGACTTTGGGGTTGGGAACCAAAGAGGCCAAACGTTGCTCGATGCGATCTTTAACATACTTCGCGCAGTCGCTGACATCGGTATCCTTCGTGTGCGGCCAGCTAATGAAGCAATGATACTCGTAACCAGCCTGTTGTAACCATTGATCGACAATCGTTATCGACATCGTAGCACCTCGCGCGACCGACCGATTGCGTCATTATACTGCCCCTCAAGCGTTTGTGCTAGGACACTCCGGCTGAACGATGCCGTTCGTTTTCACCACCAAGACACCAAGACACGAAGGCTTGGTGTCTTGGTGTCTTGGTGGTAAAGCCCTCGTGTTCTGTACGCCTAGTTGTCCTAGGTGCCTACAGCCGCACGCGCAGCGTCTTCACCTCGAACGGTCGCACGTCGAAAGAGACGCGGTTATCCGCGACGGCGACCGAGCCGATCGCGCGCTCCAGCAGATCGACCTCGACCGCCTGGGCGACTGGCTGCGCGAAGACCAGGCTAGCCGGGCCGCGCTGGTTATGCGCCTCGTAGAGCCGCACGATCAGCCCATCGCCGTCATCCGCGACCTTGACCGTCTCCACGACGATGTGGTCTGTGGGCGTGGACAGGAACGACAAGGAGACACGGAGATCGGGAGACAAGGAGATCGAAGACGTAAAGGTCTCCTTGTCTCCTTGTTTCCTTGTCTCCTTGTCTAGGAACAGCGGCGCGTTCAGCTCATACGCCCGGCGCACGACCTGGGCCGCGCGCCAGTCGCCCTCGTGCGGGAGCAGGCTGTAGGTGAAGCGATGCCGCCCGCGATCGGCGTCGGGGTCGGGGTGGATCGCGCCCTTCAGCAGCGAAAGCCCCAGGATGTTGTCGTGCAGGCTGTGGCCATACTTGCCGTCGTTGAGCAGCGCCACGCCGTAGCCGCCCTCGCTCAGATCGACCCAGCGCTGCGCGCAGACCTCGAAGCGCGCGCTGTCCCAGCTCGTGTTCCGATGCGTCGGTCGCTCGGCTGCGCCGAACTGAATCTCGCAGGTGGCATGCGTTGCGTTGATAGCCAGCGGAAACAGCGCCCGCAGCAGCATCTGACGCTCCTGCCAATCGACCTCGGTGACGAAGTCCAGCCGCCGACTGTCGCGCCAGAGGCAGATGCGCTGCCGGATCGTGCTACGCCCGAGCTGTCGCGTGATCGCGACGACGGCGCGCAGTGGCCCGGCTTCGACCACCTGCCAATCGCGGATGTCGTGCAATGGGTAGGGCTTCTGCTCGTAGAAGCTGTCGATATCCCAGGCGTCCCAGTTGAGCGGTCGGTCCTCGTAGGCCACGAACTGGTTGCCACGAGCGCCCGGTGCGATCACCTCGCGTGCATAGCGCAGATCGTAGAGCGAGGCGATCTCGCCGTTGTCGTCCAGCTCCAGCCGCAGCTCGCCACTCTCCAAGGACGAACTACCAACGACCAACGACGCCTGCTGAGACCTGGAGACCGGGAGACCGGGAGACCAGGAGAGCGACTGACCACTCTCTGGCGTTTCTCTATCTCCTTGTCTGCTTGTCTCCTTGTCTCCTTGGCTGGCGGTCAAGGTCGTATAGCCGTATGATGGCACGCTGACCGCGACCAGCAGCGCATGCTCGCCGGGCGACTCCTCGACGAGCTGCGCGGGCAACGCATGCCCATCGGCATCGACGAACTGCGGCGCTGCTGCATCGGTCAGCGCGATCCGCACGACCTCCTGCCGCTCCCACGGCAGGCTGTTGAACACGACGAACGACGACGGCGAGACCAGGAGACCAGGAGCGGGGGAGACAAGGAGATCGGCTTGGTCGTTCAGCAGAATATGCGTGATCGCCTCAGCGCGTACCGCCTGCGCGATCTCCTGCACCTCGGCGTATTGCGCGTTGCTATCGGCATACACCAGCGCCACGCTGCTGCCGGGCAGGATGTCGTGAAACTGGTTGAGCAGGATCAGCTGCCAACCGGCATCGAGCCGCGCCTGCTGATTCGACGCGCCGAGCGTGTAGGCCCAGGCGTTCAGCCACTCGGCCTCGCGGTAGCGCAGCTCGGCGGCGCGATTGGCCTGCTTGGTGCGGCTCTGGCTGGTGTAGGTGCCGCGATGATACTCCAGATACAGCTCGCCAACCCAGATCGGCAGGTTCGGGTCATCCCACACGCGCTCGTACAGCCGCTCGAAAAACTGATCGACGCGGCCAAGCCGCACCTGCGGGAAGCCCGGCAGATCGCCGAACACCTGCGCAGCTTCCAGCATCTCCTCGGTCGGGCCACCGCCGCCGTCGCCCCAGCCATAGCAATACAGCAGCTCGTCGTTGATCGCCTTCTGACGATAGTGATTCCAGGTGCCGAACACCTCAGCGGCGGTCATCCTGCCCACATACGTGTACGATTGCGGGTCGGCGGGGTGGCCAACCGGGTCGGACGTGGCAGTGACGAAATGCGTCAGCACCTCGCTGCCGTCGATACCACGCCAGCGGAAGGTATCGACCGGCATGCGATTGAACTGATTCCAGCTTATTTTGGTCGTCATGAAGCAGCGGATGCCGCAGCCACGCAGCAGCTGCGGCAGCGCCGCGCTGTAGCCGAACACATCGGGGAGCCAGACGATATGGCTGATCGCGCCGAACTCCTCGGCGAAGAAGCGCGCGCCATGGACGAGCTGACGCACCAGCGATTCGCCGCTGGGGATGTTGCAATCGGTCTCCAGCCACATCATGCCAACCGGCTCGAAGCGGCCCTCGGCCACGCGCTGGCGCAGCCGCTCGTACAGCTCTGGGTCGTCGCGCTTGAGGTAGGCATAGACCTGCGGCTGGCTCATGCTGAAATGATAGTCAGGGTAGCGCTCCATCAGGTGCAGCGCGCTGGCGACGGTATGCGCGACCTTCTGGCGGGTGCGCCACAGCGGCCAGAGCCAGGCCACGTCCAGATGCGCGTGGCCGGTCGCGAGCAGCGTCGGCTGCTCAGACAAGGAGACCGGGAGACCCGGAGACCCGGAGACCGGCGTGTGTACCGTCTCCTTGGCTCCTTGGCTCCTTGGCTCCTTGTCTTTCGCAGCAATTGGGGATGGCTGCAATATGCTTAGAGCGGCGCGCGCCGACTCGGCGAACTGCGCGCTCTGCCAACCCTCGCGCAGATCGAGCAGATTATAGGCCGCGTTGAGGCGCGCGAGCAGCGTGTGGCGAAATGTGTCGCTGTCGCGATAGGTCTCGACGGCGGCTAGCAGCGCCTGCATCAGCTGGCCGAGCCGAAAGATCGACGGGTCGCGCAGCTGAAGACGCAGCCCGCCGAACGCCTGCGCGCGCGGCAGGTAGCAGCGCAAGCGCAGCTCGTGCGCGCCGTCGTGTGCCGCCGCGGGCAACAGGATCGCGCGATGAAACTCGTCGAGCCCGGCCAGCGCGCGGCCATCCAGGTAGACGATCGCCTCAAGGCTGGCCTGGCCCCCGCCCGTCCACGCCAGCGACAGCAGCACCTGCGCATGGTGCCAGTCCTGCGGCACACGCAGCGTGGCGCGCAGCCAGTGCGTGCTGCCGCCATCGGCAGGGATGCCCCAGTCGATCGTGCGCTGGGCGTTCGGGTCGGCACCGGGCACGCCGCCCCACTGCTCGCCGACGCGTAGCGGCAGCCAATCCGGCGCGTCGGACGGCGGCGGCGCGGCCATTGCGCTCTCGTCCGCCGGGCCGCGTGCGGCGCAAGTCAACACATCGTCGAGGGGCTGCGTCAGCCGCACCGCCGCCGCGATGATCTCGGGTACGCGGCGCTTGAGCTTATCGAGCGTCAGCAATGGCACGGCGATCCTGTCTATATGAGGGCGTGCTGCTTACACATTGTGGGGCGCTTTGCCCCCGCGCCCCCGATTAAGGTGTGTGATACGCGGTTATGCGGGGCGCTTCGCCCCCGCACCCCCGATTAAGAGTGTGATCGGTACGGTTATGCGGGGCGCTTCGCCCCTGCACCCCCGATTCGTTGATGTGCGCATACGCGCTTGCGGGGCGCTTCGCCCCCGCGCCCCCGATTCGTTGATGTGCGCATACGCGCTTGCGGGGCGCTTCGCCCCCGCGCCCCCGATTAGGGGAACCCTGCCGGTTCCCCTAATACCCTTCCGGCATGCGATGCCATCTCATCTTGAGTGTTTGCTGCTCATGCCTCGCCGGCCTCGATATGTGCCACCACTATTGCAGCGCACCTGCTGACGGCACCCATACTGTCACTGCATAGCTCTAGCGACGGAGGCATGAGCGGCTGGCGCTGAACGATATCCCACGCCCTTTTCAGGGGGTCTGGGGGGCGAAGCGCCCCCAGCGGGGAGCGCGAGGGGCAGAGCCGCCTCGCAGAAGCGCCTGCCAAGACAGCTTCAGCGGGTCCGGGGGGCTACGCGCCAGCGGCGGGGGGTGTGAGGGCGCGTAGCCCCCGCACCCACGTCGCACACTGTGCCATGAACATAGCGAATGAACATGGCGACGGCTATCGGCTATCGGCTATCGGCTATCGGCTACTCATGCTCTTTCTTCTGAGCATCGATCAGCGCCTGCGCCAAATGCGGCGGCACATCTTCATAATGATCGAACTTCATCGTGAAACGGCCGCGCCCCTGCGTGATCGAGCGCATATCGGTGGCGTAGCGCAACGCCTCGGCGAGCGGCACCATTGCGTTGATCGTCGTGCGACCAGTCGCGTCGGGCAACATGCCCATCACCCGACCACGCCGCGTCGTGATGTCGCCCATGACGTCGCCAGCATACTGCTCCGGCACGGTTATGTCGAGCGAGTAGATCGGCTCCATGATCACCGGGTTGGCCTTCTGCGCGGCGAGCTTGAACGCCTCGCGGCCGGCGGTCTTGAACGCGATCTCCTTGCTGTCCACCGGGTGCATCTTGCCGTCGAACAGCGTCACGCGTACATCCACAACATGGTTGCCCGAGACGACGCCCTCGACCAACGCCTCGCGCACGCCCTTCTCGACCGCCGGGATAAAGGAGCGGTCGATCACACCGCCGACGATCGCGTTAACGAATTCCAGCGGATCCTCGCGCGTTGGGTCGGGCGGCAGCGGCTCGACGCGGATTGTGACATCGGCGAACTGCCCGGCACCGCCGGTCTGCTTTTTATGCCGATATTGCGCCTCGGCCTTGCCACGGATCGTCTCGCGATAGGGCACGCGCGGCACATCGATCTCGACATCGACATCGAACTTGCGCTTCATGCGCTCGGCGATGATCTGGAGGTGCGATTCGCCCATGCCCGAGAGCAGCGTCTCGCCGGTCTGCGCATCGCGGTTGATATGCAGGCTGGGATCCTCTTCTAGCACACGCGAGAGCGCATTGCCCATCTTGTCGAGGTCGGCGCGCGTCTTTGGGCGGATGGTCGCGGTGAAGGCCGGCGCGGGGAAAGCAATTGGCGTGAGCTGGAGCGGTCGATCATGCGAGCAGAGCGTGTCGTTGGTGATCGCGTCTGGCAGCTTAGTCGCCGCGCCGATATCGCCCGGCCCAAGCAGCGCGACCGCCGTCTGCTCCTTGCCACGAACCGTGTAGAGCTGGCCGATGCGCTCGTCTTTGCGCGTGCGCGGATTATAGGCCGAGGAATTGGAATGCAGCTCGCCGCTGAATACCCGCACATAATTGATCTTGCCGACATACGGGTCGGCCAGCGTCTTGAAGATCAGCGCCGAGAGCGGCTCGGATGCAGCCGGCTTGAGCGTGATCGTCTTGTTACTCAACAGATCAGTCGCCTCGGCGGTCGAGCGCGCGGCCGATGGGATGCTGTCGAGGATGCCGTCGAGCAGCTGCGCGATGCCGATCAACTGGGTCGCGGAGCCACAGAAGACCGGCACGATCGAGCCGTTTTTGATGCCGGTCTGGAGCCCTTCGCGCAGCTCTTCGGACGTCAGCGCATCGGCACCGCCCTCCAGATATTTCTCGATCAGATCATCGTTCGTCGCAGCGATCTTATCGATCAGCTTCTCGCGCCACTCGTCCATGATGCCGCGCAGATCCTCGGGCACATCGCCCTCGACAAAGCCGCCGTCGTGCTTACCAGAGGCCAGCCAGGCGCGCTGGCGGCGCAGCGAGACAATGCCTTTGAACTCGCGCTCCGCCCCGATCGGAATCTGCATCGGGATGATCGCCGCGTCAAGCGTTTGCTGGGCCTGCTCGACGGCGCGAAAGAAGTTGGCGTTCTCGCGGTCGAGCTTGTTAACGAAGATGATGCGCGGCAGACCAGCCGCGACTGCTAGCTCCCAGGCCGCTTCGGTGCCAACCTCGACGCCGCCCGCGCCATCCAGCACGATCAGCGCGCCATCGAGCACCCGCAACCCCGCCGTGACATCGCCAACGAAATCGGCGTAGCCCGGCGTGTCGATGATGTTGACCTTGTTGTCCTTCCACTCAAGCGGCGCAACGCTGAGGTTGATCGACATCTGGCGCTTCTGCTCGTCTGGGTCGTAGTCGCTGACGGTGTTGCCGTCCTCGACCCGACCCGTGCGGGTTGTGGCCTTGGCGGTGAGCAGCAGCGCCTCGGTGAGGGTGGTCTTCCCGCTGCCGCCATGGCCGAAGAGTCCAAGGTTGTGAATTTTGTCGGGTCCATAGGATCGCATCAGGTCCTCCTTGACACAGCGATGTTGCTGGCTCGGCGAGGTACACGGATCGCAGGCGGTTGTGGGGAAGCCGATCGCGGCAGGCCGATCGCTGCTCAGCGTCGTCTGGTTCATCCGTTCGGTCGCCGCTCCATCTACTGATAGGGGTTAAGAGGGTATTATAAACATTTTCGGGGCGTGGTCAACATGAGGCGTGAAACGTGAAGCGTGAAACGTGAAACGTGAAACGTGAGGCGATGATTCCGTAGGGGCGCTATGATTCCGTAGGGGCGCAGCAGTCATATGACCATTGCCTGAGCAAGGTCGATCGGACTGCTGCGCCCCTACATCTGCGCCCCTACAGCGATGCTCCTACTTGGCGTCGAGCACAGCGTCTACATCGACAGCGCAATCGTGCAGCAGCACGGAAGTCGCCAGCGTGCCGCGCTTAAAGGTGCCGTGCTCCACGTACGTTCCATTGTCCAGGTGCAACACGATCAGTGTGTCGCTCTGTGGATCGATGATCCAATATTCTGTGATGCCCGCCTGCTACATCCTGAACACGCCATACTTTGTCTCGACCGCTGGCGCGTTCGCCGCCGCCGCCAGCCCCAACGACAGCGCCATGCGCGTATCGACCGGGTCGAGGATACCGTCGTCCCACAGGCGGGCGCTCGAATAAAACGGGTGCCCCTCGCGCTCGTAGGTCTCCAGGATCGGCTCGGTGAACGCGCGGCGCTCATCGGAAGACAGATCCTTGCCGCGCGCCTTCAGCGCGTCGAGCCGCACCGTCAGCAGCACGTTCGCTGCCTGCGCCCCGCCCATCACCGAGATGCGCGCGTGCGGCCACATCCAGAGCTGGCGCGGCCCATAGGCCCGGCCGCACATCGCGTAGTTGCCAGCGCCGAACGAC
>Ga0075423_10004247_pt1 | contig 13276 bp, 9 predicted proteins | sample SoiMethybrSBSTD2_FD_80114 | JGI IMG/M metagenome (GOLD analysis project Ga0075423, IMG submission 80114) | Bulk soil microbial communities from a Populus tree surrounding site in Tennessee, USA - Soil MetaG P. TD hybrid SBSTD2 | ecosystem: Environmental > Terrestrial > Soil > Tree plantation...
CCGAGAGCGGTAGTTCGGCTTGACAATCGTGCTACCGCTCTCTCGTTGGGTACTTCCCACAAAGATGACGTTTGAGTATCGCCGGCCTTCAGCTTGGCGACGTTGATGCTCATCTTCGCAAGTGCGGAGGTTAACGCGAGGATTTTCGGTTGGCAACATCTTTGCGCATAGTTCCTTGCAGTTAAGCCAAGGTCTAACTATGCGCTCAGATGGAACAGATTTTCGTGGCAGAAAGCTGCCGGGAGAAAAGACTATTTCCTGGTGCGATAAGTCACAACAACACAGCCATTCGATAGCTGCTGGCACTTCACCAGTTCCAGATCGATCTGATTCGGCATTTCGTAGAACAGCGGAATGCCCGAACCGAGCAGAACGGGATGAATGTTGAGCCCGATTTCGTCGATCAGCCCCGCTTCGAATAACGATTTCGCGAGGACACCGCCACCCATAACGCAGATATCTTTGCCGTCTTCTTCCTTCAGACGGCGGACAAAGCTCGCCGCATCTTCCGAAACAAACGCGACCTTCTTCGTGCTTGCTTTCTTGATAGTGCGTGAGAAGACGTAGGTCTTAACTCCGGAATAACCACCCTTTGAACCACTCCGTGCCGCGACTTCGTACGTGCGGCGGCCCATGACGATCGTGTCGATGGTCTTCCAATAATCCCGCATGATCTCGCCTGCTTCTTTGTTCCAGAGAATCCAGTCGACCGCGTCGTCTTTGCGGGCGATGAAGTTGTCGAGGCTACTCGCCCCACCAAAAGTTACTTTGCGCATCAGTGCTCTCCTTTGTGGTTTTTGAGTCACCTTAGCGCGAGTTTCATGACACCTTCTGTCATATTTGTAAGATAGAATAGCCCACAAAAAGGGGGAGAGAGTGCGCGCGGATCGTCTACTGTCGATAGTCTTGCTGCTTCAGGCGCATCACCAGATGACGTCGCGCGACCTCGCGTCTCGTTTGGAAGTTTCAGAACGAACGATTCACCGCGATATGGAGGCCCTGAGTGGCGCCGGAATTCCGGTCGTCGCAGCAAGAGGCCTGGGCGGTGGGTGGTCCTTGCTCGGTGAATATCGCACTGACCTCACCGGGCTGACTGAAAGGGAGATCCAGTCGTTGTTTGTGACGAAGCCGGCGAAGTTGCTGGCGGACTTGCGGCTCGAAAAAGCGGCAGACGGCGCGTTACTCAAACTGCTCGCTTGCTTGCCGGCCACGTTTCGCCCGGGTGCGGAGCGAGCGCGCCAACGTATTCATGTTGACGTAAATGGTTGGTCCAGGCGCGAAGAGGCAGTGCCCTTCTTGCCGATCTTGCAGGAAGCACTCTGGCTGGAGCGGCAGGTGCAGATCGATTACGCACGTGGCGAGCATGGCGAGACGGTCCAACGTGTGATCGCGCCGTTTGGACTCGTGGCGAAGGGAAGCGTGTGGTATCTCGTCGGTGCAGTTGACGGACACGTGCGCAGTTATCGAGTGTCGCGCATCTCGCAAGCTGAGATACTGACTGAACGCGCCGAGGTTCCGCCCGATTTCGATCTCGCGCAGTATTGGGAACAATCGTCGTCGACATTCAAATCAAGCGTGCCCAACTATCTCGCAACGTTCTGGGTCTCACCTGAAGTCTGGCAACGCTTATGGTTCGCAGGACGTTTCGCTCGCGTCACCGAAACAGAAGAGACTGACGCGCGCGGTTGGAGAAAAGCCGTGATCGGTTTTGATGTTGAAGAGATGGCGTGTGAGTATGCGTTGTCGTTCGGTCCGAATCTGGAAGTGATTGAACCGCAGGCGCTGCGCGAGAAGGTAACTGCAATGGCCCAGGCGACGTTAGAGTTTTATCGACGCTGACTCGAGGGGTAAACTTCTTCTCTGTTCACAGAGAAATCAAATTAATGAATACTACTGTTCTACGTCCCCCGTTGTGGCCCTGGGTTTACGTCGTTGCCGTCCTTTACTTCACGTTACATCTCGTCACCTCCACTCGCTACGGCTACTTTCGCGACGGTCTGTATTACCTCGCGTGTTCGGAACACCTCGCGTTTGGCTACGTCGATCAACCGCCCCTGATCGCAGTGCTTGGTTGGTTTGCTCGACACACTCTAGGCACGTCGCTACCCGCACTGTTGTTTTGGCCTGCACTTGGCGGCGCAGCACGCGTTGTTTTGACGGCTGCTTTCGCGCGTGAGCTTGGCGCGGGACGTTTTGGGATCGCACTTGCGGCGGTGCTTGCCGCGACGCCTGGAGTGTGGTGGGTGATCGATCACCAGTTTGCGATGAACAGCCTCGAGCCATTGTTCTGGGGCGGTTGTGCGTACGTGATCGTGCGACTCATTAACACGGGCGATCCAAGGCTATGGCTCGCGTTCGGCGCACTCGCCGGCATCGGTCTGCTGAACAAATACTCAATCGTGATTTTTGCAGGCGCGTTACTCGCAGGTCTTCTGCTTACTTCACAACGGCGGCTGTTGTTTACACCGTGGCTATTGCTCGGCGGCGCAAGCGCCTTTCTGATCTTCCTGCCAAACCTGATCTGGAACATCCAAAATCATTGGCCATTCCTCGAGCTGATGCGGAACGTTCGCGCCACCGGAAAAGACGTGGTGCTACCTCCCGGCAAATATCTTTTGCAACAGGTGCTGATGATGAACCCGGTGAGCTTTCCATTCTGGTTTGGCGGTCTGTTGTTTCTCTTCCTTTCTCGAGACGCAAGGAAGTATCGCGTGTTTGCATGGGCGTTCGCGATCACGATTCTGTTTTTCATGATCACTCATGGAAAGGATTACTACTCAGCGGCTGCTTACGTGATGGTGCTGGCGGCTGGTGCTGTTGCGACAGAAACGTTGCTTGCCCTTGCCCCCCGCCCGAAGTTAAAGACGATTTTGCGACCGGCTTGTTTCGCATGGCTCATGTTGGGGGTGTTGCCTCTACTGCCGCTGGTCCTGCCCGTGTTGCCGATCGATACGTTTCTGCGTTACCAGTCGAAGCTTCCTTTCGACGTTCCCAAAACGGAGCGCAGCTTCATTGGTGAAACGTTGCCGCAGTATTACGCTGATGAATTTCCGTGGCCCGGTCTAGTCGAGGCGGTGGCGCGCGTCTACCATTCGCTGCCACCGGAAGAACAACAGCGGGCCGCGATCTTCGGGAGCAATTACGGCCAGGCGGCCGCAGTTGATTTCTTTGGACCACAGTACGGGTTGCCAAAGGCGATCAGCGGTCATCAGAACTATTTTCTTTGGGGACCGCGGCACTACACGGGCGACATCGTGATCCTGATGGGCGGTCTGGAACGCGAAGCGCGCGAGCAATTCGATTCAGTCACGGTGGCCGCCACACTCAACAACCCTTACGCGTATCGCTATGAAAACCGGCCCATCCTGTTATGCCGCGGTTTGAAGTGGAATCTGCAAACTGACTGGTCGCGTGTGAAGAACTGGCGGTAAACTTCTTCTCTGTTGCACAGAGGAAACATTTTCGCCAGGAAATTCATTGATATAGAGCGCAAAATGGTTTCGCCATCTACTCACATCGAAGCGCATGTTGGAAACGTCAGTGGCGGTAGCCAGGTCGCCATCGGCAACTACATCGTGCAGATCGGCCGTGTCGAAGGTGGCGTCGTAAATATTTTGAACAAGGAGCCACCGCCGCCGAGGCTACGGCCCCAGCCCGTTTTGCTGCGTCCGAAACCTTTCCTCAGTCTGCTCGATCGCGAAACAGAAACCACGACTCTCCTCCAGGCGCTCCAGTCACAACGGTCAGCCGAATGTACGGGTGAACCCGGCGCGGGCAAGACGAGCCTGTTGCGCCACATGGCCCATCAGACGCAGCTTGCAACAGTCTTCCCAGCCGGCGTCGTTTATTTTGAAGTGAACCAGCAGAGTGCCGCCGATCTGCTCAAGTCGATCTTCGACGCCTTTTACATCTGCGACTTTCCGATTAAGCCGAACGACACTGAGATTCGACATTACTTGCAGTCTGTGAGCGCGCTGGTTTTGCTCGACGACGTGGAGATCGACGCCAAGCAGATCGAGTCGCTCATGAACGTTGCGCCCAGTTGCACGTTTGTCGCAGTCACACGTCAGCGCGCTCTGTTCGGTGAGACTCTCGATGTAACGCTCAAGGGTCTACCGACGGCGGATGCGGTGCGTCTTTTTCGAAACGAATTGCGGCGCACGTTATCGCCCGAAGAAGAAAAGGGCGCGCAAATCATTTGCGAGTCGGTCTCCTGTATCCCATTGCTCGTCTTGCGAGCCGCACACGAAGCACGCGCGCAGAATCGTTCGCTGCTCGATGTGGTTTCAGAAAGCAAACTGGCTCCGGGCGATCAGAGATTGACTGCCGCGGAGATCAACTCGAGTTCGGAAGATGAAAAGAAAGTTCTTGCGGCGCTCGCCGTTGTTGCTGGTGCGCGCGTCGCTGCCGAACACGTAGCTGCCGTTGCAGGAATTACCAATGTCGAACCACTGCTCGACGATCTCGAACGACGCGGCCTCGTCCAATCGCACGAACAACAATACTCACTCGCCAGCGACGTGAAGGCGGAACAGTTTGCCAATCTGAAACCGTGGTTCGCACGCACGGTGGTCCACTTTGTCGACTGGGCCAAAGCGCGCCGCAACCAACACAAACTCATTGCCGGATCGGCAGCCGCGATTCTGTTGCTCATGAAGCAGGCGGTCGCGGCGCAGGCGTGGAACGAGGTGAGGAGCCTGGGCCACGCGACCGAAGAAGCGTTGACGGTGAGCGGTAAGTGGGACATGTGGGCAGGTGTACTCGACAACATCAATACCGCCGCACGCGCTCAGGGCGACGTCGCCGAGCAAGCGTGGGTGCTTCATCAACTCGGCACGCGTGCTTTGTTGCTTGGAGATCGCGCCGCCGCCAAAGCTGATTTGACTGAGGCTCTCCAGATCAGAGAACGACTCAACGATGTCTCCGGCGCCGCAGTCACTCGTCACAACCTGAATATTCTGCTCGCCCCATTGCCACCAGATCCGCGAGACGACAATTCATCTGACGGAGGTGGTGGTGGCGGAACTCCAGCGTGGTTGAAGGTTGGCGTGATGAGCCTCGTCGGTCTCGCGGTGGTGACGGTGCTGCTGCTGATCTGGTTACTCTGGCCGCCAAAGCCACCTCCCGTCGAGCCGCCGAAGATTGCGAGTTTTAGCGTCACTCCGTCAGCAATTGCTGCGAATGGCCAAGCCCAACTGTGTTACGAAGTCGAAAACGCGGACAGTGTTCGCATCGAGCCGAATATCGGCGAACGAAAACCAGCTTCGAAGGAATGCCTGAGCGTGACGCCGACCGAAACGCTCACTTACACGCTGACGGCGTTCGCAAAAGACGGTACCAGCACCAGCCAGCAAATCACGCTGAATGTGGAGCCAACTCCACCGCAAGCGGAGATAGTTCGTTTCGAAGTACAGCGGCAGGGTGGATTAGCCGGCGCCGGCAATGTGCAGTTTCAACTCTGCTACGAAGTGCGCAAAGCCGCGCACGCCGAAATCGACAACAACGGCGGGACGGTAGTGCTCGATCAGGATCACTGCCAGCAGATCACGCCGCAGCAGACAACTACCTACACGCTCACTGCGACCGGCCAGGACGGTCGCACAGTCACGCGCCAGGCTACTGCCGATGCGACGAAGCCGCCTGTGCCGCGGCCGCAGATTCTCAGTTTCAAACCGCAGCCCGAAAAGGTTGTGGACGATGGCACGGCGCAACTATGTTTCCGACTGAAAGACGCGAGCAGTGCGCAGCTCGATCCCGGCGCTCGCACGCTGGCCGCCGGTTCGGAGGAGCAATGCGTCAGCGTCAGGCCTTTAAAGACGACGACTTACACGCTGAAGGCGTTCAACTCAGAAGGCGAAGAAGCAAAGGACAACACGACTATCACGGTGATTCGCTCGCCGAAGATTCTCGAGTTTTTAGTTGATCCAAAACAAATCACGCGCGGTACTACAGTTTCGCTATGTTTCAGAGTTGAGGATGCGAGCAGCGTAAACATCGAGCCTCGTATCACCAAGCCCCGCCCGGCTAGCAACGGCGAAAAAGTTTGCGTTCAGCATCAACCAAAAGCTACGACGACTTACACGCTCACCGCGTTTGGTGAAGGCGGTTTACAACCCGCGACGCGGCAAGACACCGTGACCGTCGACGAGCCGAAGTTGAAACATGCTCGCATCCTGTTTTTCAACGTCTCGCCGGAACGAATCAAACGCGGTGAGTCGGTAAACGTGTGTTACGGCGTTGCTGACGCTAACGACACAACGATCTCTCCCCCTGGTAAAGAGTTTCCAGGTATCGAGAAGAATTGCTTCGAACAAAGGCCAAGAGAGTCGACGACGTATACGCTGAGCACGAGAGGTGAAGATGGTGTGACGTCTTCCGAAAGCAGAAGCGTGACCGTCGACGAGCCTGCCACGCCGCCCGTCAGGATCACGCGCTTCGAAATCAATCCGACGATGGTCCATGGCACACAAATATGCTACGCGTTGGAGAACGCGCGCCGCGCGCGGATCGAGCCGGGAATCGGTGAGTTGAGTAATCTGACTGCCGGTTGCCCAAGACTGCCATCGCTCAAGGAGCAAACTTACACGCTCACGGCCACAGGCGCTGACGGCAAGACCGTCACCGACACCGAAACTTATGTGCCCCCGCCACAGCCGCAGACGCCAGCTATCAAAATCGTGTCGTTCACACCGGAGACGCAAACAATTAAACAGGGAGGTCAGGCTAAAATCTGTTACCGCTTGACGCTCGGCGAAGGCACCGCTCAGATTTCCCCGGAGCCGGGAAGTGTGTCGGCGACTCCAATCTTCAATAACTGCGTCACTGTTGCTCCGAAACAAACAACCGAGTACACACTAACTGTCGGTCGTGGGAACGAAAAGGACAGTAGAAAAGTCGTGGTGAGAGTTGAAGGCCCGGTCATTTTCTAAGGAGAGGTCATGAACGAAGAAAAGAAGTCAGGCGATTCCATCAGCGCGACCATCGGCGACGTTAGCGATCGAGGTCAGGTCGCTGTCGGTCATCACATTCAGCAAACTCAGACGCACGGTGCTCCACCGGTCGTAACGGAAGAAGAGATGGCCCAGTTACGGCAGATGTTTGACGAGTTGAAGACAAAGATCGCGCAGGAAGTTCCGCCGGCGGAAAAGGAAAAAGCCCTCGAGCGCGTCGATGAATTGCAGGAGGCGGTCACGGCCAAAGAACCTGATTTGACGACGATGGAGTACGTCAGAAACTGGTTTGTGAAAAACCTTCCGACAGTGGCTGGGTCGGTTGTGAGTTTAGTTGTTCATCCGATCGTGGGGAAGTTGGTTGAAGTCGGTGGCGAGGCGCTGGCGTCGACTTTCCGCAAACGCTTCGGAGTCGAAAAGGGTTAGCGGCCTAGAAAGGTTGCGTACCGATCGACGGCGCTGGTAATTGCGATCTGCTCTGGTTCCATCAACTCTTTCGAAAGTTGCAAGTCGATCTCGTCGTTTGTGCGTTTCCATGTGCCGGCGACGCGGCCGTCGACGATGACTATTGGGCCGAGCAAGCCCCACGTTGACGCTTCGCCGTTGGTCCGCGCGAAGAGTGTTTGGCGATCCTTGTAGGCGACTGTGTATTCGTCGAACGCAGGTAAGAGATGAGCCGAATGCACGCGCTTCGTAGCCTTCACGGCCCGCGGACTCAGGTAAACTTTTTCTTCGATGAATTCCTTCCTGAGATCGCCATTGACAATTTGAACACCATGCTTCGCGTCTATCGTAGTTAGTCCCGACCACCAGATGAAATCCTGCAACGTCGCCGGCCCATGACTCGTGAAGTAGCGTTGCGTCAGTTTCGCCAGAGCCTCTTCACGAGCAAGTGGTTTTGTTGGACGTACACGTTCTTCAAGAAGTGCATATGTAAACTGCTTGCCCACTCGCGGACCGCTGCAAACGACTCCATCCAGTTCTGCGCGAACGAGAAGATGCGCCATGCGCACCGTATCATCTGCCGATATTCCAGCCTGATTTAAAACCTTCTTCAGCTCGGAACGCGTCAGGTGTTTGCCGCCCTTCAAAGCCTTAGTCAATGCTTTGTTGGATCGTTTGAACGTCGCGTTATCGAGTTCGAGTTTGCGATAGTTTGGACCGCACCTGAGGTTTACGCGTGGCGCCGTCAATTGCAGCAGCCAGCGAATATCTTCAGGCGAGACGAAGTGCCACGTCGGGCGCATGAGGTGTGTGCGAAGTATTTGACCTTGATTGAAAGCTTCTTCGACGTCCGCATCGGTTGCGGCACGCATGCGCAGCCCGAGCGCCCACTTCGCAGCGTTGAAGTCCTGGGCCTGCACTGCGCCGAGCCAGCGCACGACATCGACAGGCTTCTTGAAATCTGATGCAGATAGTTTTTGATTTTCGAGGCGTTGCGAAACGACGTCACGCATGGCTCTTCACTCGAGAAGATAATTCATCAAGCAGTGCTTTCGCTTCACGCAGATCCGCCGTGTCGAAACCTTCTGTGAAGCTCTCATAGATTGGCGCGAGCAGTGCTCGTGCGTCGTCTCGTTTGCCCTGACGTTTATACAGATGGGCGAGGCTCATCGCCGTGCGCAGCTCCAGCGACCTCGCCTGTTGCTGTCGCGCAATCTGTAGCGAGCGTTGAAAACACTCTTCAGCAGCGGCGCCGGCGAGCAGTTCGCCTTTCACGCGATAGCTCTCAGCAAGGTAGCTCTCATCGCGATTGCGTTGCGCCATTTCGACAGCGTCGTCCAACAAACGCATTGCTTCCTCTGTTTGGCCGTTCTTTCCTAATGCCTCACCCAGCAAAGTCAAAAAGTGTGGATGCAGAACCTTCGCGCCCGTTGCTTCATGGACCGCCAGTCCCTGACGCATCTGTTCGATCCCTTCCTCCCGAGATCTCTGCTCAAAGAGCGCCCAGCCGCGTGCAATCACGGCATGCGCGTGGTACAGCGTCAACCCGTGTGCACGGTCAACCGCCATCGCTGCCTCGGCTTGTTCCTGCGCTTGCGGCGCTTCGCGTCGCAGTTGATGGAGGATCGCAGCAAAATAAAATGCGTATGCAAGACCGGGCGGTTCGCATAACTCACGCGCGAGGCTGACGGCTTCCTGCATGCGCGTTAAAGCCTGATCCGGGTGACCTGACAACCAGAGTGCCCACGCCGCATAACAACGCATCGCCACGCCCGGATTCTGCGCGTAATAAAGAGCGTCATAGCGATGCTGCTCGGGATTGAAAAGCGCGAGCGCTTTCTCAAAATGTTCCAGAGCGGGCGTGAGTTGGCCCATGTGTACCGAGGCGATCACCATCGCCACGTGTCCTCGCATCGCGAGTCCCGGATACGGCAATCGTTCCGAAAGATCGAGAAACTCTGTGGCAATCTCCTGCGCTTTTCCTAACTCGGCAGTCGACACATAAAACGCACGCAGTCCCCAGAGTGCTTCGGAAATGTCGGGCGTGTCGCCGAGCTGTTGGCAAATTTTTCGAGCTCTTGTGTACACGCGGCCGACGTCCGGCGCCGCATAGCCCTGCGTCGCGATTAGTGGGATTCCCAAAGTCAGACGTAGGCAGAGTTCCTGGTTGGCGTGGTCAGCATCGTCCGGCAACATCGTGAGCAACTCCAGGCCTCGCCGGGCAAGTCTGACTGCCTCCTGATATGCGAACCGGCGGAGTGCGTTGTCAGCCGCAATTTGCAGATACTTGGACGCGCGCCGGACTTCGCCGCCGCGCTCGAAGTGCATCGCCAACTCTGCCGCGATTTCCCTGGCGCGCTCGCCGAAGATCTCCTCGCCTCGTTCCCCAATTCGACGGTGAAGTTCAACGCGTCGCGAAATTGAGACGCGATCGTGCAGCACGTCCTGATACAAAGCGTGTATGAAGCCATAACGGCCGACAGTTTCTCCATTAGGCAACACTTGAACACCGCAATTGTGAAGAAAGTGACGCTGCCGCGCGAGTCGTTCACAGCGTGCTTCCACTGCCGTTCGATCCTCTTCCAACGCAGCCACGACGGCGAGTGTTGAAAACTCGGCCCCAGCCACGCTTGCCGCCTCGAGCGTGCGCACATCTTCGGCGCTCAGATTGTCGAGTTGCTTCTCGATCATCTGCTTGATGCTGTCGGGCACTCCCACCTCGACCTTCTCGATCTCTCCAACTAATTCCCAATGCGTTTCATGCTTGACGATCAAGCTTTCCGTTAAGAGGTATTCGACTGCGTTGACCATGAACAGCGGGTTCCCCTCGGTTCTTTCGTGAATCAAACCAGCGAGCTCTTTCGGAAAGCGGTGATTCGGAAATATCACTGAGAGATACTTGCCAATTGCATCGGCGCTGAGATACGCCAGCGGCAACTCCTCACATTGCTTCTTCGCAAGCAGCTCCTGCTTGACTGCTTTGAGCGGGTGACCGCTCACGATCAGCTCAACGGGCCGGTAAGTTCCAATCAGCATCAGGTGCGTGGGCCGGCCGCGCGTTGCGAGATATGAAATCAGATCGAGCGTGGAGCGGTCACTCCAGTGCAGATCTTCGAGAATGAGGACGAGCGGCTGTTCGGATGCCAGCACCTCGAGCGCCTCGCCCATTTCGCGCAACATTCGCCCGCGTGTGGCTCCGACTACTTCACGGCTCAGCGACTCCCGCTCCGCCGCACTCAACAACGAAGGCATTTGCAGCAGCCACATTGGTGCGTGCGCGCGCAGCACGTCAACAACCTTCTGTTCTTCATGACAGAGACCGCCCATCGCGTCGAGGATGGGCAGGTAGGCCTCGCTGGTGCCGTACTGTTCGAGACACTGTCCTCTGCCGATTCGTATGTTGCGATCGAAACCGAGGTAGCGCGCGAACGTGTCGACAAGTGCAGTCTTGCCGATGCCGGGTTCTCCTGTGACGAATACGATCTGGCGTTCTCGTTCCAGCATCTTTTCGAGCCAGCTTCGCATTCGTGAGAGCACTTCGTCGCGTCCGACAAATCCGAGTGGTTGAACGTCTTCGCGATGGCGTGAGGTTGAAGTGGTCATATCAGCCGCTGCTTCAGCAATGCGACCGATGAATCGGTAACCTCGACGATGTGCGGTTTCGATAAACAGCGGGGCTTTTGGATCGTCGTCAAGCGCGTCTCGCAATTGACGAATGGTGACTTTCAGCACTGCGTCAGTGACAAAAGTTTCCGGCCAGACGCTGGCGAGGAGCTCTTCTTTGGTGACGAGTTGTCCGGAGCGCCCGATGAGCTGGTTTAGCACCGCATAAGCTTTGGGCCGGAGCTTAATCACTTCCGATCCGCGCCACAAACACTCGTTGGAGCGATCCAGGCAAAACGGATCGAAAGTTATGCAGTTGTCGCCACACAAACCACCGGGCATGTCGCTATTCTCCATCGTTGATGGAGTAAAGTCTATGGCCCACTCATTACCGAAACGTTACCTCAAGTTTATGACTTCCTGAGAGCCCGCCTCTATCTTCAGCAGGTTTGACTGATTTCGGCATACATATAGGAGCAACTATGAAGAAAGACATATTTTTACCAGCGGGAGCGGCGCTTGTCCTGCTCTCGATTCTGCTGTCACTCCCCGTTCGCCACGCGCACGGGCAGGACAGCAACACTACCCACGACTTCGTGGCGCCAATCGTTTTTCAGGCTGCCGGACCAACAGGCCTTTCGATCCAGAGCACGGTAACTGAATACCGCACCGCGCTCGGAGATCCGAATGGAAATAATGGATCGAAGGAAACGGGTCGTCGCGAAATCAACTGGGACGGTGCAAACAACAACACCGACACTGCCATTGGCGGCAACCCACTGCCAAACTTCCTGGTCACGCGTGGCGCGCTCATGACGACGCCTGACGGCACCGGCTTCGTGCAAGCGACGCCCGACGGTCTCGCGCAATTATTCAATAACCCAACTTACGCAACTATCTTTCGCGCGTTCAGCCAGTTTCGACTCTTCAGCGCGATTGGCGGCAGGCTCACGGATGTTGATTTCTTCGTGCCGGGCGGCGGTAACGTGCCGGCATTAACGAAAGGCTTTGGCGCCGTCTTTACCGATGTTGACCAGCCGGACGGAAGTGGACCAGGCGTGAAAAATGGAAATCGCAAGTCGAGCACGTTGATCGAATACTTTGGCGCGAGTGGTGAGCTGCTGTTCAGCAGTTTCGTCCCTGCGGCGCCTGGCAATGGCGGTCAATCGTTCCTTGGCATTGTTTTTCCGGACCCGCGTATTGCGCGCGTGCGGATCACGAGCGGCGATGCAGCTCCGGGGCCGGATGACGATGCAAAGCTGGACATCGTAGTGATGGACGACTTTATCTACGGCGAGCCGAGGCCGCTTCCTTAACGGCGCATTCATGACCATTTGAACAGTGAAATGCGCGTTAACAACTGGAGGAGCCATCGGAACAAAGGAGATTTTATGAGCAAACGTAGTGATGCCCTTGCGCAGCGCCTCGAAAGAGGCGCTCGCGCTCTGGGCGAATTCGCCGCCAGCCTGACAGAGTCTGAGTGGCAAACTCGCATCCCGCACGACGGCCGGAAAATCGGCGTTGTCGTGCATCACGTCGCGAGTGTTTACCCGCTGGAGATAGAGTTGGCCCAAACGGTCGCCGCAGGAAAGACGGTAGTCGGACTTACCGGAACCTCGATCGACGAGATGAACGCCGACCACGCCGGCAAAAACGAGAACGTAAGGAAACAAGAAACGTTGGAGCTGCTGCATAAAAATAGCACCGCAGCGGCGACGGCGTTACGCGCGCTGAGTGATGAAGATCTCGATCAGGCGGTTCCGGTATCGCTATATGGCGACGCCGTTGTTACCTGCCAGTTCGTGCTCGAAGATCATGCGGTGCGCCACAGCTATCACCACCTCGCGCGCACACGCGCGGCGTTGAAGCGGTAACACGGATGAACGCGGATCTGTGTAAATCGATTTGCACAGATCCGCGTCATCCGTGGCCCAAACGTTACCGAACAATTACCGCAAGTTTATGACTCGCTAGCTTCCTCAACGCTATCCTCCACCTCGTTCATTGCAGGAACAGCAAAATCGTCGAACGAAAGAAAGGAATTGTATGAAGAAGCAAGTTGTAAAGAGATTGTTAATGGTGGGTTTGCTGAACGTGATGGCGATGGTTGTGATGGTTGGGTCTGCACAGGCGCAATCCCTGGCGAACAAGATCAGAATCAACATTCCATTTAATTTCAGCGTGGGAGATAACAAGCTTCCAGCCGGGCACTATTCGATCGGTCGCGCTCAGTCATCGGGCGATGCCGTGCTACTGATTAGCAACCTGAATCATTTTGA
>Ga0075423_10004249_pt1 | contig 13268 bp, 10 predicted proteins | sample SoiMethybrSBSTD2_FD_80114 | JGI IMG/M metagenome (GOLD analysis project Ga0075423, IMG submission 80114) | Bulk soil microbial communities from a Populus tree surrounding site in Tennessee, USA - Soil MetaG P. TD hybrid SBSTD2 | ecosystem: Environmental > Terrestrial > Soil > Tree plantation...
CCATCTGTGTAGATGTAGCGCAGGCCGTAGTTGGATTCGTAGAGGATCACTATCAGCTTCGGTGTCTGGATGATTTTCCGAGGCTGCGGCTGCATGTGGAACTGGGTGATCCCCATCGGCATGCAGTTGGCGTCGGGATTGTCCTTCATGTCGGTCGCCATCCGATCTTTCTTGACGCCTGCCGCCCACGGCGTCAGCGGGAGTCCTCCGGGGATGTTCGTGGCGATATCCCAGAACGCGCCGACCGGAGGCGACTTCGGATCGGGAGGGAACGTCGGCACCTGCGGCTCCACGGCGACGTTGCCAGCGGAGTCGCGTTCACGGTTCGCAAAGAGCCCGGCGAGCTCGGAGGGAAGAGGCTCACGATCGGCTCTCAGCCAGTTGCCGGACAGATCGGGCCTGCCGTCTGGCGTCCGCGGCGACGGGGCGTCCATCCGTATCTGGCCCTTCTGGTCGCGCGGCACACCCGTTTCCTGAAACTTGCCCCACTGGGCCGAGAGCGAGACCGAACCCAGCAGCACACACCAGAGCGCACCCGAAATCGCTTGCTTCATGGTTACCTCTGAACCACGAAGCTCCGACCTTCGTGGCCTTCCTGATCTTCGTGGCCTTCGTGTTAGCGCGAAACGTTGCTGACCGAGTTCACGATCAGCAAGGGGCGATGCTGGAGCGCTTCCCGCTCCTCCATCGTCAAAGTGCCGATTGCCCCTCGACCGACTTCTTCGCCCTGAGCCAATGAACCGCGGACTTCGCCGGTGACCACGACCTGCTGCCCGCGTGAGAGCATCGCGCTGCCAGACTCCAGGACGACGGCCACGGTGTCGGAACGGCTGAGCGGCGTATTCAGTCCAGTGCCAGACAAGATAAAGAACCGTGGGCTGGCAATCGCGCTGACGACGCCATCAACGACGCGAACGCGCTGTCCGATCAGAGACACGGTGAACGCCGTTATCGTTTTCACTCGTACCTGGACTGCCGGGGTCGGTGCAGATGCCGGCCCGGTCCGCGCTTCGGAAACAGCGCCACTCATGATCAAAATGACGGCGCACGTGATACCGACCAGGCACCGCCGCTGACGAGGGGCTGGGCGAGTCATGTCGTGCGGCATGAGCGATCCTCCGCTCGGCATCCATTGTAATCACGGCAACTCCCGGCGCGATCGCCGGCCGTCGAGCATGGCCCCGGGCTCCCCCGACGCAACGACGCGTTCACGCGCGCAATGCAGCCACGGGGTCGATGCGCGTCGCGCGACGAGCGGGGATATAGCTTGCAATCAGGGCCACTGCACCCAGTGCGCCCGCAGCCATCGCCATTACCAGGGGATCCCACGGCATCACGCCGTAAAGGAAGATCGTCAGCAAGCGCGTCACGATGAGGGTCATCGCAACCCCCGCACCAAGACCAGCCGCCACGACCACCATGGCTTGACGCGCCACGAGGAGCAATAGATTGCCGCGAGTAGCGCCCAAAGCCGTTCGAATGCCAATCTCCCGTGTCCGTTGGATCACCGCATGCGCCATGACCCCGTACAAACCGAGAGCGGCAAGGACGACGGCGATGAGGGCGAAGCCGGTGAGCAGAATGGTTCGGAGACGGTCCGGTGCAACGTCCTCCGCTATGAGATCGTCAAGCGGCTTGAGGTCAGCCAGTGCCTGGTCGTGATCGAACGCCCTCACAACCTTCCGTATCGAGTCCTGAATGCCTGCAACCTCGCGGGACGTCCGCACGACCAGGTTGAGACTCCGCCTCGGATGCTGCTGACGGGTCGCGTACACGGTCGGTTCTGGCACACGCTCGTCGAAGGGCGACACGCCTTCGTCGGCAACCATTCCTACGATCGTCCACGCGTCATCAGCCGTCGGCGCCACCCGACGCCCGGGACCGGTCGCGGACACGCCTCCTTCAAAGGGAATTCGTCGCATCAGCAAACGCTGACCGAGGGGCTCCTCCCCTGTCAGGTAGGTTCGCGCGAACGTTTCGTTGACGACCACGACGAACGGCGCCCCGTTACGATCGCTTTCGTCGAGCACGCGACCAGACATCAGTCGCATGCCAACCGCATGGAAGTACGACGAGCTGACCACCTTGAAGCCGGCAATCGGCCGACTCAGAAACGGAACGGCGGGTCGCCCGGCGACCTGAACTCTCGTGAGATAAGGCGCTCCGTACGTTGGCGGGGAGTCCGTGAAGGCGACATCGCTGAGGCCGGGCAATGCGTGAAGGCGGCTCGCGAGCTCGTCGAGATAGGCGTTATGCGCCTCACCTGATTCAAAGCGGGAAAGCGGCGTTGGCAGACCAGCCGTCAGCACGTGTGTGGGGTTCGATCCGTCATTGACCGTCACGCTTCCCCACGAGACGGCGGCAATCTTCTCGAAGACCGTGCTCTGTTGTGTCCAGTCGAGGTAATTCTGCATCGATACCGGCCGCGCTCCAGTGAGATTCGGCCAGCGCTCGCCGAGGATGACCAGTCGATCGGCGTCAGCGTAAGCAAGTGGCTGGAGCAGCACGGCGCGGACGACCGCGAAGATGGCTGAATTGGCACCTATCGCCAGCCCCAGCGTCAGCACTGCGGTGACGAAGAAACCCGGAGATCGACGCAGGGACCGCGCTGCGTACCGCGTGTCGCGCAAAAGGTTCTCAATCATGACGACGCCACTCAGCCTCTACTTTACTCACGAACGCTGCTGACGTTGACGGCCTCAAATCAGAGCGATACTGGTTCTGAGCATTTTGCTGAAACGCATCAGTCGAACGGGAGGCGGAACATGGCGACTACAACAGAGACTCCACTGCAGGTCAAACAACTGATGCCGAGCTTCACGGTCGATGATCTTCAGAAGAGCATCACGTTCTTCGAGCGGCTGGGGTTTGGAGTCGACGAGCGATGGGAAGAAGGGGGTACCCTGCTGGGCGCGACGCTGCGGGCGGGCGAGGTCAGGATCGGCCTGAGTCAGGACGACTGGAAGAAGGGGCGCGAACGCCAGAAAGGCGTGGGCCTTCGGCTCTACCTCAATACGTCTCAGGACATCGATCAACTCGCTGCGCGTGCGAAGAAGGCCGGTGTCTCCCTCGACTCGGAGCCGCACGACCTCGATTGGGGCGGCCGCGCCTTTGACGTCACAGATCCAAGCGGATTCAAGTTGACGATCTCGTCTCAGACGTAAACGTCAGCTTCCCGCTTTCGGATTCTTCGCAAGAACGGCACGATCACGAGGACTCGAAGCGATTCTCGTAGTCTTCGTGATCTTCGTGGCCTTCGTGGTTGCACGTCTTCGTGGCTCGTGGTTATCGACTGCTCGCCGCTAACGTCTGGACAACGTACGCGCTCACGTCCCGAATCTGCTCCGCGCTGAACGCGCTTTGGAACGGCGGCATGTTGTTGCGTCCGGCAGTCACGGTCCGAATCGCGGCCGCGAGATCGCTGACGCGATCGAGCGGCGCGCCTCCCGTGTGCCCACCCTTCCCGTCCTCGCCATGGCAGACCGCGCAGGTCTGCGTGAAGATACGCTTGCCTTCGACGAGGTTTGCATCAGCAAGCCGAGGTGCGGCAGCGGCGACGGGTACAGGCGCTGGTGTTGCCGCCGACGTGCGTGATACCGGCGCGCCGGCTTGCACCGGGCCGAGCGTCCCGTCGAGACCGAACAACCAAAGGCTGTCGCCGCGCGCGGATCCGATCAGCGCGCTGCCCGCCGAAAACGCAAGCAGGTACTGCTTGCCCTTGTGCTCGAAGGTGCTCACCGGCGCGTGCATGCCGGCGCCCGTCTGGAATTCCCAGAGTTGCGCGCCGGTGGCCGAATCGAGCGCCATGAGGCGGCCGTCGTTGCGGCCGACAAACAGCAGTCCGCCTGCGGTCGCGAGCGTACCGCTGTAGCACTGCTCGGGCCACTGGTATCGCCATGCCAGTTTGTTGGTCGTCACGTCGAGTGCCGCAATGATTCCGGTCCGCGCCACTCGCGTGAACGTCGTCGCCCCACCAAGGTAGGAGACGCCGTCCGTGGGACCCACGAACTTCGAATCGCCACCGCCGGTGTAGCCGTTAATCACCGACGAGGCACAGACGAACAACCGTTGCTGCACCGGATCGTACGAGCTCGGTGGCCAGCTGGCACCGCCCCAGATGCCCGGCGCGACGATGGTCGGATCCTTGCCAACAAACGGAGTGAAGATGCGGCCGTCATTGACGAGCATGTGTCCTTCCGGCGCGATCTCGATCAATTGCGGCACGATGGCGTCGCCGCGTGGGAACGGCTGCGTCGCGGCCGTCTTCTGACGCGGCTCCTGCGGCACCGGTTTCTCGTCGATGCCGATGAGCGGCTTGCCCGTCTCGCGATCGAGGATGTACGCCCAGCCGGTCTTGCCGACTTCAGCGATCGCCTTGCGCGTGCGTCCTGCGAGATTCACGTCCATGAGCACGACGGGATTGACCGCGTCGTAATCCCAGATGTCGTGATGGACCTGCTGGAAGTGCCAGCGGTACTTTCCGGTCGCGAGCTCGATCGCCAGCATCGACGCCGCATAAAGATTGTCACCGGCGCGAAACGCGCCGTTGTAGTCGGGCGCGGCATTGCCGGTCGAGAAATAGAGCAGGCCGAGATCGAGATCGACGGCCGGCGTCTGCCAGATCGCGGCGCCGCCGTACTTCCACGAATCGTTGTCCTGCGGCCACGTCTCGTGACCAGGCTCGCCCGGACCAGGAATCGTGTAGAACGTCCAGATCGGACGGCCGTCCTTCGCGTCGTACGCCTTGAGTCGGCTGCGCGTGCCGCGATCGCCACCGGCAAAGCCGATGATGACCATGCCATTCACGTAGAGCGGCGCGGCTGTGATCGAGAAGTTCTCCTGCCAGCGCTCTGCCTGAATCGACCAGGCGACCTTGCCGGTCCCGCGATCGAGCGCGAGCAGCTTGCCGTCGAGCTGTCCGATAAAGACCTTGTCTTCACTGAGCGCGACGCCCTTGTTGTTCCAGCCGCAGCAGACCGAGGTGATGTTCGGATCGAGCTTGGCTTCGTACTGCCAGAGGACCTCTCCGCCGTCGAGCGACACTGCGAAGACATCGTTCGCACCGGTGCTGACGTACGCGATGCCGTCGTACACGAGCGGCTGGGCGAAGCCCGAATACTGGGGCGCGGTCCCCGAGCCGCCGAGCCGGGCACGCCACACACCTTTGAGCTGTCTCACATTGCTGCGGTCGATGGCCTCGAGTGGCGAGTAACGCTGGTTGTACAGATTGCCGCCGTTCGTCGGCCAGCTCGTGGTCGGGTGCGCCGCCAGTTTCGCGGCGGCCAACTCCTGCTCGCTTGCGCGTTTCGATTGCGCCGACCCGGAGGCGACGAGCAACCCGGCACTGACGAGGGCCACTGCCATGGAGAACGAGAAACGCATGCTTCCCCACCTGTGTGAAGGTGCGCGCGTGCGCGCGCGGAGACGTTCGAAGCCGGATTGTATCTCGCGAGCCTCGAAACGACGAGTTCCGCCCGCAAACCCGCTTGAGCGGATCGCGAGGGGTGAGGCTTGCTGCAGCGTGCGGTTACGGCTTTGCTCCTATCGTAGTAAAGCCGAGCGCCCGAGCCGCCGTCGCCTGCTGATCGTCGTGCGTGGCAAATACGAGCTCCACTCCGCGCCGCTCTCGTAGCACCATGGCGCTCGCGAGGTGGATCGCGTCGAGCGTCTTGACGATCGTCGGCATTGTCCTCGACGCCTCACGCACGATCGAGCTGTTCAATTTGATGCGCCGGATTGTCTGCTCCATCCGGACCAGGGCTTCTCCGGCCTGCGCGACCTGCTTATCGTCGTAGAGTCCTTCGAGTCGCAGCCGGTCGATGGCGCGCCGGCACTCGATCCCGAGCAGTTCACTCGCGTACGCAACCTCCCAGGTCCCCCACTCGTGCAGACGATTCGCCTGCGCCAGCAACGGCCGCAACACGACGCTCGAGTCGAGATAGACGATCACCGATCGCGACGCTGCTCGCGCAGCAGGCGATCGATGTCAACGGGCCCTCGTGGGCGCACGCCAGCGACTTTCTTGAGCGACGCGGGAGGCATTGATTCGGGAACGATGACGAGGTCGTCGGCGCCTTCGTCCACTGGCACGAGGCGGGCGATCGGCGTCGTGCGATCGCACACCAGCACCTCACCTCCGGCGCGGACATCGGCCAGGTACGCGCTCAAGCGCGCTTTGAGCTCGGACACTTTGACCCTGGTCATGACCTTATCATGACTAGATAAGGACCTGACGTCAACTTCGGCTCGGTCAGGCCGTCATGCCCGCGTGATACGCGCGTCAGCCGCGACGGCCAGGTCCTTCGTCCGCGATATCACCGACCTCGTCTGGATCGAGACTTTCAGAGTGGCCCAGTGCTTCTTCGTCGACATCGCGAACAAACCCACGTTCGCGCGAATCTGCGGTCTGCGGCCCCGCCTCATCCTTCTCACCCCAGCCGAACTCAGGTTCGAACAGTGGAAGACGCATGCCTCCACATGCTCGCAAGTTGTCCGCCGGCGAGCAAGCTAGGCCGTTGGTTACATTGGTTACATCATGCAGGTGGCAACGGCGGACACAACTCGCCGAGCAATCCGCCGCCGCCGCAGTACTTCACATCCTGAAGTTGGATCGCGAGGCCGTCCGGGTCCGTGAAATACAACTCCGGGGTTCCGCCCTCGGCGCCGCCGCGATTCGGCATGCGCAGCGAGATATAGGTCACGAGAGGTGAACGCCCTTGCCCTTCCTGCTGCTTGAGGCCGTAGCTGACGAGCAGTTTCGTGACGACGGCCGAATCGAAGTTGTCCATGGCCATGCACGCATGATCGATCCCTGCCGCACGCGCAGGTCCGCCGGCCGCCGCTCCGCGACCACCATCGGCCGCACCACGCCCGGCTGCTGCACCACCCGCGCGGCCTCCTCCAGGCGGAGCGCCCGCACCTCCCGCGCGCTGCGGGCCGCCACCTCCGATGAACATCAGGAAATGGACGCCGCTCCCGACCTGCCACGCGGGCGTCGCCGCCTGATAGACCATCGGCTTGAACCCGAAGAGATCGAGGTACATGTCTACCGTCGTCGGATCGCTCGCCGCGATTGTGAAGTGACTCGTGTCCTTCACCGCCATGAGGCCAGGTTTTGCCGAGGGCTGCGGCGCCGGACACATATTGCCGAGCGCACCGCTCCCGCCGCAGTAACTGACATCGTGAAGCTGGAAGACGACGCCGCTCGGATCGGCGACGAACAAATCGCGCGTGCTGCCGTTCGCTGATCCACCCTCGTTCTGACGACGGGTGCGCACGAGTGCCTGCTTCGGTCCCGGCTTCTCCGCGTCCGAGGGGGCGGCGGCGATCCCATGAGCGGCCAGCGTCTTCATGGCGCGATCTAGAGAGAAGTCCTGCACGCCGATTCCAAGAGCGCTGATGTTCGGACGTTCGCCGCCAGCCGCCTGACGAAGCGCAAGGAATCTCGGCCCGTTGCCGATGCGGAGCAGCACGGTCGAACCCTGCCGCGCCTGTATCGGCATCCCGAACAGCCCCTGGTAGAACTCGAGCGATCGCGCGACGTCTGACACGGTGAGCGTGATCTGGCTGAGCCCGTTGGCGCGAAACGCCGGCGGCGGCGACGACTGCGCGAGGATCCGAGGCGACATCGCCAATGCGGGAAGCGCGGCGAGGAAGCGGCGGCGACCGATCGATGCACTCATGATGTCGGGCTCCTTACATCCAACCTTACCTTTGACCTTTGACCTTTGACCTTTTATTGGGCTTCAGCCTCTTGAACCGTAGTCGGTGCCAGGCGATGCGTGGGCTCGAGCTGCGCGAAGATCGCGGCCGACGTAATCGTGACCAGGCCCACGCACACGAAGCTCCAACGGAAGGCGCTGAGCGTATCGAGATCGCCGCCCGCGCCGCCGAATGCTCCCAGCAGGCCGCCGGCCACGGCAACGCCAAGGCTCATCGACAGCATCATCACCATCGAGAGAAGGCTGTTGCCGCCGCTGGCGAGCTCGCCATCGAGGTCGCGCAGGGCCAGCGTGTTCATGGCCGTGAACTGTAACGAGTTGACGGCGCCAAAGAGCGCAAACTGCACGGCATGCACCCACAACGGAAGGCCGGGCCGCACGAGCGCGAAGCTCGCCATCGTCGTCCCGACGAGCAGCGTGTTGCCGACCAGCACGCGACGATACCCGAGCCGATGAACGAGCGGCACGACCATACTCTTGGAGAACATCCCGGCGAGCGCGGTCGGAACCATCATCATCCCGGCGTGCATCGGCGAGTATCCCATCGGCACCTGCATCAGTAGCGGAATAAGATACGGCATCCCGCCGCTGCCGACGCGCGAGAACAGATTGCCGAGGATGCCGACGCTGAAGGTATGCACTTTGAACAGCGCCAGCGGGAAGAGCGGCTGCTGCGTGCGTGCGGCGTGCAACCAGTACGCGACCATCGTCGCAAGGCCGGACACCACCAGGATCACCACGGCGGCATGTCTCGGCTGATCCGCAGACAAGGCATTGAGCGCCACTGACACTGCCACCATCGCGTACGCGAGCAGCACGTAGCCGAGGGCGTCGAAGCGGCTGACCGGCTGCCGCAGATCGGGCATCACTCTCAGCGCCGCAATGCCGCCCGCGACCCCGAGCGGAATGTTGATCAGAAAGATCCAATGCCAGGACGCAACCTGCACGAGCCAGCCGCCCAGCGTCGGGCCAACCAGCGGTCCGATCAAGCCAGGGATCGTCACGAAGCTCATCGCCGCGAGGAACTCTTCGCGCGGGACGACGCGCAACACGACGAGACGGCCGACCGGAAGCAGCATCGCCCCACCGACGCCCTGGAGGACGCGTGCGGCGACCAGTTCGGTCAATCCGCGTGACGCCGCACACGCGATCGAGCCCACCGAGAACAAGACAACTGCCGCGATAAAGACGCCGCGAGTCCCGAATCGATCCGCCAGCCAGCCCGATGCCGGGATGACCATCGCGACGGCGAGCGCATACGATGCGGCAACGGCCTGCATCCGCAGCGGCGATTCGCCCAGGCTGATCGCCATCGCCGGCAGCGCGGTGTTGACGATGGTAGTGTCGAGCATCTGCATGAAGGCCGCAGTCGCCACCAGCCAGAGCATCGAGCGTGATGCCCCGCTTGCCCGCTCTGCTCGCCACACTTCCCCACGAGTTGCCACGTCTCAATTATGCGAGGGATTAAACAGACTCCCAACTCCCAAGACCCAACTCTCAACACGGCGTTGGGAATTGGGAGTCGGAGGTTGGGAGTTGATACGGACCTGGCCGCGTGTTACGGCCACGGCCGCGTCAGTAGATTCTGTCCAGGCACTGACTTGAGGATCGGGTGCGTCCCGCGCACCTTCAGCGCCTCATCGAGCACGGTCCATGTCGTCAACCCATCGTTGCTCTCGGGCTCGAGCAGATAGAACACGAGACGACCAAGTGGCTGGTTCGTACGGATGACGAGCGAACCCGCTGGCATCTGCACGGTGCTTCGCTCGAATCGTCCCTTCACGGATGTTTCGCGATGGCCCTGGAACGCGCGCTCGGCATGATTCACGCGCTCGATCACGAATCGATCGACAGTGACGCGGCCGGCGGAGGCGAGTTCCTCGACTTTGATGCCGTGCGCCTTCAGCAGTCGCGCCGTCGTCAGGTGCAGATCGCCGTCTGAGGGTTGCATCAGATATTCGCGTGGCACCGGCCGCGTTGCCGTCGTCGCAAATCCATCGAACACCGTCATGCTCGTCGGTGTCACGCTGTCTTCCATGGTCTTCATCGTCTTCCCGGACCGCGGGTTTGTTTTGCCCCCGACGGCACCGACGAGAACGTCCACCGGGTTGGACAGCGGTTTGAGCGTAAAGGCAACGCCGCCTTCCATCGACGCGGATCCGCTCACCAAATCAGAATCGACTTGGGCCGTCAACGACCGGATTTCGTCGGCGTTGGCGATCACGAACTTCATGATCTCCTCGACGAATGCCTCCGTGACTTTGACCCGCCGTTCGAAATCGAGATAGCTGTATGCCTCTGAGAGGATCGCAATCCGGTTGCGCAAGCCCGCGTAGCTGCCACCGAACCTGGGTCGTGCGTCGTAGGTGCGCCAGACCTTCTGACGCGTTTCGCCTGGCGCAAATCCTTCGAGCTCTTCCTCGATCGCGTCCATGGTTGCGAAGTTGCCGTAGTCGTAGGTGCGCCAACCGTGCAGCGCCTGCATCGCCTCGCGAACGGCCGGCAACAGACGTTCGCGCTCGAACGCGCTGATCCGAGTGTCAGTGTTCGGATTGAGTGGCGGCGCGTAAGTAAGGTGATAGCCGTGATACGAGCCGTTGGTCGTGTGCAGATCCACGATGACGTCGGGATCCCAGCGCGTCAACAGCGCGACCAGCGCTCGCGCTTCTGCCGACTCGAGCTTGATGAAGTCGCGATTCAGATCGAGGCCGTTCGCGTTCTCACGCGTGCCGACACCACCGATTGGACCGTTCTGCTCGGTCCTGTTGTCGAGACTGATGCGTTCGTTGCCGTCGGCGTTATAGATCGGAGCAAGCAGCCAGACCGCTGATTTCAGAAACCCCTGCAGATTTCCAGTGGTCATGCGACGAGCCAGATGCAGCACGGCCTCCTTGCCCTCGACCTCTCCGGCGTGGATGTTGGCCATCACGAAGACCACAGGGAGCGAGTGCGGTGATTGGGCGGGCGCGGCTATGGGCGGGTCGCCGATGATGAGCAGTGGAAGATCGCGACCTTCCTCCGATCGTCCAAACGTCTCGACGCGCACCCTCGATGTCTCACGACTAAGTGCATCGATGAACGTACGGACGTCCTGGTATCGGCTCGTCTCCTCGAAAGCAGTCTGCTCAGCCCGACTCAGAGGCCCCGCTGGTGTCATGTTCGATGTTCCCCCACAGGCGATGGTAGACGCCACGCAGAACACCGCGGGGAGTGTCACCCGCGAGTCATTCATGGTCCGGATAGGACCGGCCACAAGGTTTAGAATCCCTGCTACCGACAATGACGGTTCCTCCTGTCGACTGGCCGCGCGTCAGAGCCGTCTTCGAGCACGCTGTGACATTGTCGGTGTCCGCGCGTTCGGCTTACATCGAGGCGGCCTGCGGGCGAGACGTGCGCGTGCGGCATCAAGTCGAGCGCATGCTGTCCTCACACGATAATGCCGGACAGTTCCTGGAGACCCCGCTCGACGTCCCGCTCGCCGATTTCGCGGTGTCCGCAAACCTGGAAGGTACACGAATCGGTCCTTACCAGCTTGACACGCGCATCGGTGCCGGCGGCATGGGCGATGTCTACCGCGCTCGCGATGCCCGGCTCGGCCGTTCTGTAGCTATCAAGGTGTTGCCATCGCACGTGGTCAATGACGCACAGGCCCGCGAACGTTTCGATCGGGAAGCACGCTTGATCGCCACTCTCAATCATCCCCATATCTGCGTACTGCACGACGTTGGCGAAGCGACGGTGACCGCTGCCCGATCGCACGACGATAACCGCGACACGGTTACCGTGCGCTATCTCGTGATGGAACTTCTCGAGGGAGAAACGCTGGCCGCGCGCCTGTCACGAGCGCCGCTGCCGATGGACGAGGCGCTCCACTACGCGGCGCAGATCGCCTCAGCGCTCGACCGGGCACATCGGAGCGGCATCGTCCACCGCGATCTCAAGCCAAGCAACATCTTCCTGGTTCCTGCCGATGGCACGTCACCGGCATTCACGACCAAGCTGCTGGACTTCGGATTGGCGAAGCAGGATGGCGGGAGCGACGCGCTGGATCGCGTGGAGTCCTCCACTTCGAGCGTGGTGGCCGCTGATCGTACGGGTTCAGGCCTCTTGCTGGGCACGCTGCGGTACATGGCGCCTGAACAGGTGAAGGGCGAGCACACCGACTTCCGCACGGATATCTACGCATTCGGACTAGTGTTGTTCGAGATGCTCACCGGGCGCCAGGCATTGGACGGTCACGACCACGAGCCAGCATCGCTCGCAAGGGCCCTGCCCTCGGCACCGGGATGGCTCCACGATCTCGTGGCGCGATGCCTCACCGCGAATCCGGATGAACGCTGGCAAACGGCACGCGACATCCTGCTCGAACTACAGGCGCCAGTCACCGCACCCACGAGTGGAGCGCCCTCGTTGACGACGCCGCGCACAGGGGCGCGCGGCGAGAAGCGCAACACGGGCAGCACGCGACACGGCCGCGTCGCGGTCGCGCCAGCAGTCGCATTGACCGTTCTGGTCGTGGCGATCCTCGCGATGCTCGTCTGGCGCGCCGGGCTATTGCCTGGCCGTGGCGCGCCTCGGGGTGCTTCCAACACAAGTGATGCCCCTGCCCTCGTGGTTTTGCCAATTCGCTCGCTCGATGCCACAGACAGCGCGGCTGCGCATGTCGGTACCGGCTTGGCTGACGCCATCGCGACCAACCTGGCGAAACTTCAGGCGATTCGCGTGCGCCCCACCACCGCAACCGCGTCGCTCCAAGCAGGCGCCATCACGCCCGCGGCCGTGGGGCAGCGCCTCAGTGTCGATCACGTCCTCACGGGCACGGTCCGTCGCACCAGCGACGGTTATCGCTTCACCCTTCAACTCATTCGCACAGCAGACGACGTGCTCGTGTGGGGCCGGCAGATCGACGTCAACGAGCGGGACTTGTTCTCTATCGAAGACCAGGTGAGCGGCGAGGTCGCCACTGCCCTGCAATTGCAGATGACAAGCACGGAGCCGGATCGGTGGAAGCGCGGGTCGATGCCGAATCCCGACGCATACGGCGAATACCTCCAGGGCCGGGCGCTTCTCACTAACTATAGCGATTCGAATCTTCGCGAGGCGATCAATCACTTCGAGCGCGCGCTTCAGATCGATCCTGACTACGGACTCGCTCATGCCGGGATAGCCACAGCCGCGGGTATCTTCAGCGTGCGGTTTGCCTACGAGCCGCAGGCGATCGATTGGGGCCGCCGCGCCGAGCAGTACGCGACCCGCGCCTTGAAGCAGGACGCGAACCTCGCTGAAGCGCATCTGGCGCTTGCGAGCGCAGCCGGCACGTTATATCGAAACTTCGACTGGGCAACGGTGATTCAGGAAGCGCGAGTGGCGCTTATGCTCAATCGCAACCTCGACCTCGCGCACAGTGCCCTGGCGCGAGCCTACTACCACCTCGGGTTGCTCGCCTTGAGCGAAGCCGAGTCGCAACGCGCGGAGGAAATCAGCGGTGGAACCAACGTCGAAGTGACGCGCGTGCATCTCTACAACCAGTTGCTTGCGGGACATTTC
>Ga0075423_10004255_pt1 | contig 13262 bp, 10 predicted proteins | sample SoiMethybrSBSTD2_FD_80114 | JGI IMG/M metagenome (GOLD analysis project Ga0075423, IMG submission 80114) | Bulk soil microbial communities from a Populus tree surrounding site in Tennessee, USA - Soil MetaG P. TD hybrid SBSTD2 | ecosystem: Environmental > Terrestrial > Soil > Tree plantation...
CATGCCAGGCGCTCCCCTGCCACCCACCCTGTTCGCGCTCCGGCATTCAGAAGCGCTGTCGCTTCACGGGCGCAGATGCGTGTCGCCGCCTCCCGGTCGGATCCGAAGCGCTTCGCCAGGTAATCGGAGATCCGCAGCCCCAGGTTGGGGAGGAAATCGGCGCCGATGACATCGCTCCTCGACCTTCCCAGGTAGTAATAGAGGTTGTACTGCGCCAGCTCCCGGAGCGTTTCCGGGCTCGAGCGGTGAGCCGGGTCGCGCCGCAGATGCGATAGCTCCCGCCGCATGATTCGCCTCGCCGCGCGGCTGCGCGGCCGGAAGCCGGTTTTCTGGTAGAACCACCAGGCCCCGGAGCGGATGGCTTCTTCGTTTTCGTGCCCCAGCTGGTAAGGGAAGATGGTGAAGGTGTCGGAGCCGAACAGGTGCCGGGTGGTGGCCAGGACCCGGCCGTAGATCCGACCCGCCTCGGCGCCCCGAAAAGTCTCGAAGACGTTGTAGGCGATTTCCGACGATCCGAACAGGGCGCTCACCAAAACGTAGCCGATGGGAACCCCGTTCTTCAGAGTGAGAAACGCATACACCGCTTCGAGCAGCAACCGCCTTTCAGGCAAGGCCCCCAAGCAGGCGAACTGCAAGCCTTCCTCCCATTCCACCAGCCGCACGTCTGCGGGGCTGGCGTAAGAGAAAAGATCGAGGTCACGCTGCCGGGAGATCATCGACTCACGAGCCAGATCGATCACCGCGCTCGCCGCGCTGCGGGACATGGTATGAACGGAGGGTGGTCGTCGCAGCGCATCGGCCGGAAGCGCGGGGCGCTCCCGGGAGATCCCGGAGCGCACGTACACCACCGGAGAGGCGGCGCGGCGGGAAAGGGTTCGGGAGGGGGTGCCCGGCCCCGGATCGAGCCTCATGGGAATATCGAGATCGTCGTAAATCTTCTCCCGGGCGAACGAGTCGGCCTTGAGGGCGTCGAAACGCCGGGCGAGAAAGGCCCCGTCGGATTCTTCCCGCCCTTTGAGACGTCGAACCCAGTCCTGGACCTCGAAATCCCACTCATCCAGCCCCGGCGTCTCGGCGTAATGGACCAGCAGCGGCAGAAACGATTCCAGCCGATCCGGTCGCGCGATTTTCTTCCAATCCACCTCCAGATTTCGCGGATGACGCCCCGCCAACCAGGCGGCGGTGGGGGCGAAAAAGCGGAAGTGGATTGCCGTTCCGGCGATGCCGCTGTCGGAGAGGACCGCGCGGTGCCGGCGAAGGTCCCAGCGGCGGGAAAAATCCCGCAGCATCCGCTCCACCCTCACCAATAGCGATCGGTTGTCGGGATAGGCCCTCAGGAAACAGAGGATTTCATGCAGCCGGAGCACTTCCGAGGCTTTGGGGAGAGCCGATGTTTCCAGGAGCGAGAGAAGTCTGGATTTTCCGGACGCGACGTCGCCGCCGAAGCGATCACGCAGGCGCGCGAGCTGCCTCAAACAAGCGGACGGCTTCACAGGCATGCGGTCTCCGCTCCGGCGCGAAAGCTCAGCCGGGGTGGCGGGATGTTATGCGGGGCCGCGGCGGCGGGTCAAACGGGCTGGACGGCGGGGGACGGAGGGCTCAAGCCTGCTCCCGCAGTCCCTCGATGGCACGATCGATCGTGGCGCGGTAGAGCCGGGTGAATTCCTCGGGGTTGCTCCCGAAGCGGTTCATGCGGTGCAGCATGACGAGCCCGTGCGCCGTGGACCAGAGGTAGACCGCGGTTTCGATGGGATCCCCTTTGCGAAATTTCCCGGCCTGCATGCACAGGCCCACCTGCTCCACCGCGAGCTTGAAGGTGGCATGCGTGTGTCGCTCCAGCTCCTGGGAGAGATGCGTGGTGGGACCCGGAACCAGAAACGCTAGATCGAAGTAGCGCGGCTGCTCGATGGCGAAGCGCAGGTAGGAGTCGATGAGCCCCTTCAAGCGCTTGAAAGGATCGTCGGCCTCCAATGCCGGGGTCAGGTACCGGGACAGGATCGTGAGGCCGGCGCCGATGATCTCCTCGAGGATCGCCTCCTTGTTGGGGAAGTGGCGGTAAATGGCGGTGGCGGTGACCCCCACACGCTCGGCGATTCGTCGCATGGAGACACCTTCGACCCCTTCGGTGAGGAAGAGTTCCTGGGCCGTGAGCGATATGCGCGTCTTCAGGTCGTTCATGAGAGTCGGCATTATACTCGCCCGCGAACCCCGAAGGCTCATCGAACCAGGGTTTTGCGATTAACACCGTTAACTGTGTCTGTGCTGCAACACACGATTTTTTCGGAAGCACTTTCTTCCGTTAACGGCGTAAACGCTGGTAGGGTGGATGGTAGAATTGAGTTATTCCAGAAACATGCAGGGAAGGGAGGGAGTTGATAGATGTCCCAGGCAACCATCGCTTTGGCCCCCTCGGCCGGGCGATCCGAAGCGGTCCCGTCGCGCCTTCGCTCCAGCATCGAGGCCGCGCAGCGATACCTTCTTTCCATCCAGGCGGAGGACGGCCACTGGCGAGGCGAGCTGGAGGGCGACACCGTCCTCGAGTCGGAATATATCCTGGCCATGCACATCCTCGGCCGCGCAGGCGAGCCGAAAGTGGCGAAAGCCGGCACTTACCTGCGCCGGAGGCAGCTGCCTTCGGGGGGCTGGGCCAACTACCCCGGCGGGCCCGCCGACGTAAGCTCCTCGACCAAGGCCTACTTCGTCCTGAAGCTGCTGGGCGATGATCCCGAGGCGCCCCATATGCAGCTCGCCCGGCGCCAAATCCTTGACATGGGCGGGATCCAGGCCTGCAATTCGTTCACCAAAATCTATCTGGCCATCTTCGAGCAGTACCCCTGGAGCCGGTGTCCTTCCGTGCCTCCGGAGCTGATTCTGTTTCCTCGCTGGTTTTACGTGAACATCTACGAGATGTCCTCCTGGTCGCGCGCCATCCTGGTTCCCTTGAGCATCATCAGCGCCCGCCGGCCGCGCTGCCCGGTGCCCGCTCATGCGGCCATTCCGGAGCTGAACTCCACCCAGACCCGCCCGCCGCAGCGCTCCGCCTGGGCGTCGTTTTTCTTCACCATGGACATCGTCGTGAAGCAGCTCGAAAAGCTCCCCTTCAGGCATGTGCGCGCCCTGGCGCTGGATCGCGCCGAGCGCTGGACCCTCGAACGGCTCCACGAAAGCGACGGGCTGGGCGCCATCTTTCCACCTATCGTCAATACCATCATCGCGCTCAGAGCCCAGGGCTACGCGCTGGATGACCCCACGATCCTCCGGCAGGTCCGCGAGCTGGAGAAGCTGGAGATCGAAGAGACCGACACGCTGCGCGTGCAGCCCTGCTTTTCGCCGGTGTGGGACACGGCCTATGCCATCAACGCCCTGGTGGAGTCGGGGTACCCCTCCAATCATCCCGCCATCCTGAGCGCCTCCCGCTGGCTGCTGGACCGGCGAGGCCACGGGAAGGGCGACTGGAGAGCCAAACGAAAAGGGCGCAGGGCCGCGGGCTGGTACTTCGAATATGCGAACCCCTATTACCCGGACTGCGACACCACCTCGCAGGTGCTCACCTCGCTGAGCAAGGTCAGCCTGCCTCCCGGGGAGGATTACGCGCGCTGCCAGAAAGCCGTCTTCGACAGTCACGAGTGGCACCTGGGAATGCAGAATGAGGACGGCGGCTGGGCCGCCTTCGACCGGGGTTGCGACAAGGTGATCCTCACCCGTGTCCCCTTCGCCGATCACAACGCCATGATCGATCCCAGCACCGCGGACCTCACGGCCCGCGGCCTGGAGTCGCTCTGTGAGCTGGGCTTCGGGAAGGACTTTCCCGCCGCGGCCCGCGCCATCGACTTCCTGCGCCGCACGCAGGAGCCGGAAGGCGCCTGGTACGGCAGATGGGGATGCAACTACCTCTACGGAACTTATCTGGCCATTTGGGGCCTGTGGAAGATCGGCATCAGCCCCGAAGATCCGGCCATCCGGCGAGGGGCCGCCTGGCTGCGCTCCTGCCAGAACCCCGATGGAGGGTGGGGCGAGACACTCGGCTCTTATGACGATCCCTCCCTCAAAGGGAAGGGCGCGAGCACCCCGTCGCAGACCGCCTGGGCGGTGCTCGGCCTGGTCGCCGCCGGCGGGCGGCAGAGTGAAGCGGTGCGCCGCGGCATCGAATTCCTGCTGGACCGGCAATCCGAGGATGGGTCCTGGCCGGAGGAGGAATGGACCGGCACCGGGTTCCCGCGAGTCTTCTATCTGCGCTATCACCTCTATCCGATCTATTTCCCCTTGCTGGCACTGGGCGTGGCGGCGCAAGACTCCGCACCCGCTTCCCGCCGACCTTCACATCGCCGGGAGCAGCCGCCCGCGCCGGGGGCTTCCATCGGTGGGGATCTGTCATGAGATTTCCCCTGCACATTACGGTGGATACACTGGCGCACCAGGCGCGCCAGGCCTTCCTGGGCAACCGGCGCTATCCGTACGTCCTGATGCTGGAGCCGCTGTACGCCTGCAACCTGGCCTGCCTGGGCTGCACGCCGGAGAGGCACACCGGAAAAATCGCCGATCGATTGACCCTGGAGCAGTGCCTGAAGGCTGTGGACGAATGCGGCGCACCGGGCGTGTCGCTGTGCGGCGGCGAGCCGACGCTCTATCCCGAGCTGAAGGATCTCGTGACCGAGGTCATCCGGCGGCGGCGCCACATTTACCTGTGCACCAACGCTCTGCTGCTGGATGAGAAAGTCTTCGGGGTGATCCCGCCGCACAAGCGACTGACGCTCAACATCCATCTGGACGGAATGCGCCGCACCCACGACAGGGTCTGTGCCCGGGAAGGGGTGTTCGAAAAAGCAGTGGCGATGATTCGCGAGGCCAAGCGACTGGGTTACCACGTCATGACCAACACCACGGTGTTCAAGGAGACGGAGACCTCCGAGGTCAAAGCGCTATGCGAGCTCACCAAGAGTCTGGGGGTCGATGGAATGCTGGTGGCTCCCGGCTACCATTACGAGACCATTCAACGCGACATGTTCCTCACGCGCGCCGAGATCCAGAAAAAGTTCAGGAGGATTCTGGGCTTCTCGCGCCACTATCGGCTGACCTCGACCCCATTGTTCCTGGAATTCGCGGCGGGGATTCGCGATCTCCCCTGCTCCCCCTGGAGCACGGTGACTTACACGGTGCGGGGATGGAAAGGGCCGTGCTATCTCATCGCCCAGAAATACACCCACTCCTGGAAGGAGTTCTGGGAAGAGACCGACTGGGACTACTGGGAGTCGCGGCAGGACTCGCGCTGCGCCAACTGCGCCATGCACTCGGGGTTCGAGGCCTCGGCGGTCCGGGAGATCGGGCGCAGCCCCAAGGACCTGATCCGGATGGCCGCCTGGAATCTTCTGGGATAGATGCGGACGGGAAACTCCATGAAGGTCTTTGTCACCGGCGCCACTGGATTCGTGGGATGGCACCTGGTGGAGGCTCTGCTCTCCCGGGGTGACGAGGTGCGCTGCCTGGCGCGGCCCGCGAGCGCGGCGCTGCTGGATGGAAGCAAGTCCGAAGTGGCCCTGGGCGATCTCACCGATTTCGAGAGTCTGCGGCGCGGCATGCGCGGGGTCGAGGCGGTTTATCACTGCGCCGCCGACTACCGCCTCTACGTGAACCATCCGGAAAGCATGTACGCCGCCAACGTGGAGGGGACGCGCAACGTCCTGCGGGCCGCATCCGAGGCTGGCGTGCGGCGGGTGGTTTACACCAGCACCGTGGGAGCCCTCGGGCTGAACGCCGACGCCAGCCCTGCCGATGAGCGCACCCCGGTCCATTTCTCCGACATGGTCGGGCACTACAAGCGCAGCAAATTCCTGGCGGAGCGCGTGGCCGAGGAGTGGGTGGCCAAAGGGCTGCCCCTGGTCATCGTCAATCCCTCCACCCCGGTCGGCGAGCGCGACATCAAGCCGACGGCCACCGGGAGGATGATCCTGGATTTCCTGCGAGGCAAGATCCCCGCTTACGTCGACACGGGACTCAACCTGGTGGACGTGCGGGACGTGGCGGCAGGGCACATCCTCGCCCTGGAGCGCGGGCGGGTCGGGGAGAAGTACATCCTCGGAAACAAGGACATGTTGCTGAAAGCCATTCTGGACTCGCTGTCGCGCATCGCCGGCCTGCCCTCGCCTCGCCTGCGGGTGCCGCACTGGCTGCCCCTGGCCGTGGCCGCTGCCGACACGGCGCTGGCGCGTGTGCGCGGCGGCACGCCCCGCTTCGAGCTGGATGCCGTGCGCCTCTCCCGCAAGAAGATGTTCTTCGATCCGGGCAAGGCCGTACGCGATCTGGGAATGCCGCAGACCCCCGTGGACCAGGCGCTGGAGCGGGCGGTGACCTGGTTTCGTCGGCAGGGATACGTCGCGGGGAGAGCCGCGTGAGCCGCGAGACACTTGCGGCTGTGGGCTCGGAGCCCTTCGCGCAAGGCACGGTGGCGGTTCTCGCCGCCTTGCGGCGTGAGATCGCCCCGCTGGAAGCGAGAATGACGAAATCGCGGCAGTTCAGTGCCGGGAGCTTCCGGGCTTCGGTGGGTCGACTGGATGGCACCGAGGTCATCGTGGCCTGCACGGGAGACGGTAGAGAAAATGCCGCCCGGGGCGTGCAGGCTCTCCTGGAGCGCTATCCGGTGGGACGCCTGATCGTGATCGGAATCGCCGGGGGGCTGTCACCCTCGCTTCGAGTGGGAAGCCTTCTGGTTGCGCGCGAAGTGGTGGAGAATGGCGGGTCGGTCCCCGCTCCGGATGCGGGGTGGCTCCAGCGCGCCCGGCGCGACACGGGAGCCACACCCGCCGTCTTCGTTTCCACGCCCAACGTGCTCTGCACCTTGCGGGAAAAGGCCGACGCCTACTCCAGCCTTCCGGGGGGCGGGGTCGCCGCCGTGGACCTGGAGACCGCGACCTACGCCCGCGCCGCCTCGCTGCGGGGGATCCCCTACCTCGCCCTGCGGGCCATCTCCGACACGGCGGAAGAGGCTCTGCCCATGGACTTCAATGCTCTGCGCGACCCTGCCGGTTCGGTCGACATTCGCCGGGTCACGCTTCGGGCCCTTACCCGTCCCCGGATCCTTCCCTCCTTGTGGGACTGGCGCGGGCGTGTGTCCCTCTGCTCGGAAAACCTGGCCCGAGCCGTGCAAACGCTGTTGGCCGGAGGTTGCCCATGACCCGCCCCAAGCCTGTCCCTGACCGATCCCTTCCGGCGCCGCGTGAAATTTCCGGGCCCGCGGACCGAAAGGCCGAGCACATTCGCCTGGCTCTGGACCCACGCATGCAGCCGGTGAAGAATTATTTCGACGATTACCGCTTCGAGCACCAGGCCCTCCCCGAGCTGGATTACGATGCAATCGATCTTTCGTGCTCCTTCCTGGGGCGGGATTTGGCCGCGCCGTTGCTGATATCCTGCATGACCGGAGGGACGCCGGAAGCTGCTCGGATCAACCGGAACCTGGCGCTGGCGGCGCAAGCGATGGGCATCGCCGTGGGAGTGGGCTCACAGCGAAAGGCCCTGGAGGATCCCTCCACGATGGATGATTTTCGCATCCGACCCTACGCGCCCTCGGTGCCCATCCTGGCGAATCTGGGGGCGGTCCAGCTCAATTACGGCTACGGGCTCGAGCAGTGCCGGCGCGCCGTGGCCATGATCGAGGCCGACGCCCTGGTGCTGCACCTCAACCCGCTTCAAGAGGTGATCCAGCCGGAAGGCCAGCGCAATTTCGCCGGCCTCCTGGACAAGATCGGCCACATCGCCGGGCATCTGGAGGTTCCGCTGATCGTCAAGGAGGTGGGCTGCGGGATTTCGCGGGCGGTGGCGGAGAAGCTGATGCGGGTGGGAGTGCGCGTGGTGGACACAGCCGGGGCGGGCGGCACCAGCTGGGCGAGAATCGAGGCGGAGCGGGCTCGTGACGCGGGGCTGGGAGATCTGTTCGCCGACTGGGGCATCCCGACTCCCGTCGCCATCCGGAAACTCTCCGAGGTGCCCGGCCTGACCATCATCGGGAGCGGCGGCATCCGCCACGGGATCGATGCCGCCAAGGCCCTGGCCGCCGGGGCGCACCTGGTGGGCATGGCGTACCGTTTCCTGCGCCCCGCCAACGAATCCACGGAGGCGGTGGTGCAGCGCGTGCGCCGGGTGCTCGAAGAGCTGCGCATGAGCATGTTCTGCGCCGGGGCCGGGACGCTGGAGAAGCTTCGCCAGACGCGGCTCCATCCGGTGGGAGGGTTCTTTGAGTGAGCCAAAAGGCGCGGCGCGGGCCAGCCAAGGCACGCCGCCGCTGCTCGACCACCTGCTGCAGGGATGCAGTCGCACTTTTGCCTTGACCATCCCGCTGCTGAACGAGCCGACCCGGTGCGAGGTCACGATCGCCTACCTGCTGTTCCGGATTGCCGACATCTTCGAGGATTCCACCGCCTGGCCGCGCGAGAAGAAGAGCGCGCAGCTGAGGCTGCTGGCCCGGTTTCTGGAAGATCCTTCTTACCGGTCGTCCCAGGTTCTCGCATCGGAATGGAGATCGCAGCCCCCCCTCCCGTTTCCGAGCTACCTGGAGCTGCTGGGGGAGTTTCCCGCGGTGATGCGCGCCGCCGAGTCCCTCGCCCCGAGCGCCTGGAGCCTGATCGCCACTCACACCTGCCGCACCTGCCACGGCATGTCCTCCTTCGTGGATCGAGAGGAGCAGGGCAATCTGCGATTGACCGACTTGAGCGATTTGCGAAGCTACTGTTACGCGGTGGCCGGAATCGTCGGGGAGATGCTGACCGAGCTGTTCCTCCTCAGCAGCGATTCGTTGCAGCCCATCGCCGCGGGATTGAGGCGGGACTCGGCCGCCTTCGGCGAGGGGCTGCAGCTGGTCAACATTCTCAAGGACCGGGTCACCGACGCCGGCGAGGGGCGCTACTACCTGCCCGAGAATCTGAGCCGGACGGAGGTGTTCGCCCTGGCGCGCCGCGACCTGGCGACCGCCGCCGACTACTCGTCGCGGCTGGAGCGCTCCGGATCGGATCGCGGCATCGTCGCTTTCACGGCGCTGCCGGTGCTGCTGGCCCGGGCCACTCTGGATCGGATCGAGCAGCTGGGGCCCGGAGCCAAAATCAGCCGTGACGAAGTGGCCAACCTGGTTCGCCGCCTGCACGAAGCCCTGGAGAGGAGCTCGGTCGGCAGGCTCCTCGAAGCCAGGGACCGCTGACGCGCCCGCTCGCCCGATGGGTCGGGTCCGCGCCTCCGGTGCATCTTCTTCCGCCACGCAAAGCCGGACCGACTCGCCCTTGATGCTCGTCCTGGCACGGTGGTGTCGGCTGGAAGTTCGGCGGAGGCGGCCGGCAGCGGGTTCGAGACGCCGAATCAGCCGGTGAATTTGTAGCCCATTCGGTGGATGGTGATGAGGAACTTCGGTTCCGAGCGCGGGTCCTCGATCTTCTTGCGAAGCTTTGCCACGTGCATGTCCACGGTTCTCGTTAGGGGCGCCGAATCGTAGCCCCAGACGGTGTCCAGCAGCACCTCCCGGGCCACCACCTCGCCCCGATGCCGGATGAAGAACTCCAGCAGCCGCAGCTCGCGTGGCGAAAGATCCAGGAGCTTGCCCTTCTTGCGCGCCTCCCCCTTCTTGAAGTCCACCTCGACGTCGCCGAAGCGGTACGATTCCAGCCCCGGCTTGCCGGCCGATCCGCGCCGCAGGATCGCCTCGACTCTCGCCATCAATTCGAGGAAGCCGAAGGGCTTGGTGACGTAGTCGTCGGCCCCGAGCTTGAGGCCCAGCACCTTGTCGATTTCCTGCCCACGGGCCGTGAGCATCAGGATGGGCACGGGGTTACCGTCCCGGCGAATCTGTTTGCAGACATCCAGCCCGCTCAGCTTCGGCAGCATCACGTCGAGGATGACGACATCCGGAGACCCTTCCACCGCCAGCTTCAGTCCGGCCGCGCCATCCCGGGCCACGCTCACTTCGTAGCCTTCGTACGAAAAGCCGTCCCGCAGAGCCGTCGCCATGGCTTCGTCGTCTTCCACGATCAATACCTTGGGCATCGATTTTTCCCCTGACGGAGCATGCAGGACTGATTCACCCGGGACGCCGTGCGCGCGGCCGAGCCGCGGCCCGGCGGTTACGCCCGGTGCTGGAGCGGGCTCTCGCCGGTGCCGCGCAATCCCAGAGACGGCGCCGAGCGCTGGATGGGAAGGTGAATGGAGAACGTGCTTCCCTTCCCGACCTGGCTCTGCACCGTCACCCTCCCCCGGTGCGCCTGGACGATGTGGTGAACGATGGAAAGCCCCAGCCCGCTCCCCTTGACGTCGTGAACCAGACCCGTGCTGACGCGGTGGAAGCGCTCGAAGATCTTCTTCTGCTCGTCGCCTGCGATGCCGACCCCGTGGTCTTCGACGGAAATCACCACCGAGTCGTCTTCCCGGGAGAGCCGCACCGAAATCTCCTTGCTCTCCCCCGAATACTTCACCGCGTTGTCCAGCAGGTTGTGCACCGCCTGGCTGATGGCATCCGGGTCCATTTCCACCGGCGGCAGCGGCGTGGCCGAGCCCTGAAACTGGATCTGAAACCCCTCGGGCGCCAGGCGGATCTCGAAGCTCTTCAGCACCGCGGCCACCACCTCCCCCACGTCCGAAACCGTAAAGTCATAGGTCTTGCGGCCCGATTCGATCCTGGAAAAATCCAGGATGTTGTTGATCAGCCCCGAAAGCCTCCGGCTCTCCGCCTCGATGTACTCTCCGTACTCCTGAATCTTCTCGGGCGACCGCACCCGGCCCAGACGGAGCAGCTCGGCGAAGACCCGGATGGACGCCAGCGGGGTCCTCAGCTCGTGGGAGACATTGGATACGAAGTCGGATTTCATCGTCGACAGCTTGATGGCCCGATCCGCCGCCCGGAACGCGAAGGCGATTCCCCCCAGCAGCGCCAGCGCCAGGAGGATCGACAGGGTCACATTCGAAGCGAAGCTGGTGCTGGCCAAGCGCTCCGGCATGTTCCTCGCGCTGACGAGATCGATGGTCCAGTCGGCGAACACGAACGGGAATCGGGCCGTAACGGTTTCCCCCTTCCCCTCCCCCTCCCCGCTGGAATAAACCACATCTCCACGGCGATCCCTCACGGTGACCTGCATTCCCCCGGCGGCAGAGTCGGGGAAAAAACCCGGCATGAGTCGACAAATGGTCGAGGGGAGGACCTGGTCGCGAAAGTAGCTCTCATCCAGCAGCATTCCGGTCACGCCCACGACCTTGGAGGATTCGTCGAAGATGGGATTGAGGATGAAGCGGTATTCGGGGTTTCTCTCGTCGACCTGAAGCGACGAAACGCCTGGTGGAAGCCCGTGGAACCGCACCAGCTGCCAGGGGCTCGAAGCCAGGATCATGGCGAGCGACTCGTCGGAGGCGGGCGGGCTCTCCAAACGGTCCAGCTGCTCGTTGAACACCAGCCAATTGCCGAACTGCTCCCGGGTGAAATCGGCCAGAAACAGCCGTCGGGCCCCCTCGACCGGCTTCTTCTTCCAGTGATACGCCACCTGGTCCAGCTTTCCTTCGGTGAACAGGGAGGCGGGAAGATTGAGGGCCCGCTCGGCGCCCGAGCGGTAGTAGTACTGGACTTCCGTTCCCACCGATTCCAGGAAGTTGTGCAGCGCCGCTTTGTGCGCCAGGGCCGACGCGCGCTTCAGGTGGCCGAGCCAGACGAATTGCATCCCCAGGAGGATCACCAGGGGCACCAGCACCGCCTCGAAGCAGAGCAGCAGCGTATGCCGCCGAATGAAATCACGGATCATGCCCCGCACCTCCCGCTGAATGGCGCTGCCAGTATAAATCGAACCGGCGGCGCCCTAACCTGTTGGCCCCGTGCTTTTTACAATTTAGTGACAAGTGGGACATCTTTTTACCGAGTCGGGTAGGACATTTACACTCCCACCCTGTATCCTGCCTGCGGAATGATTGAGCGGTGTAGGGCGCAGGTCGGCGTGGTTGCCGGCAAACGTTCCCCGCAAAAGGGAGGAAGCAGGTGATGCGAAACCTCAATCGGCTCGGACTCGCGGCTCTCATGCTGGCGCTGGCCATCCCGGCCTTCGCAGGGCACGACGGTGAGAAGTGCACCCATCCGACCCAGGAATGCCTGGACTACATGGCAACGAACCTCAGGAACACGGGTTGGATCGGCGTGGAGCTGGACATCAACGAGGACAGCGGCGCGCGCGTGGTGAAGAAGGTGGTCCCCGGCAGTCCGGCAGAAGCCGCCGGCATCCAGCCTGGCGACATCCTGGTCTCCCTGAACGGAACGAAGCTGGCCAAGGGAAATGAAGAAGCAATCATGCAGACTAAGAAAGACATGAAGCCTGGTCAGACCGTCACCTATGTGGTCAGCAGCAACGGGATGGACAAGAAGGTCGTGCTGGTCCTCGCCCCCATGCCTGCCGACGTAATGGCGGCTTACATTGGCCAGCACATGCTGGAGCACGCCAATATGCAGGTAGCTGCGGCTCCCAAGAAATAACGGACCATCCCCTTCTCGCCGGCGGGCATCCCAGTTTTGCCAAACCCTCCTTACCCCCTCAGGATGCCGTGGTTGCCCGCCGGCGTTTTTCATTTCCTCCTGAGACTGCCCGAGAACCGTGTTGCAGGTCGCCCAACATCCCTTTTCAAGACAAGCATTTGCAGACCGGTGACCGGCTGAAGCAGGCGTAACCCTCCTGCGCACAGAGGGTTCCTCCCTTTAGATCCACACGATTCTCGGCCATTTTCCGTCATGATCCGGCGCACAGGGGCCCTGGCCATTCCCTGTTTCATTGCCGTCCGACGTCGCAAACCTATATTTACCCCGTTATGGCGAAGATCGGCCGATACGTCCTTCAGTCCGAGATAGGACGCGGTGCCATGGGGGTGGTTTACCTGGCCCGCGACCCAAGACTAGACCGCCAGGTGGCGGTGAAGACCTACTCCCTCCCCGAGGGGCTGGATGAGGAGCGCCTGCGCGAGTACCACGAGCGATTCCTGCGCGAGGCGCAGGCGGCGGCTTCCCTCTCTCATCCGGGAATCGTCGTCATTTACGATGCGGGGGACGACCCGAAGCTCGGGCTGCCGTTCATCGCCATGGAATACGTTCCCGGCAGGAGCCTGCGGCAGCTGCTGGAAAAAGGGGGCCGGATCGCCCCCCGCTGGGCCCTACGGATGGGAGCCATCCTCTCCGATGCCCTGCGCGTGGCGCACGAGGCGGGAATCATCCATCGAGACATCAAGCCGGCGAACGTCCTTTTGCGCGCCCCCGACGGCGCCGCCAA
>Ga0075423_10004258_pt1 | contig 13256 bp, 20 predicted proteins | sample SoiMethybrSBSTD2_FD_80114 | JGI IMG/M metagenome (GOLD analysis project Ga0075423, IMG submission 80114) | Bulk soil microbial communities from a Populus tree surrounding site in Tennessee, USA - Soil MetaG P. TD hybrid SBSTD2 | ecosystem: Environmental > Terrestrial > Soil > Tree plantation...
CTCTCCGCGAATCCCCGTCCAACAAGAATCGGGGAAAGTGTGACCCGCTCAGCTGATTACGGCAGGCCCTACCGTCGCCGTCGGGCAGAGTTGCCTCCCCCCGAAGGGGATCTGTGCCCTCGGTGCCGTCAACCGATGTGGCCGCATCAGCGACTTCAGTCCGGTCACTCGACGGACCGCGCGCTCGGCGGTGCCGACTCGCCGTTGCGGTGGGAGCACGGCTCGTGCAACGAAGCCGCCGGTGCTCGGTTGGGTAACCGCTCGCGTGCTCGCCGGACCGGCTCGAATTGGCGGCAACGGTGGGCATGAAACGCAACGGCGTTGCGAGCGCGGTGAGGGCCGAGCTCGCCGCGTCACAGAAGGCGGAGTCGAGCGTCGGCCGGATCGTGATGGCGTTAGCGAACCGCATCGACGATCCGACGACACCAGCGACCGCGGTCGCGGCGATGGCGAAGGAACTCCGTTCCGCGTTGACGGCGCTCGGTCTCGAGTCGAAGGTCGCGGCGAACCCACTCGACGAGTTGAAGAAGCGCCGGGAGGCTCGACAGCACCAGGCGTAACGGGGGGAGGTGACGCGTGCTCGACATCGCGGACCCTCCGATCATCCAGCCGGCGTACCTGTGGGTCCCGCCGCACACGTCATCGGCGGGTGCGGAGGCGGTGGACCTTGCTGCATCCGCAGGGTTGGTGCTCGACCCGGAGCAGCGGCTGATCCTCAACACGGTCCTGTCCGAACGCGAAGGCGGGAAGTGGGCGGCGCTCGCGGCGGCGATCATCGAGGCCCGCCAGAACGGCAAATCGTGGTCGCTGATCGCGATGGTTCTCGCCGACCTGTTCCTGTTCGGGACGCGCTTGTCGGTCTGGTCGGCGCATGAGGTGAACACGTCGTTGGAGGCGTTCCGCGACATCAAGGCCCTGATCGACGGCGCGCCGCATCTGTCGCGCCACGTCAAGGCGATCCACGAGGCGAACGGCAAGGAAGCGATCGAACTGCGTTCGGGTCAGCGGCTCATGTTCAAGGCACGGACTCGTACCGGTGCGCGCGGCCTGTCGGGCGACCGAGTGGTGCTCGACGAGGCGTGGGCTCTGACGGCGACGATGATGGGCGCGGTCATGCCGATCATGTCGGCGAAGACGGTGACCGGCAACGCGCAGATGGTGCTCGCGTCGAGCGCTGGTCTCGCATCGTCGGGGGTGCTGCGCACGTTCCGGGATCGTGGCCGGCCTGGTGGTGACCCGGCGTTGGCGTACATCGAGTGGTGTGCCCCCGTGGTTCCGTGCGCGGATGACTGGTGCGATCACACGCCACCGGTCCGTGGGTGCGCGCTGGACAATGTCGAGGCGTGGCGGCAGGCGAACCCGGCGCTTGAACGACCGGGACGCGTCGGTCGGATCACGCTCGAGTACCTGCGGGCGGAGCGGGCGTTGATGCCGCCGGAGGAGTTCGTTCGTGAGCGGCTCGGCTGGTGGGACGAGCCAGCCGCTTTGCAGGGTGGTGTCGCGGCGGAGGTGTGGTCGGCGTGCGCGCGCCAGGCCGCGTCGGTCGATGTTCCGTTGTCGGTTGCTGTTGATGTGACTCCCGAGTTTTCGCACGCGTCGGTCGCCGTCGCTGGCGGCGGTGGTGTCGAGCTCGTCGCGCATGAGCGGGGCTGGTCGTGGGTGCCGGCGCTTGTTGCGTCTCTCGCGGAACGGTTGCCGGTCGCGGTCGATGTGCGTGGGCCGGCGTCGGTGGTGGAGCAGGCGCTCGTCGATGTTGGCGTCACGTTGACGCGACTGTCCGGTCAGGACGTCGCCCAGGCGAGCGCCATGTTCGTCGACGGGCTGGTCGCCCGTACGGTGTGGCATTGCGGGCAGTACGACCTCGACGCGGCGGTGCGTGGCGCGAAACGGATCGAGTCGGGTGACTCGTTCAGGTGGTCCCGCAAGAACTCGTCAGTCGACATCAGCCCACTGGTGGCGGTGACGTTGGCCGCGTGGGCTGCGACGCAGGCGACCACCTACGACGTGCTCGAGTCCATCTACTGAGGGAGGACGAATGCTCGCTGCTGTCCTCCGAACTCTCCGACGCGAGACGCTCACCTCGCTCCTCGACATCGTCGGTCTCGCTCTTCTCGTTGCCGCCGCCGCTGTGTGTCTCGGTGCGGCCGCCGCGCTCGCGACCGCCGGGGTCGCCGTGCTCGCCGTGTCGTGGTCACTGTCGAGGCCGACGCGGTGACGCTGCTCTTCAGGTCGTTGCAGATGCCCACCGCGGGGCAACTGATCCCGTCGCGCAGCCGCAGGGTTGGCGCGGTGAGTGTGAACACCGAGTCGGCCCTCCGCCACTCAGGCGTGTGGGCGTGCCTTCGGTTGCGTGCCGATCTCGTGTCGGCCATGCCGGTCGACGCGTATCGCCGTGTGGATGGGAAGCAGGTCGAGATCCCGTCGCCTCGCGTTCTCGTGAACCCAGCTGGTGACCGGATCGACGTCACCGAGTGGATGTACTCGACACAGGTCGACCTTGACCGCTTCGGCAACTGCTTCGGTCTGATCACCGAACGCGACGGGCACGGACTGCCGGCGCGCATCGATCTCGTGTCCGCGGCAGACGCGACGGTTCGAGTCAAGGACGGCCAGCTCGTCGGCTACCGCTTCAGCGGGAAGACCTACGACCCGTCTGTCGTGTGGCACGAGAAGCAATTCACCGTCGCCGGCCTGCACGTCGGACTCGCCCCCATCTCCTACGCGGCGTGGACGATCGGCTCGTACCTCTCCGCCCAAGAGTTCGCGCTCGAGTGGTTCGCCAACGGGGCGATCCCGTCAGGGCATCTCAAGAACTCAACGCAGACCGTCGCGCAGCCGCAGGCCGACGCGGTGAAACAGCGGTTCCTCGAAGCGGTCGCGAATCGTGCGCCGCTCGTCACGGGATCCGACTGGGAGTACAACCTGATCTCGGTCCCCGCGAACGAGTCGCAGTTCCTCGAGACCATGAAGGCCGGGCTCGGCGACATCTGCCGGTACTTCGGGGTGCCAGGCGACATGATCGACGTGGAAGGCGGCTCGTCGTCGATCACGTACGCCAACGTGACCCAACGCAACCTGCAACTGCTCATCATGAACCTCGGCCCGACCGTCAACCGCCGAGAACGCGCCCTATCGAGCCTGCTCCCCAAGCCTCGCTACGTGAAGCTCAACAGCGACGCCGTCGTGCTGCGCATGGACCCCATGTCACGCGCGCAGATGGGTGTCGCCCAGGTCAACGGAAGGCTGCGGACACCGTCGGAACTGCGGGAGAAGGACGACCTCGCACCCTTCACCGACGAGCAGTACGCCGAGTTCGACCGTCTCTTCGCGAGGACCCCCGTGCCCGCCACCAAGCAAGCGGAGGCTGCCCAATGATCACACCGACCGAAGCCGCCGCTGCGCGGGGGGCAAGTGTTCGCTCGGCCGCGGACCGGCCATCGCAACGACGGTGCAGCGACACGCCCGGATCGAGTCCGGTCGCGCGGGTTCGTGCCGCGGAGGAGATCCGCGTCCAGGACTCAGGCGCGGTGCACTTCCACGGCCTCGCGTCCGCGACCGACGCGCCGTACGAGATGTGGGACATGTTCGGCCCGTACACCGAGATCGTGTCCGCCGGCGCGTTCGGGAAGACGCTCGCGCAGCCCGGGCTCGACGTGCCGCTCGTGCTGAACCACGACTCGCTGCGCCGCATCGCCGACACCGTCACTGGCACACTCACCCTCGCCGAGACCGACCGTGGCCTCGAGGCGGACGCCCCGAACCTGGACGCTGCAGACCAGGACGTCGCCTACATCGTTCCCAAGATCCGCGCCGGTCTCATCCGCGAGATGTCGTTCCGGTTCTCGATCACCAAAGGCCAGTGGTCGCCGGACTGGATGGAGTACCACATCGAAGAGGTCGACATCGACCGCGGCGACGTCGCCATCGTCGGCTACGGCGCCAACCCCCACACCGTGAGCGAGCTCCGCTCTGCACCCACCACCGCGACGACGGAACTTCGTCAACGCTCCGACGAATTCGTCCGAGGTGAGTTCCGCAATCTCCGCGCCGAGCTCCGCCGCCGCGGGCTCGCCATCCCCATGTCCCTCGAGGACATCGCCTCCTAGCAACACCCAGCCGACTCGCGTCACGACATCGCGCGCGCTCCTGCCTGCCTGATCGTCTCGACCTGTCACGGCTCCCCAACCACTTTCACCATCCAAGGAGAGTCATTCCATGACGATCGACGATCTCATCGCGTCCGAAAACGCGAAGATCACCGACAAGCTCGCGGACCGCAAGGCCCACGACGACACCCTCGATGCGCTCCGCAAGCAGTGCGTCGACGAGAAGCGCGACCCGACCGACGACGAGGCCGCCAAGATCCAGGCCGCCCGCGACGCCAAGGCCGCGGTCGACGCCGAGCTCGACCAGCTCCGCGCCAAGGTCACCGACCTCGAGTCCGAGAAGGCCGCCGACCAGCGCGCCGCCGAGCTCGCCGGCCAGACCAAGGCGACCAACGTCCGCGTCCCCGCCTACGACGGCGTCACCCGCGTCGGCCAAGAGAAGCGCACCTACAACCCGGAGTCCGACCGGAGCGGCAAGCAGTTCCTCCGCGACGTCGGGGCAGCGTTCTTCGGCGACTACGACGCTCGCGAGCGTCTTCAGCGCCACATGGCCGAAGAGCGCGTCGAGCGCGGCGGCGACCAGTTCGACCGTGCCGCCGGCACGGGCGCATTCGCCGGGCTCGTCGTCCCGCAATACCTAACCGACCTGTACGCCCCCGCAGCGAAGGCGTCCCGACCGTTCGCTGACGTGTGCAACCACCACGACCTGCCCGACTCGGGCATGACCGTCAACATCTCCCGCATCACCACCGCGACCACCGCGGCGGTGCAGTCGTCGGAGAACTCGGCCGTGTCGGAAACCAACATCGACGACACGCTCCTCACGATCAGCGTGCAGACCATCGCCGGCCAGCAGACCCTGTCCCGCCAGGCGATCGAACGAGGCACCGGCGTCGAGGACGTGATGCTCGACGACCTGTTCCGCTCGTACGCGACAGTGCTCGACTCGACGCTGCTCAACCAGGCGACGAACGGTCTGGCCGCAGTGGCGACCGACATCGACTACACCGACGCGTCGCCGACGGCGGCCGAGCTGTACCCGAAGATCCTCCAGGCCCTGTCGGGTGTGGAGGGGGCGCTGCTCGACCAGGACCCGGCCGACAACGTCGCCGTCATGCACTCGCGGCGCTGGTACTGGATGCAGTCCCAGGTCGGGTCGACGTGGCCGTTCGTCCAGCAGCCCGGCATCCCCGCGCAGATGGGCGCCGTCAACAACGGCAACGCCTACGGGTCCGGCTACCGCGGCGTCCTGCCCAACGGCACCCCGGTCGTGGTCGACAACAACGTCGTCACCGTGGCCACGGGCGGCGCGCAGACGGGCGGCACCGAGGACGAGATCTACGTCGGATCACGCCGCGAGTTCCACCTGTGGGAGGACCCGTCAGCGCCGATGCTGATCCGGGCCGAGCAGCCCGCCGCCGCATCGCTGGGCGTTCTGTTCGTCGTGTACGGCTACATCGCCTACACGCACGCCCGGTACGCCCACGCCCGCAAGATCAGCGACACCGGCCTGATCGCCCCGACGTTCTGACAGTTGACGGGCGCGTGGGGTGAGGAACCAGACACCCCACGCGCCCGTATCACCGTTCATTCCCTCCCACCTCGAGGAGAAGCAACGATGGCCGACGAAGAGTTCGACGGGGTCACCCCCGACATGAAGCGCGCCGCCGAGAAGCGCGAAGCCGCCGCGGCAGCGGCCCGCGGCGAAAGCCGCGACGACTCTGCCGACGCAGACAAGGACGCCCCCGCGCCGAAGCAGCGCCGGGCGAAGCCGACGGACGACGCATGAGCGTCCAGTCCGCGGTCGTGTCGGTAGGCACATCAGCCACCGCTCTGAGCGCGGCCGAGGGCTCAGGCTCCGACGCGGCATCCGTCGCCGTCAAGGTGCCCACCGGTGGCGCGACCGTCTACGTCGGCGGGAGCGACGTCACCACCGCCAACGGCTGGCCGGTCGCGGCGGGCGAGTCGGTCACCCTCAATCTGCTGGCCGCGGGCGAGCGCGTCTATGGGATCGTCGCGGCGAGCACCCAGAACGTGAACGTCCTCCGCCAGGGTGTCGGCTGATGCCGATCGACATCGGACCTGCACCTTCGGGGGCGACTGGTGCGCCTTTGGACGCCACGTATCTTGTCGAGTCGGCGGACGGCACACTGACGAACGAGGTCCCTCTGAGCGCCTACCTGCTCGACCCAGCGAGTGGCCCCGCCTACGCACGCGGCCCATTCGGTGCTGGGACGCCTCAGATCATTGCCCCTGGCGCGAACCAAGCGCAGTTCACAAAGTTCGTGGCTGAGCGGCGCATCACGGTCAACCGGGTGTTCTTCACAATCGGCACGTCGAACGGGAACATCGACGTCGGCATCTACGACGCTCTCGGTGCAGGCGGTGGCCCCGGCACTCGGCTTGTGTCGTCAGGTTCGACCGCCTGCCCCGCCGCTGGCGCCGCTTCCGTGACGGTGGCCGCCACAACGCTCGCGCCGGGCATCTACTGGGCGGCGTGGATGACCGACAGTGCGACCGCGAGCCTCCGGCTCCAAACCCAGTACGCGGGCTTCCGTGCGCTCACGCCCACTCGGTGGGGACAAGGAGTGGCTTTCCCGCTCCCGACTCCGGCCGGCGGTGCTGTCGTCGCCAACGACGACTACTACGAGATCCACGCCGGGAGGGTCTGATGGCCGAAACGATCATCTTCGAGGACGCAACCCGCCGTGACATCAAGGCGACAAGCGACGGCAAGCGGCCCGATGATCCCGGATACTGGGAGTCGTTCCGAACCGAGTGGAAGGCAGGAAGCGTCGGGGCAAACCGCCAGACGATCGAGGACGCAGCTGCGAACGCCCTAGCGGCGAATCGTGCGCTAATTCAGCAAGCGAAGCCTGGGACAGCGACCGCGCAAGCGAGCGCCGCCTACGACGCCGTCGTAGCGCTCGCTCGTCAGCAGAACGGGATCATTCGGCTCCTGCTCAACCGCCTCGACGGCACGAACTAGTGCCCGAGGGCAGCACGAAGCGGTAGGACGGCTCGGCGTAGCATCAGGAACCGCACAGGCCCGAACCACTTGTGACGGAAGGCAAGGCCCGCTCTGGCGTAGGCCAACGCGCTGCGTCCGCCAGGGCGGCTGCGATGGACGATGTCCAGGTCAGTGACGGCGACGGTCCAGCCGGCCCTCCGCACCTCGAACGAGTAGTCAACGTCATAGCCGTGGAAGCCGGGGGCAAGCTGTTCGTCGAACCTGACCGATGATGCGACCTCAGGACTGACCGCCATCAGCACCCCGTCGACAGCGTCGACCTCGGACGTGCCGGCGCTGTATGTGGCCTCGCCGTTGTGATCGACGATCCGCCCCCTCCGCTCGCCTGACCACCACGAAAGCTGGCGCACGCCGACCGCGCCGACAACGCCTACGAGTCCGTGTCCGTCGTCGAGCGCGGAGCGAAGTTTGGCGGTGAAGGACGGGTCACGAATCTCGACGTCCTCATGGACGAGGACCACGGGAAGACCTGTTGGCGCTTCGTCGAGAATCGAGTTGTATGCCTCGAAGATCGACCGCTGGTTGCGGCGCTCGATGATCACCAAGTTGGCGGGGATCGTCGGGCGAAGGACTCTCTGATAGCGGTCCTCGTCACCGATGCAGACGCCGATCACGAGCACAACGACAGACGCTATCCGGCGCTGAGAACCTTCATCTTCGGGGGGAACTGTTGAGGTTGATCGAGAGTTGGGCACCCGTTGTCGTAGGTCACTGGTAGTAGTGGGGTGACAACAGAAAGCGGCTCCCCTCCGGTGGTGGAACACCTCGGGGGAGCCTCGACCCCAGGAGAAGCACCTCCCGATGGATCGTCCCTTCGACGTTACGCCCGTCCTCGTCCCCGATCTCGTATCCGCTGACCAGCGCAGCGCTTTCGGGACCCTCGCCCAAGCGGTCGAAGCGTGGCTCAACAGCCTCGCCGACGTCACGCGAATCAACTACAAGTACCGCGTCGATGATTGGTTCCGGTGGCTTGCAGCCAACTACGGCGTCGACCCGCTCGCCGCGCGACGCACCCACCTCGAGCGGTACAGCAAGGAGCTCCAAGCCCGCGGGCTGATGGACTCGTCGGTGTGCGCGCACATGTACGCGGTGCGCAGCCTCTACCGGCACCTGCACCTCGAGGAGATCCTCGACAACAACCCGATGGTCCACGCCCGGATGCCGAAGGTCGACGACGACATCGTCCGCCCCTACCTCACCCGTTTCGAGCTCGGCCGGATGATCGAAGTCTCCCGACGCAAACCCCGCGACTTCGCGCTCGTGTCGTTCCTCGCCTTCACCGGTGTGCGCATCGGTGCGGCCATATCGACGAACATCGAGACGCTGTCGGAGCTCAACGGGCATCACACGATCACGGCGCGGACAAAGAACCGCAAGATCATCACCATCCCGATCGTCCCCCGGGCGTACCGGGCGCTGATGCTCTACATCGACGACCGCACCGAAGGTCCAGTGTTCATCACCCGGAGCGGCGCCCGGCTCGACAAGACCTACGCCTACCGCCTCGTGCGCGCCGTCGCCGCCGACGCGGGGATCGACAAGAAGATCGGCAACCACGCGCTTCGTCGCACGTTCATCACCGGATCCCTCGACGCGGGCGTCCCGCTCCGCGACGTGCAGCACTCGGTGAACCACGCGAAGCCCGAGACCACGTCCAAGTACGACCAGCACCGGCAGTCGCTCGACACCCACGCCGGTTACGTGTTCGCCGCGTTCGTCGGGGAGCGCTAACTCAACCAAGCACCATGGGAGGTGACGGATGGCCGACACACTCGACGTCCTTACCTCCAACGAGGCGATTGGGGCTCTCGCCGGCACGGGGACGCCCGATAGTGCGAAGCTCGCCATGCTCACTACCGCCGTCAGCCGGACGCTCGACAAGATTTGCGGTCCCATCGTGGTGCGGGCAATGCCCACCCGAACGCTCTACTCGCCGACGGGAGCCATCTGGCTTGACGCGCCTGCAGCGTCCACGACGTTCGCGTTCACAGCGGTCACCATCACCGAGTATGTGGGCGCGACCGGCACTGTGCTCACTGCTGAGAACGTGGCTGCGGCAACCGCCAACGATTACCTCCTCATCTCGCCGCCCAGCCGGCACGCGGGGCGTCTCGTGCGCCGCTCAGCTCGCTACGAGGTGGACTGGTCTGGCCAGCAGGTCACGGTCGCCTACAGCGCTGGCCGCTACGCCAACACGGCCGCCGTAGGACCGGAGTTTAAGCAAGCAGCGAAGATCATCCTCGCCCACGAGTGGTCTCTCGAGCAGGGGTTCGGTGGTCTCAACGAGGAGTTGGTCCCGGTCGGCGCGGGATTCTTAGTGCCGCGGCGCGTGCGCGACGAGTTGCTGATGGACGAGGTGCTGCTGTCTTCGGGGCTCGCCTGATGCCGAAGACGGTCGCACAGTTCGCCGCCGACGCGCACTCCTTCGCGCACGACATGCCCGCCCTCGAACGAAAGGTGGTCGGCGCCGCCGCCCTGAAGGTGAAGACAACCGTCCTCGTTGAGATGCGCCGCATCGCTCCGTCGCTCCGCCTCACCGGTGTCAGCAAACGCGGAGCGAAGATCGGTGTCCGCTACGACCAAGGCCACGGTTCGTCTACTGCCCTTGTCCAGGCGACGGGCCCTGTGCAACTGATCGAGTCGCCCACCAGGCCGCACCGGATCCCGAAGGAACGCCAACGCGGCCGTCGGCGCATCGTCGTCATTCCGGGAGTCGGTCCCCGCGCCTCAGCGCAACATCCCGGCACCCGCGGTCAACATCCGTGGCAGAAGGGCGTCGCGCTCTCGGTGCCACAGATCCCGAAGATCATCCAGACCGAGACACACGCACAGATGGGCAAGTATTTCGGTGGGCGTTAACGCCTCCCTCGTCGGTGCCAAGGCGGAGATCGTCTCCGAACTCACCGCCGCCGCAGCCACATTCGGGAACAGCGACGTGTTCGCGTATCAGCCCGACGTCTCCGAGTTCATGAAGGGCATCGCCGTCGCTGTGTTCACCGCCGGCATTACCCCCGAGTTCTGGCTCATCGGTGTCCGCGTGCTCGTGTCCGGCACGACGAGCCCGAAAGCGGCACAGGACGCCATGGACGCCCACATGCTCGCCATCGACTCTGCGCTTCACACGGCGTACGGCCCACGCGCCTGGACGGTCGAGTTCGCGACACAGGACGCCCCGTACTACTCGGCGACCAACATCCTCAACGTCGGACGCGAAGACCTCTAGGAGGAACCGTGCCCAAAGGTCTCGGCTGGAAAGAACAACTGAGGTTCCGCGTCGTTGACGGTCACACGCTCCAGCGCGGTAACGCCGTGTACGCCGGCGGCGAAGAGTTCGACGCCGGCGGCGACGAGGCGGACGAGCTCCTCGAGAGCGGTCTCGTTGACCTCGTGGCGCGCGACAGCGTCGTTGACACGCGCAGGCGCGGCAAGGGGGAGTGAGTGCACGCCGAGGCGTTCGCGTACGTCCGACGAGCCGTCGAAGGCAGACACTTCGCGAGCGTGCTCGAGATCGGTGGCCGCGACATCAACGGGTCGATCCGGGACCTGTTCGATACCACCGACTACACCGCCCTCGACGTCGCAGCAGGTGACGGAGTCGACATCGTCGCCGACGCCGCGGACTGGCGCCCCGACCGCACCTACGAGTGTGTCGTCTGCTGCGAAGTGTTCGAACACACGCCCCGGTGGCAGGAGATCCTCCACACGATGGCCAGCGCCATGGAGCTCGGTGGCACTGCGATCGTCACCGCTGCATCACTCGACAGCGCGCCGCACTCCGCGATCGACGGAGGCCCGCTCCACGACGGCGAGTACTACGCCAACGTTGACCCGGTCGACCTCGCTAACGGAATGAAGAACGCCGGCTTCTCGGGCCAGGTCGCAGTCCACCCGCGGGGCGACGTGTACGCCACCGCCACCAAGACCGCCGCCACCGTCACCGCATGAGAGTCCTCGTCGTCGAGCCCGGGCCCGCCTTCTCCGTCAAAGACGTCGCCACCGGCTGGTCACGCGCGTTCCGCCAGCTTGGCTGCGAAGTCCTCGAGCTCAACTACGGCGACCGCCTCGACTTCTCCAGCTCCGTCGCCTCACACCGTGACGGCCAGTGGCAGGCAGCGCTGGACGGCAACTCAGCCGTGCACATGGCCGCCAAAGGCATCGAGGTCGCCGCCTACGAGTTCTGGCCGGACCTCATCGTCATCGTCTCCTGCTTCTTCGTACCCGCGTTCACCATGGAGATGCTCAAACACCGCGGCCACAAACTCGTCATCCTCCACACCGAATGCCCGTACGAGGACGAGGGCCAGGTGATGCGTGCAGCGCACGCCGACCTGAACATCCTCAACGACCCGATCAGCCTCGACCGGTTCCGTGCGGCAGGGCCGCCCGCCGAGTACATCCCCCACGCGTACGACCCCGACATTCACCGTCGCCGCCCCGCGCGCGACGAGTACCGCTCCGACTTCTGCTTCGTCGGCACAGGCTTCCCGTCGCGGAGTGCTTTCCTCGAGGCCGTCGACTGGACCGGCATCGACTTCGCTCTTGCCGGTATGTGGGCACGCACCCGGGAAGACTCACCACTCCGCAAGTTCATGGTCCACGACATCGGTCAATGCCTTCCGAACGAGCAGTCGGTCGACCTGTACTCCTCGACGAAAGCGTCCGCGAACCTGTACCGCCGCGAAGCCGAGACGCACGCCCTCGAACGCGGGTGGGCGATGGGGCCCCGCGAGGTGGAGCTCGCCGCGCTCGGCACGTTCTTCCTCCGAGAGTCGCGGCCCGAAGGTGACGAGCTCCTCCCGATGCTCCCCACGTTCGACGGCCCAGAGGAGTTCGAAGAGAAGCTCCGATGGTGGCTCGACAATGACAGCGCCCGCGACCTCGCCGCCGAAGCCGCCCAGTTCGCGGTAGCGGACCGTACGTTCGTCAAGAACGCCAAGCGCCTCCTGGCGCTGCTCAACCTGTAACACCCGCGCCGCGACCGCGGCCTCGCACGAAAGGAGCCCATCGTGGCTCGCATCCATGGCAAGTCCGGTCGCCTCTACGCGGCGATCGCTAGCGGCGGCAGCGCCGAACCCATCGCGTTCCTCAGCACTTGGACGCTCGACTTCTCGACTGACAAGGCCGACGTCACCGCGATGGGCGACACCAACAAGGTGAAAGTCTCCGGGCTCCCCGACGCGACCGGGAAGTTCGGCGGCTGGTATGACACCGCCACCGCGCAGCTCTACACCGCCTCCCAAGACGGGGTGGCGCGCAAGTTCTACCTATACCCCGACAACGCCACCACCGGCCAGTACTGGTACGGCACCGCGCTCTTCGACTTCTCCATCTCTGGTGGGGTCAGCGAAGGGGTGGCCATCTCCGGAAGCATCGACGCCGCCAGCGCCGTCACGAAGATCGGCTGATGCCGTTCAAGCTCACCGTCGATGGTGACTCGTTCATCCATTACGACCTCACCCTCGACGAGGCGATCGCCGTCGAGAAGGAGACCGAGACGTCGTGGCGGTTCATCGACCCGCTCCGCTCCGCCTCACATTGCAAAGCGATGCTCCGGGCGTTGCTTGCCCGCACCCGCCCGGACGACGTCGTCGAGAAGATCCTCGGCGACCTTACGCTCAAGACCGCTCTGGCCTGCGTCGAGTGGGTGGAAGAGGACCTGCCGACGGTCTACGAGGACGGCATCCCAAAAGCGGAGGGCGCGACTTCGACGCGTTCGTAGTCATGTTCGCCGCGGCCCGCAACTGGCCCCCCGACGTCACCAGGCGCCAAACCCTCCGTGATCTGTACCTACTGATCGACGCGTGGAGCGGAAGCGAGGAGGACTGACATGGGTCTTCTGACCGAACGGCTCGCCATCCTCGTCGACGCCAAGACCGACGTCGCCGCCCGCGGGTTCCGCGACCTCAGCCGAGACGCGGACAAGCTCGGAGCGAGCACCGACAAGACAACCGGTCTGCTCGGACGTCTCGGCGAGCGCGCCGGCGTGAGCGGCTCCGCAATCAAAGGCGCTCTGGGTGTCGCCGCCGTCGCGGGCGTCGGTCTCCTCACCACCGCCGTCACCGCGTCGATCAGGACGTTTCTCGACCTCGCGGGCGCCGTCGACGACTTCCAGGACGCAA
>Ga0075423_10004259_pt1 | contig 13254 bp, 13 predicted proteins | sample SoiMethybrSBSTD2_FD_80114 | JGI IMG/M metagenome (GOLD analysis project Ga0075423, IMG submission 80114) | Bulk soil microbial communities from a Populus tree surrounding site in Tennessee, USA - Soil MetaG P. TD hybrid SBSTD2 | ecosystem: Environmental > Terrestrial > Soil > Tree plantation...
CCAGGTCCAGGCGACCTGCAGGCTCTTCACCGTGTCCTTGTTGATCTGATCGAGCGGCGAGTACCGCGTGCTCCCCTGCTCGGCCGAATACGCGCGCCACTCTCCGTTGGTGGCGCCGTTCTGCCCATGGCCGGCCATGGGCCACAAAGCCATAGCCACAATCAGACCTAGAAACGCGCGACGACCCGGTCGTGTCATCGATACTCCCTCCCTGGCGGGCCCAAAGGTACGCGAAAGTCGGGTAGCTGTCCATGACCGAAAACGTCGCCGATCCCGAGTGGAACTTCGGCGCCGCAACGTGCAAGTAATGATTTGAATGGACGGTTGGAGACAGGCTGAAACGCCCGACGTCGACCTTGTGCGCCTGGCCGCCTCGGGTGACCGCGAGGCATTCGCCACGTTGTACATCCGGTATCAGAGGCCGATCTTTCGGTTCGCGCTGCACATGACCGGCTCGGCCGTGATCGCCGAGGACATCGTCCATGACGTCTTCGTCGCATTCATGGGCAACCTCGCTCGGTTCGATGCGGAACGGTCGTTGGCGGCGTACCTCTATGGCATCGCCCGCCACAAGACCCGTCGCCGGCTGCACCGCGAACGGCGCCTCGTCGCGCTCGATCCCGATGCCCAGTATGTCGACCACTCGCCCGAGGGTGGGCCGGCGCGGCGTCTCGAGGATGGAGACGACCGTCGATTGTTGCGGAACGCCATCGTGGCGCTGCCGAGACGGTATCGCGAGGTGATCGTCCTGTGTAACCTGCACAGGCTCTCCTATGAAACTGCGGCAGCAGCGATCGGGTGTCCAGTGGGAACGATCCGCTCGCGGTTGCATCGCGCGCGTGAAACGTTGACGACACGGCTTCAGCAGAAGCTGGCTTCCCCCGGCCGCCTGTCACGAAGTCGAGTGGGATTCGCCCTATGAACCGAACCGACGACCACCTGTTACGCGAACTCGAGGCGTTGGCCGCATCCGACGACGAGCGCTCGGCTTCGCCGCGCACCTTCGCGCGCGTGATGGCTGTATGGGACGAGCGCGCCACGTCGGTACCGCTACGCTCGCTGCGATGGTGGAACTACGCCGGACTCGCGGCGCTATCGGCCGCGATGGTGTTGCTCGCCATCGTCCTTCGACCTACGAACCACCTGTCACGAGGATCGCTGGCGGTGGTTGAAGCATTGGACGGCTCGCTGTATGGCGCACGCCCCGACGAGATGATCCAACCTGGAACGCAGCTTCGGCCGGGCTCAATTGTTCATACCGGCTCGGGCACGCATCTCCAACTCGCCCTGGCCGATGGATCGCGCATCGAGGCGCGATCGCAATCCAGCCTGTCATTCGATCGCGCCGCCGACGGCATCCGGCTGCACCTGGACCGAGGTGGAATCCTCGTTCACGCCGCACAGCGAAGGACGGGATACCTGTACGTGCAGGCAGGGGATATAGCGGTACAAGTGGTAGGAACGCTCTTCCTCGTGAATGCCGACGCTCGAGGATCGCGTGTGGCGGTGATCGAAGGCGAAGTGCAGGTCAAGCGCGGAGCCGTGGAAAAGACGCTTCGCCCGGGAGAACAGATCTCGACGAGCGCCGCGCTGGAAGCGCTTCCGGTGCAGGAGGAACTGGCGTGGAGCCGTCGGCATTCCGCTTTGCAGGCACTGTTGCAAGCTGCGTCACAGCGTGCTCCGGACATCGGTCAGAAGGACACCAGCGTTCAGCCGTTCGAAGTCCTCGGCGGCAATCCTCGCTTCGACGTTGAATCGGTGCGCCCGTGCGCTGACGATGTCGCCGGCAACAGAGGCGGACCTGTACGTCTGACGCCGGGCCGGATGGTCGCGACGTGTCAAACGGTCATGGGATTCATCAACGCTGCGTTTCGCTTGTTCGCTGAGGGGCGAAGCAACCCCTATTCGAACGTGCAAGTCGTCGGTGGTCCAAGCTGGATCCATTCGGAGCGGTACACGATTGCCGCAACCTCACCGGACAACGCGAGCCCCGCGCTCATGCAAGGGCCGATGTTGCAGGCTCTTCTGGAGGATCGATTCCGCCTCAAGGTCCACCGTGAGGTACGAGAAGTCCCGATCTACAGCCTGACGATCGCAAAAGGCGGCCACAAGCTGCCGCCGTACACGGAAGGCAGTTGTGCCCCCGTCGAGCCTCCATCGACCTTCCCTCCCCCGCCACGACCCGCCGGTTGGGTGCCATGCGCGGCCCGTGTCCGTCGCAATGGTCCGCACGTGCGCGTCGAGTGGCACCGCGCCACGATTCAGGAGCTGACGTGGGTTCTGGGCCTCAATGTCGACCGTCCGGTGCTCGATCGCACCGGGATCGTCGGGCTCTTCGACGGCACGCTGGAATTCACACCGGACGAGTCGAATCCGAGAGTCCCACCAGCGTCGCCGTCCGATGTCCCGCCGACGGCACCGTCTGTCTTCACCGCCGTTCAAGAGCAGCTTGGGCTGAAACTGGAAAAGATGAACGGGCCCGGCGAGTTCGTCGTGATCGACGACATTCGGCGACCGTCGGAGAACTGAACGGATTAGACTGTCGCCTCGAAAGGGGGCGATCATGTCCTGTACCTCGAAGGTTTTCGCGGGATTGTTCGTGGCGTCGATCCTCTCGGGGGCCGCGGCCGCTCAAGGGCTCGTCACGCAACGAAATCTCTCGCTCGGGATGGCGAAGACGATCGCCGAAGCGACACTCGCGGAATGTCAGGGCAAGGGCTTCCACACGGCAGTCGCCGTCGTCGATCGCGCGGGCCAGGTGCTGGTGCTGTTGCGCGACGAGCAGGGCACATCACAGCAGGGCGAGATGGCGCGGCGCAAGGCATTCACGGCACGGATGTTCCGAACTTCGACACTCGAATTCCAGAAGCGCACGGCATCTGATCCGTCGCTGCTTCCTCAGCGCGATGTGGCCGATATCCTCGCACTCGGCGGAGGCGTGCCGATTCAAATCGGCGACGAGATCATCGGCGGCGTCGGCAGTTCTGGCTCGAATCAGAACACGGATGATGCGTGTGCCAGGGCCGGCATTGCTAAGGTTGCCGATCTACTCAAGTAGAGCTTCGCTTCTTCGTGTTCTTCGTGTCCTTCGTGGCAGGGTGTATAAGGGAGATATGACTCGACGTCTTGCACTCATCGTTGTCGCAGCCGTCGTGATCGCAGACAGCGCATCGGCGCAGGGCCGCTTCGGCGGTTCGTCGATGCCACGCGGCAGCTCACGTTCGCAATCGCAAACCTCCGCTCCCCCGCCGCCACCGCCCGCGCCGGCAACAGCGTCGAGCGGCATCGCGCAGCTGCCACCGCTGCAAGGGATCTCGCCGTTGCCGCCACCCGCCGGCACTCCCGATCTGTTCCTCGCGGGACCACGGACATATGCGCCGCGTCTGAATCGCGGCAATCGCTCGTCACGCTTTCTCAATTCATATGGGTATGCGGGCGCCTACGTTGGCAATGGCTACTACGAGCCAAACAGCAACGACCGTCGCGCCAACGACGCCGACGCGAATCTCGATGTCGGCTATCTGCGATTGAACGTGCAGCCGTACACGGCGCAGGTGTTCATCGATGGTTTCTATGTGAGCAGCGTCGAAGCGTTCACGGGCGGCGGCGGCGCGCGTGCGTTGCCAGCAGGTCCGCATCGAGTCGAGATCCGCGCCGACGGCTACGAAACTGCCACCTTCGATGTGCGGATCGATCCCAACGAGACGATTACTTATCGCCGCGAGTTGGGGAAGGCCGAGGAACCGAAGCAGGCGCGCAACGTCGCACCGGCAATTCCGAAGACGTTCTATGTGATTCCGAAGTGCTACGCGGGAGACAAGAAACCGAACGCGAATCAACTCCCGAAGGGATGCCGCGCCTCAGACCTGCGCACGATCCCGCCAACCGTTAGCAGCGCGAAGAAAGCTGGTTAGCGCTCAGGACGTGTACTTTCTCAACCAACCGACGGTGAGCGGCCATGCCTGTTGTGTGGCCCTCATGTTCGCGCCATCGTTTCCGGTCTGCGCGCGCAGGAATCCGTGCGCCGCGCCGTCGAAGATGTGCGGCTCGTACACCTTCCCGAGCTCCTTCATCTTCATCTCAGTCGCTGCGATCGTGTTGCCGATGCGCGCGTCCTGCATCATGCCGCCATAGAGTCCGAGCACCGGCGCCTTGACGTTCGCGAGTGACGCTGAGGGCACGAACGCCGTGGCCGCTCCGCCTCCGCCTGCGCCTCGTCCGCCGGCTCCGGGCGCAGGTCCATCGGTAGGAGCCGCGCCGTAGTAGACGACCGCCGCGTTCAGCGACGGCTCGGCAGCGGCCATCGCAAAGCTCTGATTGCCGCCGAAGCAGAAGCCGACCACACCGCTCTTGCCATTCGCGCGGGGCTGTTTCAATGCCCACTCACGTGCCGCCTTGATGCGCGCGATGATCTCGGGCGCCGGCAGCGACAATGTCGTCTTCACCATCTCCGGCGGGGCGCCGGCGCCGAAGGAGGACGAGTCACCACCGTTCGGCCCCTTTCCCGAGAGCAGGTCTGGCGCGACAGCGATGAAGCCTTCAGCCGCGAGTTGATCCGCCACGCCACGGATCCAGTCGCTGAGACCGAACACCTCCTGAATCACGACGACGACAGGGGCGCGCCCGTTGCCCGACGGCCGCACGACCCACGTGTTGACCGGCACGCCGTTGACGTCGATCTTCACGTACTCGCCTTTGCGTGGGGACGCGGCGAGACGCGCGACCGCGCCCCTATCGTCAGCAGGCAGCGCCGCGTTCGCCGGGGCCGCTTGCATCGCCGCCCACTTCATCTCCTCGATCGCATGCGCGGCGTGAATGTTGCCTGCGGCGGCCATGTGCGCAAGGTGCTCGGCCGCAGTCATCGCCTGGCCCGCGTGTTCGTCCGGTGATGCCGCTGTTGCAGTCTGATGGCTCAGCACGACGAACGCCACGGTTGCGATGAGGAGCGTCGCCGCCACGATCGTGAGGCCTGTCTTCATAACTCCTCCGTCGCGGATTTTATAACGGCGGGTCTTAAGACCCGCCGGACCTAGCCTTGGCGACGATGACAGAGGATCCCGCCGACGTGGCGGTGTAGTAGCCCACGAAACGCTTGGGTTCGGGCGCATCGTAGCGTTCCAGGTTGTGCGCCCAGCGATACGCGATCGATTGATACCGCAACTCGACATCGACGACGTACGGACCGTTCGCCGCCACTTCGATCGCGTAGTGCACGCGATCGCCACCGCCACGGAAGTCGTCGTCTTTGAGCGCCTCGCCGTAGACGCCGATCTGCGCATCGGCCGTTGTCTTGTCAAAGCCGCGCGGCAGCAGGCGGTTGTCCTTGAGGTACTGCGTCGCGGTCAGCAGCCCCGTCGTCGGCGTGCCGTTGCGATCGCCGAGAATCGGCTCGTAGATCTGCACTTGATCGGCGCGCGTGATGCGATCGTAGTGCGGCTCGAAGGTGAGCGGGTTCGAGTCGCTGTCGTTGCCGGCGATCGCGCCGGCGTCGTCGATCGCTCCCGACTCGAACACGACACGTCCTTGTCCATCGCGCACGGTCGCGTGCAGCCAGCTGCGTCGCGACGGGTAGCCAGTCGGAAACTTGTGTCCTGTCGTATTGCGTACGTCGACGTCGAATGAGAGCGTCGTTCCCGTCAGCCGCGGCGTCGACACCGCGAGCGACGCGGTATCGTTCTCGAGCTGTCGCACTGTCGCACGCGCCGTCGCCTCGAGCTCTGCCGGAAGCGCTGCCACACCGAGCTCAGTGCGATATCGGTTGAGCAACCGGACCATGTATGCGTTGCCGCCGACGAACACGTGCTGCGACAGGTTCTCGCGCGCATCGCCGAGCACGGACGCCGCTCGGATAGGCCCGGCGGCGACAGGCATGTGGCACGACTGGCAGCTGCGCTCCTCGCGAACGAAGTCGCTGTGCTGCCACTCCTGATAGTTCATCTGCTCGGGCAACGATCCGATCGCCTCGCCGGACGGTCCGTACGCGGTGGTGATGAGCGCGTGGCACGAGGCGCACAGCTCCGACTGCCTGATGTGCGGCGCCTCGGCCTGTACGAAACCGGTGGCGGATCGCATGATCGTCTTGCGTCCGGCGTCGATGCGGTAGGGACCGAAGATGACGCGCGCGCCGTCAGCAGGCGTCGGCGCGAGCACGAAGTTCGCGTTGAAGCTCTCGCGCGTGCCGAGACGGTCCGGCGAGATCTGATGACAGACGCTGCACGACACGCCATCCGACGCCAGCAGCTGCAGATCGGTTCTCTTCGTTTGCGCGATCGGCAGGTGCGCGAACACTTGCGCCAGACCACCGGTCGCATGCGCGATCTTCTGTGCCATCGGCATGTGGCACGCCGCACATTCGTCCTGGATCTCAGCCGAGTGCGAGGGATGATCGATCGTCTCGCGGCGCACGCCCGCCTGCCAGTACGGATCGCGCGCCGCATTGGCCATCATCGTCGATCGCCAGGTCGAGCCGATCGACACGTCCTCGCCGCGTGGGGTCGTGAGGTTGTTGTGACAGCCGACACAGTTCTCCGAGTGCGTGAAGAGCGAGAGCGCCTGGTGGGGGTTCATCACCCTGGTCGCCGCGAGCTTCGTCTCCTGCGCGTGCGGGTCCGCAAGCAGCACGGACACGAGCCACGCCACGGAGACCAGCGGCAATGACCAACGCGAAAGACCGATCACCTCACTCGCCTTTCATTTCCAGAACTGGAACAACCCGCCATCGAACCAGTCCCACAGGAAGTAGGTGAGGAATTGCGGCTTGCGCTCTTCTCGTTCGTTCAATGGCACGCGCACGCCGACGCTGAGCAGAATGTGCTGCAGCTTGCTCAGCGACACTTGCATCTGCGGCACCACGTCCCATTCGGCGGCCGCGCCCTCGGGTTTGGCGACGATCACTTCCGCCATCGGCGACCAGGCGCGCCCGAACCCTTGGTCTTGAGCCAGCGTGTAGCCCAGTGCGGTTCGAAGGAATCCTTCCTTCGCGCCGCGCGTACGGTCGGTCGGGATCTCGATGCCGGTATGGAGCTGGAGGAATCCGCTGGTGCCGATGATCTGGCCCCACATGGCAAACGGCTCGACGATCGTAAAGCCGTTGCCGAGGCCCAAGTCCTCTTTCCCGGTCGGCAACGTGACGGCGCCACCAGCGGCGAAGATGCTGCCTCGCGGAACGCTGGCATAGAGCGTACGCCTGAACGCGACCTCGATGTCGCCGAGCCCACGGTTCCACGCAGCGCTCGCTCCACTCTGTTGAAGGTCGATCGGAATGGTGACTTCGTACTGTCCGCGCGACCCGACGCGGTGTTCGTAGACGATCTCATTGCCGACCGCCTTCGTTCCCGAGGCAGTCACGCCCGTCGTCCAGACGACTTCGTTTTCGGGAAACGCCTTCTCGGTGAAGAACGCGCGTGGGAGATTCAGATCGCCGCGCGGCCACGACGAATCCTCGCAGAACGTCCAGAGGTATTTGACTGCCTTCTCGATCTGATCGTCCGACAGCGCATCACCAAAGGCGGGCATGTGGCGATCCAGCCCACGGATCGGGCCGCCACGATGCGCCACCGCCATCCAATCACCGAGCGGTTCGACGGTATTGGTCGGGCAGTCAGTGAAATCGGGAAACCCATGTCCGTTCGGGAGCGGCAGGTCGAAGCCGACCACGGTCGATGGCGATCCACGTCCGTCGATCGCATGGCAGGTCGCGCACGCGTTCTGAAAGATCTGCTGTCCGGTGGCGTCGCTCGCCAACGCGTTGGCGAGCGACGTTGGCGGCGTCGACGTGTCTTGCGCGGCGAGCACCACGTCTGCCGCCGAACACACCAGGCAGAGCGCTGCCCAGAACGCACGCTTCGAGCGCGGGATCACGGCACGCACGGTAGCGCATCGCCGTTCGAACTCGAAGCTTGAGAGCGAGTCTCAGATTCAGTCCCGATCCTCGGGCCGCCGCTTCGCGGCACGATAGGGCGGTCCGCCGTCGCCTTCGGCTTCGGCGCGACCGTGGGGCGCGTCCCTTCGGGACGCGTGGGGCCCTACCGCCGCCGAAGGCGGCGGCCCTATATTCGCAGATCGTGACGCACGAAGTAGTCGTCGCGCTGACGGAGGAACCCTGAGGCCACCAAGGCGTCAACGATCGCGTCGCACGCCGCCGCATCGAGCACCCACAAACGCCCCATCTGCTGCTTCGTGAGCGCCAGCCCTGGCATCTTCAGATACTCAGCGCGCACGCGGGCGATCAACTGGTCGGCGATATGCCGCGAGCGCAGCTGGTGTACTTCCGACTGATGTACTTCCGACATGTCTTGCCCTCCAGTGCAGGCCGCGCGCTGACGTTCAGAACCGGTAGCCTGCTCCAAAGGTCACCCCGTTGGATTTCAGCGGGGTCGAATCGAGATCGGCATTCGCTGCGATGCGATAGAAGCGGTACCCGGCATCGAACGTCCAATGCGGTCCGAACAGGATCTGAGCGCCGGCACCAGTCGTGAACATCGACGACGTACTCGCGACGGGCTGCGTGAAGACGCCGGTCGATTCGATCGCCGACGTCACATCGGCACCCTCGGACGGCACGGAGCCGTCGGGCATCGGTCCACTCGAGAAGATGAACTGCGCTTTGGGATTGAGCCGCGCAAACCCGAAACCACCAAGCACGTATGGCTCCACGGGTCCATGAAGCGGGATGCTCGCGCGCAACCCCGCCGATCCGTACCACGCCGGAATCGTTCCCGTGCTCGTCACGTCGAGACCCTGATTGGTCGCCAGCGAGGCGGCAGCGGCATCGAGCGTCGGTTGAAGATCGCCGTGGAGGTCCTGGAAGTGACCGAGGTTGCCAAAGACCATCAGATGCGGCGCAACTCGGACTCCACCTTCGACCTGCACGTCTCCCGTCGAGTTGCCGAGCGCTTTGGTCGTGCCTCCGAAGCCCGAGATGAAGCCACGAGGATCGGGGTTCAGACGCTCCTGCGCTAGGAGCGGACTGGCGGCTCCGATGCACGCCACCGTTGCAATAAAGACCAAGACTCGCATGACATCCTCCGTCTCCGCGCTGGCTCGCGAACGGCCGCGAGTCGTGCAGGAGCGGTGCCACGATGCAATCGGCTGAACCTGCGATGCCAACGTCCGAACCGGCCGCCGCACCACTGCTGTCGGTGTGGCGTTCGTGCGGTCGTCATTTGCTATTCCGCCCCGTTTTCGGCTTACTGCCAGACACATGAACGGACTCGACTGTCCGCGCACCACCCTCGTCTACGTACCTGACCGATGCCCGATAGCCGATCAGCTCGACGAGTTGCGACACTTCGACCGAGCGCCGCCCTTGTCGGATGCGCACGCTGGGCCCAATCGCGAATTGTGTGATTTCTGTGGCAGTCGCAAGTGAAAGCATGTGCGTGGTAGCGTCGTAATGTTCGATGACGCCCGTGGCCCTGAGTACAGTCGCATCGGCGGCGAACACCCCCGCAGGACCAACGACGAGCCACAGAAGCATGGTCAGGAACATGGCCACGTCTTCTTCACGTTGAATCAAGCCTCATGCCATGGCATCTGCGCGCTCCGCTTGGCTGGTTCGACCGCGGCTCGCTGAGCGCGCGCGTGTCGCTGCTCGTGGCCGCCATCGTCACGGTGGTCGTGACCGCAGTCGCCTATCTCGAGGTGCGCCGCTACGATCGCGATATCGAGGGCACGCTCGAGCAGACCGCGCGGCTCGCCGAGGGATCGGCGGCCGAGAGCATCGGCGATCGCGACCTCGATGTGATCGACGTCAGAGACAATCTTCACGATCTGGTCGACGCCGACCCGGCGATCGATGCGATCTCGATCATCGAACAAGCCAGCACCGGCCCGCGCATCGTCACGAGCACCTCTACCGAAGAGCGTGCAGAGATCCTCGAACTGGCTCGGCGCGCCATCGCCACGCAGGCGCCGATCCTGCAGCGCACGGACACGGTCGTCATGCTGGCCCAGCCTGTACCGCGACGACCGTCGCTCGCCATTGGAGTCACCGTAGGTCTGGAAAGCCTGCTGCAGGCGCGCAAACAGAGCCTCAGGATCGCACTCGGATTCGCGCTGCCAACGATTGGCGTCGTCACTCTCGTCGTCTATCTCACGATCCGGCGCCTCGTCGGCGATCTCTCGCTGCGGGATGCGCAGCTCGCAAACAGCCGGATGCAGCTGTTTGCCGTTCGCGAATCGCTGGCACACGCGGAGCGCGTGGCCGCCCTCGGGCAGATGGCAGCCACCGTCGCTCACCAGGCTGGTACGCCGTTGAACCTCGTCTCAGGCTACGTGCAGATGCTCCTCGAGGATGCGCGCACCGACGACCGCACGCGCACGCGCCTGCGGTCGATCGATGCCCAGCTCGCGCAAGTCACGCGCGTGCTGCGGACGATGCTCGATCGCGCGCGGCATCAACCGCAGTCGGCGCTGGTTCGCATCGCTGACGTGATCGAGCACGTCCGTGAAGTGTCCGGCCCGCGACTCTCGCGCACGAACATCCGTTTGGTGGTGGACGTCGACGCGTCGGTGCCGCCGGTGAAAGCGCACGCCGCGCAATTGGAGATGGCGCTGTTGAATCTGGTGACCAACGCGCTCGACGCGATGCCCACCGGCGGTGTGTTGAGCATCTCGGCGAGGCACGGCCCGGACGGCGTTCGCATTGAAGTGGCCGATACGGGGCCGGGCATCCCGGGGGCGATCGCCGATCATCTGTTCGATCCGTGGGTCACCACCAAACCCGCCGGCCAGGGCACGGGACTCGGCCTGGCGATCGTTCGCGACGTCGTGCACGCCCACAACGGCCGCGTCTCGGCCCGCAGTGAAGGTCACGGAGCGATCTTCGTGATCGACCTGCCGGCTCACGCGCCACACCCGACGGTAGCTTGATCATGCGAAACATCCTGGTCGTCGACGACGACGAAGAGACGTGCGCGTTCCTCGAAGAGCTGCTCGGCAGCCCCGATCGCAGTTTCGTGTCGGTGCGCGAACCGAGTGCGGCAGCCGAACTCATCGGACGCGATCGCTTCTCACTGCTCATCTCCGATATCAATCTCAACGCCCCGCAATCGGGCATCGATCTGCTGCGTCAGTTCAGACGCACGCAACATGGGCCGGTGATCCTCATCTCCGGCTTCGGAACGCTCGACACCGCGATCGAAGCGGTGCGCGCCGGCGCGTTCGACTACATCAGCAAGCCGTTCAACATCGCTGAGATCAAGCGCATCGTCGAACGGGCGCTGCAGCAGCCGATCGACAACGATGACGATGCCTCGCCTCCACTCGTCAGCGCACCGGGCACGCTCATCGGGCGCACGGCGCCGATGCTTGGCGTGTACAAAGGCATCGCGCACGCCGCCGATTCATCGGCTCCGGTGCTGATCGTCGGCGAGAGCGGTGTGGGCAAAGAACTGGTGGCGCGGGCCATTCACGAGCATGGACGGCGAACGCGTGAGCCGTTCGTCGGCATCAACTGCGGAGCGATCACGGAATCGCTGCTCGAATCGGAGCTGTTCGGCCACACGCGAGGCGCGTTCACCGGCGCGGTGGCGGATCACAAAGGCGTGTTCGAGCAGGCGGGCGCGGGGACGGTGCTGCTCGACGAGATCGGCGACACCACTCCCGCCATGCAGGTGCGGCTGCTCCGCGTGCTCGAAGAGGCCGAGGTGCGGCCGGTCGGCGGGGTCCGTTCGATCAAAGTGTCGGCTCGAGTCATCGCCGCGACGAACGTGCCGCTGGAGCAGATGGCGTCCGACGGTCGCTTCCGAAGCGATCTCTACTACCGTCTCAGCGTCATCGTGATTCGCGTGCCGCCGCTGCGCGAACGACGAGCCGACATCCCGCTCCTCATCCGCCACTTCCTCGATGATGCGTGCGCCAGGGCCGGGCAGCGGAAGACGCTGTCCGCTGAAGCGCTCGACACGCTGTTGATGTATCGCTGGCCCGGCAACGTCCGCGAACTGCGCAATACGATCGAGCGCGTCGTCGCTTCGAGCCGCGGGTCGCTGATCGAAGCGGGCGATCTCCCGGAAACCGTGCTCGGCCGCAATCACGATCCCGGGCACCCCTTCGCCGACCTTCCCACACTCGACGACCTCGAACGGCGCTATCTGGAGCACGTGCTCACCGCGGTCGGCGGTAACCGTACTCGCGCGGCGGAGATCATGGGCGTCGATCGCCGCACGCTCTACCGCATGGCGGAACGCTTCGGGATCGCCCTCGAAGATTGAGCGTGGCGATCGTGCGCCGCTCATCGCCAACCCGCCACGAGCGCATCGAGATCATCGGTTCGATCCAGCGATCCTGCACGGCCGTCCGCTGGCACTGCCCTTGCGCGCACACGATACGACAGCGCCAGACAGGATGCACCCATGAGTGCGTTACAGATTGTTCCGTTTCTCGTTCTCGTCCTTCTCGCGTGTGTGGTGCCGGCTCACGCGCAAACGCGGATGGTGGCCACCGTTCCGTTCGACTTCATCGTTCGCGGAGAGACGTTCCCCGCCGGCAACTACGAGGTCCGCTTGTCCGACAGCGCAAACGGCATTGCGCTCATCGACAACCTGAAGAGCAATGAGGCGACATTCACCGTGACCATTCCGTCCGGCGGGACCGACCCTGCCGGCTCGCAGGCCGCGCTCGTGTTCGATCGGGTCGAGAATCGCTATTTCCTGACGCAGATCTGGGAGTCGCGCAGCGAAGGCCAAATTCTGCTCGGTCCCTTCCGTCGTCGGCCGACGCGCGCTCGAGCTATGACAAAGGACGACACGTTGGTGCTCGCGGCGAACCTGGTCCAGTGAACGGCAGCCTCGCGTCGCGGGCGCGTTCTACAATGGGCACCAGACCCGATGCCGGCCGATGTCCAGGCCATCATGGACGCTGCGGAACAGGCCGCAGCGTCGAACGACTACCCATCAGCGGCGCGGCTTCTTCGCGAAGCGGCTGCCCTGCAGGAGCGCAGCCTCGGTCCGTTGCATCCTGACCTCGCCAACACGCTGAACAACCTCGGCGTGATGTTCGAGCGAACTGGGGAGATCGACGAGTCCGAGCGGTGCTTCCGGCGCGCGTACGCCATCGCGACTGTCGCGCTTCCCTCGGATCATCCGTTTGTCGCCACCAGCCGCGAGAACCTCGAGGAGTTCTGTCGACTTCACGGTCGATCGTTCGAGGAGTCCGTCGAATCGCGCGAGCAGGATGTCATCGCGGAGGAGGGTTTCAAGAGCGAATCGGCCGCGCAACAGGATGCGGCGGTGGCCGAGGACGCGAACGCGATCG
>Ga0075423_10004260_pt1 | contig 13253 bp, 17 predicted proteins | sample SoiMethybrSBSTD2_FD_80114 | JGI IMG/M metagenome (GOLD analysis project Ga0075423, IMG submission 80114) | Bulk soil microbial communities from a Populus tree surrounding site in Tennessee, USA - Soil MetaG P. TD hybrid SBSTD2 | ecosystem: Environmental > Terrestrial > Soil > Tree plantation...
GGCGCGTGGGGCCCCGAGTACGCGAAGGTCATCGAGAAGTACGATCATTTCGCCGGCATGTGGCTCGTCGGCGAGGACCTGCCGCAGTCGGGCAACGGCGTCACGCTGCATGCCACCGAAAAGGACAAGAACGGCATGCCGGTGCCGGTGGTGCACTTTGACGACCATGCCGACGACATCGCCATGCGCAACCACGCCTACAAGGCGGGAACGGCGGTCTACCAATCGCTCGGCGCCACGCAGGTATTCGAGTTGCGCCATTCCCCAGCACCCACAACATGGGCACCTGCCGCCAGAGCGAGAAGGCGCAGGACGGGGTGTGCAACAAATACGGCCAGGCCCACGACGTCGCCAATCTGTTCATCTCGGACGGCAGCCAGTTTACGACGGGCGGCGCCGAGAACCCGACGTTGACCATCGTGGCGCTCGCGATCCGGCAAGCCGAGTACCTGGCCAACCAGTTGAGTAGGAACGAGATGTAGGAACACACAAGACGCACAGCGGCGGTCACGGTGCATTGCGCATCGCGACCGCGCTTGGCGTGATCCGCCTGCCGCGAGGACGCCGTGCTCGAGATCGACCATCGCGACATGCGCGCAGGCGTTTGCGCACGTGAGGCTGGCTTCGCCAGTGGTTTGTTTCCAATCTGGCTCAAAGCGTAATTGGACCAGTCGATCGATCCGATGGCCGTAATCGGTGGACCTACGGACGCCGATTGCGCCAATCACCGGCGAGGTCTTCAATGACGCGCTGCGTGGGCGCAGACAGCACGTCCGTGCGCGTGCCAAGAATGATCGGTAGTCAGCACGCAGAATGCGGAAGCCCTGGCGCACCGCGATGCCGCTTCCAGCATGAAGGCACGGATCTGGTTGATAATCCCCGTGCGCTGCGACACCAGCCGCTCGCGAACGCGATGCAGCGCTTGCAAGTCGAGCTGATCGGCTGTCTTGGTGGCGACGAACTTCATGGTTGGCCGTTGCACAGCTTCGGCGATTGCCTCAGCGTCGTTGAAGTCGTTCTTCTGCCCCTTCGCATAGGGCCGCACGTACTTTGCCGGCATCAGTCGGGTTTGATGGCCAAAAGTGGTGAGCTTGCGCGCAAGGTGATGCGCACCGACACAGGCCTCCATGCCAATCAGGCAGGGGGGCATGTTGGCGAGCGCGCCTCAAGCTGACGGCGCGACCCACTTCTCGCGTAAGATGATCGCGCCACGACTATCTTGGCCAACTACGTGGAACGAGTTCTTGCCGATGGCGACGCCGACCAGCGCGATCTGTACGTTTGCTGTCTTGGGCATGGGGTGCTCCATTTGATGCAGCCCCAAGTCCAGCGTACCTTCTGGCGGGGCAGGAGCACGGCCGGACCATCCCATTCTGATGTCCCAAGTCAAGCACAACGCGCACGATAACCCGTCTCCCCGCGTACTAGCGTGAAGTTGAGTTACGCGGTGGATCGTGCAGAGGAGAGAGGGGGACCCGAAGACGTCGGTGAACACGCTCTGATGCGCGGGTTGGTTACCGCATTTCCGTTTTTTCGTCTGGGGCTGTCACCTGTCTAGAAACGGGCATCGATCAGAGATCGGCCACATAGTCTAGTCTGGAATTCCCCTGCCGTGGTCCCGCCCTCACTGCTGCACGATTGATGTCTGCGACTATACCCTCTCGATATTGCAACGGACTATGGACCGGTCCACAGTCCCGCGCGACCTTTGTGCCTGCTGATTTGCCCATGATCTCGCGATTGATCGCCCGAATGAATGCCGACAGCTCTCTTGCAATCGCCGTGGCGGCGATCGTCGGCCGCTTGCCTTTGCGCACAAGAGACCGGAAGCGTCCGCACAACCTCATTTGCGCTTTCCACGCGATCTCCCGCACCCGTCGCGGTGCCGCCGCCACCTTTGCCTGCTTAACGCCACTCGACACCAGCGGCCGTTCCGCCGGCTTTGGCATAGCTGGCGAAAGGACAAGTATTACAGCCATCGGCGCGATGCTCGGCGTCGAATTCCTTGTAACCCTTGAGGTTCCAATAGAGGTCGCCAAACCGGTTGCGGAATCGCTGCGTGCGCGAGACCTAAGTTCGGGTGACGAGCGGCGTGATTGTAAGCCACCCGCCCCTGGTCGTGACCCCTGGTTCGTTGGCGATCGGTCGCGCTTCGCGCTAAGGGCCGCGCATCCCTCGGCCGTTGCGCGATGTGGCCTGCTGGTTACTTCGCGTCCTGCGCGGCGCGATACGCATCGGCCAGCTTTTTCTCGTCCTCCGCCGTCAGTTTTGGTGGCTCTACAGAGATCGTCACCTTGTTGATCTTGCCTGTAAACGTGAACGGGACTTGATAATCGCGATCATCAACCGGAGTACCGGTTTTCGAGCCTACATCGAAGGTTTCGTCGACAGGCAGAATCAGCGGCACCGTACGCTCCATTTTCTCCGTCGCAACGACCCTGCCATCCACGGTCAACGTGCCGGTGCCGCCACGCCCGATGCCGCTCATGTTGTTGAAGGCAAGCGTAGCGAAGCCGAGACCATCGTACTTGAAGTCGAACGCGATGGTGTGCTTGCCGGGTGAAAGCGCTTGCTGGCCTTCCCAGCGGACGCGGCCCAGACCGAGCAGGTTCCAGGTGAGAACGGGCTTGCCCTTCAAAAGGTACATCCCATAGCCGCCGAACCGCCCGCCTTGAGTGACGATCGACCCGTCGCCGCCTCCTTGCGGCACCTCGACATCCGCGGTGATGGTGTAGGACGTATTGAGGAGCGACGGCGCCACGCTGTCGGGCAGGCCGGTTATCGGCTTCGAGTAGTTGAATACCTTCCGTCCCGCTGTTACCGAGGGACGCGCCGAGGCCAGGCGCGTCGCCGCCGAAGCATCGAGCGGCAGCACCTGATACTTGGCGAACTCCCCGAACATCAGGTCCCTCATCTCCTGCACTTTGCGCGGATTGGCGGCCGCGACATCGGTGGTCTGCGACCAGTCCTTGCTCACATCATACAGCTCGAACTTGAAGGCGCTGGCGGGGTCCTCGACCGCCTTGCCGGCCAGATCCCAGGGCGTACGGATCGGGACCGCGCTCAGCATCCAGCCGTCGTTGTACAGACCCTGCACGCCCATCATCTCGAAGTATTGCGTGCGATGCCGCGTCGCGGCATCGGCGTTCGCCTTGTCGAAGGTGTAGGCAAGGCTTACGCCCTCGATCGGCTTTTGCCCGATGCCGTCCACCATGACGGGTGCGGGAATGCCCGTAGCCTCCAGGATCGTCGGCACGATGTCGATCACATGGTGGAACTGCCAGCGAATGCCGCCCTTGTCGGCGATGCGCGCCGGCCAGGAGATCGCCATGCCGTTGCGCGTGCCGCCAAAGAATGACGGAATCTGCTTCGTCCACTTGAATGGCGTATCGAGCGCCCAGGCCCACGGAACCGCGTAATGCGGGTACGTTTCGTTGCTCCCCCAGGCGTCGTAGAACTTCAGATTTTCGGCGACCGACGGATTGATGCCGTTAAACGGTACGAGTTCGGCGAACGTGCCGTTCACCGTTCCTTCCGCGCTCGCACCATTGTCGCCGCTGATGAAGATGATGAGCGTGTTGTCGAGTTTGCCCATGTCCTGTACCGCCTGGACCACGCGGCCGATTTCGTGGTCGGTGTACATCAGATACGCGGCGTAGACATCGGCCTGTCGGATGAACAGCTTCTGCTCGTCAGCCGACAGCGTGTCCCATCTCTTCAGCAGATCATCGGGCCAGGCCGTCAACTTGGCGTCCTGGGGAATCACTCCGAGTTTCTTCTGGTTAACGAGAACCTGCTCGCGCAGAGCGTTCCAGCCCTTGTCGAACAGGTGGAGATCGGTGGCCTTCTTGATCCATTCCGGTGTCGGGTGATGCGGCGCATGCGTGCCGCCCGGAACGTAGTACAGGAGGAACGGCATCGACGGATCGATAGAGTCCAATCTATTCATCCAGCCGATGGCCTCATCGGCCATTGCGGTGATCAGATTCCACTCCGGATGCCCGACAAACGGCGCAATCAGCGTCGTGTTCCGGAACAGCATCGGCGTCCATTGGCTGCTGTCACCCCCCATGAAGCCGTAGAAGTATTCGAATCCCATTCCGGTCGGCCATTGGTCGAACGGGCCGGCTTGGCTGGTCTGGTAGGTCGGCGTGTTGTGATCCTTTCCGAACCACGAAGTGCGGTAGCCGTTCTCCAGCAGAATGCGGCCGATCGTGGCGGTGTCCTTCGGAAGAACGCTGTTGTAGCCGGGGAATCCGGTGGCCTGCTCCGAGATCACGCCAAAGCCTTCCGAGTGGTGGTTGCGGCCGGTGATGAGGGCGGCGCGCGTTGGCGAGCACAGCGACGTGGTGTGGAAATTCGTGTAGCGCAGCCCGTTTGCCGCGATCCGATCCAAAGTCGGAGTCGGGATGACTCCGCCGAAGGTCGAGGGCGCGCTGAAACCGACGTCGTCGGTCATGATCAAGAGGATGTTCGGCGCGCCCTTCGGCGGCACCACGCGCGCCGGCCAGGCCGACTTCGACTGGAGGGCGTTCAGGTTGATCTCGCCCTGGAACGGCGCAGGCGGTGGCGGCAGATAGCGGCCGTCGACCGTGGTGGTGGCGTCGGGCGAGCCGGGCGTCCCGGTGGTTTGTTGAGCGAAGTCGGTCGCACCTATCAAGCTCGGTTGTAGGGTCCCGAGCAGCACGAGCATGCCGACCCTGATTCTCCTACTGATGTTCATGCTCGCTCCTCAAGTTTGGTCGCAGTCCGGGGTGGTGCTACCCCTAGTTGCCGTGCGGCAAGCTTTTCGATCAGTTAAATGCACCGCGTTTGCTCGACACCCGGTGTGGTCGCAACCAGCCCACCCACGCCGAATTGACGCCGTGTCAGCCCCTTGCCCGCCATGTCAGTCTCGCTGTCCAGCCGTGATTGAAGGGCAATCGCTCCAGCTTGCTCGCGAGCTAACCGAACAGGTACTGGGACAAACCCCCAAATATGCTGGCGGAGTACCCCGTGGGCCTTGGGCCATGGTGACTCCGCTGGCCATTGTGGCTATCCATTCAGGGCATGGCGGGAAACTGGGGTACCGCAGACAAGATTTAAGATCCCAGAAGCTGGCGCGGATAGCCGCCGTTGACCCAGTCGGCCATCGCCCGGCGACCAACGGCGCATTGCGGTGGCCTGTCACGAATATCGCTGCGCTGGGCTGTTGTTGCCGAGAGTCCGACTCTGGAAAGCTCCTCGATCTTACCTGCAATTTAGATGCTCAGAAAAACCGCACGTGGATGGCACATGGCATTGCAGAGCACGGTAAAGGTGGCAATCGCTGATGAGCCGGTTGCGTTGCGGCTCCTGAGCGCGCTGGTTCTGGGGTGGGACGCAAGGACCGACAGAACGCCTCCGAGATTGTCGACGGGATCGTTCGTCTCATTGACGTGGCTTGGCACTGGCTTGGCACGAAGGCTTGCGCCATGACGAGGGCCACTGCGGCAATGGGGACCGTGATCAGAAACACGGAACCCCACCAGAAGTGCTCGAGGAGCCAACCGATACCAGCGGCCCGAGCGAGGCGATGGCGCCGCCCGTGCCGGACCTTAGCGCGATCAATTTCGTGCGCGCCGGTCCATACCACAACGCCATGATGAGGGCGAGTGTCGTTGGGAAAGCCAGACCCGCCGCGACGCCGCCGAGGATGCGCGCCGCGACGAGGATCTTTATGGTCGGCGCGAAAGCGGCGAGCAAGCACGCGGGCACCGACACGACAACGCCGAGAACGAGCATCAACTTGCGCCCGTAGCGGTCACCAAGCGCGCCAAGATGAGCACCGACGCGGCGAGGCCGAGCGAGTACCCTACGGCGACAAGATCGAGCGCTGTCTGCGACGTGTCGAACGCAGCGCCGATCGACGGCAGGGCCACATTGGCCACGGCCAAGTTCAGGTTGGCGACTGCGGCCACTAGGATTAGCGCGGCGAGGACGCTGCGCTCATGCTCGGGACCGACCGAGGATCCGGGTGGCGCTCCAACGGTTTGCGTTCCAGTGCGTGTCGCCATCATTGGTTGCACGATCGCTACACTGGGAACATACGCACCGCCGAAGGTATCCGTTTTATCCCTGCCCCCTCCCGGTTGAAACCCCGGCTCCGTCTCTCTCGTGGGCACACTGCTCAGTTGGCTGCGCGGCGCGCATGGATGCGAGCCTCTTCTTAATAAAGCGTCTACCCAAAGTCGCAACCGAGATGGCGCTACATGTGCTCGCCTACAATTTCACGCGCGTGTTGAATATCGTGGGTGTCAAGCCGTTGGTCGCGGTGATCAGGACTTAAGACGCCCTCACCTCAGGCAGCGGCGCAATCGTGAGCCTTCACGCTTGCCGCAACATCGAAATCGCAAAAATATGCTCGAAACGGTCGCACGACAGGGCATCCGCTCGACCAAAAGCTCGCCGAACCCCCGCCAGCGCGTGATCACGCGGCCAAGAACCGTTGTTGGCGTTGGGTATCGTCTGGTTTCTGCACACGCTTGCGGCACCGTCGAGCGTAACCAGGCGTTAACCCTGACTATAGCGGATGCAAAACCCGATCCGGATCGTCGGAGAAACCTGTACTGTAGCTCTGACCGCAACGTTTCCGTAGGCCACAGCTGTCAGGGGAAGCGTGACCAAGTACCTCTTACCGATGGAAGACGGATGCCAACTAAGCTGGCTACTGAGTTACCCTGCCGCGAACTCCTGGATGTGCTGCCTGCTGCCATTTACACAACAGACGCGGCCGGCCGGCTAACGTACTACAATTCGGCCGCAGTTCAGTTGGCTGGTCGGAGACCAAAGATCGGTAGCGATGAATGGTGCGTAACTTGGCGATTGTACCGGCCCGACGGAACGCCACTGCCGCACGACCAATGCCCAATGGCAGTCGCCCTGAAAACTGGGCGCCCAGTACGAGGCGTGGAAGCCGTCGCCGAGCGTCCTGATGGCACGCTGGTACCGTTCATGCCCTATCCCACGCCACTGCATGACGCGGCTGGCAATGTCGTCGGTGCTGTGAACATGCTGGTTGATCTCACGGACCGCTCGTGCGCGGAGCAGGCAAGGCTATTGCTCGCCTCTATCGTTGAGTCCTCCGATGACGCCATCGTCAGTAAGGACCTCAATGGCGTAATTGATAGCTGGAACCCTGGAGCCGAACGCCTATTCGGGTACACAGCCGATGAGGTCGTCGGCAAGTCTGTGACCAGTTTGTTCCCACTGGATCTGCAGAATGAGGAATCTGCAATTCTTGAGCGCATACGTCTTGGCGAGCAGATCGAACACTATGAGACCGTGCGCTGCCGCAAGGATGGAAGTCTGGTCGATATCTCGTTGACCGTATCCCCTCTGAAGAACGCTGCAGGCAAGGTCACGGGGGTGGCTAAGATCGCGCGGGACATCAGCGCGCGCAAGAAGGCGGAGTACGAGCGTCTGCTCGCTCTTCAGGACGAAGAGCGCCGACGCATTGCCAATGAGCTACATGACTCTACCGCACAGCATTTGGCGGCAATAAGCCTCAACCTGATGAGGCTGAGAGCGGTTGCTGCTATAAAGGCCGCCGAACCAATCGGCATCCTGGACGAAATTGATGGATCTCTAGAGGAAGCCATAAAGGAGCTGCGCGCCTTCACCTATCTCCTGTACCCACCCGACCTGGAAACGGAGGGTTTGTCAGCGACGCTCGGGCGATACGTTGAGGGATTCGGCAGGCGGACTGGGCTGAAGATCACAATCAAATCATGCCGCAACGTCGATCAACTGTCGCTGCCGCTTCAGCAGACGCTGCTGCGCATTGTTCAGGAGGCATTGACCAACGTGCATCGTCACGCCTCAGCGACGCGCGTCTTCGTCAATTTCAGATGTGTGGACAAGAGACTGCGTTTGGTCATCAGCGATGACGGGCAGGGAACTGAGGAAACCTCCGGACGCCAGAGCGGGAAGCAGTTCCGCGTGGGGGTTGGCATCCCAGGGATGATTTCTCGGATGCGGCAATTCGGCGGCAATCTATGTATTCACTCTGGCCCTAGGGGCACCGCCGTTCATGCAACAGTGCCAATCGGTTGACACGCACTGGGTGATCCTTTGCTTTTGCTCGCTTTTCAATGCGTTCGTTCTCATCAAATGTTGCACGCAACCAAACGCCAGGTCGATAAAAGCATCTTGGGTCTACGGCGGCGGGACCAGGACCGCGACGCGCTGGCGCTGAGCCACGAACCCTGCTCTGATTGCGGCGTTTCTCGTGTAGCCGACTAACAACATGCCACGTCATCCTCTTGGCTTCTTCCGACGCCCTTATGGCACACCCGGGTGTCTCCTACGGTCTTGCGAGCTTGCTCGCATTTTGCGGGTTTGTTGGGGGTGTCGACCATGAATACCTTTCTCCTTGCCAGCCAGATCGTTGCTGTCTCGGCATCGGTCAACATTGCGAAGTTCGTGCAACATCGGCGCTCCGGGTCAAAATGCCGGTTCCGGATCGCGTGCTTGCATGTGGCGGGGTAGGGCAGCCATATTTAACCGCATCAAAGACGTGGCGACCTTGCCTTGACTCGTACAATCCGTGTCCCTTCCGACCGGCACGGCCGCACGCATGAAAGTTGTACCAACTGCTCGATGCCAGCGTGGTCAGGCCGAGCGATCGTTCTTTGATGGCAAGTGGTCGTGTCAAGGGCACGGGCCACACGCGCGGCCTACTTTGGTGGCTTTGCCACCGCCCCGCGGGCTCCGCGGCAACGATCGAGCCCCGAAGGGCCGGGACGCAACGCGGCTCGGCTGCGCCTCCGGCGCAGGAGAGCGTGGCCCGACCAACGCGAGGGAGCCGCCCACACAGCTCATGCCCAACGGCTGCTACCCGTGAGGAGCCAGCGTTTCGAATAGGGCACCGTAGTGATAGGGAAACAACGCAATGACCTGCATGATGTGGAAGCCGGCAGGCTCCACGATTTCGGCAACGGTTTGCGGCGACATGCGCATCTCGCCTTTTGGACCGCGCGGCTCGCCCAGCACGGATGTCTCTTCCGGCTCAGCCGGAGACCAGTTGACGACCGCCGCAGCACAGATCGAGCACGGTCATGTCGGGCGTTATGCCGAGCGCTCGCAGCGTTTGCTCCGGACGCGGCCACAACACAGACCACCAGTTGCGATCCGGCATCGAGGTTGCCTGCAACACGCAGCCTTCAGGCATGATGGAAACCCTACGGCTTGCGGCCCAGGAAGGCGTAGCCAAACACCTCGAACTTGCGCGCGTTAGGCTCGCCCTTCGCGCCGCCAAAGGTGTCGACGGGCGGACCGATCCGAACATCCACGAAGCCGCTGTCTTCCATCATTTTCTGCCAGGCTGCACACGGCAGACCACCGGCAATTCAGGCCGTCCACAAGTCAATGTTGGCGACAGCGGAGGCGGGCACAAGCTTTCCGTTGGCGATGTCAGCAAACTGCAAATGCCCGCCGGGCTTCAGCACGCGCCATATCTCGCTGAACACCCGCTGCTTGTCAGCGCAGAGGTTGATGACGCCATTGGAAATGACGGCGTCTGCCCAGCCATCATCGACGGGAAGCCGTTCGAGAAGGCCTTCGCGGAATTCGACGTTCTTGAGGCCCATGACTTGGGCCGATTTGCGCGATTTGGCGAGCATTTCTTCGGTCATGTCGACGCCGACGAGGCGACCTTTCGGCCCGACCTTGCCTGCTGCCATGAAGCAATCGAAGCCGGCACCGGAGCCAAGGTCGACCACATACTCGCCCGGCTTGGGCTCCCGCAGAGAAAAGGGGTTGGCAACGCCAGCGAACGATTCCACGGCCTCGTCGGGCATGGCGCCGACGGCCTTGGCGTCGTAGCCCAAGCGGGCTGCCAGCGGCCGCCCGGTATGAAAATGGTACTTCTCGTTAGGTTTGAGAGCCACGTCGCGGTATTTCTTTTTGACCTCGTCGCGAAGGGCAGCAGAATCAATGGGAATGGTGTCACTCATTGCAAACCTCCGTCCGGAGAAGCCGATCAGTGAGTCATTCAAGAGACTTATTGAATGATAGGCGCCGACTAATGTCAAGCAATGCGAAACAGGCGATCTACTCGGAGTTTGCCGCACTCGCGAAAGCCATTGGACACCAGCATCGGCTTGAATTGCTCGAGCTGGTGGCTCAGGGCGAGCGCAGTGTGGAGCGGCTGGCCGAGTGCGCAAGTCTGTCCGTCGCGAACGTGTCGCAGCACCTGCAGCATTTGCGGCGCGCGGGGCTGGTCACGTCCCGGCGGCAGGCGAAGTTCGTGCTCTACAGCCTGGCGGATGAGGGTATCCTTACCCTACTGGCCGTGTTGCGCAGCGTGGCGGAACGCAACCGCGGCGAGGTCGATCGCCTGCTGCGCGGCTACTTCCACGAACGCGACGGCCTTGAGCCGATCTCACGGGCTGAACTGCTCAGGCGCATCAAGGACAAGACGGTGATCGTCTTGGACGTGCGCCCCGAAGACGAGTTTGCACTAGGCCATGTTCCGGGGGCTCGGAACATTCCGGTCAACGCACTGAAGCGTCAGCTGTCCAAACTCGACCGCGACACCGAGGTCGTCGCCTATTGCCGCGGGCCGTATTGCGTCATGTCATTCGAGGCGGTTGCGCTATTGCGCAAGCGCGGCTTTAAGGCCCGTCGCTTGGAGGATGGGTTGCCCGAATGGAAGGCCGCCGGTTTACCTGTTGAAGCGGTTGCCTAGGCAGGTGGTCGGGCAGCGCAGCACCCCCGTGGCCTACCCCTGGATGCGAGCAGCCCTCGGAAAGCACGTCTTGTCAAACACGAACTCTTCCTGGTTCAACCAGCAAACATTATCGCTGTAACCCGCGCATTCGGCCGCTGACCAACCCACGAGCCCGCACGATCCCGAAAATCTCTCGTCCACGGAGGTTCTCGAGCCCGCGCGACCAAGGTACCGCAGACACCCCGTCACGTCGCTCATGATGACGACCTTACCTCCGGACGCCTGGATGGTTGCGACCACTTGGCCCTGCACCTGCTCGCCTGCTGCTACGGGATGAAAATTAGTGCGCAGACGCGCCGCAGCCTCGAGCCCCACACGTTGCACTTCGCGCGCCCGCAGGCGTGCATACGCCGAGCTGCGCAGCTCGAAGCCGGCATCGCCATGGAAGCGCGCAAGGTCCTGCGACACGAGTCATTGGGGACGCCGAGCAATGGCCTGGTCAAGCTGGCGCGAAAGCCACGCGTGCCCTGCAATGACCGGTCGGAGCTCTGCGCGAGCCCGTCGAGCCACACGGGGCCGTCATAGTCGGTTATTCGTTGCAAAGATTCGCGACAGAGCACCTGCAGTCGTGGTGCCGATTGCGGTTTGCCACTCAAGCGATCTGCCGTGATACGCACAATGTTATCGCGGTTCGGCACGTTATCTGGTTTGGGGCGCCCAAGCTCGACATAGTGCACCCTGGCGTGGCACCGTCGATAACGACGTAGTGCCGGTCCGTGATCTCGTCGACAAAGCCGACGCCCACACAACCCTGCCAAGCAAAATTCCCGCCGAGTACCACGATCGAACAGGGCATAGGAGGCAGCACTGCGATAGAGGCCCGCGTCTTTAAGCGCCCGTTGCATCATTTTGATTTTGTACGCGCGCTCCATTGGGAGCTCGGGCATTATTGTTGCACGGCGGGCGACGTGGCCGGCAAGGTCGAGAAGGGCGCCATGGTCGCCGGTTCGTCCAGCCAGCCACCGTGATCCGTTGGCACCGAGCGGGGTTTAGAGCCTGATGGGCGTGACGGCACACCCGACTGCCGAGTGGATCGCCCGCCAGCTCACGGAAGCCTGCGGATGGGACCAGGCACCAACTTACCTGCTGCGCGATCGAGATCAGGTCTACGGTCTTTCACCCGACGCCTGCGCCATGGGTATTCGCGATCGACCAACTTCGCCGCGGTCGCCATGGCAAAATGCCTATGCGGAACGGATGATCGGCTCGATCCGACGGGAATGCGTCGATCATATCGTGGTCTTCGGAAGCACCTTCGTCACGCGTTGCTATCGTACATTAACTATTACAACCAAGTGCGATCTGCCGTTAGGCAAAGATGCTCCGGTACCACGTGTAGTTCATGCCCTCGGCCGGATTCTTCCGAGGCCGATTCTCGGCGGTCTCCACCACGAGTACGCCCGGATCTGATTTGTGGCAGGGACAGGACGCCTGTCATGCAATCCACTGCGAATTCCTTGCTTGCCAAGCCCGCCGCTGAAGGTCTTGCCAATTTCACACCTGGCGTCTTCGATCCGTTGGCGCATCATGCTAAGCTGCTTGAGTCAGGGATCGGCACTTCGCGACCATCCACAGAGCAGCAAAATTGCGACAGCAGGTGGGGGTTTGCTGACTCAAGGGGCGAGCCTTGATGTACGTGATAGCGGCATCAGTTATCGATCAATGTAAATGAAATCGCCTCCCGCCCCTTCTGCGTTTTCACGACCTTCATCGCAATTCTCTGACCCTCGGCAAGTCCGCGCAGCCCAGCACGTTCAACGATGGAGGCGTGCAGGAACACATCCTTTTCACCGTCTTCGCACGCGACAAACCCGAACCCTTTGTCGGCGTTGAACCACTTTACGGTGCCATCGATGGCAATTGCGGTCCCACGATCATGACCATCCCGGTGGGAAGATCCCTTCGCTAAAGGGCCGCGCGTTCGCGCGCGGGGTGGCCCGCTGCTAGCCTCCACCGCAAGAACCGCCGTGACCTGTCGTCCCTTTTGACCCACACCGACCTGCACACTGACTTTAGAGTCTGGATCAACCGCCGCGTGCCCTGCAGCCTCCAACACGCCAGCATGCAGAAAAGCGTCCCCCGACCCGTCGGCTAGTTCAACAAAACCGAAGCCTTTCTCGGCGTTGAACCATTTAACGATAGCGTCGATAGCAGGCCCACTCGGCGCCGCACTTTCGCGGAAATCTGTTGGAGATGGGTGTCGCGAGCGGCCGCCGTAGGCGGGGGGGCCGGATTGCTCTTCATCATCAAAGCCGCGTCGTCTCTGACTTCGGTCTCGTCCCTTTTGACCCATCGTGCCTGCTCACCTAGCCGAACCTGCGCATGCTCATCCAAACAAAGAGTTAGACTTGGTGGCCTCACGCCGCAAGGGGCAAACAACCAGTGTACATTTCCCCGGCAGGTTCGGACGCAGCACCGGCTCGCGTGGTCACTCGTGGCGTCCCGGCGGTACTTGGCTTAGGTTCCGGCTTCCTGCGTAATCTTTGCGGCCACAAGGGCAGAC
>Ga0075423_10004261_pt1 | contig 13249 bp, 10 predicted proteins | sample SoiMethybrSBSTD2_FD_80114 | JGI IMG/M metagenome (GOLD analysis project Ga0075423, IMG submission 80114) | Bulk soil microbial communities from a Populus tree surrounding site in Tennessee, USA - Soil MetaG P. TD hybrid SBSTD2 | ecosystem: Environmental > Terrestrial > Soil > Tree plantation...
CACGTTGACATCGTGGAGGTCACTAGTTCGAGTCTAGTACCGCCCACTCGCGCCCATAGCTCAACTGGATAGAGCGCTTGACTACGGATCAAGAGGCTGGGGGTTCGAGTCCTCCTGGGCGCACCTACAAGGGGCTAAGCGGCTAAGGTGCTAAAAGTTCGGGGCGTAGCGCAGCCCGGTTAGCGCGCCTGGTTCGGGACCAGGAGGTCGGTGGTTCAAATCCACTCGCCCCGACTGATAACGAAATGCTCGATAGCGTTAGGATATCGAGCATTTCGTTTCGGGAACGCCCCCTTGATTCGCTCCCCCTAATTGCCGTTACAAGGGCTGTCAGGAGAAGCAAGACAAGCGACCACCGCGATTCCCACCACGACTGCGGACAGTCCGACGAATATCCCGACTGTTTTGCCCGCACTGAACTTCGGGGTCGCAACCTGCGTGACGTCCGAGACCGCCACGCGGGAGAGCACCGTGTTGTGGGCGCCCGTCAGGGTGTCGCCCGCGGCGATTTGGGGGTTATCGATCTGTACGTGGGAGCCGTTGGTCCGGGTCAGGCGCACGAGCCTCGGGTGCTCGGTGGTGATGAACTGCAGCGGGCTCACTCCCTCCTGAACGTGCCAGCTCGTGCACGCGGCGAGATAGCAGAGCAGGAGCGCACAGGCGATCGATCGGCGAAGCATGGTTGGACTCCCTTGGGGGTGGTCCAACATGGACCCTGGTACGTGGAGACGTTAGGGGGCGTTGGGGAAAGGTCTTTGTTTGCGCTAGGACAGGATGCAGATTCATGTCGTCTGGTAGGCGCCAGTAGCTCAGCTGGATAGAGCGTCGGCCTCCGGAGCCGAAGGTCCCGCGTTCGAATCGCGGCTGGCGCATCGAGTTACCAAAGCGGTTACGAAAACCGTTGCTGGGCGACGGCGTCCCGCGCCGCGGCGGGACCCGACTGCTGCTGCTCGCTGAGCAGGGCCCGTGCCGCCTCAGGCTCGATCGGCTTCGCGAACAGGAACCCCTGCGCGAGCTCGCATCCGAACGCGATGAGGCGCTCGCGTTGGGACGCGGTCTCGACCCCCTCCGCGATCACCGTCAGGCCAAGGTGCTCCGCCAGGTCCACGATCGATCGTACGATCTCCAGGTCGGATCGGCGCGCGCCCATGCGGTGCACGAATGTCCGGTCCACTTTGATGCCCTGCAGCGGGAAGCGCGGCAGATCGCTCAGAGACGAGCGGCCGGCGCCGAAATCGTCCATATGCAGGTGGATGCCCAACTCCCGCAGCCGCTGCAGGGCTGCAATGGACGAGTCGACGCTATCCATGAGCACGCTCTCGGTGACCTCGAGACTCAGAGCAGCGGGTGCAAGTCCCGTATCCTGGAGCACCGCTCGCACGTCGTCCACGAGGCTCGAATCCGCGAGTTGCTTCGCTGAGAGGTTCACGCTGATCCGCACCGGGCCCGCGCCCGGCCCCGCCTTCTGCCAGTGGCGCACGTGGCGACAGGCCTCCCGCAGCACCCATTTGCCGATCGGAATGATGAGGCCCGTCTGCTCCGCCATCGGCAGGAAGTCCTGCGGCAAGAGCACCCGCCGCTTGGCGTGGCGCCAGCGTAGCAAGGCTTCGAACCCTTGCACCCGACCGGTCTCGATCTCCACGATCGGCTGGAAGTGGAGCCGGAACTCGTTGCGTCCGAGCGCCTCCCGTAAATCGGCCTCCATTCCGGAACGGGCGTGGGCCCAGTTCCGCATCTCGGCATCGAAGACCTGGAAGCGCGCCCGGCCCCGCTCCTTGGCGCGGTACATGGCGAGATCCGCGTCGCGCAGCACGTCCTGGGCCTGCTCATAGTGGGGCTCGCTCAGCACCACGCCGATGCTCGCGCTGGCACGCACCTCGCGCCCTTCCAGCGAGAGCGGTGCGGCCATGCTGTCCAGCACACGCCGCGCCACGTGCTCGACTTCGGAGGGCCCCGCCACCTCTTCGAGCAGCAGCGTGAACTCATCCCCCCCGAGCCGTGCGACGACGTCGCCGGGCCGCACGCTCGCCTGCAGCCGCTTCGCGATCTCCACCAGCAACCGGTCCCCGGCGGCGTGCCCCAGGCTGTCGTTCACTGCCTTGAAGTGGTCGCAGTCGAAGAACAAGACGCCGAACCGGTAGTGGGGGTCCCGCCGCATGCGCGCCAGCGCCTGCGACACCCGCTCGATGAAGGAGGCGCGGTTCGGCAGGTCCGTGACCGCGTCGTGCAGCGCCCCGTGCAGCATCTGTCGCTCGGCCTGCCTGCGGTACGTGATGTCCCGGGTGATGCTGGTGGCGCCGACGGGGCGACCCTGTGCGTCGAGGATCGGCGACATACTGATGGACACGTCCACGCGCGTGCCGTCCTTGCGCATGCGCGTGGTCTCGTAGTGCTCGATGCGCTCACCGCGCCGCAGGCTCTCGAAGACGCCGGTCAGCTCTTCGCGGTGGTCCGGCGGGACGATCAGCGTGATCGGCTTGCCGATCGCCTCCTCGGCCGTGTACCCGTAGAGGCGCGTCGCGGCCGCGTTCCACGTCGTGATCACGCCGTCGAGCGTCTTGCCGAGGATGGCATCGTCCGCCGATTCCACCATGGCCTTGAAGTACGCGATGGCATACTCGGCACGCTTCAGCTCCGTGACGTCCCGCGTGACGCAGCGGGCGTGCAGGAACTGCCCACCCTGCAGCAGCGCATTCGCACTGATCAGGACGTGGCGGATCGACCCATCGCGGTGGCGCAGCCGCGCCGCGACGTTGAGGACGGTCTCGCCCGCGCGGAGACGCCGCAGGATATCTTCCGCGATCGCTGGGTCGACGTGGAACTGGCATACGTTGCGGCCGACATACTGATCCTGCGCATGGCCCACGAGGTCCAGCTCGGCAGGGTTGGCGCGCAGGATGGTGCCGTCCGGCCCCAGCCAGCTGAGACCGACCGTCGCGTGCTCAAAGAAGTCCTCGAGATCCAGCCAGCCGGGGGGCGGTTGAGCAGGCGCCTGCGCGCGATCGCTCACGTCTACCGCGACGCCGACGACGCCCACGATGGCGCCGACCGGGTCACGCAGCGGCTCCACGTGCGCATCGCAGCAGCGGCCGCCGACCCGAATCTGATAGGAGACCGACTCGCCCGCGAGCGCGCGCCGATGCGCATTGATCGAGTCGGCGCTCACGGCTTCGGTGGAGAACTGCTCGAGCAAGGATGCCCCTACGACGCGCTCCGGCAGGATGTCCGCCGACTTGAGGCCCGCGCCGGACCGCGCCGTGACCCGCAGCTCGGCGTTGGTCGTCCAGAGAATCGCGGGGACCTGCTCGACGACTAAGGCGAGACGCGCCAGGCTCTCGACGTCGCGGGATGCAGTCGCCTGGCGGTCCGGGTCACCGAGTAACCCGATGCAGACGCCCGCCAGCTCGAGCGCCATCCGCTCCCGCCCTCGTCGCTCGACGCCAGGGGGAGGCGGTCGCGGTAGCTCGCGGCGAACCGGTGCGATGCACCAGCGCGGTCCTTCGAGCCGGCTCGCCACCCAGCGACGGGGGGGCGCACGTCTTCCCGGGAGCTCGCCCAGCTCGCGGAGTGTCGCCTCGAGCTGATCGCCCGCGGGAACGAGGTCCTCGGAAGTCGCGGCCAGCAGGTGGAGGCGACCGCCCTCGTCGGCTTCCCACACACCCACGGGTCGCCCCTCGAGCGTGATGGCGGCCCGCCGCAGGACCTCCTGCCAGAGCCGCTCCGGCCCCCTCGACCGCGTGCGGATCATCGCAGCCCGCAACCTGCATAACGCGCGCCGGCCGATAGTTAGCTTGTCGCCCGTCCATTGTTGCGGGGTCGCAACACTAGAATGGCTTCCGTACACGCTCACACGCGGCGTCGGCTTTCGAATTCGCGGTTTCCTCCGCGCGCGGTCGGGTCGAACGAGGCTCTTCGCGGACGCGGCGCAGCGATCAATCGTCTTTTGCGCACCATTTGAGTGCGTTGGCTGGCGCGTCGGGTCCCCACACGTACATTAGGCCGCTCCCCCCAGGGGCACCCTATGATCCTCGGCATGAGCATCGCGACGTTCACCCTGGTCCATACGGTGCTGAGTCTCGTCGGTATCGTCGCGGGCCTGGTGGTGGCGGGAGGTCTCGCCACCGGAACACGACTCGACCGCTGGGCCGCCGTCTTTCTCGTCACCACCGTCTTGGCGAATGCCAGCGGATTCGGCTTTCCTTTCACCAAGATCATTGCGTCCCACGTGGTGGGAGCGGTGTCGCTGGTGGTTCTGGCGGTGGTGATCGTCGCGGACTACATCAAGCACCTCGCGGGACCGTGGCGCACGACCTACGCCGTCGGGGTCGTCCTCGCCACGTACTTGAACGTCTTCGTGCTGGTCGCGCAGCTGTTCAAGCGGATTCCGGTGCTGTTCCTGCTCGCGCCGACCCAATCCGAGCCGCCGTTCGCCCTCACGCAGCTCCTCGTGCTGGCGCTGTTCGTCTGGTTGGGCGTGGCTGCGGCGAAGGGGTTCCGCCCCAGGTCGATCGTTTAGAACCCGACCGCCAATCCCACCCGCGCCACTGTCGCCTGAATCGGCGCGTCGATCTCCCCCGTCCCACCGGGGTTCGTCTTGCGATTGATGCGCTGAAACGTGTAGCCCGCCGTGCCGTGCAGCCGGCCGGCCAAACGGACGTCGAGGCCGAGCCCCAGGTCGATCGAGAACCCCGCATGGCCGCCGCCCGAAAACTTCGGCGCCGCGAGATAGTTCGCCCGGAACAAGACCGTCGCCCCCGGCCCGATCTCATAAAACGACCGTGCCCCGATGCGCACCGCCCCCACCGACTGCGCATCGAACTCCGGATCCGCGGTGCGCCGGATGAATCCCGCCTCGACGCTCGCGTAGGTCGCGAGGTCATAGGCAAGCCACGCGTTCACCTCGGTCGCCGTGAAGCCGCTGGTCGCGGAGCTCCCGGTGGTGGGGTCGAGCGTCACACGCACCACGCCGGCCTCCGCCGAGAGCTTGCGGTAGCGGGCGGTCACGGCGCCGCCCAACCCCGTTCCCTGATAGCGCAGCCCCGCCGCCACCTCGCGATAGCTCGCCAGCACGAACTGCGGTCCGACGGTCACCGCCACCCTCTGGGCCGGGGCGGTTGGGGAAGCCAAGACGAGCAGCGCGACGGCGGCGGCCGCGCGACGCATCGGGGCCCGGCTCCGCCCGGCTTGGGCAGGGGCACCAGCGTGAGCTGCACCTGCTGGCGCCGGGTCACGTTCTCCTTCGCGATGTCCTGGTTGCGCCGCGCGATCTGGTCGCGCAGCAGCCGATTGTAGAGGATGTTGGCCGCGGCAGGCCGCGGGGCGGGCTTGCGCAGGGTCATCACGAAGCCCGTGACCAGCGCCGCGCCTCCCACCACGGCGAGCTCCCGCTTGGAGCTCGAGCCCAGACTCGAGCTCTCGAGCCCCAGCGTGCCGACCAACGCACCCCCTGTATAGAGGAAGGCGAGGCCCAGGGGGCGCCAGCTCTGCGGCGGAACCTCGGTCTCGGGGAGGTACTGGTAGCCGGGCAGGCTCGTGAGGGACTGCAGGGTATCGACGCTGCCGTGGCTCACGCGGATCGGTTGCGCGGCGGAAAACGTGTTCTGCCCCAGCCGCGCTTCGACGACCACGGTGTAATTCCCCGCCGGGATGGGATCGCCGCTCGCGAGCCGGGCGGGCCAGCTCAAGTTCACCTGGCCGTTCCAGGCGCCCGAGTCGATCACGAAGCTGCCGCCCCCCCCAATCGCCCGCGTCACGACCCGCGCGGGCTGGGTGACCGTGAACCGGATGGGCACCGCCCCCCGCCCTCCCACGAAGCTCGTGCTGTCCACCCGCAGCTGCCGCACCAGCAGCACCTGGCGCAGCGCCACGTCGAATGCGCTGTACGCCTTGGGCGAGACGCGGTTCGGGTCGAGCTGTCGCTCCGGATCGATCAGGACGACCTGCTTGAACGCGTCCACGGCTTTGAGGATCGAATCGAGGGCGCCATATGTGAAGCCGAGCAGCTCGTACGCCCGCGCGCGCTCGGCTCCGGTCAGCCGCTCGCGCAGCGCGGCCTGGGCGAGCGACACCACCTGGCGATACTCGAGATTGTCGTACGCCTGCTGCGCACGGCGCAGTGTAGCGTTCTGGACCGCCTGCGCGCCCGCGACCGCCGGCGCGCCAACACCCACCAGCAGGGCGAGAACGCGGAAGTGCCGGGTCATGCGGCTCACTCCGGGAGCAGGGTGTAGCGCTTGCGGACGGTGTTGCTCGCGTCCACTTGCACCGTCTCGGTGATCGTCCTGAAGCCGGCGTGCTCGATGCGGATCGTGTGACGGCCGGGCTTCACCGCGTACTCGACCAGCGGCGTCTGGCCGGCATCGACGCCGTCGATGTAGACCTGGCCGAACGGGTCGGCGGCGATGGTCAAAAAGCCCTGGGCCTGGGCGACCGGCGCCAGTTCCCGCGGCTTGGCCGGCGCGGGCCGGCGCGGCGCCGGACCACTGGGGGTGGCCTGCACCGGTACACGAACCGTGTCCTGAATCCTCACCGTGTCAACGGCAGGCACCGCTCCCCGCTCTCCGCTCCCTTGGGGCCCCAGCATCAGGTATCCCCCTACGCCCGCCGCCACGAGCAGGAGCCCGATCACGACGGGGGCCCGTGATCGGCGCCGGGCCGCGGGCAGCGGGGTCGTGGGCGCGCCCGTGATCTCGGTGGGTGCATCGGCTGTCGCCCGGGAGCGCGGCCGAGCCGCGGTGCGCGGCCTGCCGGGCGAAGCGACGGGCTGCTCCGGCCACACGGCCGTGGCGAAGTCTTCCATCGTGGGGAAGCGCAGATCGGGTTCCTTGACCAGGGCCCGCGAAATGGCCACGGTGAGCGATGGGGGGATCCCGGGCCGCTTGGTACTGGCGAGCGGCGGCTCTTCATAAATGTGCTTGTAGATGATCGTGTGCACCGAGTCGCCGGCGAACGGCAGCTCAGCGGTGATCATGCGGTAGCCGACCACGCCCAGGGAGTACTGGTCGGCGCGGCCATCCACCGCGGCGCCCTTCCCCTGCTCCGGCGCCATGTAGTGCGGCGTGCCGATGATCATCCCGGTCGCTGTAAACCCCGTGGCGGCCTGGAGCGCCTTCGAGATCCCGAAGTCGGTGAGCATCACACGACCGTCGTGGTCGAACATGATGTTCGCGGGCTTCACGTCACGGTGCACCACGCCGCGCTGATGGGCGTGCCCCAGCGCGCAGGCCGCTTCCCAGAGAATCCGCTGGATCTCGGGCACCGGGAGCGGCTCCTTCTTGTCGAGCGCATCCTCGAGCGACGTGCCCGAGATGTACTTCATGACGAAGTAGTTGAGCCCGCCCTCGCTCTCGACGCGGTAGATGGGGATGATGTTGGGATGGTCGAGCTTGGCGGCGGTCTTGGCCTCCTGCTGGAAGCGGCGCACCACCTGGTCGTCCTGCGCCACGTCGGGCGGCAGCACCTTGATGGCGACCTCGCGCTCGAGCGTGAGATCGTGCGCCAGGAAGACCTGGCCCATCCCGCCCTTGCCGAGCAAGCGCTCGATCCGGTACTTGCCCTCGATGAGGCGCTGCAGCCGCTCGCGCACGATATCGACACTGCTGGTGCTGGTGGGCCCGTCGCCGCCCGAGACGTCCGCACCACAAGACAAGCAGAACTTGCTGTTGCCGGGAATCGGCGTGTGGCAGCGGAAGCATTCGACGACAGGGCTGGTCATCGGAACGCCTTGCCCGGATGTCGCCGCAGTGCCGCTTCGACACGCGCGCGGCGCGCGACACTCGCGTGGACCTCGGCCGGGGAAGCCGCGGGCGGTGCGGGAGGCGGCACGCAGACGCCTGAGCCGAAGCAGAGCGAATAGCGCGTGGGCACGCCCGCAAAGTCCGTCACGACCAGGTAGTACTGTCCAGCGGGAATCCCCAGCAAGGGCGAGATGTCCTCATCCGAACCCGGGCGAGCGGAGCTTGTAACGACCGTCATCACCGTGTCCCCCGCGGTGGGGACCCGCAGGAGATAGAGATCTATGTCGCTCGGGTCCGCGGCCCCGGCCGCCGGCGCGGTCGTGTGCGCTTGAAAGGCACCACCTGAGAAGCTGAAACGAAACCAGTCCACGTCGTGAGGATTGTCGATGGTCAGGGCGCCGTCGCTGAAGGGCAGTGTCTCGGGTTTCGCATCGGCAGCATTGCAATAGTCGTCTTCCTCATGCGCGTCGCGAACGATGCCCTTCCCGGTGGTTCCGTACCCTTCATAAACCGTCAACGAGTAGCGGCCCGGTTGGCTGTAGACGGCGATCGCGTCCACCATCCCCGCGGGGAAGTCGTGCAGCGCGACGACGGTTGAGTCCGCCGCCGCTTCCTTGGGCGCGAAGGCGGCACCGTGACACGCATGAGACTGAGGCCCAAACGTCCAGGCGTCGGCACCCAGGTGATAGCTCGTGTCGGACAACTGGAAGGTGAGCTGGTCCGTGAGGAACGTCTGGAAGGTACCGGGGACGTCCGAGCTGAGGACGATGGTCACGTTCCGTGTCGTCAGCTGACTGAGCCGGTACCAATCCACGCCCTGCAACACGTCGCGCGGCAGCGGCTCGAACGCCAGCGCCGGATTCGCGAACAACAGGGGGTCGAGGAACGTCCCCGGGAACGGCTTCGACGTCTCCAGATCGATCGGCGTCGGAGAGAACTCGTTGGGCTCGTACAGGTCGCGTCGGATCACGGTCACGGTGTCCGGCGTGGAGCCGAACACTCCCGCGCCAAAGGCGATGTAGGACAGGGGCGCCGTGTGCGCAGGCGGAGGCACCCAAAAACTGATCTGGGACGCCCCGTTCGCCCGTAACGAGTCGGTGAACGGCACCGGAAACAGCGCCCCGGCGCCGATCGACAGCACGACCCCCACCGTGTCGAGCAGCCCGACGCCGTAGACGGTGGCGATTTCGCCGTACCGCAGGGTGTCGGGCCGGATGCTGTCGATGGCCAGGGGGGCGGAAACCTGGATGGCGAGCGTAGCGGGGCTCGCCCCCGCGTCAAAGTTCGTCGCGACCGCACGCACCTGCGCGATGCCGGACTTGATGGCCACGAGATGGCCGGTCGTCGCGTCGATGCGGGCCAGCGTGGTGTCCGACACCGACCAGCGGAAACTGATGTTGGGCAGGGGCGCGGCAGCACCGCCCGAGAGGCGCTCCCAGGCCGTGGCATGAACGTCGCCTTCGTCTCCCCGGATCACCACCAGCGGACCCACGGTCGTCGGCGTGCGGCTGATCGTGTCGACCGTGAGAGAATCGATCGTGACGAAAACGTCGGCGTCGTGCTCGGTTGGGTAGACGCACATGGCGACGACTGCAGAGATCCCCACGATCGTCAGGGCAGCAAGTCCGCGACTGCGTCGCATGCGCTCCTAGTCCGGCGGAGGTGGGAGTCAATGTAATAACCGCCGGCTGGACACCCAAATGATCGACCTCACCTAGAGCCGCCCCCGGCGCTTGAGATCGAAGTATTTGGCCACCACCGCCTCGGCCGCGCGCTCGGGCGGGACGTCGAGGACCAGCACCCCGGCGCGCCGCATATGCCCCAGCGCCTCGTCGCGGGCGCGCAGCAATTCTTCGGCCGCGGCTTTACGAAACGCGTCGTGCGCCGCGGCGGGCCGCCGCGCCGCGACGGCGTTCAGCTCCGGGTTCTGCAGCGTGACCGCGAGCGGGAGGTGGCGCGGCCGGAGCGAGGCCACGTTCGCCACCAGCGCGTCCGACGCGAAGCGATCGATCACGTCCGTGAACAGCACCGTGAGGGCGCGCTTACGGTTGCGCGCCGCGAGGTAACGGAACGCACCCGGATAGTCGGGCTCGACCAGCTGCGGCTCGACCCGCGCCAGGACGTCGAGCACGCGCTTCAGCGCCAGCCGTCCCCGCTGCGGCGCCACGAAGTGCTGCACGCCGGCCGCGAACGCCATCACGCCCACGTTGTCGTCGTGCTGGACCGCGGTATAGGCCAGCTCCAACGCCGCCTGCACCACGTAGTCCAGCCGCGCCACACCCGCCGCCTCGGCGCTCATGAGCCGCCCCAGATCGAGCACCAGCAACACGTGCTGCCGGCGCTCGGCTTCGTACTGACGCGTGATGACCTTGCCGCGGCGGGCCGTGGCCTTCCAGTCGATGTGGCGGAGGTCGTCGCCCGGCCCCCACTCGCGCAGCGACTCGAACAGCCGGCCCTCGCCCAGCCGGCGCAGCGGCGCGATCCCCTGCTCGTGACGTCGCTGCGCGCGCGCCACCGATCCGCGCAGCCGTACCGTCACGAGCGGCGGGTACACGGCGGCGTCCCAGGGCAGCGCGATGGCTCCGCGACGTCGCCCCAGGCCGAGCGGCCCGATCGAGTCCACCGCAAAGCCGCTCTCCGCCTGCTCGCGGCCGCGCCGCACGGGGCGCACCGACACCGCCTCGCCCGCTTCACCGTGCGGGGGTACGACGACCGGTCGAGGCGGTTGCGTGCCGCCGAGCAGGGTGGGACGCACCTCCCGCACGTACAGACGCGCCCGGCGCGGAGTGGCGTTCACCCAGCGATAGGACACATCCCCGGCGTGACCAACGGAAAACGCCGGGGGCGCGTCGCGGAAGACGCCGAGTGCCGGCGCGCCGGGCGGTGTCGCCAGCGCGGCATCCAGCCAGACGGCCGCGATGAGCAGGATGTCGCCAATGAGCATCGCGTCGAACGCCCACTCGAAACGGAGGCCCAGGACGCCGCACAACGCGAGAGCGATGCCGGCCGCCAGGCCACGCCGGGTCCAGAGCACGCCGGCCCACGCGCCGACGAGATACCACACGCCCCAGAATCCGCCGACGACGACGACATACGTCAGCCAGCGAAGCATGCTCACGCGGTAGGCACTTCCGTCTTGTCGAGGATCGCCTTGAGCGCGGCGTCGGGCGTCACACCCTCGAGCTCGAGCTCGGGAGCGACGCTCACGCGGTGCCGCAGCACTGCGGGCGCGAGCTGCTTCACGTCATCCGGGACGACGTAGTCACGCCCCTCGAGCAGCGCCGCCGCCCGTGCCGCCTTGAGGAGCGACACCCCCGCGCGTGGACTGGCCCCCAGCGTGAGCGAAGCAGCCGCCCGCGTGGCGCGGACGATCCCCGTGATATAGGCGGCGATCTGGGACTCCACCCGCACTGCCTCGGCGGCGGCACGCAGGCGCTCCAGGCCGGCCGCGTCCGTCACGCGGGTCACACCGTACGTCGCGGGCCGATCGGCCTCGAATCCCGCCACCGTGCGCGCCAGGATCCCCTGCTCGTGCACCGCGTCGGGGTAGCCCACGAGCACCTTCATCATGAACCGATCCAGCTCGGCCTCCGGCAGGGGGTAGGTGCCCTCGAACTCCACCGGGTTTTGCGTGGCGAACACGGTGAAGGTCGCGGACAGCGGATGCCCGGTCCCGTCCACGGTAACGGTGCGCTCCTGCATCGCCTCGAGCAGCGCGGCCTGCGTCTTGGCCGGTGCGCGGTTGATCTCGTCCGCGAGCACCACATCGGCGAAGATCGGCCCCGGCCGGAACGTGAACTCGCGCGCGCCGGTGAGCAGCGTCACTCCGGTGATGTCGGCGGGCATCAAGTCGGGAGTGAACTGGATGCGCTGAAACTTGACATCGAGCGCGAGCGCCAGGGTGCGGACCAGCAGCGTCTTGGCGGTGCCGGGCACCCCCTCGAGCAGGACGTGCCCTCGAGCCAGCAGGCACACCAAGGCCTCGCGGGTGGCCGCGGCCTGTCCCAACACCACGTGATCCAGCGCCTCTAGGACCCGGCGCGCGTCGTCTGCGGGCGAAGCTCCTCCCACACATCCTCCAAGGCTTGGGCGGCCACGAGCGCGCGCTCGGCGCCGCCGGGTTGAGTCTCGGCCTGCTGCAGGCGGCGCACGGCGTCGCGCGCGCGCGTGGTGGGCAGCGCCAGCTCGAGCGCGCTGAGCCAGGCGCGTTGCTCGTCGAGTCGGACCACACCCGCCCGCCCGAGTCGCCGTCGCAGCCCCGCCACGATCAGTCCCACGGCGGTATCGACCCCCCCCGCGCCCTGGAGGCTCACCGCGAGCGCCTCGACATGCTCGAGCGGAGAACGGCGCCGGCGATCGATAACCGAACGCGCCGGTCCGAACCGCACCGCCGCAACGGCGAGGGCAACGAGACCGACCGCGACCAGCTGCAGCAGGGCCCAGCCGGCGGGCGTGCGCCCGAGCCAGTCGAGCACCGCGTCCTCGAGTGATCCGCCGCGGCCGAACCCCTGGTGATACTCGTCCCAGGTGACCCGCCCCCGCGTGGCCGGCGTCAGCAACGGCACCGCAAAGGCGGGCACGTCCGTGTTCCGCCACGTGCGGTTGCGAAAGTACCCGGGGTCCGCCGCCAGCGTCACCATGCCGCCCCCCGGGTAGCGCAACCGGAGAATTACCGGCTTCCCGTGCTCGGTCCGGAGCAGCGTATCCTGGGTGGGGACGGCCAGACCGCCGCACCCCGTTTCGCGGTCGAGACTGCGCCGCACCCGGCGCCTCGTGTCCTCGCTTTGTGCCGAGAGCAGAGAGTCGAGCGGCCGGAGCACGGCCGTCACTGGCGGCAGCTCGAGGGCCGACACCGGTTGCTGCACGGGCTGGCTGTCCTCTGGGTAACCCTTCAAGAACGCGGCGTGCGCGTCCCAGCCGGTACAATGCGTGATCCCCCCACCGTCGCCCGCGGCGAGCACCGCCCCGCCGGACCGGACATACCGGACCACCTGATCCAGCTCGGCCGCCGCCAAATCGTCCGGGGGATCGAGCACCACGAGGAGGGCCGGAGGCCGCCGCCCGCGGGTGAGGTCGTAGAGCGGCGTGCGCCGCCGCTCCACCGGCCGACGGAGGCGCTGCAGCACCTCGTAGACGGCTTGCGCGCCGTCCGGCCCCGCGAGAAAAGCGGACGGCGTCCCTCCGTCGGCTCCCCCCAGCGGGCCGCGCAACCCCGCGATGATCGCGACGGCGACCGCGAGCGAGAAGAGCGCGACGAGCGCGACTTCAGGCCGGCGCGACATGCTGGATGACCGATTGCGCCGCCGCGCCGAATTCCTCGTACGCGCGGGCGTCGCAGGGCTCGGCGCCGAACACATGGCGATACAGCCGTTCGACCAACCCGACGAACGACGCCCTGGCCTCGGCACCGAGCCGCGCCTCGCCGATGTACTCGGCCGGGGTTTTCGACGGATCGAACTGCACGGCGCGGGCGCGCTCCAGCTCCAGCAGCAACGCGATGAACCGATAGGCCA
>Ga0075423_10004264_pt1 | contig 13248 bp, 7 predicted proteins | sample SoiMethybrSBSTD2_FD_80114 | JGI IMG/M metagenome (GOLD analysis project Ga0075423, IMG submission 80114) | Bulk soil microbial communities from a Populus tree surrounding site in Tennessee, USA - Soil MetaG P. TD hybrid SBSTD2 | ecosystem: Environmental > Terrestrial > Soil > Tree plantation...
CGGGCCGTCCTCGCCGGCCGGACCGGCGACCCGGAAGGCGCGCGGCGGGGGCTCGAAACGTTCATCGCGACCGCGCCCCCGAGTCGCTATTCGGCCCGGATCGCGGAGGCGCGGAGGCTCCTCCGGGGGCTTCCGGCGGGAAGATCGTGAGACGCGGCGGGCTCGGCTGGGATACCCTTCTTGTGGGTGGTGCCATGACACGGACTTTTCCGGTTTGCGCCGTCTTCCTCGTCGTTCTGTTCACCCTCACACCCTCACCGGCGATGCCGCAGAACTCCGCGAAACCGCTCCCGGCCGACCCGATGAAATCTCCGGTTCACGAGACCGCCGAGGTGGTTCTCGTGGAGGTTCCGGTCCGCGTCGTCGATCGCGACGGGAACCCGATTCGCGGGCTGGAGAAGAAAGACTTCGAGCTCTTCGACGAGGGCAAGAAGCAGACGATCGTCGGCTTCGACGCGATCGACCTGGCCCAGAAGACCCGCGAGATCTCGGGCGGCGGCGAGCCCGTGCACCCCGCCGCGCGTCGCCACTTCCTCGTCCTCTTCGACCTGTCGTTCGCCCGGCCCGCGGCGGTCCTGGCGGCCCAGCGCGCGGCGAAGCAGTTCGTCCTGAACGGCATGTCCGACCGCGACTTCGCCGGGATCGCAACCTTCTCCGTCGAGAACGGCGTGAAGCTCCTCGTCACCTTTTCCGCCGATCGGGTGCAGCTCGCTCGCGCGATCGACACGCTCGGAATCGCGATTACCGAGGACCTGTCGAAAGATCCGCTCGCGTTCGCGTTCGACATCAGTCACCTGGGCGCCGAGGCTCGCGGCCAGGGGCTCGGCGACAAAGAGAGCAAGGCGGCGGCGATCGTCGAGTCCCTCCAGACTCTCTCCCAGATCACGAAAGCGCGCGTGGACGAGTACGCCCGCGGGCGCGTCGCCGAGCTCGCGCAGTCCTTCGCCCGGCTCGCCCGGACCCTCGACACCGTCCAGGGCCGCAAGGACGTCATCTATCTCTCGGAGGGATTCGAGAGCCGGTTGCTCGTCGGGACGAAGGACACCGACCAGGAACGCGAGTGGATCGTGAGCGGCGAGCAGTGGAAGGTGGATAACGAGAAGAGGTTCGGGAACTCCCACCTCCAGCAGCAGGTCAGCTTCATGACGGACCTCTTCCGCCGGTCCGATTGCGTGATCCACGCGGTCGACATCGCCGGGCTCTCGAGCGAGACGGACCCGGGAACCGCGGTGCCCGGAGTCCGCGGAGAGAACGCGCTCTTCGAGATCGCCAACGCCACGGGGGGCGAGGTCCTCCGCAACGACAACGACTTCCGCGCGCAGCTCGACCGGCTGGTCGCCCGGACGAGCCTCGTTTACGTGCTCGCCTTCCGCCCCGAGAAGACGGGCAAGGAAGATCGCTTCCATGACCTGAAGGTCAAGGTTCACGCGCCGGGCGCCCGCGTCTCAGCGCGCGCGGGCTATTACGAGAAGAGACCGTTCCGAGTCCTCTCACCCCTCGAGCGGAGCCTCTCGGCCGCGGACATCATCGCCAACGAGATACCGGTGGCGGACATCCCCGCCCGGGTGCTTGCGATTCCCTTTCCGCGGCAGGAAGGCAAGGAGATCCGCGCGTCCGTTCCGGTGCTCGTCGAGATCCCGGGGGATCGGCTGCTGGCCGGCAGCGACGGAGCTCGCGCCGACGCCGAGGTGTACGTCTACGCGAGCGATTCCGAGAATCACCTGCAGGACTTCTTCGCACAGGTGATCGGCATCGACTTGAATCGCAACCGCGAGAAGCTCGAGAAGGGCGGTCTCCGGTACGCCGGACAGCTCTCACTGCCGCCGGGGGATTACCGGCTCCGCGTCCTCGTCCGGAACGCGGAGACCGGTCGCGCGGGACTCTCCGTGCAATCGCTTCACGTTCCCGACTTCACGGCCGGGCAGCCTTACCTCGTTCCCCCGATCTTTCTCGAGCCGTCGAACGGCGGGATGCTCATCCGCCGCGGCAACACGTCGGGATCCTCTTTCGAAGATCCGCTGCTCGGCGCGGGAGTGGAAGGTCTCGTCCCGACGGCGACGCCGGCGGTATTGCCCGGAAGCCCGTCGCGCGTGTCGATCGTGGCTTATCACTTCGGGACCGAGCATTCGGAGCCGATCCTGAAGATGGGCGCGCAGGTCCTGACCGAGGACGGGCGACCGCTCGGGGACGGAATGATCTCGCTCGTCGGAAAGGGTCCGGTCGAAGCCGATGGCCGGCAGCTTCTCGTGGTGGCGTTCACCCCCGCGAACCTCTCTCCGGGGCGGTACGCGCTCCGCGTGATCCTGCAGGATGGGGCCACCGGTCGCGGAACCCATTCCTCGGCTCCGTTCCTCGTTCACTAGTCCGGGTGCTCGCGGCCGTCCTTCTTTTCCTCGCGGCGACGGCCGCCGTCCCGTCGCCCGTCAATCGCGAGGCGCACGCCGACCCCCTCCACGCACGCCTGCAGGCGCTCAGGCGCGCTTCCGCGGACGTCCGTCGCGGTACCCCCGAGGCGCGCGCCGTTGCCGCCGAGCTCGGTCAGATCGGGCGCGGCTATCTCGAAAAGGGGGACAGTGGCCGCGCGGTCGAGCTCCTCGAGGAAGCGTACGGGTGGGACGATGAGAACGGCCTCGTCCTCGCTCTTCTGACCCTCTCCTATGTTCGCCGCGGCGACTTCCCGTTCGCGCGGTTCTATCTGGATCTCGCCGAGCAGCGGGCGCCGCGTGCTCCGCCCCAGGCGTACGAAATCCTGGGCGAGGTCTATTACTCGCTGAACCGGCTGGAAGACGCAATCGTGGCGTGGGAGCACTTTCAGCGCCTCGGAGGCCAGACCCCCGCGACGCTCCGCCGTCTCTCCAAGGTGCGCCAGGAGCTTGCGCTCGCATCCGGCCAGCGTCACCTGGAGACCGAGAAGTTTTCGTTCTTCTGGGATCCTTCGATCCCGGCGAGGTTCGTGGAAGAGATCGCGGAGCGGATCGGCGCCGCCTACGGCCAGCAGTCGGAGTTCTTCGGCACCGACCTGCCGGAAGCACAGATCATCGTTCTCTACGGCGGCCGATCGTACTTCTCGCTCGTGTCGGTGCCCGACTGGGTCTCGGGCCTCTTTGACGGAAAGATCCGGATGTCCGTCGATCCCGACGGCGGGGCGACGCCGGAGCTGTCCGCGGTTCTCGCCCACGAGCTCGCGCACGCCTTCATTCGCCACGCTTCGGCAGATCGAGCGCCCGGCTGGCTTCACGAGGGCGTCGCGCAATGGTGGGAGGGAAAGAGGATCGCGCGCTACGAGATTCGAAACGACTTCCGCGGTCGGAGCCCTTACACGCTGTCGGAGATGGAGGGGAATCTCGCGGGCCACTCGGACCGCACCGCCGCGCGGACGAACTACGTCGAAGCTCTCTCTCTCGTCGAGTACTTGACCGAACGCCACGGGAGCGGCGCGGTCGCGTGTCTTATCCGGGGCCTCGGAGCCGGCCGCACGTTCGCCGAATCACTGCGCGCCGAGACCGGGCTGACGCCCGACGAGCTGTTCCGGAAGTGGAAGGAGTGGGCGAGACTCTGAGGGTCAGGTCTCCACTTGCCACTTCGCTTCGCGAAAATGGAAATGGCAGCTCCGCTGACCGAGCGTCTTTCGTACCTGTGAAGACCTGACCCCTTACCAGGGAAGCAAGTCGAACGGCGCCGAGTCCTTGACGATCTCCCCCGGCTGCTTGTTCGCGATCTTCACGAACTGATCCGCCCACTCCCGCAGGATCGACTTCGCGTGGCCGTACCACGTCAGGTCCTTTACGTTTACGAGCGAAAACTTCTGCTGCTCCCGATCGGCGAACATCGCCACGACTTCATTCGTGGCTCCGTCCTTCATCCGGGCCTCGAACGCGACGCTCGAGTGCGTCGTCGCGGTTTGCACGTTCGCCGCCGCGGATCCCGCGGCGCCGGCGACCGGTCCGGCCGCGTAGCCGAGCGCATCGAGCACGACCTTGTTCGGAATGACTTCGACCAGCGCAAACTCGGCGACGAGAGTATTCGGACCCGGCTGCTCGACGACGGTAAAGCGATGCTTCGGATCCTTCCGGAACGCTTCCTCGAAGACTCCCCGCGCGTAGCCCGCGAGCTCCTTCGCGTCCTCTTTCACCTTCTCGCCGCGCTCGAGCTTCTCCCACCAGTTCATCTCCCGCAGGTGCTCCGTGTTCCAGGGCGCAATGTAGATCTCCCGGTAGTGGCTCCAGTCGAGATCCTTCTTGCGCCAGGCCTTCTGGAAGGGGAGGTCGGAGGGCTTCTCGAGCTCCTTGTCCGGAATGAACCCGGAGGGGCTGGCGGGCTTTGCCTTCTGGATGCAGCCCGTGACTCCGATCGCGGCAGCGGCGAGGATGAGCAGAACGATCGCGCGTGGCGAGAGTCGTCTCATGGCATCTCCATTCGAATCCCCCAAGTCCCTGTCATCCCGAGCGAAGCGAGGGATCTCTCACTCGATAGTCGAGGGATCCTTCGTCGCTGCGCTCCTCAGGATGACAAGACTTTGGTTCGTTCGGCCGGATTCTATCGTTCTCCCGACGCTGAGGGCGAGAGGCCTTCCGGCACACGGCTTGCTGCTTTTCGGGTCGAAAGGAACCGGAATGGCCACCACGACCGCGACCCCCTCCCTCGGAGAGACCCTGGACCGACTCGCCCGGATGGAGCCCGTCGAATTGCCCGTCGTGAGCCTCTACCTGAACGCGCAGCCGGACAACCGCGGAAAGGACAAGTACGACGCGTTCGTCCGCAAGGAGCTTCGCGGCCGGATCGACGACTTCGCCCTCCGATCCCCCGGACGGGAGAGCTTCGAGAAGGACGTCGAATCGATCGAGCGCTGGCTCTCCGAGGAGGTCCGGCCGTCGGCGAACGGGCTCGCGATCTTCGCCTGCTCGGGGAAGAGTTTCTTCGAGACGCTTCAACTCGATGCGCCGATCGAATCCCACCGGCTGTCGATCGGCGACCGGCCCCATCTCGCGCCGCTCACCCGGATACTCGACCGGTACCCTCGCCACGCGGTCGTCCTGGCGGACACGAACCACGCCCGCATCTACGTGTTCGGTCGGGGCCGGACGATCGATCGGGAAGAGCTCGCGAGCGAAAAGGTGTCGCGGACCGACGCGGGGGGATGGTCGCAGCTTCGTTATCAACGCCACGTCGAGGACCACTACCTCCACCACGCCAAGGACGTCGTCGAGGCGCTCGGTCGGATCGTCGCCGAGGATCGCGCCCGTCACGTCTTTCTCGCGGGGGACGACGTCATCGTTCCGCTTCTGCGCGAAGAGCTTCCCAAAGAGCTGGCCGACAAGGTCGTCGGCGTACTTCGACTCGAGATCCGCACCCCCGAGAACGAAGTCCGGGACGCCGCGGGGGACGCGCTCGCCCATCATCTCGCGAGAGCGGAAAAGGTGCGGGTCGAGCGGTTGCGGGGAGAGTGGCGCGCGGGCGGCCTCGCGGTCGCCGGGGCGAAGGACGTCCTCGAGGCTCTCGCGAACGGACAGGTCAGCGAGGTCTCGATCGCGGCCCGGCTCGAGGGCAACGGCGGCGCGAGCTCGGAAGGACACGCTTCGCTCGCGGACGAGGTCGTGCAGCGCGCGCTCGCCACCGGCGCGACGGTCCACTTCGTGGAGGACGGCGCCGTCCTCGCCGACATGAGCGGGGTCGTGGCGGGCCTGCGATACCGGCCCGGAGCGACGCCGCGCGACGACTCGCGGGTCGAGAGAAAGGTGCAGCTGTGAGCAAGAGAATCAACGTCAACCCCGACCACTACAAGAGCGCGGGCCGCGAGCGGCCGGACACGCTCGCCGCGGAACGCATGAAGAAGAGAATCGTGGGGACAGGCCCGGCGGGCCGGCACCCGCAGCCGTTCGCCCCAGCCGCGAAGTCTAAGCGCCCGGTGGCCAGACCTCCTGCCCCGTCGAAACGAAGTAAAGCCCGGCCTTCGTCGGGCGCCCGGTGAGCTTCTCCCAGTAACGCCGGTAGAGCTCGATCTGCGGCGAGTAGAAAGCGACGAGCTCGTCGAGGTTGCCGGCGACGGTGTCGGACTTGTAGTCCACGAGGATCCAGCCGGAGTCTTCCTCGAACGCCAGGTCGATCGCCCCCTGGAGGAGTGTCTCGTCCGGACCGCCCGGAGGGATTCCGAGCTCGGCGCTCGTCGCGGTCAGCGCGAACGGGACCTCGGCGAGGCGGCGCCGGGCGTCGAGAGCGCGCCGCCACAGCGCGGAGCCTCGGACGGCATCGACGAGGCGCACGGCCTCGTTCACCTCGGACGCCGACCGCTCCTCCTCGGCGAGAAGGTTGCCGGCATAGAGATCGAGGTCGATGTCCGGATCTTTCATCGCGCCTTCGAGGAGGCGATGAATGACGCGACCCCACGACATCCCCCGTCCCGTCCGCCCGCGGAAGGGAGCCGTCTCCTCCCTGTGCACGAGCCTGGTGACCGGCTCGACCCGATAGCTCGGGCTGGAGGCGGAGTCCCGCCGGGTTCCGACGCGCTCGCGAAACGCGACGAGCTCCGCCGGCAGATCGGGAATCGGCAGCGCCGGTGACACATCGAGTCGCGAGGGAAGATCCGGCAATGGGCGTGACGCGGCGGCCGCAAGTCTCGCCCAGGGACTCTTCGATTCGTTCGGTCCCGCGCTGACCACGAGAAGGTCCGCCGCCCGGGTCGCCGCGACGTAGAGCAGCCGGGCCTTTTCCGACGACTGAAACCGCTTTTCGGCCTCTTCGCGATCGCTCCATCCGACCGGCCGTGCGATCTCGTCGCGGCGTTGCCGGAGAACGCGGAGCCAGGCTTGCGGCGGATCGGCCTCGCGCCCGACGCACCAGTCGATCGGCGAGTCCCATTCGCCGCCGGGATCCGCGAGAAAGACGATCGGCGCCTCGAGCCCCTTGGCGCGGTGGAGCGTTAGAAGGCGGACCGCGCGGACCGCGCCGGGCCGTGTGCTCATCTCCTCCGTATCGCCCTTCTCGGTCAGGCGGCGCAGGTGCCGGACGATCGACGCGAACGATTCTCCGTTCGAGGAGAGGGAGCGAGCGATCGAGACCGCCTTCAACAGGTTGCCGGCGCGGGTGCCACCGAGCTCGCGCGCCCCGCCGTACGCGATGGCGCCGAGCTTCGCCGCGATTCGCGCGAGCGCGGCCGCCGGCGGAAGGCGCTTCGAGAGCTCGTAAGCCTCACGGAGTGTCTCCATGGCTCCGAGAATTCGCGGATCCGCTGCCCGCGGCGGCGGAGCGAACATGTGGAAACGCCCTCCGCCGCGCTTGTGGCGATAGAGAGCGTCGTCGTCAATGCCGAAGAGCGGGCCCCGCAGGGAGGCCACGAGCGAGACCGGGTCGTCCGGGTCGGCGATGCTCTCGAACAGCGGCAGCAGGTCGCGGAGATCCGGCGACTCGCTGAACGCGCCGCCCCCCGCGATCTCGTAGGGAATTCCGCGGAGCTCGAGCTCGCGCGCATACGTGTCCATGAGCTTCTTGTAGCGGAACAGAATCAGGAAATCCCCGGGTCGGGCCGCACGGCTTCCCTCGCGAGCGATCTCCATCTTCGCGTCGAGCGCCGAGCGGATCCAGGAGGCGATCCGGACGGCGTCGGCGCGCGCGACGTCCTCGCGGCTCCGGCCGCCCGTCGTGGGGACGTCGAGACGAACCACCCCCGAGAACCCGCCGGCGTTCGACCGGTCGGGTACGAGCGGCGCGTCGGCGGCCTGGTCGCGCGTCGCTTCCGGCGGGAAGATGCTCGAGGAGACCCCGTTGACCCAGTCGCAGACTTCTGGAGAGGAGCGGAAGTTGGTCGTGAGCTTCAGGATGCTGCCGCCGGAAGCCCGTATCCGTTCTTTGACGCGCTCGTACGTCTCGATGTCCGCGCGCCGGAAGCGGTAGATCGACTGCTTCGGGTCGCCGACGACGAAAAGCGAGCCCGGCAGGGGAACGAGGCGGCGCCAGTCCCTTTCCCCGACGTCTCCTCCGGTCAGGTACAGAAGCACCTCGGCTTGAATCGGATCGGTGTCCTGGAACTCGTCCACGAGAACGGGCGTGAAGCGCCTCTGGAAATCCCGACGCACTCCGGAATGGTCACGGAGCAGGTTCCGGGCGCAGAGGAGGAGGTCTCCGAAGTCAAGTGCGCCACGCTCGCGTCGAAGCCGCCGGAACACGTCGACTGCGGGCTTCACGACCTCCACGGCCACCGGATAGAGAAACTCGCGCCAGCGTCCGAGCGCGGGCGAGACGACGTCGTTGACGAGTGCGTCGTAATCGTCGCGGAGCCGGACGGCCACGGCGGCGTTGGGCCAGAGCTTCTGTATCACCTTGCCGCGGCCCTGGAGCCTCTCGAAGAGCACGATCAGCTCCGCCGGCCGCTCCAGGTTCCGGATTTCCTTCAGGCGGAGCGCGCTGCGCAGCTTCCGCTGGAGGGAATCGGATCGGGCGTCGGGATCCCGGGGCGGGATCTCTTTTGCGGAGCGCGAGAGGTAGTCCAGCACCTGCTCCCTTTCGCGGTCGAAGGTGGGCTCGCTCAGACGGTCCGCGACCGCCGGCTCGACGTCCGGGTTCGAGGCGAGGCACTGGTAAGCCTCCTCGAGCAGGTCGACGGTCATGCCGTACCGGGAGAGCTCCGCGAGAAGCGGGTTGGACTCGAGGAAGAGCGACTGCTTGTACTTTTCCCAGGCCTCTTCCCGCAGGAGCAGGTCTTCCGTCTCGTCGAGCTCCGCGAACTCGGGGTCGACGCCGGCCTCCACGGGCCGCTCACGAAGGAGTCGGGCGCAGAAGGAATGGATGGTCCCGATGAAACACCGGTCGATCCCCGCGAGCCCGACGGCCAGCCGGTCGCGTTTTGCCGGATCGCGCTCGGTGGCGAGGCTTTCTTCGAGCCCGACCTGAAACCGTTCCTTGAGCTGTGCGGCCGCCTTTACCGTGAACGTGACCGCACAGAGGCGGTCGACAGTCGTGCGTCCCTCGCGGACGAGCGCGAGCATCCGATCGACGAGACTCGTCGTCTTCCCGGTGCCGGCGGCAGCCTCCACAAGCAGGTTCCGACCGAGTTCCTCCCGGATCGTCCGGCGGTCGGCGGCATCGGACTGAAAGCGACCGCGTCCGCTCACGAGGGGTTCAGCCTCCGATAGGGCGCGAGGACCTCGTTGGCGGCTTCCTCGGAGAGCTTGTTCTGCGCGCGTGTGCCCGCGAGGTCTGCGCCGCTGCAGATCTTTGCGAAATCGCAGATCGAGCAGTCCTCCTCCGTGGGCGTGTGCGGGAAGGCCCCGGCGCGGAGCAGATCGAAGAGGTTGGTCAGGGTCTCACGGGTCGCCGCAACGTCGCGGGGAGCTGCGAACCGTTCCCCCTCGCCCCGGCGGCCCGCATAGAAGTAGCCGGACTTCACGACGCGCCCCGGGCGTCCCGCCCGGGCGAGGAGGATCTCGAGCGCTTCTGCGTACAGCGCGTCCTGGATGCGTCGTCCACCGCGTCCGCGCTCCGGCTCCGACGTGTCCCAAGGGCTCCCGGTTTTGTAGTCCCAGACCTGATACTCGTCGGGCGATTCTTCGTCGACGCGGTCGATTCGTCCGGAAAGCAAGAAACTCTGGCCCCCTCCGAGCGGGATGCGAACGGGCTCGGGGTCGCCGGGAGGCTCGGTCGACTCGCGCGATGGACCGAAGCCGACCTCGAACCAGCGGGGCGCAACGTCGCGGCAGTGCTCCTCTTCGCGCAGCAGGAAGATCCGGCAGGAGACGAGGACGTCCTCGCGAAGGGCCTCGAACGCCGCGACGCTTCGCGGGGGAGTTTTCGCCTTCCACTTCGCGATCTCTTCGCCGGCAATCGATTCGATCCGGTTCCAGTCGCGGCGGTACAGCGGACGCTCCACGGCACCCGTCGGGTCGGCATAGAACCGGCGGAAGACTTCGTGGAGGAGTGTCCCTCTCTCGAGCGGTGTCAGCCATACCGTCGGGTCGGCGCGGAGGTCTTCGGGGGACCGGAGCTGCAGCACGCGCTTGAGGTAATACGAGTATGGGCAACGCGCGAGGTCCTGGATCCGGGAGCACGACGTCGGACGACCCGAGGTCCGGGGATCGAGCCCGGTCGGATCGCGGATCAAGCCGTCCCAGATCGTGAAGGCTTGGCTGTCCCGGGCCTCTTCCGCGGCGAATCCGTCGGCGAGCCATGGATAGGCCGCACGCACCGACGACGCCACGCGCCCACCGGCGAGCGGTGGCGCCTGCGTCCGGGAGAGCCACCATTCGGTCTCATCGAGAGCCCTCGGCGGCTCGGTCAGGAATCCCGCCGCCGGGGGCAGTCCCCGGTCGGCGTCACTGTAATCCGCGGCCGGATCGCCCGAGACGAGCCGGAAGATGTCCAGGTACGTCGCGGCCGGGAATTGCTCCCTCGCCTCCAGGAGCTCCCAGCAGGCGAAACTCACCGTCACCTCGCCGCGAACCCGCGCGATGCACGCCCGGAGGGCGAGGACGTTCTCGGCCGGGCGGCCGCCGCGCATCGCGAGCTCGCGCGGATGCACGGCCGCGTTGATGCCCTGCCGCTCCTCGTCCAAGAGAACCGGGTCTTGCAGGCCCGAACCGGGGTGCCGGCCGGAGTCGAGACCCGCGAGAAAGGTGCGGGATCGGCCGCCATATCCGCCGGTGCGGTAGTCGCCGAAGTGCAGATGTCCGGGCCGTGGCCGGTCCGCCGCGACGTGAAGTCCGCGCACCGCGTCGGAAAGGCGCGAGGCCGCTTCCGCGACGGAGAGCCGGGTCACGGGGAGCGTCTCGAGTTCCCCGAAGAGTCCCTGGAGCGCGCTCGACGCCTTCGCGTCGAGATCGCCCGCGATCCGCGCGAAGCCTCCCACGAACGCGCTCGCGGAGCGGGCGATGGCGCGAAGCTCGACCTTCCCGTCGACCGGCTCCGAAGCGAGCGAGAGAAGCCGCGCCACGAGCTCGCGCACGGCGCGCGCCGTCGCAAGGCGTTCCTTCAACCACTCGACCCGCGCGTTTAGATCCTCGTCGTCCTCGTCCGAGCGCCGCCGCGCGGAGTCCACTTCGGCGGCGCGCCGGGCGATGTGAAGATCGAGCGTCGCGAGGCTCCGCTCCCGTCCCCACCCGATGTGCGCGTCGCGCAGCTCCCGCGCGGCGGGCAGCGGCCCGGGCGGCTCACCCGGGAAAATTCGCGCCAGGTCGAGGAGCCCGCCGGCGATCACCTCCCGCAGCTCTTCGCTCTCGAAGTCCCGTCCGAGCCAGCGCAGGTATCCGAGCGCCGCCTGCCCGGGGCGGGAGAAGGTCGCCGGTATTCCCTGGCCGAACGTGCACGGGATTTCGTGCTCCGAAGCGAGCTCGTAGAGGATCGGCCCGTAGCTTGCCGGATCCGTCGAAAGAACCTCGACGTCGTCGAGAGGAATCCCGTCGGAGAGAACGCGGCGGAGGATCTCGCGAATCTCGTTCTCTTCGCCGAGCGCGCGGAAGAGGCTCGCCCGCGTCGCGTTTTCGGTCCAGCCGTCGGGTCCGTCCGATTCGAGAGCTCGGACGTGGCCTCCCGAGGCTCTCTGCACGAGCTCGGCCTCGGTCGCCGAAAGCTCGAACGTCCCGGCCAGCAGATACAGGGCGTCAGAGGTGCGCGGGCTGTCGCGGAGAGCGTGAACGGCGCGGCGAAGAACTTCCGCGCGGTCCACGAACTTCCCCTTCGCGAGTGCGGCCTCGTAAGCCGCGAGAACGTCCTTGAGCTCGGCGACCTTCCGCGCGTCGCCGAAAGCGCTCTCCGGAAGAGCCTGCGGCGAGATGCCGGCGCTTCTCAGCTCGTCGAAGGTGTTCTGGATCGCGCGGTGGAGGCCGGGGCGCGCCGCGAGCGCGCCGAAGTACGGCGATCCGGCCAGGGTCTCGGCGGAAGCCTGTTCGATCAGCGCGAGCGCCTGCGCTCGCGAGAGAAGCGTGAGCCCCTCGCGCGCGATCGACGGACCAGCGACGGAATGCGCGAGGCTTCGCACGGATTCGATCCGGAGGTGAACCCACGGCGTGCCCGACCGGGCCAGGGCCTCGGCGATCTGGTGTCCGACGAAGCGCGACGGGGCGATCAGCACCTTCTCCTCGAGCGGATGCTGACGGCAGACCTCCGCCAGCGACTCGATGAGCCGTGGGAGCTTCTTCTCCTCGGTCTCGAAAGGCAGAACGGGTTGTGTGGACACGGGTCTCCGCATTCTGTTCGAACGAGCGATGTTTTTGAACCGGCCGCCTGCCGCTCGCGCGGTCCGGGTCAGGATGAGTGTTGCCCGCGAGCGCGGACAAACAACGTCCGGGCGGAAAAGCGTTGGGCGGATGTTCTAAGAGCTCGCGACCCCGGGATCCTCGGGATTGAGTGGCTCGTTGTCCCCGCGATCTTCGCGGCGGTCCGGTCCCTCGAACTCTTCCATCTGGTCGGCCATGTCGTCTTTTTCTTTCTCGGTCATCGAGTCGTCGGGAGTCGGCGATGGTGGTTTCGGTTCGGTCAAGGCGCCTCCGGCTATGTGACTTTTCCAGTTCGGGCGAGCGGTAGAATCGGCAAGCATAGTCCGGGGGAGCCCACTCCGCGCTGCGGCCGCCGTGCGGACGGCTGAGAGTTGCCGGCATCGTGCCGGCAAGACCCCGTGAACCTGACGCGGGTAATGCCGCCGTAGGGAGGAGCCGATGAGCACCCGTCCAGAGACGCTTCCGGGCAACGAGATCGCCAACCGCGATCCGCTGCCCGGCTCCCGCAAGGTGTACGTCCCCGGCCCGCAGGGCAGCCGGGTGCCGTTCCGGGAGGTCGCTCTCCATCCGACGCGCGGGATGCGAGGCGAGGTCGAAATCAATGCCCCACTGCGCGTCTACGACACCTCGGGGCCCTACACCGATCCCTATATGGAAATCGACCTTCACCGCGGGCTGCCGGAGCTTCGGCGCCCGTGGATCCTGGCGCGCGGCGAACACGACGAGACCGAGCCGCGTCGGCCGAGCGCCCCGGACCTCGCCCTGACACGGCCGCGGCGGGCTCTTCGCTCTCGCGGCATCGCGACCCAGATGTACTGGGCGCGGCGCGGAGTCGTCACGCCCGAGATGGAATTCGCCGCCATCCGCGAAAACGTCCTGCCCGGGTTCGTTCGGAGCGAGATCGCCCGCGGCCGCGCGATCCTTCCGGCGAACGTCAACCACCCCGAGTCCGAACCGATGGTGATCGGCCGCAACTTCCTCGTGAAGATCAACGCGAACATCGGCAACTCGGCCGTCACCTCCTCGATCGAGGAGGAGGTCGAGAAGA
>Ga0075423_10004265_pt1 | contig 13246 bp, 10 predicted proteins | sample SoiMethybrSBSTD2_FD_80114 | JGI IMG/M metagenome (GOLD analysis project Ga0075423, IMG submission 80114) | Bulk soil microbial communities from a Populus tree surrounding site in Tennessee, USA - Soil MetaG P. TD hybrid SBSTD2 | ecosystem: Environmental > Terrestrial > Soil > Tree plantation...
ATCGCGCCGATGCCACAGATCCGGTCGCTCGGCACGTAGGTCACCGACGCCGTTCCGAAATAGGGAACGAGATGATGCGGGCACATGCCGTAGACGGGGATCCGCTCCAGGCGGACGGTTTCTCCGGGGTGGCCCCGGTACCGCGACGGGCGGAGGGGGCCGGGCTCCCGGCGTAAGGCGGCGGTCCGCTCGGCAAAAAAATCGGCCGCGAGCTGCGCGGTCACGGTGTACTCGGGATCGCGCCGGGGATCGATGCCGAGCGAGCGGAGGAACGTCGTGAGGGCGGCAACCGACTGCGGGTCCGCTCCGGCGCCGCTTCGAGCATCGGCTGCGATCTCGCGATGCGCTTGGATTTCCTCCTCGAGGAGCCCGGTGTCATCCGAGATTGGTTCGGGTGGTCGTTGCGGCGCGGGAGCCCGGCCTCCGCGCGATCCGCCGCGGCCGCGACGTCTCGGGCTCATAGCCCGAGCGCCCCGGCTCCGCCTTGGAGCGCCGACAGAACGAACGCGACGTGTTCTTCCAACGGAACACCCAGCTCGCGAGCGCCTTGCTCGATCTCATCGCGATTCACCGAGCGCGCAAAGCTCTTCGTGCGCATCTTCTTCATCACCGACTCGGGAGAAACCTCGTCGAGCTTCTTGCTGGGCTGGACGAGTGCTGCCGCCGTGATGAGCCCGCACAGCTCGTCCACGGCGAAGAGAGCCTTGGCCATCGGGGTCGTCCGCGGCGTTCCGGTGTAGCTCGCGTGGCCCAGAATCGCCTCGATCACGGCCTCCGGGTAGCCTCGTTCGCGCAGAATGGCACATCCGAACCGCGGATGATCCTCGGGCGTCGGATGCTTCTCGTAATCGAAATCGTGGATCAGCCCCGTCGCCCCCCAAAGCTCCGGATCCTCGCCGAATCGCTCCGCGTAGGCGCGCATGGCACATTCGACCGCAAGGGCGTGCTTCCTCAATCCCGCTCCCTCGGTATGCTCGTGGAGGAGGGCCAGGATCACATCGCGGGGCGGGAGCCCGGTTTTTGTATCAGTCTCGCGTCGGTTCATTGGTTGCGCGGAGCGCGCGGAGGAATGGTATGCTTTTCGCCCACGTTCGACAACCGTTCGCTCCCGCGGTAATGGAATTGGAGGGGTCCATGCGATGCGTCCGCCTCGCTCTGTTTGCACTGCTTGTGCTTGTGCCTGCCCTGTCCTCCGCCGATGAGGATCACCATCACGAAACGACCTCGCCCGAGAAGTTGGGGACCGTGCACTTCTGGATTACCGCGAAGTCGTCCGTTCAGCGCGATTTCAATCGCGCGGTCGCCCTCCTTCATTCCTTCGAGTACGAACAGGCCGAGAAGGCCTTCACGAGCATCGTACGGGCGGATCCGAAGCTGGGGATGGGGTACTGGGGCATCGCCATGTGCAACTACCACCCCATCTGGGGACCGACCACGAACGTGGAGCTGGAGCGTGGCCGCCTCGCCGCCGCGAAAGCCGCGAGGTTGAAGGCGAGGACCGACCGGGAACGGGCCTACATCGCCGCGATCGGCGCGTACTACAAGGGAACCAGCCAGGTCGATTTCCCCGCGCGCAACGCTGCGTTCGAGCAAGCGATGGAACGCTTTCACGAGCACTATCCGGAAGACATGGAGGGCACGGTCTTTTACGCTCTTTCGATTCTCGGGACCGCCCCGACGACCGACAAGACCTACAGCAAGCAGAAGAAGGCCGCGGATCTCCTGAACTCCGTCCTGTCCAAGGCGCCCGACCATCCCGGCGTGGCCCACTACTTGATTCATAGCCTGGACTATCCGGAGCTTGCCGTCCTGGCCCTTCCGGCGGCGCGAGCCTACTCCAAGATCGCCCCCTCGGCGCCGCACGCCCAGCACATGCCGTCTCACATCTTCACCCGGCTCGGTTACTGGGAGGAGTCGATCCAGTCGAACCTAGCGTCGGCGGAGGCTTCCCGGGAGCTGATGGCGAGGACGAATCCGGGATCAACCTACTTCGAAGAGCTGCACGCGATGGACTATCTCGAGTACGCGTACCTACAGCTCGGGCAGGAGGACAAGGCCAAGGGCGTCGTCGACGCGATGGCCGCTGTTTCCAAGGTAAACCAACCGACCCTCTCGGCGGCGTACGCCTTCGCGGCTTCGCCGGCGCGCTACGCCCTCGAACGGCGCCAGTGGGCGGAGGCGAAGATGCTGACCGTGAGCCCGCGGTGGTTCCCATGGAGTCAGTTCCCGGGAGCGGAGGCGGTGACCCACTTCGCTCGCGGAATCGGCGCGGCCCGCTCGGGAGACGTGGAAGCGGCCAAGACGGAGCTCGCGAGCCTGGACGCGCTCCACGAGAAGCTCGTCGGCGTCAAGGAGCGCTACAGCTGGGCCGATCAGGTCGAGGTCCAGAGGCTCGCGGTCCAGGGGTGGATCGCTCACGCGGAGAAGCGGGATGACGAGGCCCAGCGAGAGCTTCGTTCCGCGGCCGATCTCGAGGACTCGATCGACAAGCACCCCGTGACCCCGGGGGCGGTCATCCCCGCCCGCGAGCAGCTTGCCGATCTGCTGGGGGAGCTGGGCCGGTACGCGGATGCGGCGACGGAATACGAAACCGTGTTGAAGAGCGCGCCCGGCAGGAAGTCGAGCGCCCGCGGGCTGTAGCTCGCGAAGCGAGGGACGTCTTCGGCTACAGATCCTTCTTCATTATCACGGTAGCGGTGAGCTTGGTCAGGGTCTCGGTGCCCTGGATGGGGTAGCTCGTTCCGTTGATGATGATCCTGAGCCCGACCTTCGCGCGGTCGTGGGTCAGGACCTCGGCCAGCGCCGGGGACGCGTCGACGTGGGTGCTCACGTTCGTGACCTGTCCGGCGAGGAGCTGGAAGGGGATGTCCGCGATCGGCGTGTTCGTGAAGGGAGTGGCCGAATTGGCGGCCGCGAAGTAGATCAGCAAGTCGCCGGTGGCGGTGCCGCTCGTGTTGTCGAATGAGGCCGCAACGTCCAGGCTCGCCGACACGGCGCGCGTCACGTCGCTCACGCCCTGGAGCAGGTTCAGGCTGTCGGAGAAGACTTCGACCGTGTCGCTGGGAATGGGAATGGGGATGTTGTAGTTCACGACGCGGGACGAGGGGTCCAGAAAACTCAGGATATCCACGGTCAGGATGAGGTTCCGGTTGCCGCAGCCCACCAGCAGCGGCAAGAGGAGCGCGATCGGGATCAGTCGGCGCACGGCAAGCCTCCTAGTACAAAGAGAGCGAGGCGGAAAGCTCTGCTCCGCGTTCGCGTTCGATGTTGCGGCTGTTGGTCGCGATGGCGAGATCGATCCCGATCTTCCCGAGGCGGTAGCCTGCGCCTCCGGCGAACTGCGCCATCTTGTTCTGATCTCGCGAGAGGCCTGTTCGTAGCGCGAGCATCCCGAACCAGAACTCGGCCCCTGCGTGCATCGAGGTGCGGAAGTCCCCGTTCACGATGTCCCCCGCGATCGTCGTCCGCCCGATGCGCTTGGCGACGTTCACGGTGGTCGTGACCGGGATGCGGCTCACGAAGCGCTCTCCGCTCGCGACCTCCGTCGTCGTGAATTCGTTCGTCGAGTCGTCGTACGCGTGTCGGCGCACGGTGGTGCTCCACCGGATCTGGCTGCCGAAGTCGTTCAGCCCGAGGCCCAATTCGAAGTTCCTCCAGTAGAGCACGGCGCCCACGTCGGAGCCGATCCCGCTCCCCATGCCGCCGTCGCCGCCCACGACCGCGTGGCGCGTCTGGGTATCCATGTCGATCGTCACCGGGTTGCTTCCGGCAAAGAGGGTGTCGCCCGTCGTGGCGCCGGCGATCGAGTGCGCGTCTCCGTAGGCAAGGCCGAGCAGGTATTTCGGCGCGGCCCCCAGGTAGAGCGAGGTGGAACCGTTCCGCCGTGGATCGGCGTTCTGGCTCTCGGCCTGTGAGGCCCGGTACAGCGCCCGGAAGGCATATCCGACCTGGAATGAGATCGCTGCCTGCGCGCGCGCTTCGTCCGTCAGACCGTAGCGCGTGTTCCCGGTGAATGGGACCGCGTCGCGCAGCGCGTCGCGGAGATTGTCGCTCAGCGTGAGCTCATTCTTCACGTGGATGAGCGGCGACATTGCCAAGAACACCTTCCCGAAACTCTTGCTGAAGCCACCCACGTGGTAGACCCCGCCCTGCTTCATCGAGTCCTTGGGAATGACTCGCTTCACGTCGGCCAGATCTATCTGTAAAGAGTCCTGCGCGACGAAGATCGAGATATCGCCCGTGACCTCGTCCGGCTGCCACAGCTTGATCGTCAGCGGCGGATTGAGGAGCACGTTCGCGACCTCGTAGATGTTGAACGTGGAATCCTTCGAGTCGAACGTGGGGTGATCGGCCAGGTACTGGATGAGGCCCAGCGGCAGCGGAATCGAGCCGGAGCCGCCCGTCCCTTTCGGCACCGCCCGGAAGGCGACGTTCGAGCCGGTGTAGTCACCGACGTCGCTGGTGACCACGCCCCCCATGCCGAGCCGGCGGGCGTCGAGCATCTGCCCGTGGGCGACGCCGCACGAGAGACCGAACGCCAGAAGCAAGACTGTGCGGCAACCATTTCTCAGCACTGAACTTACCCCTCCCCTTCGCCACGCGGACGAATCCATTCTTCGGTGCCGGGTATCTGAGGAGCTATCGGCATCCCTGTGCCCCGTCTTGAGGGGAGTCGTTTGACCCCCTGGCCCGGCGTGTGATAGCCTTCAGTCGCTTGAAATCGCGGCAGTTAGGCATTTCATCGCGACCTCATTAATCCATCCGCGGACGAGGCTCACCCAAACCACGATGAACGAAACCGAGCTTTCAAAGGTCTACGACCATACCGAGGCGGAGCGCCGGTGGTACACCCACTGGCTGGATCGCGGCTACTTCCGCCCGGGCGACGGCGAGGGACCGCCCTTCGTCACCCTGATCCCGCCCCCGAACGTGACCGGCAGCCTCACGATCGGCCACGCGTTCAACCACACCCTCCAGGACGTGCTGACCCGCTGGCAGCGCATGACCGGCGTGCCGACCCTCTGGCTCCCCGGCACCGACCACGCCGGGATTGCAACCCAAAACGTGGTCGAGCGCAAGCTCGCCGAGGAGGGGAAGACCCGCCACGACCTGGGGCGCGAGGCTTTCCTGGAGCTGGTGTGGAAGTGGAAAGAGCACTACCACGGGCGCATCACGGCACAGATGAAACGCATCGGCGACTCCGTCGATTGGTCGCGCGAGCGCTTTACGATGGACGACGGGCTGTCGCGGGCGGTCCGCGAGGTCTTCGTGTGCCTCTACAAGAAAGGGCTGATCTACCGCGGCAACCGGATCATCAATTGGTGCCCGCGCTGCCTGACCGCGCTCTCCGACGAAGAGGTGGATCGCCAGGAGACGGACGGGAAGCTCTACCACCTGATGTATCCGATCAAGGGGACGCAGAAGCACATCGTGGTCGCGACCACGCGCCCGGAGACCATGCTGGGCGATGTGGCGGTCGCGGTCCATCCCAAGGACAAGCGCTACCTCCCGCTCCGGGGAAAGACCGCGATCCTGCCGTTCCTGCGCCGCGAGATCCCGATCATCTTCGACGAGTCGGTCGATCCCAAGTTCGGCACCGGCGCCGTGAAGGTGACGCCGGCGCACGATCCGAGCGACTTCGAGCTGGGGCAGCGACACGGGCTCACCCCGATCGTCGTGATGGATCCGTCGGCGAGGATGAACGAGAACGCCGGTGACTTCCGCGGTTTGAGCCGCGAGGAAGCGCGCGCCCGGATCGTGGAAGCGCTGGAAGACCGGGGCCTCTTGGCGCGCGTGGAGCCCCACCGCTTTGCGGTCGGGCACTGCCAACGCTGCGACTCCGTGGTGGAGCCGTATCTATCGCTGCAGTGGTTCGTGTCGATGAAGCCGCTCGCGAAACCCGCGCTCGAGGCGATCGAGAAGGGGGAGCTCACGATCCTGCCCCGCCGCTGGGAGAAGGTTTATCTCCGGTGGCTGGAGGGGATCCGCGATTGGTGCATCTCGCGCCAGCTGTGGTGGGGACACCGGATCCCCGTCTGGACCTGCGCCGGCTGCTCCGAGACGATCGTCGAGGTGGATCCGCCGACCCGATGCCCCAAATGCAACGGCGACCAGCTGAAGCAGGACGAGGACGTGCTCGATACATGGTTCTCCTCGTGGCTCTGGCCCTTCTCGACGCTCGGCTGGCCCCAGGAGACCGAGGACTTGAAGCGCTTCTATCCCTCAAGCGTTCTCATCACGGGACCGGACATCATCTTCTTCTGGGTGGCTCGGATGGTCATGGCGGGATACGAGTTCATGGGGCGCGCGCCCTTCCCGGTGGTGTACCTGCACGGGATCGTCCGTGACGCGCAGGGCCGGAAGATGTCGAAGTCTCTCGGGAACTCCGCCGATCCGATCGAGATCGCGGAAAAGTACGGCGCCGACTCGCTCAGGCTCACGCTCCTCCTGCTTTCGCCCCAGGGCTCCGACATCCATTTCTCCGAAGAGCGGGTGGACCTGGGAAGGCATTTCGCGAACAAGCTCTGGAACGCGTTCCGCCTCGTCGCACCGTACCTCAAGGGCTACACGCCCGACGAACAGGCGGCGCGCCCCTTCCTGACAGACGCGGATCATTGGATCCTGAGCGTGCTCGGCACGACCGCACGGCAGGTGACCCGGAACCTCAAAGCCTATCGGATCGGCGACGCCGCCAAGGATATCTACGATTTCACATGGCGCGAGCTTTGCGACTGGTATCTCGAGATGGCGAAGCCGCGTCTCTACGCGGGTCCCGACGCGCCGGGCGCACAGGCGGTGCGGTTCACGATCCATCGCGTGTTCGGGACGGTGCTGAGGCTTCTCCATCCGTTCATGCCGTTTCTCTCCGAGGAGCTTTGGCACGCCCTTCCCGCCACGGAAGGGGACGTCTGCGTGGCGGAGTGGCCGGCGCCGGCGCGCACGGCCAACAAGGAGGCGGAGGCGAAGATCGAGCTCCTGAAAGATATCGTGGGCGCGGTTCGGAATCTCCGGTCCGAGATGAACATCGCGCCGGCTAGGAAAACGCCGGTCCTGATCCGCGCCACGGGGCCTGAGTCCGACCTGATTCGTGATCAGGCGGAGATGATCGCTCTCCTGGGCAAGGCGGACCGGCTGGAGGTGGGTCCTACGGTGAAGAAGCCGGCGGTGTCCGCGTCCACGGTGGTGCGTGGCCATGAGATCTTTCTCCCCCTCGTGGGGTTGATCGACGTGGAGACCGAGCGGAAACGGCTCGAGCGGGAGCTGGACAAAGTGATGCGCGATTTCGATCATTCGATGCGGAAGCTCCAGAACGAGGATTTTCTGGGGAAGGCCAAGAAGGACGTCGTGGACCGGGAGCGCACGCGCCTCGAATCGCTCGGCGCGACCAAGGAAAAGCTGGAGCGCAACCTCGAGGTCCTGCGATGAAACTCGCGATCAAGATCTCGATCGCCTTCGGCATCGGCGCGTTCGGCGCGGCCGTCGTGTGCGGGCTCCTGGCGTTCGCGGCGCACGCGGAGGCCGCCGCCCCGAAGAGGGCAGCGCCGGAGACGACCGCCACCATCGCGGGAAGAGACGTGGCGGTCACCGTCTACAAGGACAATCTCGGAGTCGTCAAGGATCGCCGGAAGTTCTCGGTGCCTCCGGGTGTGTCGGAGCTGAAATTCAGCGAGGTCGCGGCGAGCATCGATCCGACCTCCGTGCATTTGCGCCCCGTGGGAAAAGGGGACGTCGAGATTCTCTGGCAGGACTACCGGTACGACCTGGCGAGCACCGACAAGCTGCTCGAAAAGTACATCGATCAGGCCATCGAGATCGCGACCAAGGATGATCAGGTGAGGCGCGGAACACTCCTCGCGTACGACCCGACATCGCTCGTCGTCCAGAGCGAGGCGGGCGGGATCTCGCTGGTGACTCGCGCGGAGGTGCGGCAAGTGGGGCTCCGAGAGCTTCCCAAGGGCCTGATCACGCGTCCGACCCTGGTCTGGCGGGTTCGCGCTCCGGGTGGCGGAGAGCGGGACCTGGAGGTTTCCTATGTGACGGGCGGCATGGACTGGCACGCGGAATACGTCGCGGTGCTGGAGGAGAACGGATCCAGCCTCGAGCTTTCAGGTTGGGCGTCGGTCGAAAACCGATCGGGGGCGACCTACGACGACGCGAAGCTCAAGCTTATCGCCGGGACCATCCACCGGGCCATCGTCCCGCGGCCGATTCCCTATATGGACGGGATCCGAGCCATGGCCAAACAGGAAGCTACAGTCGAGGAGCGCGGCTTCTTTGAGTATCACCTCTATGAGCTGCCGCAGCGGGCGACGCTCGCCAACAACGAGGTCAAGCAGGTCGGACTGCTTCACGCCTCGGGGGTCCGCTCGATCCGGAAGTTCACGTACGACGGCTCCGTGGACGGCAGCCAGGTCCAGGTCCGGATGGAATTTCAAAACGATGCGTCTTCCGGGCTGGGCATGCCGCTCCCCGAAGGGGTCGTGCGGGTTTTCCAGCGCGACACCGACGGGTCGCTGGAGCTGGTGGGGGAGGACCGCATCGAGCATACGCCGAAGAACCAGACGGTCCGGGTCTCGGTGGGCGCCGCCTTCGATATCGCCGCCGAGCGCAAGCAGACCGACTTTCGGCAAATCAGCTCGAGGGTGAACGAAGTCTCCTACGAGATCACCCTCACCAATCATCGGAAGGAAGCGGTGGACGTCGTCGTGACCGAGCATGCCGACGGCCACTGGGAAATCGTGAAATCCAGCGTCACGCACCAGAAGAAGGACTCGCGGACCTTCGAGTTCAAGGTCCGTTGCGAGCCGGAGAAGCCGGTCACTGTCGCGTACACCGTGCGGACGCAGACGTGAGCGCCGAGCGATCCCATGCTTCCGAGGCCGAGCAGGCTCCCCCGGGGGACAGGGGTTCCGGCCGTGCGGAGGGTTTCTTGCGCCGGGATCTGACACCCGCCGAATTCAAGCTGGTGGCGCCGTACCGGCCTCTGGGGGATCAACCCCGCGCGATCCGCGAGCTGATCGAAGGCGTGGAGCGCCGCGATCGGTATCAAACGCTCCTGGGCGTCACCGGCTCGGGGAAGACCTTCACGATCGCCAACGTGATCCAGGCAGCGGCACGGCCCACGCTCGTCATCTCGCACAACAAGACCCTTGCCGCGCAGCTCTATGCGGAGTTCAAGAGCTTCTTCCCGGAGAACGCGGTGGGCTACTTCGTCTCCTACTATGACTACTACCAGCCCGAGGCGTATGTACCCCAGACGAATACCTACATCGAGAAGGATGCCTCCATCAACGACGACATCGACCGCCTGCGCCTCGCGGCGACGAGCGCGCTCTTCGAGCGGCGCGACGTCATCGTCGTCGCGAGCGTCTCATGCATCTACGGCCTGGGCTCGCCCGAGGATTTCCGGCGCGAGATGCTCCTGGTCCAAGTCGGCGACCGGATCACGCGCGACGCCATCCTGGGCCAGCTGGTGCACAACCAGTACACGCGGAACGACGTCGACCTGAAGCGCGGGACCTTCCGCGCGCGCGGCGACGTGGTCGAGGTCCACCCGGCGTACGAGGAGACCGCAATCCGGATCGAGCTCCTGGGAGATGACGTGGAGCGGATCGCCGTCTTCGATCCCCTCACCGGCAAGACGCTCAAACCGATCACCACGGCCGCGATCTATCCAGCCAAGCACTTCGTTACGACGCCGATCCGGATCCAGCAGGGGACCCGGCTCATCCGAGAGGAGCTGACGGAGCGCCTGGAGCAGCTTCGCGCGGAGGGGAAGCTCCTCGAAGCCCAACGGCTCAAGATGCGGACCGAATACGACCTCGAGATGCTGAACGAGATCGGCTACTGCGCCGGAATCGAGAACTACTCGCGCCCGCTCTCCGGACGCAAACCGGGGGAGAGGCCGCAATGCCTCATCGACTACTTCCCGGAAGATTTTCTCCTGATCATCGACGAGTCCCACGTGACGGTCCCCCAGATCGGCGGCATGTACGAAGGAGACCGCTCGCGCAAGCAGACCCTGGTCGAGTACGGTTTCCGGCTCCCCTCCGCGCTCGACAACCGTCCGCTGCGATTCGACGAGTTCGAGAGGCTCACCGGGCAGACGGTTTATGTATCGGCCACGCCGAGCGACTACGAGCTCCGGAAATCGGGCGGCGTCGTGGTGGAGCAGATCATCCGCCCGACGGGCCTCATCGATCCCAGGATCTCGATCCGGCCGACCAAGGGTCAGATCGACGATCTTCTCGAAGAGATCAAGCGCCGCGTGGAACTGGGGGAACGCGTGCTCGTGACGACCCTCACCAAGCGGATGGCGGAAGATCTGACCGAGTACCTGTTCCAGGCGGGCGTGAACGTGCGCTACATCCACTCCGACATCGACGCCATCGAGCGGGTCGAGATCCTGCGCGCGCTGAGGCTCCAAAAAGTCGACGTGCTCGTGGGAATCAACCTGCTCCGCGAGGGTCTCGATCTCCCCGAAGTGTCGCTGGTCGCGATCCTGGACGCGGACAAGGAAGGGTTCCTGAGATCGGAGACGTCGCTCATCCAGACCTCTGGGCGCGCGGCGCGCCACGTCAACGGCGAGGTGATCCTCTATGCGGACCAGATGACCGGTTCGATGCGGCGCGCGCTCGAGGAAATGAACCGCCGCCGGGAAGCGCAGTACCGCTACAACGAGGCGCACGGGATCACCCCGCAGACCATCGTGAAGTCGCTGGATGAGGTGCTCCGCAGCACGACGGTGGCCGATGCGGCCGCGCCGCTCACGCCCGAGGACCTTCTCCCGAGCGACGCGCTTCGCCTGGATCGTGAATCATTGATGGAGCTGCTCGAGCGGGAGATGCTCGCCGCGGCAGCTCGAGAAGAATTCGAGGCGGCCGCGTCGTTGCGCGACCGCCTCGACGAGCTCCGGCTGGAGGCCGGGAAGGAGCGTTCACATGCGCCTCGAATCGATCGCAGCACCTCTGGTCCGGATCGCGTTGACCGAGGACATCGGGGGCGGGGACGCCACGACAGAAGTCGTCATTGATCCCAAGGCTCGGGTCCGCGCCCACATCGAGGCGCGCGGCAAGGGCGTCCTTGCGGGGAACTCGGTCGCCGCGCTCGCGTTCGCGGAGCTGGATCCCGAGGTCGAGATCGACTGGCTTGCGCCGGAGGGCTCCGAGGTCAAGCCGGGCGTCAAGATCGCCGAGATCCGGGGGCGGGCGCGCGCCATTCTGAGCGCGGAGCGCGTCGCGCTCAATTTCCTCCAACGCCTATCCGGCGTCGCGACGCTGACGCGGGCGTTCGTTCGGGCGGTGGAAGGAACGGACGTCCAGATCCTGGACACTCGAAAGACCACGCCGAGTCTTCGCATGCTCGAGAAACACGCCACCCAGGTGGGTGGGGCCTTGAACCACCGCTTCGGCCTCTTCGACGGGATGCTGATCAAGGAGAACCACGCCCGTGTCGCGGGGGGATTGACGCGGGCCGTGGAGAAGGCGAGGGCGCGCTCGCTTGGCCTCCCGATCATGGCTGAGGCGCGGACCGTTGAAGACGCAGAGATCCTCGCGACCCTTGGAGTCGACCGTATCCTCCTCGACAATTTCACGCCGGGGCAGGTCGCGATTGCGGTGAAGCGCCTCCGGGCGCTGGCCAAGGGGGGAAAGCTCGAACCGGGGCGCGGCACGGTGGCCAGCGCGCGGCGCGGCGGCTCGGCCAAGGGGGGCGGCGGGACCGCGGTGGCGACGCCCGACGCCTTGCCGGAAATCGAAGTCTCCGGCGGCATCCGCCTCGAGAACGTGCGCGAGTTCGCGCTGCCCGGCGTCAAGTACATCTCGGTCGGGGCGCTCACCCACTCCGCCCCGGCGCTCGATCTCTCGCTCCTGGTCGCGGATGCCTCCTGAGGGCTTCCGTCGTGGACCCCGATCTGCTCCGCACGGCGCGCGTGATGCGCTTCCTCGGCGTTCCCGCGGAGGTCCACGAGAGCCTTGGATCGACCAACGACGAGGCGTTCCGCCGCGCGCAGGAGGGGGCTCCCGAGGGGCTCGTCGTGCTTGCGGGGCACCAGACCTCGGGAAAGGGCCGCCTGGGCCGGACCTGGTTCGACGAGCCGGGCCAATCGCTCATGTTCTCGATCCTGCTCAAGCCTCCCATCCCACTGCAGTCCTATCCGCTCCTCTCGCTCGCGCTGGCATCGTCCATAGCCTGGGCGGCCGCCGACATCGCGAGCGAGATCGCGATCAAGTGGCCGAATGACGTCCTGCACCGTGGGAAGAAGCTCTCCGGCGTGCTCGCGGAATCGCGCGGGCTCCGGCCGGGGGAGCCGCCGGTCCTGGTCCTAGGCGCCGGGGTGAACGTGAACTATCACGAGAGCGATTTTCCGAGGGAATTCCGGGAGAGCGCTACCTCTCTCTGCATCGCCTCGGGAGAGGACCGCGTCGAGATGGGATGGCTTTTCTCAGGCATCCTCACGCATTTCGTCCACGAGCTGGAGGCCGCTTACGGGGGAGGCCCCGGCGCCCTCCTCGAGCGGTTGCGGCCGCAGCTGCCTGAGCCGGGCACCCGGGTGAGGATCGCGCTCCAAGACCGCGCGGTCGAGGGGGAGCTTCTCGAGCTGACGGAGACAGGCGCGCTTCGCGTGCGCGACCAGGCGAGCGGCCTGGTGGAGATCCTGACCGCGGGGGTCATGGAATGAAGTGCCCCTCGTGCGGTCATCTGGAAGATAAGGTGATCGATTCCCGTTCGGCGAAGGAGGGCCAGGCGATCCGCCGCCGCCGTGAGTGCATGGCCTGCCAGCGCCGATTCACCACCTACGAGACGGTAGAGACCACGCCTTTGCTCGTGATCAAGAAGGACGGAAGGCGGGAGCCGTTCAGCCGGGACAAGATCTTGAACGGCCTTCTCCGCGCGTGCGAGAAGCGGCCGATCCCGGCGGAGAAGATCCACGCGATCGTCGACACGCTCGAAGCGGAGGTGATGCAGAAGGGTCTCGACGAGGTCCATTCGAGCGAGATCGGCGAGCGGGTCATGGCGGAGCTTCACCAGCTCGACGAGGTGGCCTACGTCCGGTTCGCCTCGGTGTATCGGCACTTCAAGGATTTGAATCAGTTCCTGGAAGAGCTTCGGTCGCTCCTCAAGTGATCCCGCCGCTTCTCGCCTTGGCGCAGGAACCCGAGCGCCCGATGTCCTTTCTCGAGCATTTGGAAGAGCTCCGCGCCGCGGTGTGGCGGAGCGCCACGATCGCCTTGATCCTGATCGCCAC
>Ga0075423_10004266_pt1 | contig 13244 bp, 18 predicted proteins | sample SoiMethybrSBSTD2_FD_80114 | JGI IMG/M metagenome (GOLD analysis project Ga0075423, IMG submission 80114) | Bulk soil microbial communities from a Populus tree surrounding site in Tennessee, USA - Soil MetaG P. TD hybrid SBSTD2 | ecosystem: Environmental > Terrestrial > Soil > Tree plantation...
CACGGTCCGCCTGAAGGCGGACACTACGTACGCAGCCGGTAGAGGCTGATTTCGCGGCCGAGCCATGGGCGCCGCGCAACGAGCGTCAGCCCGCATCCGCACGCGTCGATCCCGCCAATCAACCGCCGATACTCCTCGGGCTCGAGGCGTTCGCCGTGAATGACGACGTAGTTCGTGCCGCGGCGGCGCAGGGTGTCGATCGACCGCGCATCCGGGAAGGTGTGCATGACTGCCGCGGCTTCCATGTACGGCGGCGGAAAGAACCCGCTGTAGCCGTTCACGAGCTTCTGCCAGTGGAACGTCGAGTAGTACATGTAGATCTGATCCTGGAAACGGGAATCCCGGCTGAAGATGATTGGCACTTCGACGATCGTCGCCGGTGCGGAACCGCCGGCTGCCGCCCGGTCGCGAAGCAGATCCGCGTACACCTCCGGCGCCTCGGGAGGAACGATCGTCAACGCGACCGGGAACGAGGCACTTTCGACGAGCGCTGCGGCGCCGAGCATGCCTGCGAGCAGCGCCCGACCTCTGACGCTGCGAACAACCGTTGAGAGCCGCGCGACGCCGAATCCAGCGAGCACGGCGAGCGAGAATCCGACAAGCACGATCGCCAGCGCGGGGATCCGCAGCGCGCGGAACAGCGGCACGTGCTCGTACAGGAATCGGTATGTGAGCCCGTTGAAGCCGAGCGTCAGATCGACCGCGAACGCGAGGCCGACGGCATAGGCGGCGCGAACGACGGACAGCGGAGGCCAGAGCGCAACCGCGGCGAGCGCCACGGCGACCACACCGGGAAACAGCAGGCCCTCCAGCGCGCCGTATCGCGCCGCCGTCCACCCGTAGAGGCGATTCGTGTCGGGCGCGGCCAGGTAGTTCGACCACGTCGCGCTGAACGAGATGTTTTCCTGCGTCCCGCGCTCGCCGACGATCTCGTGCGCGCCGAGATACGCCCTTGCCGCCGGCGCGAAGAGGACGAGCGCGACCACTACCGCCACCGCGAGCGAGGGAAGACGGGTCCGGAGCGTCGAGGCGCGCGCGATCGCGATGATGCCGCCGACCACCGTGACATACGCGGCGAGAAAGATGCCGTAGTACATGCACGAGAGCAGCTGCGCGGCGACGCACACGCCGAGCCACACGCCGTACCGAATTCGACCGGTCCTCATCGCGCGGTGAAACGACCAGAACGCGAGCGGAATCCACTGCGCCTGCTGCAGCTGCACCTGGGCGATGTGGTCGAATCGAAACGGCATGAAGGCAAAGAGCGTCCCCGAGACGACCGCGGCGGCGGTGCTGCGGGTCAGATCGCGGACGAGCAGTGCGGCGCCGATGCCGGACAGGACCATTCCCAGCACGAACGCGACGTTGTGAATCAGGATGCCGCCGCCACCCATCCACCTCAAAGGCGCGACGAGAAGGGCCGGCGCGATCAGCGTTTCCGAATACGCGAGCGTGTTTCGCTCGGGCGCGAAGATGTTCCCGTCGAACAGATGCGCCGGATCGCGCGGGAGCTGGTGGAGCACCCAGCTGAGCGCCCAGACGTTCAGCAGCGGATCGCCCGTGTCGGCGACCGCATCGCGCATGTGCCAGACGAGCGGGTACGTCATCACGAACGCGAGCGCCGTGAAGAGCGCGATGAGGCCGGCGACGAACCGAGCCGTCAGCGCTTCGGGCGGCGATTCGACCGGCTCGGACGGCAGAATCACGCGCGTCCATCGCGCGAGGCGGCCCGGCAAGTCGCGCGTGATCGGAACCCTCGGAGCCAGGACGTGCCGCCCGACGCCGACGAGCAGCGCGAGGAGCAGCACCCGGGACGGCGACGTCAGCGACAGCCGCAGCCATGCGGTACGGATTCGGATCCCGCCCGAAACGGCTATCACGATTGCGAGCGCCACGAGCGCGAGACAGACAACGTCTGCCGCGCGCGCCCATGCCGGCGGCCGGCCGATCGTCCGCGAGTCAGTTTCCAACACGAGTGCGCAAGACCAGGCTATTGCCCAAGCTGGCGCATCAACCTGAGAAAATCGAGCTCGCCCCAGGACTCCGCAATCCTGTGCGCGTCGATTCGATAGATCACGATGCCGGTGAATTCGACGGATCGGTTCGTGGGCGCGATCCCCTGAAACTCGCCGCCGTGCGTACCCCGGGCCGTCACACGCAGGACCACGCGATCGCCGTCGGCGATGATGTCCTCGATCGAGTGTTTCAGGTCGGGAAACGAGCACGCGAACGCCCGCTCGAGCCGCTCCAGCTCGGTCGCGTCCATCCGCGTCTCGCCCAGATGGCCGACGTAGTCGGGTGCGATGAACTGGTCGAACCGACCTTTGAAACCGGCATCGGCAAACGCGATCCAGCGCCGGACGAGCTGCTTGTTTTCCTCGGCCTGGCCCATGTCAGGCGATCGCCTGCCGGATCCGCGCGAGCTGACCCAGATGCAGCAGATCGTGGCCGGCGTACATGCGCATCATGTGGCGGACGCTCTCCTCGCCGCGCTCGCGGTGGACGCCGACACGATCGAGATCGGCGGGCGACAACGGCTCGAGCAGCCTGAGGTGCGTGCGGCGCACTGCCGCCAGCTCCTCGAGGGCGTCCGGCACACTTGCGTCGGCGTACTGGAGATGGTCCGCCCACAGGTCCTGGTCGTAGCCGGTGAGCGGCGGCCGGTCCTGCGCGAGCACGAGCCGCAGCCGCCAGCCCCAGACGATCTCCGAGTCCGCGAGGTGGCGGACGACATGACGCGTCGACCATTTGCCGGGCGCTTCGCGCGCCGACAGCTGCGCCTCCGAGAGGCCGGCGACCGCCGCGCGCACGGCACCCGGCGTCGCCCGCAGCACGTCGAGCGGGGGTCGATCGCCGAGCAGATCCAGGATCGCCGCCGTGTAGGCGCGCGCCTGCTCGACCGACTGCGATGCCGACGAGTTCGTGAAGACGGACATGACCTGAATCTAACTCAGGACTCGAATCCGGTGGGCCTCGCTGTCGGCGACGTAGAGGATGCCGCGCGCGCCGGCGAGAACGCCATGCGGTCTCGAGAGCGCGCAGCGATGGGGATCGGATTCCGGGCCGTCGCCGCGCCGGCCGGTGCCGAGCACGGTCGTGATGATTCCGCTCTTCACGTCGATGCGCCGGATGACGTGGTTTTCCGTGTCGGCGACGTAGAGCATCCCGCCGGCGTACGCGAGTCCTTTCGGACCGGCAAGCGTCGCACGTCGCGCGGGTCCGCCGTCGCCCGAATATCCCTGTGTGCCCGTCCCGGCGACGTGGTGGATCGTTTGCGTGGCTCGATCGATCCGGTAGATCGCGTTCCCTTCCCTCAGCGCCAGGTACAAATCGCCGCGATCGTCGAAGGCCATCGTTCGCGGTCCGTTCAACGGAACACGTCGAATCGCCGCTCCGTTCGGCGTCTGTTGCGGATCGCCGGTGCCGGCGTACGTTTCGATCGTGCCGGTCGAGAGGTTGACGCGCCGAATCCGATGATTCCCGATGTCGCAAATCAGAAGGCGATCGCTGGAATCGACAGCGATGCTGTGCGGCTGCCGAAGGAGCGCGCGCGTCGCGGCACCACCGTCACCGGAAAAGCCCGCGACGCCGGTTCCCGCCAACGTGGAGATGGTCTGGTTCCTGCGGTTGACTCTCCTGATCACGTGGTTGTCGCGCTCGGCGATGTACAGGTTGCCGCGCGCGTCGAACCGGATCTCGTGCGGCATGTTGAGCGACGCCTCGACGGCCGGACCACCGTCGCCCGCGTACCCTTTCGCGCCGTTCCCCGCGATCGTCGTCGTCCGATGCGTGGTCAGGTCCAGTCGCCGGATACGCTGGTTGTCGAGGTCGCAGAAGTACAGCGCGCGATCGGGCCCGATCACCAGGCCGTATGGATTGTTGACCTGGCGATCCGAGTAGCCCGGCATGCCGTCGCCGATCAGCGTCGACACGGACGCCTGCGGCGCGATCCGAACCGGCGGCACCAGCGCGGCGAGGAGCGTCCGAAGCGCGTCGCGGCGGTCCATCGTCTTCCGTGCGTCCGGCGTGAGCCGACTACTGCACGTGCGCACGGATCTGGCGATTCAGCCGGTGAATCTGACGGCGGACGCTCTTGAGCTGCGCGGAGTCGTGCGCCTCGAGCGCGGCCGCGCGCGACTTCTTCAGCTCGCGGATCTTCGCCTTGATGCCCGGCTTGTCGATGCCGACGACGTGATGGTGCTCATGCGCGTCGATGCCGAGCGCCTTGCACAATGCGGGCAGCAGATGATCCTTGTTCATCTGCGAGGCGCCCTGCACCGCTTCGTGCTCGGTCGTCTTGGCGATCTCGCGAAGCTCCTGGACCGTCTTCGCTTTCAGTTCTTCGTAGGTAAACGCAGCCATTAATCGTCCTCCGCTCGTCGCTCGTCTGCTCGTCCGTTTCTACCGCGGCAGTCCCGCGATGTCGTTCCGGATCTTGTACAGCGTTTTGCCTGCCGTCACATAGAGCGTTTTCATGTCGGGTCCGCCGAAGGCGTTGTTCGTGATGAAGTCCTCCGGAATCGGGATGACCTTCAGGAGCCGGCCCTGCGGCGAGATGACGTAGACGCCCGTCTTGTTGTCGAGCGTTTCCGACGTGCCGCGCAGCTGGTTCATGCCGGCGGACGCGTAGAGGTTGCCCGCGGTGTCGATGCTCATACCGTCCGCGCTTCGACCGGGATAGAAGTTGTAGTGCACGCGCATGTGGCTGACGGTCCCGTCGGCCGCGAGGTCGTACGCGCGAATCATGCGCGCGCCGCCCTGCGTGCCGTTCGCCTCGACCAGATACAGGGTCCGGTCGTCGGGCGAGATCTGGATGCCGTTCGGGCGCTGAATGTCCGGCGCCGCCAGGATTCGCGTGATCCGGCCCGGCGCATCGATCCGGTAGACGGCGCCGCCGGGCAAATCGGTGAAGTACAGCCGTCCCTTGCCATCGATGGTGACGTCGTTCGGCCCGACGAACGGCTGACCCTGATAGTTGTCGGCGAGCACTTCGATCTTGCCGCTGCGCACGTCGGTGCGCGTCACCTGGGGCTTGAACTTGACGGCGACGCCGGTCCGGTTCGACTCGGCACCTTCGCACGCGATCAGGCGCCCCTGCGGATCGATCAGGAGACCGTTCGCATCGTTGCTCTGCTCGCGGAACGTCGACAGCACGCCGGCGGCGCTCAGCTTCATGATGCGGAGTGACACCATCTCGGTGAAGTAGACGGTGCCATCCCGATCGACCGTCGGACCTTCGGTGAACGCAACCGATGTCGCGATCTCCGGCTGTTGTGCCGTGGCGGAGATCGTCGTGACGACGATGAGGATGATTGCAAATGGAAGAGCGCGCATATCCCGCGGACTATATATCGAGCGGACATCGAAAAAGGAGAGTCTTTTGTGTGCTCAGCGGCAATCGGCGTCCAGCGGCTCGACGCTGAACGTTCGAGGCACGCTGTAGGTGCCGAACGTTCCGTCCACTTCAGCCTCCACCTTCCACTCCCAGTTGAAGCGGTTCGTTTCGATGATGTAAGCGCCGGCCGCGGAGTGGCGATGGGATGCGCCGGTGGTAAAGACGTTGATGACCGGAACAGCGGCGCCGCGGCGCTGGACGAGGAGATGGTACCTCGTCGCGTTTGGAACATCCGACCATCGAAACTCCCAGTCGATGCCGTCGGCCCTCGAGCTGCATCCGTTGTCGAGGACAGCGTCGTTGGCTGGAGCGATCAGCGCGGGCGTCGAGGAATTGCGGACCGGAATCTCGGTCGGGATCGTTGTCGACGTGCTCGGCCTGGAGCAGCTCGCGAAGAGCGGCAGCATCAGCCACAGCAGCAGTGAAGACGCGGATCGCGTGAACGGTGCGTCGGTCCGTCGCTCGAGTGTGTTCATACCGGCCCCACACTCGAATGCGACAAGGGCATCGATTCCGGGTCGGCAGGAAGGGCTCCGCCGGGCACGCTGACCGGATTTTCACGCGACGGCGGAGGCCAGCGCGATCGTGCGCGTCCTGGCACGAATTCGATCGTCGTGTCGCGCCGGACACCTTTATTTCAACGTTTCCTCAGCGCGTCGGTCGACGAGCGTTCCGATGTCGCTCCAAATCAGCCAGTAGCGGTTCAACGGCGTCGCGCCGTGGCGGAGATAGAACGGCAGCGCCGGCGGGCTGTCGACGTTGACGTTGACGCAGACGCGCGAAGCGCGCTGGTCGACGAACCAGCGCGCGAGCAGGCGCAGCAGCGCCGACGCAACGCCCGTCCGCCGATACTGCGGCGCGACGAACAGGTACTGAACCTCGCCGTCGCACTCGAAGCGCCGCGTCAGGTGCCCGGCGATGTAGCCGGCGACTGCGTCATCGTCGACGGCCACGTACGCGACCCGCGGTGGCAACGCCAGATGCGGATGATGCCGGCGCTCCAGGTAGGCGGTCATCCGTGGATCCGCGCGGCCTGCAGTTGGATCGGCATGGCGACTTCGCTCGATGTCCGGGATATCCGCGACCGTCGCCTCCCTGTACTGGACGCCCTGAATGTCCCGAATGTCCTGGATGTCCTGGATGTCGTGCATGGGCGGAGGCTCTCGATTCACCGCCGCTTGAAGAACTGCACGGCGCGCTCGTGCCGCTCGGCCGCGGCCCGAGACGAAAACGTGCCGAGATTCCGGCGGCGGCCGGTCTTCGGATCCTTTTTCCGCGAATACAGGCGGTACTTCCCGGATGCGAGCTTGCGAATCATGCCGCTCTCACGACGCTTTCCGCAGACGTGCGGGGGCGCGCGATCGAGCGTCCGCGTGCTCGACGGAGGGCCGCCGCAGTCGTGCAACGTACGCTTTCACGACTTCATAAACATAATCCTGACACGTCGCGGCGGTCGTCGGGTCGTAGGCAATGTTGGCGGTCGCGTTGTCGGAGACGACACGGATGCCGAGGAACGGCACGCCGAGCTGCGCGGCGATTTGTGCGGCCGATGCCGTTTCCATCTCCTCCACCATCGTCCCGAACTCCTTGTTGAAGCGCAGGAGACGATCGACCTCGTCGTTCCACATGTCGCTGCTCCCGATCGCGCCTTCGACGATCCGGCCGCGCGTGTGCGATGCGCGAACGCTGCGCGCGGCCGCCAGCAGCGGCTCGTCGGCCGCGAAGCGCGCCGGCTTTCGTTCCTTCGCCGTGCTGCCATCCGGCGCGGTCTGATCGAGGGGCACCCAGTCGGCGGGATTGCTGCCCGTGCCCGCGCCCCGATACGGCGTCCGATACGCACCGGTGTTCACCGCGGCCGTGCCGACCACGATGTCATGCAGCCTCAGGCTCGCATCGAGCCCTCCGGCCGTGCCCTGGTTGAGGATGGCAATCGGATGAAAGCGCTCGATGGCGATGACGGTGGCCGCCGCCGCGTTCGTCATGCCCTTCAGCGTCTTCGACACGATGACCGGGTAGCCGTCGATCGTTCCGTGCCAGAAGACCCATGCGCCGATCTGTTCGGTCCGCGCGCCGGCGAGACGGGCGGCGAGCGACGAGGTTTCGATCCCCATCGCGCCCTGCACGACGATCGGCCGTTCAGCCGGCACCGCCGGCTGCGCTCGCGCCGCGGGCGAGCTCGTAATCCAGACGATGGCGAGAACCAGCGCGAACCGCATCATCGACCTCTCGTTCCGGGACAGGCGCAGTGTTACACTCCGCGCCATGAAGGCCATACCTGGACTGCTTCCGCTCCTGTTCGCGGCGCTGCAGGCGGCCGCACCGGCGCCCGAGCCGGGCTTCACCAGCCTCTTCAACGGCAAGGATTTTACCGGCTGGAAGATCGCCGGGCCGCCGGAAACGTTTTCAATCAAGGATGGCGCGATCGTCGCGAACGGCGCCGCGAGCCACGCATACTACGTCGGACCGTTCGGCAACCACAGCTTCCGCAACTTCGAGCTGAAGGTCGACGTGATGACGCGGCCCGGATCGAACGGCGGCGTCTACGTGCTGACAGAGTACCAGGAGACCGGCGAGAACGTCCGTGCGTCCGGCCGCTTTCCATCGAAGGGCTTCGAAATCCAGGTGAACAACTCGCACACCGACCGGATCAGGACCGGCAGCCTGTATCACGTCGTCGACATTCTCGATGAGTCGCCCGCGAAAGACGACGAGTGGTTCACCGAAGACATCATCGTCAGCGACGACACGATCACGGTGAGCGTGAACGGCAAACAGGTCGTGCAGTGGAAGCAGCCGGCGGACTGGGACGGCGGACGCGAGGGACCGGGCCGCCGCATCACGGGGCCGGGGACGATCGCGCTGCAGGGGCACGACCCCAAGAGCACGGTATACTACAAGAACATCCGGATCAAGCCGCTAGGGTGAGCGCAGCGAGGCCATCAGCGGAAGCACCCACGCGAGAAACGCAATCGTGAGCGCCAGACAGCGCCGCTCGCGCCGCGTCCGCGCGGGCGTGCCCGGCGCGTACGGCGCGAAGACGCACATCGCGACGAGTATCGCGAACGCCGTGTTGGCGAAGTCGATGGCGTCTCCCCCTCATCGTGATTTGACGCCGCTGGTCGGACGCAGGTCTGGAACCCATCGGACCGCGCCGATCCTGCTAGAATCTCGCCGCTGCCGAAGGAGCTTCACATGAAACGGTTCGTGCTGCCGGCCGCCGCCCTGCTGCTCGCTGCGCCTGCGTTCGCGCAGCTCGCGCCGCCGAACGCGGCCGGCGTCGCGATGGGCCACGTGCACCTGAACGTTCGCGACGTCGAGGCGCACAAGAAGCTCTGGGTTGAGCAATTCGGCGCAACGCCGCTTTCGCGGGAGGGGCTGCCCGGCGTGAAGGTGCCCGGCATGCTGATTCTCTTCCGGCAGCAGGCGCCGTCGGGCGGCAGCGAAGGCACGCCGATGGATCACTTCGGGTTCAAGATCCCCAACCTCGCCGACTTCCTCGCGCGCTGGCGCGCCGCCGGATACGAAGTGCAGCGCGAGTTCAAGGGCACTGAAGGTTTCCCGAACGCGTACGTGATGGGGCCGGACCATCTGAAGCTGGAGCTGCAGGAAGACACATCGCTGAAAGTCAGGGCGATGGCCTACCACCTCCACTATCTGGTCGCCGATCACGTCAAGCTGCGCGACTGGTACGCCGAGAAGTTTTCGCTCGTCTCGAGGAAGCGCGGCGAGCACGATACGGCGGACGTGCCCGGGATGAACCTCACATTCCAGACGCCGCGCGAGGTGCCGACGATCGCGACGAAGGGCCGCGTCATCGATCACATCGGATTCGAAGTCCGCAACCTCGAAGCGTTCTGCCGGCAGCTCGAGGCCGCCGGCGTCAAGTTCGACGTCGCGTATCGCAAAATGGCGAACCTCGGTCTGGGGCTCGCGTTTCTCACCGACGCGTCCGGCGTGTACATCGAGCTGACGGAAGGCCTCGACAAGTACTGAGTCGCGCCGCTCACCGCCGCGCGCATCCGCGCGTCAGGACGGACGCCGAAAGTACATCCGTGCGTCTGCTCGAGTAAGTGCGTACGCAACCACGACGAAGACGGCGACGTGTGTAATGAGCTCCGACGTCGAATGCCAGGCGCTCAGCACCACGTGGTACGCCATCCACACGATCGCGAGCCACCGCGCCCAATTGGCGCCGCGCAGCATGCCCGCGCCGGCGACGATGGCGAGCACTCGCACGAACAGGACCAGCCACGCGTCCAGGCCTGGCGTCGCGAGCTCCCTCGCGTGATACGCAATCCCCACGATTCCGCTCGCGAGGAACAGATACGCCACGAGCGTGACGGAGAGCGGATGCCTGGCTAACGCCATGGCTCGTCGAAGCCTGGCCGAACGAATTCCATGGCTCGAGAAAACTCCTGATGAATTAGATGACGGATGTCGTGCAGCCGGTCGGCGAACGCCAGGGCGCGATCGTCAGACGTTGCCTGAGCGATGGTGCGCCACGCGAGCTCCGACCGTTCGACGGAAATCAGCGCGATCTTCGCCGATCCGTTCCAATCGTTCTGGACGGGATGATCGTCGACTTCCTCGCCTGTCTGATGCCGGTCGCGGCCATCGAGGGCGCGGTGCAGCTTCGCAGCCACGAAGTAGGAATCGTGCGCAACGACGTCGAGCGCTTCTGCGACGACGGCGTCGGCCGTGGCCCGCAACGCGTCGAGTCGATCGTTCAACCAGTCCGACGACCGCATCGAGTACGCACGCGCCCTCCTCGCAAGCGGGATCGCCCTGATTCGCGCGTCTCTCGACCGCTCCTGCCGGTCGACCTCCGCAAGCTCTTCGGCCGTAGGAAGCACGTTTTGAACGTCGAAGTCAGCGTCGGGAACCTCGGGCTCGCCATCAACGGGATGCGGACGCCCCACCGCGAGCTCCAGGGCCTGCGCCGTGTCCTCACACATCGCCATCGCCACGCGACAGGCGTACGCCGAGCAGCGCATCGTGAACGAACAGCGCTCGCACCAGCCGTCGCAGTAAGATGAAATGAAATCAATCCGATCGGTGTTCATGACGAGCAGCGTACGATCCCGCGATTCAGGCGGCCGCCGCGTTCCCGCGATTTTGCATGCAATCTCGATGGGCGGCCTGTGACCTTCCGCACCGTTCGATCGATCGGCCTGAAGCTCCCCGACGTCGAGGAGGGCACGATGTACGGGTCTCCGGCGCTCAAGGTGGGCGGCCAAATGTTCGTGTGCATGGCGTCGCACAAGTCGGCGGAGCCGAACACGCTCGCCGTGCGCATGGACTTCGCGCAGCGCGACGCGCTGGTTGCGGAGGATCCGGACACCTACTACCTCAAGGACCACTACGTCGGGTATCCGTGCGTGCTCGTGCGGCTGTCCCGCGTCCATCCGGACGCGCTGCGCGATCTGCTCGGCGGCGCGTGGCGGTTCGTCAACGCACAACGGAAAAAGAAGCCCGCCCGCCGTCGGCAGATCGGCGTCCTGCGCCAGCGGAGAGTGTAATGCTCAAACGCTCGATCGTCGGGGTGCTTTCGGAGTCGCCGCGCTATCGCAATCGAGCCGGCTCGAGCCCGCTCTTGACGATCGCGGTCGTCGCGGCCGGCGACGAGAAAAACGCGATCGCCGCGCGGGCGGCGTCCTGGTTGCGCGAGGTTGCGGCCACGCCGGCGGCGAAGATCGTGACGCGCTGGACGTCGCGCGGAAGCGGCCCGACGTAGACGATGCCGGGGATCGACAGCAGCTCGCTGGTCTGCTGGAATCCGATCTCCGCATCGCCGCGCGCGACGACGGCGCCGACGCGCTCCGCGTCGATCCGCTTGCACTTGCCCGCCACCTGATCGGCGATTCCGAGACGGGGAAAGAGCTCCGTCGACAGATAGACGCCGCTGATGCTGGACGAGTACGCGATCGACTTCGCGGCCAGCAGCGCGCGCCGCAGCGCGTTGACGGTGCTGATGTCGGGCTTCGGCGATCCGGCGCGAACGGCCATCCCGATGCCCGACTGCGCGAGATCGACACGACTTCCCCGCACGACGTGGCCGGACCTGGTCAGATCCTCCAGGCCGGACGCCGACATGATGACGACGTCGACGGCCTCGCCCCGCTGCAGCCGGCTCGGAATCGAGGTCGGGCCGTTGGGCAGCGTCGCTCCCTCCACTGTGACGATCGTCGCGTGAACCTTCTGCTCGAGCGCTGGAATGAGATCGTGCAGCGCCGCGGCAAAGCCGCCGGAGGTGAGAATCCTGACCTCGTCGGCCCGCGCCGCCGCCGCGAGCAGCAGCCAGAGGACGACGGCGAACGCCGGCCGGCGGAGCCGCGTCAGGCGCCACATGTCCGGGTTACTCGTTGTGATGCAGGTCGTGCACGTAATGCGCACGCGACTCGACTTCCGCGAGCCTGGCCGACGCATACGAGGACGCCTCGCAGGCAAGCGCGTGCCGCTCGGCCTCGGGAAGCTGACGCACCTCCGCGGTCGTCAGGCCGCGGCGTTCGAAAAACTCGGCGATGAACGCCTGCTCGAGCTGCGCCGTCTGATCGTTTCTGGCGGGGACATCCGGAACCATCAGCCACCTCTTGGAACGCTCCAATCCTAACGCGAGACGCGTCCGGATGATCTGTGTCGGCTTTGTGGTTCATCATCTCGGCGTGAGGGCGACGAGGTCGATTTCCACGCAGCCGTCGCCCCCGGTGACGTCGAGTGTCACGGTATGGGCCCCGGCCGGAAGCATCGACACGCCGGCATTGTCGCTGACGAAGGCGTTCCAGCCTTCGGGCGTGTCCTCGCCGGTGTCGCGACTCGTGAACGCACCGGTCCGAAGACCATCGACGGCGAGCGTGATCAGCTCCCTCGGTCCGTATCGTCCGTTCGAGTATCTGACCGCGAGCGCGTACTGGGCCGGCACGCTGTCGATCGTGAACGTCCACGAACGCCGTTCGCCGGGGCCGAGATGAACGGTTCGTCCGCCCGACGCCTGCGAGCGCTGCCGGATCTCACCGTCGCCGCTGCCGCTCTCGGCCTCGAGGCTGAACGCCGACGCCGCAGGTGGAACCGGCGCCGCTGACGCAGGCGGTGGCGGCTCTTCGGTCGGCCGTGTCGGGGTGACGCGTTCGGCGCATCCGGCCGCCAGAAGTGTGACGACCGAGATCATCGCGGCTGCGACGAGAACGATCGCTTTCGACATGAAGTACTCCTCAGCGCTTTCGAGATCGGATGCGTAACCCGTTCATCCTTCATTCAGGTGGAGATGCCGCGCCAGGAATTGCGCCACGTCCTCGAGGCGGTGCACGCGCGGCACCGCAGCCGGAAAGCGGCGCACGATGTCCTGCGACGGCGTGAACAGCACGATCGGCTTCCGGTAGCGGAGCGCCAGCGCCGCTTCGGAAATCGTCCCGTCCTCGCCCGGCAGCGAGACGATCGCCGCACACGAGAGGATGTTGATGTGATTCCGTGAGAGATCGTGCGTGCCGAGATCCCCGCTGTACGGCAGGTGCGTGTAGATGGGGAGCTCGACGAACTCGTTGGGGTAGCCAGGCTTCGGCGTCGCACGATTCTCCTCGCTGTCACACGGGATGATGCCGATGCAGATGCCTGGTCCGTGGCGCCGCCCGACGAAGCCGCGGCTGGCGGATCGCATCACGCCGCGCCCGCCGCCCGTCAGCAGGTTGACGCCGAGATCGGACAGGAGCGCGCCGACCGCGGTCGCCTGCTCGTCGTACTCCAGCGTCCCCGAACCGATGACCCCGACGGTTTGCCGCGACAGCGTTGGACTCATCGCAGCCCTGAACGATACGCTGTCGCAGCGGCGGGCGTCCACACGCGTGCGGCATCGATA
>Ga0075423_10004268_pt1 | contig 13243 bp, 13 predicted proteins | sample SoiMethybrSBSTD2_FD_80114 | JGI IMG/M metagenome (GOLD analysis project Ga0075423, IMG submission 80114) | Bulk soil microbial communities from a Populus tree surrounding site in Tennessee, USA - Soil MetaG P. TD hybrid SBSTD2 | ecosystem: Environmental > Terrestrial > Soil > Tree plantation...
GCGCCGCAGCAGCGTGCGGCGATCATCAGCCGCTCGTACCGGAACCACGCGTACACGAACCCGAGCCCGTCGCCCTCCTGCCCGATCAGGTTGGCCGCCGGCACCCGCACGTCCTCGAACGCGAGCTCGGAGTGCGTGTCCACCAGCGTGTGCGTGTATACGGGTTCGCGCACCACCCGCAGCCCAGGCGTGTCCGTGTCCACGAACAGCATCGCGTGCGAGCCGGCGTTCGGGCCGTCCACGACCTTGCCCTGGAAGAACACGTAGTCGGCCGTGTTGAACGATGTGACGTGCCACTTGCGGCCGTTCAGGACGTACTCGTCGCCGTCCCGGCGCACGGTGGCCTCGATCGCGTCCACGTCGGAGCCGGCGCCCTCCTCGGTGATCGCGTAGCACTCCTGTCGCTCGCCCCGGATCGTCGGGACGATCCACCGCTCGAGCTGCTCCTTCGTGACCACGTCGGGCGCCCAGGCCGGCGGCGTGTGGATGCACCACCCGAGTCCGTTGGTCACGCGTCCGATCTGCTCGGAGACCAGGACCTGGCGGAACATCGGGAACCCCCCACCGCCGAGCTCCTCGGGCATGTTCATCGCCCAGAGCCCCAGATCCATCGCCATGCGGTGGTGCTTCTCGCGCACGTCCTCGGAGAGCCGGCCGCCGGAGAGCTCGGTCTCGACCTCGAGCGGGATCAGCTCCTCGTCGACGAATCGGCGGGCCCGCTCCTGGGTCTCCCGGTCCTCCTGGGACATCTCGTAGGTCGTCATCGCGCCAAACCCTACGAGATGAACTCGAGCCGGGCCCGGTTGGCCTCGATCTGCCGAAGGGAGTCGGGGTCGACGGAGTGATCGCGTTCGGGCGAGGCCGGCTCGTCCGGTCGCTCCCCGAACAGCTCGCCCGAAAGGTACCGCTGTCCGGTGTCCGGGACAACGGTCACGATCGTGGCGAACTCCGGATGCTTCGCGGCCACCTTCAGGGCCGACGCGACGTTGATCCCGGACGACGGTCCGCCCAGGATCCCCTCCTCGCGCGCCAGTCGGTGCGCCATCTCGAGCGCCTCCTCCGTGGACGCGGTAACGATGCCGTCCAACAGCGACAGATCCAGGTTGCGCGGCACGATGCCGTCGCCGATCCCGGGCACGCCGTGCGTGCCCCAGCGTTGCTCGGAGATCAGCGGCGACTCCGACGGCTCGACGGCGTAGGCGCGGATCGCCCGGTCGTAGCTCTTGAGCGCCCGCGCGACGCCGGTGATCCACCCGCCGGTCCCCTGCGCCGCCACGACCGCATCCACCACGCCGCCGCACTGCTGCCAGATCTCCTCGCCCGAGACCGTCTGCGCGTCCGGGTTGTCCGGGTTCTCGAACTCGGCCGGCACGAAGTAGCGCTCGGGGTCGCTCGCGACGATCTCGCCCATCTTCTCGATGGCGAGGTCGATGTCGGTGCCGGCGCCCGGCGTGAGGACGAGCTCGGAACCGTAGGCCTCGATCATGCGCTTGCGTTCCAGACTCATCCCGCGCGGCATCACGATCACGCAGTCGTAGCCCTTGATCGCCGCGACGGCCGAACAAGCGATCCCGGCGTTGCCGGTCGTCGTCTCGATGATCGTCATGCCCGGCTTCAGCAGGCCGCGTTCCTCGGCGCGCTCGATCATGTGCCGATAGATGCGATCCTTGGTCGAGCCCGTCGGCCCGTACCACTCGACCTTGGCGAGCAGGCTCCGTCCCTCCGGCGCCACCCGGGACAGGCGCACGAGCGGCGTGCGTCCCACGGCGTCGAGCATGGAGGGCAGCGCCCGGGCGTACGCGTCCCAGACGAGGGTCTCGGGGCGCTCCATCCCACAGAGTTTGACTCGCCGTTCAAGCCATCCGCAACCCCCCCGGAGGCGTAGCGTTGGCCCGTGGGCCGCTCGCTGCTGCGTCGCCTGATCTTCTTCGCCTTCGCGGGCTTCGGCCTGTACATCGTGTGGCCGAGCCTGATGTCCGTGTTCTCGGCGTGGCCGAAGCTGGGCGACCTGAACCCGGCCTGGTTCGCGGCCATGTTCCTGCTGGAGCTCGGGAGCTTCGCGTCGGCCTGGGTGCTCCTTCGCGTCGCGCTGCACAGCGACGTCTGGTTCCGCATCGCCGCGTCGCAGCTCACCGGCAACGCGGTGAGCCGGGTGCTGCCCGGCGGGGCGGCCACGGGCGGGGCGCTGCAGTTCCAGATGCTCGTCGGCTCGGGGGGCATGGACGCGACCCGGGTCGCGACCGGGCTCACGGTGGCCTCGATCATGAGCACGGCGACGCTGTTCGCGCTGCCGCTCCTCACCGTGCCGGTGATGATCTGGGGCGCGCCGGTCCCGCGCGAGCTCCGGTCGGCGGCGCTGCTGGGCATCGGCCTCTCCGTGCTGATGATCGGCGCCGGCGCTCTGCTGCTCTCGACCGATCGGCCGCTGCGCTGGATCGGCCGGGCGATCGAGCGGATCGTGCATCTCGTGCGCCGGAAGCGCCCCCGGGTCCAGGGTCTGCCCGACCGTCTCGTGCGCGAACGCGACCTGGTCCGCGATCACCTGGGTTCGCGCTGGTGGGTGGCCGTGCTGGCGGCCGTCGGGAACTGGCTGCTCGACTTCGCGGCGCTGCTCGCGGCGCTCGTCGCGCTCGGATCGCGACCGCGACCGTCGCTGGTGCTACTCGCCTACGTCGTATCCGCCGTGCTCGGCATGATCCCGATCACCCCGGGAGGGCTCGGCTTCGTCGAAGCCGGCCTGACCGCGACGCTGGTGCTCGCCGGGGTCTCGGCGGGCGATGCCGCGATCGCGACGCTCGCGTACCGGCTCGTCTCGTACTGGCTGCCGCTCCCGGCCGGGCTGCTCGCCTACGGTCTGTACCGTCGCCGGTACGGCGGCCGGCCGCTCGCATCCCCATCCGAGCACGTAGACTCGCTCGACTCCGGACCTCCGGGTCCGGCCGCGACCGACCCCTGACGACGCCGGTCTCCCGCGGTTGCGGCACAGGCCACGAGGCGTGAGACTCCGCGCGTGGAACCCTCGGAGGAGATCCGTCAGGTCGTGACCCGCTTCTTCCAGGCGCTCCGCGACGGCGACGAGGAGGGGGTGAGCAACCGGATCTCCCGCCAGCCCGGCTTCGATCGGTTCGGATCGGACCCCGAGGAGGACTGGCAGGAGGGCGACGCGGCCTCCCGCGTGTGGATCCAGCAGATGCGCGAGATGGGCGGGTACCCCTGGTGGCTCGTCGGGGACGTCCACGCCGTGAGCGAGGGAACCGTCGGCTGGGCGGCCGGCCGAGCCGAGTTCGAGACCCCCCTCGACGAACGCATCTCGTTCCGGTTCACCAGCGTGCTGCACCTCGAGCGGGGGGACTGGAAGATCGTGCAGTGGCACGGCTCGATCCCGACGACCAACGAGGAGCACGGGTTCTTCCTGACCAAGTCCGTCGACGACATCGCCGAGGCCGTGAGCGAGGCGCGCCCGGATCTGTCCTCGACATCGGCCCCGGACGGCACGGTGACGATCGTCTTCACGGACATCGAGGACTCGGTGAAGCTCAACACCTTCCTCGGTGACCAGCGATGGCTCGAGGTCCTCCGCGTGCACAACGACCTCGTCAAGGAGGTCACCACCGACCACGGCGGACGGATCGTGAAGGGCCAGGGGGACGGCTTCATGCTGGCGTTCGCGTCGGCCCGGCGGGCGCTGACCTGTGCCCGCGCGATCGAGGGCGAGATCGACGAAGCGTTCTCCGGTCCGGGATCCATGATCCGCGTGCGGATCGGCGTCCATGTCGACGAAACCGTGCGCGAATCCGAGGACTTCTTCGGTCACGCGGTCAGCTACGCGGCCAGGATCGCCTCGGCCGCCGAGGGCGGAGAGATCGTCGTCTCCGAACTCGTCCACGCCCTGGTGGCGCAGACCGGTGAGTTCAGCTTCGAGCCGCCGCGGCACGTCGAGCTCAAGGGCATCGACGGCCCGCAGGCCGTGTACCCGCTCTCGCCGACGCCCGAGCCGGTGGGGACCCACGACTGAGGGGTGGGCGGCCTGCAGGAGCGGATCGATCGCGCCGCGTCCGAACACGGCTTCTCGGGTGTCGTTCGGATCGATCGGGGCGGCGAGGCGTTCGCCACGGCCTTTGGGCTCGCCCATCGCGGCTACCGCGTCCCGAACGCGGTCGACACGCGGTTCGGACTGGCGAGCGGGACCAAGGGTTTCACCGCCCTCACGATCATGGGCCTCGTCGAGGACGGGACGCTGACCCTCGAGACGACGGCCCGCTCGATCCTCGGCGACGACCTGCCGCTGATCGACGATCGCGTGACGGTCGAGCAGCTCCTGGCCCACCGCTCCGGGATCGGCGACTACTTCGACGAGGAGATCGACCGGCCCATCACGGCCCACGTCCTGCCGGTCCCCGTCCACGAGCTCGAGACGATCGAGAGCCATCTTCGCGTGCTGGACGGCTTCCCGTCGAAGTTCGCGCCGGGCGAGCGGTTCTCGTACTGCAACGGCGGCTACGTCGTGCTCGCGCTGATCGCCGAACGCTCATCCGGTGTGCCGTTCCACGACCTCGTGGTCCGGCGCGTCTGCGAGCCGGCCGGCCTTGCCGACACGGCGTTCCCTCGCTCCGACGAGCCTGGGGAACGGGTCGCGACCGGCTATCTCGACGAGGTCGGAGACCGGACGAACGTCCTCCACCTCGCCGTACGGGGGGCCGGTGACGGCGGGATCGTCTCGACGGGCGGGGACGTCCGCGGCCTGTGGACGGCCCTGTTCGACGGCCGGATCGTCCCCGTCGAGCGCGTCTCGGAGATGATCCGGCCGCACAGCGACGCGCCCGAACACGAGCGCCGCTACGGGCTCGGCTTCTGGCTCCATCCCACCCGGGATCTGGTCATGCTCACGGGCTACGACGCCGGCGTGTCGTTCCGCTCGGTCCACGACCCGGCGGATGGAGCCACGTACACGGTCCTTTCGAACACCAGCGAGGGGGCGTGGTCGGTCGCCGAGGCCTTCGAGCCGCTCGACTGGTGACGCGGCACGCCCGCGCGGCGTTGTGCAGAATCAGCCCATGCCCCCAACCCGGTACTGGCGAGCCGCCGAACCCAAGGAGGCCTACGACGTCGTGATCGTCGGGGGCGGCGGGCACGGCCTGTCGACCGCCTACCACCTGGCGAAGCACCACGGCATCACCGACGTCTGCGTCCTTGAGAAGGGGTGGCTGGCCGGCGGCAACATGGCCAGGAACACGACGGTCATCCGCTCGAACTACCTGTGGGATGAGAGCGCGGCGATCTACGAACACTCGCTCAAGCTGTGGGAGGGGCTCGAGGAGGAGCTGGGGTTCGACCTCCAGTTCGACCAGAAAGGGGTGCTGAACCTCGCGCACTCGCTCGGCGACGTCCGCGGTTCGATGCGGCGGGTCGAGGCGAACCGGCTGAGCGGACTGGACGCCGAATGGCTCGCGCCGGACGAGGTGGCCGAGCTCTGCCCGATCCTGAACGTCTCCCCCGACCTGCGGTACCCGGTCTTGGGGGCGACCCTCCAGCGGCGCGGCGGGACCGCGCGGCACGACAAGGTCGCGTGGGCGTACGCGACACGCGCGAGCGAGCTCGGCGTCGACATCGTCGAGCACTGCGAGGTGACGGGGTTCGTCCGCGGCGAGGGCGGGCGCGTCGAGGCCGTTCGGACCACGCGTGGCGAGGTCTCGGGGCGGCGGTTCGGGCTGGTGGCCGCCGGCCACACGAGCGTGCTCGCCTCGATGCTCGACCTGCGGCTGCCGATCCAGTCGCACCCGCTGCAGGCCCTCGTCTCGGTCCTGCTCGAGCCGGTGCTCGACTGCGTCGTCATGTCGAACGCCGTGCACGTCTACGTGTCGCAGGCGGACAAGGGCGAGCTCGTGATGGGCGCCGGCATCGACGCATACAACGGCTACGGGCAACGGGGCTCGTTCCACGTGATCGAGCACCAGCTGGCCGCGGCGATCGAGCTGTTCCCGGTGTTCGCGAACGCGGCCCTGCTGCGGACGTGGGGCGGGATCGTCGACGTGTGCCCGGACGCCTCGCCGATCCTGTCTCGCACGCCGATCGACAACTTGTTCCTCAACTGTGGTTGGGGCACCGGCGGGTTCAAGGCCACGCCGGGGTCGGGGTGGGTGTTCGCAGACCTGATCGCGAACGGCGAGCCGGGCCCGCTCGCCCGCCCGTTCTCGCTGGATCGGTTCGTCACCGGGGCGCTGATCGACGAGCACGGGGCCGCCGGGGTCGCGCACTGATGCAGGCGCGAACGGTGAAGCGGCTCGCGCTCTCGCTCCCCGAGGTCGAGGAGCGGCGGACCTGGGAGGAACCCACGTTCCGGGTCCGCAACAAGATCTTCGCGATGTTCGCCGATGAGCAGCGCGTCGTGTGGGTCAAGTCGACCCACGACGAGCAGCGCGCGCTCTGTCACATGGATCCCGAGACCTTCTTCGTCCCCCCGTACGTCGGCAAGAGCGGATGGATCGGGATCAAGTACCGGACGGTCGACCGGGGTGAGCTCGAGGAGCTCCTGACCGAGGCGTGGCGGATGACCGCGCCCAAGCGGCTCCTGCACGCCTACGACGAAGGCTCGCTGTGACGTGCTGCTGATCCCCTGCCCCTGGTGCGGCCCGCGGGACGAGGTCGAGTTCCGGTACGGCGGACAGGCCGGGATCGCGTACCCGGCCGACCCAGAGGCCCTCTCGGACGACGAGTGGGCCGAGTTCCTGTTCATGCGCGACAACCCCACGGGCCCGTTCGCCGAGCGCTGGTACCACGTCCATGGATGCCGGCGGTGGTTCGACGCCGTTCGCGACACCTCCACCTACCGATTCATCTCGTCCAACCCTCCGGGTGAGGAGGCGACGTGACCGCCCGGCGCCTGCCGTCGGGCGGCTCGACCATCGATCGCTCCCGGCCGATCTCGTTCACCTTCGACGGCGCCGAGGTGCCGGCGTTCGAGGGGGACACGATCGCGAGCGCGCTCCTGGCCAACGACGTGGTGGGCGGGTTCCGCAGCCCGATCCTCGGCCGGCCTCGCGGCCTGTTCTCCGCGGGCACCGAGGAGCCGAACGCGTTCGTCGAGATCTCGGAGCCGTGGTTCGAGCCGATCGTCGCGGCCACGATGGTGGACGTCGTCGACGGCATGGCGGTCCGGAGCCGTCCGGGCGTCGGGCGCCTCCGCGCTTCCCCGGAATCCCGCCCCCTCGAGCACCGCCATGCCCACGTGGAGCTCCTCGTCGTGGGCAGCGGGCACGACGGCTTCTACCCGGCGCGCGACGCGGCCGGCCGCGGGGAGCGCGTGATGCTCGTGGACCAACACCGGACGATCCAGCGTGGCGCCGGTGGCGACTTCGTCGCCGAGGGCGTCACGTACCTCACGCGCACCACGGCGCTCGGCCTGTACGACGAGGGCTACGCCACGGTGCTCGAGCGCGCGGCGGAGCTCGACCGCCTTTGGCACGTCCGCGCGAAACGGGTGATCCTCGCGACGGGTGCGTTCGAGCGGTCGATCGCGTTCGCCGACAACGACCGGCCCGGCGTGATGCTGGCGTACGCGTCCTGGCTCTACCACGTCGAACACGGGGTGGTCCCAGGCTCCCGCGCCGTCCTGTTCACCGCACGAGGGGGCGCGTACGGCGCGGCGTCGAACCTCGCCGCGAACGGCGTCGAGATCCCCGCGATCGTGGACGTCGGCATGACCGATCCGGACGCCGACCTCATCGACGACGCAGAGGTGCTGCGGGGCTGGGTGGTCTCGGGAACCGGGGGCGACCACCGGCTCGAGGCGGTGCATCTCGAAGGTCCCGACGGCGAGCGACGGACCCTGGAATGCGATGTGCTCCTGGTCTCCGGCGGCTGGGATCCGAACCTCGCGCTCTGGCGCGCGATCGGCGGTGGTGTGCGGTTCGACGACGATGTCCACGCGTTCGTCCCGACGGAGGGGCCGCCGTGGCTCTCGGTCGTCGGTGCGGCCGCGGGCGAGGTGACGAACGACGCGCCGTTCTGGTTCGTCCCGGCGGAGGACACGTCCCGACACTTCGTCGACTTCCAGCGCGACCAGACCGTGGCGGACATCGCGGATGCCCTGGGCACCGGGCTCCGCTCCATCGAGCACGTCAAGCGCGCCACCTACATCGGAACCGCGATCGACCAGGGCCGGACGAGCGGCGTCCTCACGGCGGCGATCGTGAACGCGATGCTGGGTGAGCACGCAGGCGCGCAAGGGCCGTCGAACGCTCGGCCTCCGTCGGTCCCGGTGGCCTACGCCACTCTGGCGGGACGGTTCCGCGGCGACCTGTTCGACCCGATCCGCACGACGCCGTTGCACGCCTGGCACGTGGAGCACGGGGCCGTGTTCGAGGACGTCGGCCAGTGGAAGCGTCCGCGGTTCTTCCCTCGAGCCGGCGAGTCCATGGACCGGGCCGTGGAGCGCGAGTGCCTGACCGTTCGGAACGCCGTCGGGGCGATGGACGCCTCGACGCTCGGCAAGATCGACGTCGTCGGGCCCGACGCGCCGGCGTTCCTGGACAGCATGTACACGAACCGGATGTCGAACCTGGCCGTCGGCAGCATGCGGTACGGCCTCATGCTCGGCCTCGACGGCTTGGTGCTGGACGACGGCGTCGCGATGCGCCTGGCCGAGGACCGGTACCTCGTGACGACGACGACCGGCAACGCCGCGATCGTGCTGGATCGGTTCGAGGAGTGGCTCCAGACCGAGTGGCCCGAGCTGCGCGTCTACTGCACGAGCGTCACCGAGCAGTGGGCGGTCGTGGCGATCAACGGCCCGCTGGCGCGCGACGTGGTCGACGCCGTGGGAACCGACGTCGACCTCTCGCGCGAGGCGTTCCCCCTCATGACGTTCCGCGACGGGCAGGCCGTGGGCGTGCCGGCGCGGATCGCGCGCGTGAGCTTCTCGGGCGAGCTCGCGTACGAGCTGCACGTCGCCGGATGGCACGGGCCGCTCGTGTGGGACGCGGTGATGGCGGCCGGCCAGGCCTTCGGCATCGAGCCCTACGGGACCGAGGCGATGCACGTCCTGCGCGCCGAGAAGGGCTACGTGATCGTCGGCCAGGACACGGACGGCAGCGTCACCCCCGCGGACCTCGGGATGGATTGGATCGTGAACCCGTCCAAGGGCGACTTCATCGGCAAACGCTCCCTCCGCCGGGCGGACCTCGTCCGCCCCGACCGCAAGCAGCTCGTTGGGCTGCTCCCGCAGGATGCGGACGCCGTCCTTCCCGAGGGCGCGCAGCTGGTGCTCGACGAGGCGGCCGAGATCCCGATGGCCCTCGCCGGCCACGTGACGTCGTCCTACCGGAGCCCCGCGCTCGGGCGCGCGTTCGCGCTCGCGATGCTCGAGGGTGGGCACGCGATGCACGGGCGAACGGTGTTCGCACCCCTGCGGGACCGCGTGCTCGCATGCACGGTGACGTCGCCGGTCTCCTACGACGCGGACGGGGCTCGGCGCGATGGGTGAGGCGCGATGGTGATGGCGCACACGGCCCTGGCGGGGCGCTCGGCCGACCTCGCGCGCCTGGGCAGCGTCGAGTTCGCCTTCCCGACGCAGGTGGACGTCCGGGTCGATCGCGGCTCGGTGTTCGGGTTCCCGGAGCACCCGAACACCTGGGCCCGAGCCGGCGACCGAGAGGTGCTGTGGCTCGGACCCGACGAGTGGCTCGTAGTGGCCGGGTCCGAAGAGGCTCTCGACGTGGTCGCCGACCTCGAGGCGTCGCTCGCCGGGATGCATCGCTCGGTCGTGGACGTCTCGGCCAATCGCGCCGTGATCGAGCTCGCGGGCGCCGGACGGCTCGAGCTCCTGTCGTCCGCGTGCCCGATCGATCTGGACCCACGTTCGTGGACCGAAGGCCGGTGCGCGCAGACGCTGTTCGGCGCCGCGCAGGTGCTGCTGCAGGAGCGGCAGGCGGACACGCGCCTGTTCGTCCGGCCCTCGTTCGCGAACTACGTCGTGGACCTCCTGCTCGCCGGCGTCGAGCGCTGACCGGTAGGCTCGCGGCCCGATGGACGCCGACACGCCGGCGATGCGCGCGCTCGAGGGCTCGGATCTCGCCTACGAGGTCAAGCGGACCGAGCGCGCACGCTCGGCGGAGGAGAGCGCCGGGTTCCAGGGCATCGAGCTCGGTCAGCTGCTGCGAACGATCGTCGTTCGGCGCGGCGCCGGCGACTATGTGTTCGTGCTCGTGCCCGGCGGGCGGCAGATCGACTGGCCGAAGCTCCGGGCGCATCTGGGGCTGAGCCGGCTCTCGCTGCCCGACGCCGAGGAGGCCAAGGCCGCCACCGGCTACGAGCGCGGCACGATCACGCCGTTCGGCTCGGCGACGCCCTGGCCGGTGATCGCCGACGCCGCGATCCCATCGCTCGAACGCGTCGCGATCGGCGGCGGCGGTCACGGCGTGAACCTGCACCTGTCGGGCTCCGATCTCGTGCGGTTCCTCAGCGCCGACGTGGCAGAGGTCACGCGGCCGGATGAGCCGCGTCCTGCCGTCGCGTGATGCAGGTCACCCGCACCCGGTAGCGGCGACCACCGCGCTCGAGCACCTCCCGGGGCAACGATCGGGCCAGGTTCGGAGGAGGAGGTGCGAGATGAGCGCCAGGGTCGAGTCAGCACCGGTCCGCGGGTCGTTCCCCGCGTCGATCACGATCGCGATCATCGTCGCCCTGGGCATCGGGGTCGCGGCGGGAACGCTTATCACCAAGGCCGTCGACGACCGTCCGGCCGCGGTGGCGACCTCGGTGGGCAGCCAGCTGTGGGACGCCCAGAAGCTCGAAGCCATGCGGGGCCGCGTGCTCGCCGAGCAGGTCCGGAGCGCGCAGCCGGTCGCCTGGGACACGCAGAAGCTCGCGGCGATGGCCGGCCGCGTGCTCTACGACCCGGTCGCCGTCCAGGCGGAGGTGGCCACGACGGCCAAGCCGTCCAGCACGCGCCCGGGCCCGACGATCCAGGGATGGGACCCGTACAAGCTCGAAGCCATGAAGGGCCGTGTGCTCGCCGAGCAGGTCGCGGCCGAAGACCCGCCGGTCAAGCCCCACCTGCCCAAGCGCCCACCGGGCTCGTAGCGGCGAGTACGCAACCGACGAGGCCGGGCTCACCCTCGCGAGCCCGGCCTTTCGGCGTCCGAGACCGCTCCTCAGCAGACGAGCATGAGGAAGTCGTAGGGATCGACGGCCGCGCCCCCGCCCGGGTGCCACTCGAAGTGCACGTGGGGACCGGTCGCGTTGCCCGTCTCCCCGACGTAGCCGACCACGTCGCCCTTCTCGACGGGGCCGAGCTTCCCGAAACGCGACAGGTGGGCGTTGTAGACGTAGCCGTAGTCGCCGTAGACCTTTACGCCGTTGCCGCCCATCTCGCTGTGTGATGTCGTCGCGACGCCGTCGAACGGCGCCACGATCGGCGTGCCGATCGGGGCGGCGATGTCGTTTCCCTGATGCACGTGCGTTCCGCCCTCGCTCTTCGGGTGGTGATGCAGGATCCCGAACCCGTCCGCCACCGCGTGTGGCCCCGCCACCGGACACACCGCGAACGGACGGATACGTGAGATCTCGCCCTGGATCTGCTCGATCTGCACGTGGAGGTCTGCCACGAGCCTGCGTGCATCCTGCATCTTGCGCGCGAGCTCGCGACGGTCCGCCTCGATCCGCCGCTGCATGAGCTCGAGCATCTGGCGGCCCCGTGTGACCTCGCCCTGGATCCGGCCGAGCCGTTCCGTGACCTCGCGAACCCTGGCCGCCAGCACCTCGTCGCGCCGGTTCATCTCGTTCAGGAACGACATCCGCGCGGCCGCGTCCGCCGCCGAGGTCGCCGTGAGGACGTACAGGACGGGCGCGCTCCCGAACATGTAGGCCTCGCGGTTGCGCTGGTCGAGCTTGGACTGCAGGACCGCCGCCTCGGCCCGTTGCGCGGCCATCTCCCGTTCGAGACGGTCCAGGCGGCGGTCGGTCTCGATCACGCGGGCCTCCATGCGGGCGATCCGCGTCGCGAGCCGGTTCATCCGCCGCTGGAGCGTCCGGATCTTGCCGGTGCGCTCCCTCACCTGCTCCCGAGTCTCCCGCAGTTCCTTCTTGGCCTGCTTGAGGGCGTCGTCCGCGGACGCGGGCTCCGCGTGGGCGGTGGCGAGCAGGCACGCCAGGAGCAGGGCGGCCAGGGTCACCGCCAGGGAGCGGCGGGCGCGCGAAGCGCCCCGAGCGAGCGTCTGCGGGCCGGACATCTCGGTCGTTCGACCGTACGCGCGCGTTTGCCCGCGGCAACGGCGCTCGGTCGTAGGCCGCGCCCGGGCGACATCCCCCCGGACGCCCTGCCCGAACCCCGAGGAGGGCGCGCGCACGAACCCTCCCGCCGGCCTTCACGGGTCCTTCACACCCGCACCGCAAGCTGGGCCTCGAACGGACGGAAGCGTCGAAAGGAGGCACAGATGCGACGCGGATGGGCGATCGGGGCGGGGATCCTGGTGGTCCTGGCGGTGATCGGGATCTCGGTCGGCGCCTACAACGCCGGCGTCGACGAGGGCATCCGGCGCGCCGCCGACTCGAGCCAGGTGGTCCAGGTGGTCGGCGGGTACGGGCACGGATGGGGGTTCTTCCCGTTCGGGTTCTTCCTGTTCCCGCTGTTCTTCTTCGGGGCGATCTTCCTGATCGGGCGGGCCTTCCGGGGCCCGCGCGGGTGGGGGCACGAGCACGGTCGCGGATACGGACCGTGGTCCGAAGAGGGCCGCAAGCGCTTCGAGGATCGCGCGGAGGACTGGCACCGGCGACAGCACGAGCAGGTGAGCGACCAGGAGAGCACGGGTCCGCCGACGGTCTGAACCCGAGCGGATCGCCGGCACGCGGGCGGTGGCGGTTGCCACCGCCCGCTCTCGTCGGCAGGCTAGCGGCGCCGGAGGGCGTGTCATGACGACCGTGTTGGTGGTCGAGGACGAGATCGAGATCGCGCGCGTGGTGCGCGACTACCTGGACAACGCCGGGTTCGAGGTCATCGTCGTGGGCGACGGCGGCTCGGCGATCGCCAGCGTTCGAAGCGCCAAGCCCGATCTGCTGGTGCTCGACCTCGGGCTCCCCGGCCGCGACGGGCTCGACGTCGCGCGCGAGATCCGTCGCTGGTCGAACACCCCTATCGTCATGCTCACGGCCCGGGGCGACGAGACCGACCGCGTGGTCGGCCTCGAGCTCGGCGCCGACGACTACGTCGTCAAGCCGTTCAGCCCCAAGGAGCTCGTCGCGAGGATCC